>Ga0137403_10002954_pt1 | contig 20532 bp, 19 predicted proteins | sample CZOMad2_1_16fung_FD_122057 | JGI IMG/M metagenome (GOLD analysis project Ga0137403, IMG submission 122057) | Vadose zone soil fungal communities from Angelo Coast Range Reserve, California, USA - CZOMad2_1_16fungal (Hybrid Assembly) | ecosystem: Environmental > Terrestrial > Soil > Vadose zone...
ATGAACTGGGCTACTCGCGTTGGATCACTGCCCACTGTACCGCGAAATCAAGCATTCAGTTTACCGCGGGATAAGAAATGACAGTCGAGTGACACGACCGTGACAATTTGAAACTAGCTTCGAGGTAGAGTTTGTTCTCGACCAGAAGGGCCGCCTAATCTTTATCAACTGCGCGGAAGATGGGAGTGGGTAACTCTTCTGGTCGAACCTATAAACCCCGCAACGAAGGTACCAACCACCCCAATCGAATCCAGACAATAGTCAATTGATTGCGGAGAATCATTCGTTCACGACTGAACCACTTCGAATGCGGCAAGATCGCCTGGACGGATTTCAGACTGTTTGAGTGGCTTGCGGTGTGGCTTTAAGCCCCGTTAATTGTTCTTCGAGTGCGCCGCGATCGAGTTCGTTTTCCCAACGAGCCACGACAACCGTGGCGACCGCGTTTCCAATCATGTTCACAACTGCACGGCACATGCTGAGGAAACGATCGATTCCGAGGATCAGGGCCATTCCGGCGACGGGGATGGTTGGAATCACCATCATCGTGGCGACTAGAGCGATGAAGGCGGCTCCCTGTACGCCGCTGGCGCCCTTCGAAGTGAGCAGGGCGACTCCGAGAATTGTGAATTGCTGAATCAGAGTCAAATGCGTGCCGGTCGCTTGAGCAACGAACAGGGCGGCGAGCGTCATGTACAGGCTTGTGCCGTCCGCGTTGAATGTGTAACCGGTTGGGACCACCAGGCCGACGAGGGCCTTCGAGCAGCCCAACCTCTGGAGCTTGGCCATAAGATTCGGCAGGGCGGGCTCGGAAGAACTGGTGGCCAGAACGAGCAGAATTTCTTCTCGAATAAACCACAAAAACTTCAGAATTCCGAAGCCTGCAAGGCGCGCGATGAGTCCCAGCACCACCACCACGAAAAAGATGGACGTGATGTAGAGCGTGGCGATTAATTTTACCAGCGGGCCCAACGAAGCCAGCCCGTACTTTCCAATGGTGAAAGCCATCGCGCCAAAAGCGCCAATCGGGGCGAAGCGCATGAGGATCGCTACCACGCCAAAGACGGCGCGTGTGAGGCTGTCCATCACATCCAGGAGAGGTTTGCAGCGTGGACCGGCAATTGACAGCGCGAAACCGAAGAGTACCGACACGAGCAGGACCTGCAGAATATCTCCTTTGCTGAACGCATCAACGACGGTGTTGGGAATAATGTGGACCAGAAAGTCGGTGATGTTCTGCGCTTTTGCTTGCCCCGCGTATTCGGCAACTGCCCGGGCATCGAGTGTTTTGGGATCGATATTGAATCCGCTGCCAGGATGGGCGAGGTTGCCAACGAGCAGGCCAATCAGCAAGGCCATGGTGGAGACGAGTTCGAAATAAAGCAGCGCCTTGCCGCCGACGCGGCCGACCTTCTTCATATCCTCCATGCCCGCAATGCCGGTCACCAGGGTGCAGAAGATGACCAAGGTGATGATCATGGTGATCATGCGGATAAACACGTCGCCCAGGGGCTTCATGGAAACGGCCATGGCCGGATTTACGTAACCGAGAATAACCGCAATGGCGACGCCGGCCAGCACTTGAAACGAAAGCCCGGTGTAGAAGGCCTTCTTGCGCGGCAACGGAGAATCTTCAATCGCGAGGGTGGTGTCGGAGAGCATTGGTTGGACTAGCTCCTTTGAAGGTCGGGTCTCAATTCGCGGACATCCTTCAACGTCTCGAGCGCGAGTAATTTGTTGATGAGAGCCGTGGATGTGGCGGAGCCGAGGACCGGGGCGATGAGGTCACGGGCTTTATCCATGACTTCCTGGCGGGTCATGGGATTATCCGCAGTGCCGCGAACATCGCGAACCCATTCGGAGAGTTGCGTTCCGTCTTTCAAGGTTAGTTCGACAATGGCCTCGCGCCTGGGGCGGCGAGCGTCGATGCGCGGGTCGGCGACCACTTCGATTTTGGCGCGAACTCGGAGAACAGCGGGGTCCTTCATACGCGCTTTGTCGTGGACCGATTGAAAAGTGACTGTTTTGTCGAGGAGCATGACCGCGAGCATATGTTCCAAGCAAATGTCGGGAATGTCGCGATTGCTGACGGTGTTTGCTTCATCGGTGGCGATGCGGACGACCACTTTCTGAACGTCATCGGCCGTAAACGATCGCTGCTTGAAGAAAATGACCATAGCGTCCAGCGGCGCCTGGATCGGAGAGCCCACGGTCCATTTCTTGATGTTGGTGCGGGCGATTTCGTATCGCTCTCCCAACTTATCCACGAGGAGCGACGGATCGGCTTTGATCGCTCCGTTTTCCCGCGGGGCCAGAGCTTCGTAAAAATTGTCCGAGCCGGAAAAGATATCTTCCACGCCGCTCCAACCAGAGCGGATTATTGAAGCGGTCAGAACCGCGACGCCCGCCGGTTTTCCCGCGAAGAGAAATGCCTTCTCCATGTGTTCCGCGTCGCGCGACCAGGCACCGATTCCAGAGGTTTGTTGCGTTGTATAGTCCAGCAGCAAGCGCATCTGTTCCGCACTCAAGCCTGCCGCGCATCCTGCCGCGGCTCCCGCGCAAAAACACGCTGCGGTGCCGTGCGTGCTGCGGTGAGTCGCCGCCTGGTAGCCAGGGCCACCGAGACTCATGGACACGCGCGTGCCAATGTCGTAGCCGAGAGTGACCGCCCGGATAAAATGCGCGCCGCTGATTTCGTACTGTTCACCGGACGCAAAACCCGCAGGAACCGTGGACACCCCGGGATGCGAGCGCGAAGGGCCATGCGAATCGTCGGTTTCGTCGGAGTGCGCAAGCACTCCGTTCGCAAAGGCAGCCTCAATCGGGCCGCAAACAATCTTGGACGCCACAACGGTGGCAATTTCTTTTCCGCCGTAAGCGCGCGCAAATTCCAATGCGGCGCGACCCGGCGGCAGCCCAGAGCCGGAAATCATTGCGGCGAACGTATCCAAAATGTGCTGCTTAGCCTTCTCCACCACTTCTTCAGGCAGTGCGCGCGTGCCCGCTGCGCTCATGTACGCGCTAAGCTGCTGCATGATGGGGCTTACGGCGTTCGATGACTGATCTGAACCCAGAAAGGCGGCGGCTTTTAAGAAACCTGGAGAGATCGCCACACCGGCGCCGGACAAGCCAGCCAACTTGATTAAGCGGCGGCGGGAAAATTGTGCCGGCCGGTTCTTGAATTTCTCATTTTCGGGCGAATAGGTCATTCCTGTCCCCTCTCATCGAAATCTTGCGCTTGCTACTCGACCATTGCCTTCATGACTCGAAACAATTCGTTTTTTGCTTCGAACCCGATACCAGGAATTTCCGGAAGCCGCACATAACTGTCTTCCACGGGAATGCCGTCCGCGAATCCCCCAAAAGGCTGGAAGATTCCCGGGTAGGATTCATTTCCGCCCAGCCCCAATCCTGCGGCGATGTTCAGAGACATCTGGTGGCCACCATGCGGAATGCAGCGTTTAGCGGACCATCCGTGTTCGCGTAGCATCTCCAAAATGCGAAGGTATTCCACCAGTCCGTAGCTGAGCGCGCAGTCGAACTGCAAAACGTCTCGATCCGGCCGGAGTCCGCCGTAGCGGATCAGATTGCGCGCGTCTTGCACTGAAAACAGGTTCTCGCCCGTTGCCAGGGGCGGGGCATAAAACGGCGCAAGTCTTGCCAGAAGCTCGTAATCAAGCGGATCGCCCGGCTCCTCGTACCAGCGCAGCCCAAGCGGGGCAAGCGCGTGTGCGTAGGAAATCGCCGTCTGCACGTCGAACCGGCCGTTAGCATCCACAGCCAGTTGATCGGGAGTCTTCAGAATTTTGAGGACGGCTTCGATACGCTCGATGTCCTCGGCGAGCGAAGCCCCGCCAATTTTTATTTTCACGACGGAATAGCCGAGATCAAGATAACTGGCCATTTCATCGCGAAGCCCGTTCAAATCTTTGCCCGGATAGTAATAGCCGCCAGCCGCATAAACAAAAACCTTGCTTTCCGTGATTCCACCGCGATACCGGTCTGCGAGAAGCCGGAACAACGGGACACCCGCAACTTTCGCTGTTGCATCCCAGACGGCCATGTCTAACACTCCAACGGCTACCGACCGTTCGCCGTGACCGCCGGGCTTCTCATTGCGCATGAGAACGTCCCAGATGCGGGCGGGATCAAAGTTGTTGCCAGTGTCATCCAGAAGCGTTTTGCAGTCCGCGGCACGAAGGCGCGGAATGAAGCGGTCGCGCAAGAGGCCGCTCGGCGCGTAACGCCCGTTGGAATTAAAGCCGAATCCGACCACAGGTTTGCCGTCGCGAATCACGTCGGTGATGAGAGCAAGGACACTGACCGTCATCTGGCTGAAATCAATGAAAGCGTTGCGGATCGGCGATTTGATCGGCACGACCGTTTCGCGGATGTCAACAATCTTCACGAGTTCACCTGTCGTATGTGGCGGTAGCGGGTCATGAGAGTTGCAGCAGAGGCCGCAGCTCGCGAATGTCTGCAACGCTTTCGAGATCGAATATCTTGAGAAGCAGGGCTGAGCATTTCTCCGCGCCGAGGACGGGTGTGACCAGGTCGCGGGCCTTGGCAAGGATTTCGTCGCGGGTCATGGGATTTTCGGGGGTGCCGCGCACGTTGTCCACGCGCTGGCGAAGGTGAGTGCCGTCCGCCAGCGCTATCTCCACAATGGCGACACGCAACGGCATCAGGCGCTCAAGGTCGGCGTCGGGTATCAGATTAATTTTGGCGCGTTCCCGCAGCACGGCAGGATCTTTCATTTTGGACGGGTCATGCGCTGAGGCGAAGCTGACTGTCTTATCCAGCAGTGCAACCGCCATCATGTGCTGAACGCAGATGTCTGGAATCTCTCGATTGTTGACGATGGCGGCTTCATCGGTTGCAAGGCGGACGTCCACTTGTTTCACTTCACCGGCTTCAAAAGGCCGCTGTTTGCGCAAAAGCTCGAGGGCATCGAGTGCCGCCTGGATTGGCGAGCCGACCGGCCATTTCTTGATGTTTGTGCGCGCAACTTCGTAACGCGAGCCAAGTTTATCGAGCAATCCGGAAGGATCTGCCTTCGGGTTGTAGGCCAGGAAAAAGCTATCCTTGCCCGAAAATATATCGTCAACACCGGTCCATCCGGATTTGACCAACAACGCAGACGTGACTCCGTTCCGAGCCGTCATCCCGCCAAAGTGAAATGCTTTCTGGATATGTTCGGTATCGCGATTCCAGGAACCCAGACCCGACGATTGGTGCCCGGTATAACCCAGCATCCACCGCATCTGTTGCGCGTTCAGCCCCGCGGCGCAACTCGCGGCCGCCGCCGCTCCGAAGAGAGGCGCGATGCTGTGCGTGCTCCAGTGGCTCTCGGCTTCGAATTGCTGGCTGCCGAGCGTCATCGTCACACGGGTGCCAATGTCGTAGCCAAGTGTGACCGCGCGAATGAAGCGGGTGCCATTGATGTGAAATTGTTCGCCGGCGGCAAGGGCTGCCGGAATCACGGCACAACCTGGGTGCGACTGGGACGGCGAGTGCGAATCGTCAGTTTCGTCGGAATGAGCAAGCATGCCGTTGGTCATCGCGGCTTCGATCGCTCCGCGCGACAGCTTAGAGGCGACCACGGTGCAGGTTTCGTCGCCGCTGTAATTCCGCGCAAATTCCAGCGCGCGTTTCCCGGGAAGCAAAGTCGAGCCGGAAATCATCGCTGCCAGAGTGTCCAGAATGTGGTGTTTTGCCTTTTCGGTGATTTCCTCGGGCAGAGGACGATTTGCCGCGTCGCTCATATAGATGCTTAGCGGACCCATCACTGGACCAGGGGATTTTGCTGATTTGTCCTGTCCCACGGAATGCAGTCCAAGGGTAGATGAGGAAGGAAACACCGCTGCGCCGATAGTCAATCCCGCCAATTCCAGGACATTGCGGCGGGAGAGCGCCCGCGGTTTGCGGCCGATATTTTCTTTGCGGTCTGATTTCATGTGAGCCGGCGATCTCGATTCAGGATTCGTAGACGCTCCCGTTGCCTTTCACGAAAACCCGGTTAAGTTACGCTGACCTGCTTTGCGATCGCTTCGCCAAGTTCTTGCGTTGATGAACTCCCTCCGATATCGGGCGTGCGAACCTTCGCGTTGGCCAGAATCGCGGCGATCGCGTGTTCCACAGCGTCCGCAGCTTCGGCGGCTCCGAAATGACGCAGCATCATCGCGCCGGACCAGATCTGGCCGATGGGATTGGCGATTCCTTTGCCCGCAATATCAGGGGCCGAGCCGTGAACGGGCTCGAACATCGAGGGAAACTCTTTCTCCGGATTGAGATTCGCCGAAGGAGCAATTCCGATGGAACCCACGACCGCGGGGCCCAGGTCCGACAAAATGTCGCCAAAAAGGTTGGAGCCCACCACCACATCGAACCAATCCGGATGACGAACGAAGTGCGCCGAAAGAATATCGATATGGTATTGGTCCGTTCGAATGTCCGGGAATTTCGCCGCCATTTCGCGGAAACACTCGTCCCAAAAGGGCATGGTGTGGATAATGCCGTTTGATTTCGTGGCCGACGTCACGTGCTTGTTTCGTCCGCGCGCGAGTTCAAACGCGAAACGCAGCACACGGTTCACGCCTCGACGCGTGAACACCGCCTGCTGCACGGCCATCTCGTCTTCAGTGCCTTGATAAATCCTTCCGCCGATATTCGAATATTCGCCTTCGTTGTTCTCGCGAACGATCGTGAAATCAATTTCGCCGGGCTTCCAGTTCTTCAGGGGGGAATCGATGCCCTCGAACAGACGCACGGGACGCAGATTGGCGTACTGCCGAAAAGTTCTGCGGATCGGAATCAGCAATCCCCAAAGAGAAACGTGATCCGGTACGCCGGGGTAGCCGACTGCGCCCAGAAAGATCGCGTCGAATGGCCGCAGTTGTTCCAAACCGTCGTCGGGCATCATTTTTCCGGTTCGCGCGTAGGTTTCGCAGCTCCAGTCGAATGCCCGCCAGTTCAATCCGAAACCGAAGCGCTTTCCCGCGGCTTCCAGCACACGGATGCCCTCGGGAACCACCTCTTTCCCGATTCCGTCGCCCGCGATCACCGCAATGTTGAACATTTTCATTGGTCGTTTTTCACCCTGCATTCGCGGAGAGGAGCGGCGACAGCACGGAGATATCGGCAGCCGTTTCCAGAGTCCGGACGAACGCAATTATTTTGTCAGTTTTGTCTTGCGGCCAATCAACATACTCCGCGCAGCCACGGAATTTTGTTGCTGCTTCGTCAAAAGTCATCGGGTTAGCGGGGCTTCCCTTGCCGAAGGCGGCCTGCCCGGTGATCACTCTGCCGTCTTTCAGCGTGAGTTTCAGAAGGGAAGTCATTTTGTCGAAGCCTGCCCTTTCCGCTTCGGGGTCGACATAGAAATTAATCTTCCGCATCATCGCCTGAACATCGGCGCGCCGCACAACCTTATCGGAAAACTGGCCGAGCCCGGCCTTGCGCTCGAGCAGTAAAATCGCCATGCAAAATTCCATGCTGAATTTGGCTTGAAGCCCGGTCTTGGGATCGTGATGGAGAAGCGTCGTGGTCATGTTGTGATTGGCGCCCACGTCCACTTTTTCCACTTGGGACGCTTCGATATTGCCGACCTGAATCAGCCGCGCCAGTTCCGTCATGGCCGGATGGGTGAGGGAGCCTGAGGGATATGGCTTCAAGGAAACTCCGGGCGAGGCAAAAGTCCATGGATTGCCGAGACGATCCATGATCGCGGTGGCATCGTACGATCCGCCCGCCGCGTGGAAGAATCCTCGATCCGCTTCCAGGATTTGCTCCGCCGCGGTCCAACCCAGGCCCACAAGTTCCGTGGAAACGATTCCGCTCTCTGCCGCATGCCCGGCTTGATACGGCTTGGTCATGGTGCCGAAGTTTTCGCGCAGACCTCCCGAATTGCTGGCCGCCAGGCCGAAAGTCTTTAAAGTTTTCGAAAGATCGAAATTAAGAAGCTTGGCGCAAGCCGCCGCGGAGCCAAATGGCCCGCATGTTCCCGTAGTGTGAAAGCCATCCTCGTAGTGTCGCGGCGCAATCGCTTCCGCGATTTTGCATTCGACTTCAACACCCAGGTGATACGCCAGCATCCACTCTTTTCCGTTGATCGCACGTTGTTCCGCAAGCGCAAAGATTGCGGGCAGCACGGGAACAGTTGGATGCATCAGCAATCCATACACGCGGTCCTTCGCGGCAGCGAGTTGCGTATCGTCGAAATCGTCGGCGTGAATCGAAATCCCGTTTACAAGTGCGGCAAATCGGGCGGAAGTTTTTTGCGAGGTGCCAATAATCGTTGACTTCCCAATGCATGCCCCTGATTGCTCAACGAACTTGCGGGAAATCGGGCCGCTCTCCGCCCGCGAACCTGCAAGCGCCAATCCCAGTCCGTCCAAAATGGACTTCTTGCCAAGTTCAATTACGTTTGACGGAATGTCTTCGTACTTTGTCCGAATGACAAAATTGCCGACATAATTTGTGAGGCCCGGAGTTTTTGGGAAATCGCCACTCTCTGGCCTTTTCCCAGCGTTCGCCGAGCTCGCGAATACCGAGGCGCCAATCGCTGCGAGAGAGGTCTTGCCGAAATCACGCCGTCGCATGGTTCACCGGGAGCTCGGACGATTTATGGTTGAATGTCATACACGCGAACTTCGGCTTCCTTACCCGCATGATGCGGGACAGCCAGATAGTAGCGATTGAGTTCGGGCACCAGAATCCCGGTCTTGGCCCGAAACGCACCAGGAATCCTGGCGAGGAGAGCGTAGTGATCCGCATCCTTCTGTTCAAAAACATCAAGGAACTGGTCGCCGGCAAGATAGATGCGTTTATGCTGGGCGTCATAAGCTGCATCGTCCACCATGCCCACGGCAGGAAGGTCAGCGATAACTTTTCCGTCGTCCGAATTCATGACAATCAATTTCCCCGGATTTCGAGTGACAACGAACAGCCTGTGATTCGCCTCATCGAAGGCCATTGCGACGTTGAGTTTATCACCGGCGGGCAAAGGCCACTTCGCGCTGAGCTCGGATTTATTGCGGTCCATGACCCCTACGGCGTTCTGGCCGGTGATGTTGATAAACATACGCTGGCCGGATTTCTCGAGCATGATCGCTTCCACGTGCTCCGAAGGAATCTTGATGTCGCGCAATTTCTTCGCATTGTTGGTGTCAATCACACTGATCAGCGAATAAGGCGTATGCGCTTCTCGCCCGCCATTCACGACATACAAGTTTGATGTTGCGGCATCGTAGGCGATCGAGTCAGCGTCGATGGAAACTTTCGCTTCGCCAAGCGGCTTGTAAGTCTCGCTGTCATAGATTTTCACAGCCGAGGCGTCACCTTCAACTACAAACAGCTTCTTCAAATCCTTGCGGAAGAGAATCGCGTGCGGGGCTTTTATCTCTTGCATCGTGTGGAGACGTTGATTGGTTTTTGTGTCCAGGATCTCGAGCTTGTCGTTCTCTTCCGCGGTCAGAAATAAGCGGTGGCCGTCAATGTCTGCGGCAAAATGGTCGAAGTCTCCATCTTTGAGCCCCGGCAAAGGAATGGTCGCGGCAAGCTTTAGGGGGTCTTTGTCCTGCGCCGCCGCGAAGAAAGGCAGGGACAACAACAGGGTGAACAGGATCGAGACAGTGCGTTTCATATGTTCCGCTCCGAAAGGAAGGATGTGAACTGTTTCCAAAACAATACAGAGGCCGTTCAAAACCACGCGGATGCTATGCCACACCGGGATTTGCGTCAACGCCACAGCGCAATCGTTACGAGGCAGATGCATGGAGGGAGCCGGGAATAGTCAGTATTTGAAAGGGATTTCTCTTCTCGCGCAGGCAGACGGCTAAACAGAAATTAATGTTGCCTTAAGTTCGATTGGGTGTGGATAGATATTATGCTTTGACGTGCCGGATGCGGGCTTTATCGCGAGCCCGGTAATCAGCCGTTTGCAAATTACGATTGACTCAGCCTTCGGGGGAAAAGATGAAGAGAACGATTGCGATTCTGCTGCTGATGTGCGGCTTTTTTGCAGCGAAGATGCAAAGCCAGGAAGCCGCTCCGCTGAAACTGGCGCAGACTTACAAGCTTCCTGCGGATGTGAAGGGGAATTTCGATCACTTCGCAATCGATCTGGCCGGCAACCGGTTGTTCGCCACGCCGGAGGCATATAAGGCCGTCCTGGTGTTCGATCTCAACACGGGAAATATCATTCACAAGATTTCTGGAATCGAGAAGCCGCACGCGATTCTTTATCGGGATGATCTGAAGCGCCTCTATGTCACCGATGGCGAAGCAGGCGATTTGAAAATCGCGGACAGTGAAAGCTACAAGATCGTTTCCAGCGTAAAGCTGCTCGAGGACGCAGACTCGATTGGCTACGATCCCGCCACCAAGCTTCTTTACATTGACAATGGTGGAGGCGACGTTCACCAAACCTATTCCATGTTGAGCGTCGTTGACACTACCGCAGGCAAGAAGGTCGTGGACATAAAAGTCGACGGCGATACGCTCGAGGCGATGGCGTTGGATAAGTCGAGCTCGCGGCTTTATTTAAACAACAAAGCCAAGAGCCAGGTGGACGTAATCGATCGCGAGAAGCGCACCCTCATCGCGAGTTGGCCGGTAACCCTGGCGAAAACCAATGTGGCTATGGCGTATGACGAAGCCAATCACCGGCTCTTCATCGCATGCCGGAGCGGAGGCATCGTCGTGATCGACACCCAGTCCGGCAAAGAGCTCTCCGTTCTGCCGATCACCAAAGGAGTGGACGATCTCGTTTTTGACGCTACAAGCAAGCGCCTGTATGCATCGTGTGATGGGGACGTATCGGTTTACGAGCAGAACACCCCTGACAGCTACAAACTACTTGGAAAAGTTCCGACCGGTCCGCTCGCGAGGACGGCGCTTCTGGTGCCTCAAATGAACCGTTATTTCGTTGCCGTGCCACAACACGGAACCACAAGCGCTGAAATTATGGTCTTCGAGGTGCACTGACAGCCTCGAACAAGCCGAGGAAGGGTGGGCGGTCCACCCGCGCCCACCCTCTTCGCAAAATTCGTTTATGCAGAGCGTTCAAATCCGAACTTGTGAAACTCCCAAGAATTGTTAGCGGTGAACCCTGGAGGAGTGCATGAAAAGTTTAAAGCGCCTTGCGGTGGGTCTGTTGGCCCTCGTCGCAACAACCTGCTCAGCGCAAGGGCAGGCCGGCAGCGTCATCGCTATACGCGCGGGACATCTCTTCGACAGCAAGTCCGGCAAATTGCTAGACAATCAAATTGTTCTCGTCAAAGACGACAAGATTGCCGCGGCCGGTCCCGCCGAATCAGTGCAGATCCCTTCCGATGCGCAAGTGATTGACCTCAGCAAATCCACCGTACTTCCAGGACTGATTGACGGACACACCCACGTATTTGGATTCGGACTCGATGGCATCAAGCCTGGCGGACCTCCTTTCGCCAGTCCGATTAACGACACGCGCGAATATCGAACCCTCCTTGCTCTCGCCAACGCGCAGAAAGACCTTCGTGCGGGCTTTACGACAGTGCGCGATCTGATGAGCCACGGCGGCGGCTACGCGGATGTCGACATCAAGAAGGCGATCAACCGTGGGTACTTTCAGGGGCCGCGCATGCAGGTGTCCACCATGGGGCTTGTGGCAACCGGCGAAGGCATCCTGGGCTCCCCGGAAGTAAATTTGCCGAGAAATTATCAGACGGTGGATGGACCCTGGGCCGCGCGACAAGCGGTGCGCGAGCAAATCCACTACGGCGCAGACTGGATCAAGTTTCATGCGACTGCGGACTATGAATTCGAACCTGATGGCGCCCTGAACAGCGATCCGACTTTCACGAAGGAGGAAGTGCTGGCTATCGTGGACGAAGCACATCGACACGGCAAGAAAGCTGCTTGCCATGCATTCGGTGGCGAGGGGTTGCGGAACTGCGTTGAAGCCGGCGCTGACACGATCGAGCATGCGATCGAACTCGACGAAGCCACTGCGGACCTGATGAAAAAGAAAGGCATCTACCTGGAGCTTACTGCATATCACTATTCGCTCAGCGACTACACCGCGCGCGATGCCAAGTCCACGGGCGGAAAATACAGCCTGCAGGCGTTGCGTGAAAAGAGCGGACGAATGGCAATTTCTCGTGGCGTGAAGATTTCCTTCGGAAGCGGCGTCGGTCCGTTTCCCCATGGCACGCAAGCCGCTGAATTTGCCTACCTGGTCAAATATGGAATGTCTCCGAGCCAGGCCATCCAGGCAGCGACGACCGTAGCGGCGGAAATGATGGGATGGCAGGATCGTATCGGCTCAATCGAAAAAGGGAAGTTTGCTGACATCATCGCCGTTTCCGGCGATCCCCTGAAAGACATTACCGAGCTCGAGCGGGTAAAATTCGTGATGAAGGGCGGGCAGGTAGTCCGCGACGATACGAAATAAGCCGGGCCGCCCTGACAGGTGTTTTCGCATTGAGTAGTGCTATGATTTCCGCCTGCGAGTTATATTAGGAACGTCAGCCTATGCGTATCCTGCTGGTCGAAGACGAACGAAAAGTGGCCAGTTTCATCGCACGAGCGCTGCGTGAAAACTCCTATGCGGTTGATATTGCCGAGAGCGGCGAGAAAGCGCTGGAGCTTACCACCGACGTAACTTACGACGCCATTCTCCTGGATGTGCGCTTGCCGGGACTCAGCGGCATTCAAGTCTGCCGGGAATTGCGCCAGCAGGGAATGGAAGCTCCCGTTCTTATGTTGACGGCCCGCGGCCTGGTGGAGCAGCGTGTCGAGGGGCTCGACGCCGGAGCGGACGACTACCTGACGAAGCCGTTTGTCCTCGCGGAACTCCTTGCGCGCGTGCGTGCTCTCGTCCGGCGGGGCCTGCACAGCGGCAATGCCAAGCTCCACTATGCCGACCTGGAGCTTGACCGCCATCGCCGCAGGGCTACCCGCGGGAAGATGGCCGTTCCACTTACCTCCAAGGAATTCGCCTTGTTGGAACTTTTTCTGCTCCATGCTCCGGACCTGGTGACCCGCAGTGAAATCGTCGAGCATGTCTGGGATCGCCATTTTGACAGCGAAACCAACCTGGTTGAAGTCTACGTGAATCGCCTCCGCCAGAAGATTGACCAGAACCGCACGATCAAACTGATCCACACCGTGCGAGGCATCGGGTACCGCCTCGGGGCCGTGGAGCCGTGAAAACCAAAACGCTTCGCTTCCGGATGATGGTTTTGTTCTGTACGGTCGTCAGCGTTTTGCTGGTCGCGTCATATCTGGCCTTCTGGGGATTGCTGGTTCACGCAATTCCTACGCAGCTGAATCACCAGTTGCAGGAAACCGGTCGCCTGCTGATTGCTGATGTGGCCGCAGAGCCCGAGGCTCGAGATATTGAACGTCTCGATATCCCTGGAGAATTTTTCGAACTGCTGGATGCGAACGGGCATGTACTTCAGCAATCGCGCAATCTGCCCGCTCCCATCAACTTGAAAAGCATTGATCCCTCGGCCATGCATCCCACGTTTCAGGTGGCCGATATCGGTGGAGACCAGTCTGTTCGCGTGGCGGTTATTCCCTTTGAGCAAGCCAACCAGAAGCGTTTTCTTGCGGTCGCTATCCCCACGTTTGGCACCAACCGGGTGCTGGACACCTTTGGGCGGATCGTTCTGATTTTGTTTCCCATCAGCCTGTTGCTCACCGCCGGGATCTCCATGATTTATGTGGGCCGAAGCCTCGCTCCAATCACGGACCTGACTCGGCACGCCGCTTCCATGGCCAAGCGGGTCACCCAAAGCCAGGGATTCTGGGAGCCGCTGCCGGTTACCACGCCGCATGATGAATTGGGCCAGTTGGCGGAAACTTTCAATGATCTGTTCCGCGGCGTGGACTCTGCCGTGCGCCAGTTGCGGCAGTTCGTCACCGACGCTTCCCACGAGTTGCGCACCCCCATCGCGGTTCTACATGGAGAAACGGAGCTCCTGCTTTCCAAGCCGCGCACGGCAGAGGAATACCAAAAAACACTCGCCGTTTTTGATGATGAACTGAAAAAGCTCACGCGAATGGTCGAGGGACTTTTTACACTTTCCATCGCCGATGCCGGGCAATTGCATGTGGAGTCTGAGCCGCTTTACATCAACGAAGTTTTGGAAGAGGCCTGCGCGCTGGTCTCTTCACGCGGGAAAAGAAAGGGAATTGCCATCCTGCGCCAATTGGACCAAGAGCTTCCTTACACCGGCGACGAGGCGTTTCTACATCAGCTGTTTCTGATCTTTCTGGACAATGCGATCAAATACTCCCCCGACAGAAGCACGATTCACGTGACACTTGAGCAGTTTGATGGGGCCATCCGGGTCTGCTTCCAAGACCATGGCATCGGCGTCTCCGCCGAACATTTGCCGTTCATTTTCGAGCGTTTTTATCGGGCAGCCCCCTCCGCAGCCGGCGATTCCCAGAGTGGCGGGCTGGGATTGGCCATCGCTCAGGCGATCGCACGCGCCCACGACGGGGCTATTGAATGCACCAGCAGGGTGGGAGTTGGTTCAATTTTTACTGTGATCCTCCCCTTGCCTCCGAGGGGTGAAATTTACGCTACTGAGCCATCTAAACAGAAATTAATCATGGGTTAAGGCATCCGCGGCCGCCATACACTAGGCTCCGCCCAACGTGGAGGTGGGTCTGTGTTCTCTCGGTCCAGCAACCCCCGAATCGGGCGGCCCTGGGAGCCGTGCCCGAATGGATCACTTTCACGCCGGATAGTCTGAGAGTTTATGATTCAAACTCAGGAGCACGCTCCGTCTCAGTCATCGATGCGAAAACTCTTAAGCTGATTGATATCGTGAATGTCGGCGAGGTCCCCAAGCGTATCAACACGCTCACCCTGCCCTGAGAAGTGTAGGAACTCACTCTGTGTCGTAGGTGCGGTGGGTACACGGGGAGGAGCCGGGACACAAGTCGAACGGGCTTCCGCCACCGCGCGGGCTTACTCCTGCGTCTCCGGCTCCACGGGGATTTCCGTCTGTTCGACGCCGGCTTCCTTTTCCGCGCGCTTCGCAATCTTTTTCTGTGCGCGGCGCTCGGCCTTTTCGCGCTGCTTTTCCAATCGCTTCATTTCCTTCTGGCGTTTTTGGAATGTAATGGCCATAAAAATCTCCTTAAATTCACACTTCAATCCGTTACCGCGGTAAACCTGCCGCGGACTCTACCAGCGGGGTTCCCGAGGCTGGCGGGCGGCTTCCCGGTAGTCTTCGTTTGAAAAACGCTCGCGGTTTCCGCCACGGTTTCCGCCGCCGTTCTCGAATCGAGGCCCGCGCGTGGCTTCTTTGGGACGTGCTTCGTTAACTTTCAGATTCCTGCCGCCAACCTGCTTGCCATCCAGTCCTGCAACGGCCTTGGCAGCTTCCTCGTCGTTTGGCATCTCCACGAAGGCAAATCCCCGCGCGCGACCGGTTTCGCGATCCTTCACCAGGTTAACGCGGCCCACCTGTCCGAACGGCTTGAACAGATCGTTTAATTCGCTTTCCGTTGTTTGAAAACTCAAGTTGCCTACAAATAGACTCTTCATCCTTCTTCTCCTTCAAAGATTTGCAGCCGCCGGCAATTATTTTTGCTCGCGGCTGCAGGTACTTCGACTCTACCTTAGTATGAGCCCCGAATAAATATCTGAAACCTGCCGGAACGCGACGGATGCCGCAACTTCCGCAGTGCCTTCGCTTCAATTTGCCGGATGCGCTCTCGTGTGACCGCGAATACCTCGCCGACTTCCTCGAGCGTATGCTGGCTCCCGTCATCCAGACCGAATCTCATCCGGATGATGCGCTCCTCGCGCGGTGTAAGAGTTCTGAGTATTGACGCAATCTGGTCCTTCAGGTTCAAGTCAATGGCCGCGTCAGAAGGCGACAGCACGCCCTTGTCCTCGATGAAGTCGCCCAGGTGCGATTCACCCTCATCCCCCAGCGGCGTTTCAAACGACATCGGCAGTTGCGCGATTTTCTTTGTCTTGCGCACCGCGTCCACGGGAATATCCATGCGCCGGGCAATTTCATCGGAAGTGGGTTCGCGCCCCAATTCCTGCACCAATTGCTGGCTTGTGCGCACTTGCTTGTTGATCATTTCGATCATGTGCACGGGCACGCGGATCGTGCGTGCCTGGTCCGCGATGGCGCGAGTGATCGCCTGGCGGATCCACCAGGTGGCATACGTGGAAAATTTGTATCCGCGACGCCAGTCAAACTTGTCGGTGCCGCGCATCAGGCCGATGTTGCCTTCCTGGATCAAATCCAGAAACTGCAGCCCGCGGTTCGTATATTTCTTGGCAATGGAGACTACCAGGCGCAGGTTTGCCGCTGTCAATTCGCTCTTGGCCTGTTGTGCTTCGGTCTCGCCCCGGTGAATCAGCGTAAGAGCCCGCTTCAGCGTGCTCGCTCCCACTTCGCTCGACTCTTCAATCTCTTTTACTTTGGTGCGGCAGATACGCAATTCCTTGCGCGCTTCCATCGAAGCGTCACCGTGACTCGCCCTGGCGCGCCGCTCCAGGCGGGCCGCCTCGCGCTCCAGGAACTCCAGCCGCTCGACCGTGTGGCGGAGCAATTCGATCAGCCTTTTGCGCTCGCGCTCCTTGAATTCAATGGAACGGGCGAGCAACGACATCTCCACTCGAGTGCGGGACAACCGCCATTTTGCCCGGCGAAAGGCGCGCTTGTCCGAAATGCCGGTCGCTTCCAGCTTTGCCAGTTGTTTCAACCCCAATTCGTGCAGTTTTGCAATCTTGTCGATGATTCGTAGCGTCTGCCGGGTCTTTTCTTCGACCTTTTCCTCGGTCAAATCTTCTTCGTCGATCTGCACAATCTCCTTGATCGATCGATTTCCCGCGCGCAACTCCTCGGCAACGGTAATCAACGCCTTTAGCACGATGGGCGATCGGGAAACGATCTTCAGCACGCGCAGGCTTCCGCGTTCCAGCCGTTTGGCGATAATCACTTCCTGCTCGCGAGTTAAAAGGGGTACGAGCCCCATCTCGCGCAAATAGACGCGCACCGGATCACTGGTCTTTTCCGGAGGCGAGGCGGTCTGGTCCAGTTCCGCATCTTCGTTGGCCGCGGCTTCGTGGTGCGGCCGGCCATCTGTCGGCTCCGCAATGTCAGGGGCGGGGTGCGCCAACTTGGCGTCGGAAGCGTCTTCGTAAAGCGCTATACCTTCGCTCTCAAACGCGGTGAAGGCGCTGTCAATCTCTTCGTTGGTATGCTCTTCCGCTGCGAAGGCGTCGTTCACCTGATCGTAGAGCAGGTACCCTTGTTCCTTGCCCAATTTAATGAGCAGCCGGACTTGATCTTGTTGTTCCTGAATTTCCCGTGACAATGGTTTCTCCCCTCATCCACTGCCAGTTTTGCCCGGGCATTCTTCTCTGCAGACTTTCACCCGGCAGACACACTTGGACGAGGATTGGCTCGCTTGAATCGTTTTGCGGATTGCAGCTGTGGCTACCTGCGCTGCGTTCTGTGGACAGGACTCCGGGTGTCCCGATGCTCTTGGGTGCTGCGGCATTTGCAGCTCTAGAATCAGATGCCTACCATCATACACTACCTGCCTGTCCGCAGGTTGACTTCGCTCGCGTCCCGCTGAACCCGCAGGATCTACCGAGGGCACATCACGCAACGGTTCTACGCTCGAATCGCCCTCTTTCTCGATGTTCTCCGCTTTGCGTCGCCGGTTCCTCTTGCGCCCCGCCGCGGAAACTTGCCGCTTTTGGGACCGGCAGGGAAGTGCAGCGGGTCCCTCAGACTCTGTAACTCTCGATAATAGTAAAGCGCACTAGGTCTTTTCCGAAGGAATTTCAGACTTTTGAGGAAGTTGATCTCTTCCTCGCTTGCGTCGCTGCTCATGCCCGGGTTTCGAAGAAACTCCCTTAGCCCTGGCTCTTCATTCACCGTCGGTATGCCTTTCGTTTCCACGAATTGAAAACGTACTGTCCTCGCGGAGGCCAGGCGGTTACTCAAAAGCACCTCCACCGAGAACGTCTTTAGATCGATGTCCCAGGACTCGATAACCGGATCCAGGAAGGCGGAGGAGTGCTCGATGGAAACGTTGAAAACATCCGTGTCCAGAAACTCCAGGACCATCGCTCGAACCTCTTCGTAAGATTGGCGCCGAAGCTTCCCCATACTGCGTAGCCATTTTTCGTTCTTCAACTCTTCCCGCGCGATCCCCTTGGCCACATCCAGCAGTGTCTGGCTCACCAGCCGCTCAAGCTCTCCGAAGGCCTGCTTTTCAAAAATCTCCCGCACCTGTCCGCGCTTTTCCGGCTTGCATTTCCGGATGATCAATTCCCGCACTTCCGGGAACAGCGGCGCGGGCGGTTCGGCCAGCTTCTTCTTCAACTCTTCGTGCCGCTGTGCCTGCACCATCGAAGAGAGATGGCCTCTTGGAAATTCCAGGAAAGCGTCCATTCTGTCGTAGAGGTCCGTTCGATCGACGGCCGGCGGCGCTTTCTTCCGGGAAAGCAGCTGCGAGATATAGGATTCCGTCACCTGTGCCGCGGCAGCCAGGTCGCGTTGTTCGAGACCCAGCTCCTTGAGTCTCTGTCGAATGATGAAGCTTACGTCCACAGGCGCGATCCTTTCGATTAACCAAAGTAGTTAAAGTGAAGTGTAAGCGAACCTATATTACTTGACAAGAACTGTGAAGTAGCCCATGCTGGATAGGTGATCCCAAGGCTGCCTTCAGGTTTGGAAAACCCGCGGGGGTTCCTGAAATACTCCCTTGCCCATGAACCGAAGGAGCATCCTATGTTTGTTCGCAAAGTATCCATGCGGCTCAAGTCCGAAGCTGCGGCGCAATTTATCCGCAAGATGGAAGACGAGATCATTCCCCTGCTACGAAAGCAAAAGGGCTTCCTGGACGAAATGACCCTCATCGCGCAAAGCGGCAAGGAAGTCTACGCCTACAGCTTCTGGGAAAGCAGCACCGACGCCGAAAATTACGAAAAGAACGAATTTGCCCAAGTTACCGGCATGCTCGCTGGCGTGATTGAGGGTGCGCTGCGCATCCATACCTACATGGTTGCCAACTCCACTTTCCACAAGATGGCTGCCGCGGTCGCTTCCTGAGCCCGCAGGCGTTTCACCGGACAAGGCCGCCGCTGGCTGAAGCCCGCTGACTTTTCTGAAGAGGGCAGGCGCCGAGCCTCTCCCGGTTTTCTCTTCGCAGGTTCTCGGCAGAGGAGAATACATGCAAATTGCGATCTGGATTTTCGTTGGGCTCGCCGCTGGATGGCTTGCCGGCAAAAGCCTTGAGGGGAAGGGCTACGGTATGTGGATGGATCTGGCGATGGGTGTCGCGGGCGCTATGGTTGGCGGCATTCTTACTCGTTCAATCGGCTTCTCCGGCTATGGCGGAGTGTTTGTTTCCACCTTCATGGCCATCGGATGTGCCGCACTCTTGACGATTCTTGTGGCAATGGTAAACGGCAGAGCCATTCGCGCCAGGGCGTTTTAATTGATCCCGTTGCCGAATATTGATTTCAAAACTGATCGGGCCGATGCACGAAATGAGTGAATCCAACATGATCCTAATCCGCGAAGGCGCGCTCTTGCCGCCGGATTTTGTATTGGACAGCGAAGCATTTTTGCCCGGGTGGAGGGTGGTCAAGAATTTCGACGGCTACACCCTGAATCGGAAGATCAGCCAGGCAAACTGGAATTTCGTTCGTTTCACCGGCGAGCACAAGGCCAGAGTCGTAGGCCGCGCCTATGCCGGAACCCTCCGGAAAGGCATTGCCCAGATTTTGACTGGGCTGCGGGGCAAAAAGTTCAACTCTCTCGAGATAACCGTGGTGGGCCTAAAACGTTTTGTGGGTCTCGCTTTTGTCAGCATATCGGCGAACCGGCGGCACATCCAGGGCGGGCTCCGGGTTTCTCCTTAAGGTTTCTTGACTCACCCGATTGAGGGCGCCCACCCTTTCTCAGGATCGTCAGAAAGTAACGGTTGTTTATCTTTCGTAATGAACCAGGAAAAGGAAACGCGTATGACAAAACTATATGTTGGCAATCTCTCTTTCGGCATGAACGATGAATCCCTTCAGCAGTTGTTCGTCGATAAGGGCTATCAGGTGTCCTCCGCTCGAGTTATCACCGACCGGGAAACGGGACGCTCGCGAGGCTTCGGCTTTGTCGAGTTGGGTGATGGAGGCGACGCAGCTAAGGCCATTGGTGAGTTCAATGGGCTCGATGTGGATGGCCGGCAGCTTCAGGTGAACGAAGCGCGCCCGCAGGAATCGCGCGGCGGCGGTGGTGGAGATCGCTCGGGTGGCCGCGGTGGTTATTCCGGCGGTCGTTCGGGGGGCGGCGGGCGTCGCAACTATTAAGGGGAGAGAACCTTGCGCGCCGGTCTCAGGGAATTTGTGACGTTGTGTTAGTCCTAATCTTTTGCTTTTTTAAGGTGACAGGAGGAAGTCTTGGAGAATCTCTCGACAGGGCAGTACATCAAGCATTTTCAGTACGGTTGCGGTGTGATTACCGAATCGAAATCGGACCGCACCACAATTGATTT
>Ga0137403_10002955_pt1 | contig 20530 bp, 14 predicted proteins | sample CZOMad2_1_16fung_FD_122057 | JGI IMG/M metagenome (GOLD analysis project Ga0137403, IMG submission 122057) | Vadose zone soil fungal communities from Angelo Coast Range Reserve, California, USA - CZOMad2_1_16fungal (Hybrid Assembly) | ecosystem: Environmental > Terrestrial > Soil > Vadose zone...
TCGAGTGAAGTGCGGCTGCAAGCTGGCGATATTCCGAACGCGCGCATCGAGGTGGATGATTTACTGGAGTCCGCGCTTTCCACCGAAGAGCCCAACATCCAAGCCCTCGCCTGGGAGGCGAAGGCACGAGTAGCCTGGGCTGAGAAGGACTCTGACGGCGCTCGGAGGTGTATTGAAAACGCACTGGCGATACTGGACAAGGTCGAGATCCCCGTTTCGGCCTGGCGAGTCCATGCTACGGCGTGGCAGTTTTACCGGCACACAAAGGAAGACAAACCAGCTGAAGCAAGTCGTGGGCGCGCCGAAGCCTGCATCCTCAAGATTGCGAATTCTTTCGCAAGGGACGAGCCGCTGCGCGCGTCATTTCTTTCCGCTCCCCCTATTGCTCGCGTCCTCGGCGCCTCGAACAAAAGAGCGGTCTGTTGAGGGTCTTCGAATTCAAGACTGCGGGACAAACCGGGAAGTAGCGGTACGGCCCTGAGACAAGGCCATGGCTTCGCTTGACTCTGTTCGCGCCATACGAGTCACTTCACCAATCATTGCTCGCTGCGTTTCCTGTTCGGCGAATCCTGGATGGCGCAGAGAAGAGAAGGTTCCGCGGCAGCCGGGACCAAGCTCGGCCGCGACGTGACGGCTCAGGTCGGGCCGCTCATCGTTTTGGAGAGAGCCGCGAACCTAGCGAGCGGCCTCAATAAAGACGGGTAGAGCCCCAATTCGGCGCTCGCCCCGGTTGCGGATCAATCAGGCGCGGTCGCAGACAATTGCGAGCCAGAAGTCCCGTTGTGGGAAGTTCGCCGTTTCACCACATCGGTAACGATAAACGCGCTTCTGTTGATTGAAGTTGGTGCGAATTAACTGCGTGGCTGGCAACCAGGAATTCCGTCGCCCCGTTGGATCGAAGAAAAAGTCGGTGAGTTTTTGCTGAACACTTGCTGAACAATAGACTGCAAATGAGGGTATGCCGGTGCAACTGGGAGCCTTGCAACGCTAACAAAACAAACGAAAATCGATCAGTACGAACAGGTCAGGGTGAATTAGCAAACCGCCGCCCTACGTCACCGTGAGTCCACGGGTAAATGGGCAAGACAGTGCGGTGGCAAATCTGTCGCTGTTTTCAGTTTCCATCTAGTTTCCAATTAAGGCTATCGCTCGGAAAGCTAAGTGCCGCCAATTCAATCTCTTTTAGAGTTTTATTCAGAGCTTCCCAAGCTTCGGACGTGGGTTCGATTCCCATCGCCCGCTCCAGAAATCCGAGAAGATCAGATTCAACGCCTAGATCGTTGAGAGCGCTTCAGCAAACGGACATTTCTTCCGGGCTACTTCTTCGTTACGACCAGCACGGCAAAGCTGCCGGGCTTCATTTTTCCCCGGCGTTCACCCGCGGCGGGTGCGTCAAATTCCGCTGACGGCAGGAATACAGTGTGTGTCTTCAAATCCAGTCCCATGGTCCTTGCACTCTTCTTTGTGGGCACGTTTTCGACGACTGTATATTGATCCGGCGAATCCTGGTGCACAACCGTCAAATGCCCGTCACCGGTCGAAGCGAACGCGTAATTTGTTCCCGGATCGTAGGCGTTCGCATCCACGCCATCGCCAATCGCCGGCGTCGCGACAACTTTTCCGGTCTCGCCATCGATTACCGCCATCATTTTGTTGTCGCACCCGGCGAACAGCCGATGATTCTTGAGATCAATCGCTAAGCCGGAGGGTTCCTGGCAGGGAGCAAGCGGCCAGCGGTGCAGGATGGTCAGCTTCTTCGCGTCGAGGTGCACCAATTCGGATTTATCCTCGATGTTCACGTAAATTCCGCCACTGCCGTCCGCGGCGGCAAACTCCGGCTTGCCGCCCAGCGGCACAGTTCCGAGTGCGGCCCCGGTCATCGCGTCCAACGCCGTCGCGTCTTGGCTTCTGCCATTAAACGTGAACACGCGCTTCGTGACCGGTTCGTAGAGGATTGCGTCGGGGTTCGTTCCGGTCGGATAAACGCCAATCGGCTTGAGCGTTTTCAAATCGAAGAAAGTCGAGTTGTTCGCACGACCGTTGCTTGTGAAGCCGCGTCCCAGGTCAGCGGCGATCGCAATGCCGTGGACGCCGGCAGTGTCCGGAATATCGCCCACAATCGCGTAGGTGTCTGCATCAAGCACCACGACGTGCGATCCGTGGGATACGTAAACGCGCCGCGCGGCGCTATCGACTCCGACATAGTCCCAGCCCTCTTCACCTGGAATAGAAATCGTCTTGGTCAGAGCGTAGCCGGATGAAGCTGGAGCCGCTTTCGGTCGAGCGCTTAGCAAACCAGTGCCGACGCAGAGAGTAACGCCCGCCGCAATCGATGCGAAAAGTCTGTTTGTCATTTCGTGTGACCTCCGAGGAGCTTTGCTGTTCTAATTCCGGGCTGAGTGTCCGCGTGCCGTTTGTGTGTACAGCCTTATTGTTAGCCGGAGAAAGATGAACAGGGGTTAAATTTGCACATCAGATTGAATAACTGCGATTTGCCCTGGCCTGAGACAAAAGCCGAAGTATGATGCTGCTATGAGAGTGTTGCTCGTCGAAGATGATTCACGCATCGCTCGATTCGTGGCCAAAGGACTGCGCGAACAGAGCTATGCGGTCGATGCGGTGGCGACTGGGGAGGCTGCGCTCTACGAAGCGGCGGTGAATACTTACGATGTCGTGATTCTCGACGTCATGATCCCCGCGCCGGACGGCTTTGCGGTTTGCCGGGAGCTGCGAAAGTCGGGCCAGCGCATGCCGATCTTAATGCTGACAGCGCGCGACGCTGTCGAAGATCGAATCTCCGGTCTCGATAGCGGCGCGGACGACTACCTGACCAAACCGTTCGAATTTGGCGAGTTGCTGGCCCGTTTGCGAGCATTGCTTCGGCGTACCGGCGAATTAAGGCCGGCGCAGATCTCGGTGGCAGACCTCGTCGTTGATACTGTTGGCCAGCGGGTCACACGCGGCGGCAAATCTATTTCGTTCACGGCGAAAGAGTATGCGCTGATCGAGTTTCTTGCTCGCAACGAGGGACGTGTGGTCGGACGCGCCGAAATTGCGGAGCACGTCTGGGACGAAGAATTTGATCCTTTCTCGAATTTAATTGAAGTGTACGTGAATCGCGTCCGTCGAAAGATCGACGCGCCTCCCCACAAGCCGTTACTCCATACACGGCGCGGCGCGGGCTACATTCTTTCTCAGCAGGCCGAAGCTGCCGCGAGCTCCGTCGCAGCCAGTACACCCGCAAAGAAAAACCATGCTTAATTCCGTTCGCGTTCGCCTGACGCTTTGGCACGCAGGCGCTGTCGCGTGTGTTTTACTCATCCTCGCGTCGGGCACTTACTTGTTGCTCCGGCAGAATTCCATCCGCCGGGTGGACAGTTCGTTAGTCGACGTTGCCAACGGTTTTCTCGCAACGGTTCAGGCGGAATTGAGGGACGCCCACGAATCGGAAACTTTCCGCGATTGCGTCGCAGCGGCAATTCAAGAACATAGTTACCGTGAAACGGCGTTCTCCGTATTCGATGCGCAGGGGAAGCTCATTCTTGCGTCTCCGATGAGCCCTCTGCTTTTGGAATCCGAAGCTCAACGTTACGACGACTTGCGCCGCCAGGCGACTTCCGATGATGCAACTCGTCGCCCGTTCCGCACACTCAAGGCCTCTGGCCACCTTTACCGCGGATATTCGCGGTCGTTCACTGCTGACGGAGCCACCTGCGTGCTCGTCACCCTGCAGTCTCTCCGCGGCGAGAAAGAATTTCTTGCCGCACTGGAGCAGACTTACGCGCTCGTCATTCCGCTCGCCGTATTGCTTGCGGGTGTTGGTGGCTATTTCCTGGCAAGACGCAGCCTTTCTCCGGTCGTCTCCATGAGCAACCAGGCGGAACGCATTAGCGCGAAAAATATGCAAGACCGGTTGGCTGTCCGAAATACGAAGGACGAACTCGGCCAGCTTGCGTTGTCGTTCAATCGCTTACTCGATCGTCTCGACGATTCCTTCCAGCATCAGCGGCGGTTCGTGGCCGATGCTTCGCATGAACTCCGTACGCCCGTTGCGATTCTGGCCGGCGAAGCGGACGTCGCCCTTTCGAAAACGGATCGTCCACCCGAGGAGTATCGGGAATCGCTGGAGATTCTGAGAAAGGAAGCTCTCAGACTGAAACAAATCGTGGAAGACCTCTTCACGTTGACCCGCGCAGACATTGGTCAGCTTCCTCTCGCGCCGTCCAGCTTCTATCTCGACGAGCTCGTTGCCGATTGCGCTCGAAACTTTCGAGCTATCGCGCTGGCGAAGCGAATCACACTTACCTGCACGCCATCTCCTGAATTACTCGTTTCCGCCGACGAAGCGTTGCTCCGCCGCATGTTCCTCAATCTCTTGGACAACGCCATCAAATACACGCCGGTTGGCGGTGGCGTGACGGTCTCGTGCAATCGAGTAAACGCCGCCTATACCGTGACGTTCTCGGACAATGGCCCCGGGGTTCCTCTCGATCTGCAACCCCGTATCTTCGAGCGCTTTTTCCGTGCGGACGAATCGCGTGGGCGGCAAGACAGTTCAAGCGGCGGCGCCGGGTTGGGCCTCGCAATCTGCCGCTGGATTGCGGAGGCGCACCATGGCACGTTGGAATTGACCAAGTCTGATGCGGCGGGCAGCACGTTTACCTTCTCGATGCCCGCGCCAGACAATGCTGGCAACGCTTCATTTGATTAATCCCGCATTTATCTTGCCCAGACTAACATCGAGAAACTGGCCCTGGATTTTCGGGCTAGGAGTTTGAGTCAATGATTGCTTGTTTTTTTAGATTTCGTGCCAGCTGCTTGTGGTTGTGCACCGCCTTTGCGTTCAGCAATTGCGTTGCTGCGCAATCGCCGCAACCCCCTTCGCCACCGCAGGACTCCGGTGCGGCTGTTCGGCTTACCCTGCAAGACGCGATCGACCGCGCGCGAAAAAACAGTACGGTGTTTCAAGCGGCTGCGACCGAGGCAGCATTGTCGCGCGAAGATAAGAATCAGGCGCGCGATGCGCTGCTTCCAAGCGTCGCGTACAACGCTTCGGCGATCTATTCACAAGGCAACGGCACCGGGAATCCAGTCCGGTTCATTGCCAACAATGGAGTGCACGAGTACGTCAGCCAGGCCAATGTTCATCAGGTCCTCGATGTCGCGTCTTTTGCGACGTATCGGGCTGCTGCGGCCGCAGCCAGCGCGGCCAGGGCGCGAGCGGAAATCGCCTCCCGTGGCCTCGTTGTGACCGTAGTGCAAACCTACTACGCGACTCTCGCTGCTCAGAAAAAGATCGAGGCCGCCACTAAAGCAGCCGATGAAGGCGCAAAGTTTCTCCAGCTTACGCAAAGCCTTGAGCACGGTGGCGAAGTGGCCCACGCCGACGTCATCAAAGCCGAATTGCAGGCAAACGACCGCCAGCGTCAATTGCAGGAAGCCAGGTTGGCTCTGCTGAACAGCCGTCTTGATCTCGCGGTCCTCCTTTTTCCAAACTTCACTGACAATTTTGAATTGGCTGACGACTTACACACCGCGGTTGCTCTTCCCACGTTGCCCGAAGTCGAACAGCGCGCGTCGCGTGATAATCCCGATCTGCGTGCAGCGCTCTCGACTGTCCAGCAATCGGGTCACGAAGTGTTGGCATCTCGCGCCGGATATTTTCCCGCAATCAGCCTCGACTATTTTTATGGAATCGACGCGGCGCGCTTTGCAACGCGCACCGACGGCATCTCCAATCTCGGCTCGTCGGTCGTAGCATCTCTGAACATCCCTGTCTGGAACTGGGGCGCAACGCAAAGCCGCGTGAAGCAAGCAGAGTTGAAAAAGGCGCAGGCGCAGCGCGAACTGTCGCTCGCGCAACGCAAGCTTCTCGCTGAGATTCAATCCCTGTTCCATGAAGCCGAGACGGCTTCGAGCGAACTCGCGAGCCTCGAGCGATCGGCGCAACTTGGCGCAGAAAGCCTTCGCTTGGCGATGCTCCGCTACCGCAACGGCGAAACGAATATTCTGGAAGTTGTCGACGCCCAAAACACCGCCACGGCCAGCGACGCCGCTTTTCAAGACGGCGCCGTGCGCTATCGCGTCGCCCTGGCCAATTTACAAACATTGACCGGAGAACTCACAACGCCATGATGCAGCAGTTGCAACTACGAACGTCGAGTCCCCTGGCAACAGCCAAACGCACAATCGCGTTCCTCGTTTGCGCATTTATGCTGGGATGCAGCGCATCTGAAAAGGAACCGACGCCCGTTGTTTCTGTTCAGGTCGAGCCCGCGCAGAAGGGTCCAGTCGAACAGACCGTTACCGCCGAAGGCGTCGTGTTCCCTTTGCAACAAGCCATCCTCTCGCCGAAAATTACCTCCACGATTAAACAATTTCTCGTTCAGCGTGGAAGCCGCGTGAAAAAAGGCCAGCTCCTTGCGGTACTGGAAAACGCAGACCTCTCCGCCGTGGCGCAACAAAGCAAAGGTGAATTCGAACAAGCGGAAGCTGGCTACACGACTACGACAGCCGCCAGCCTTCCCCAGGAAATTCAGAAAGCGGAGCTGGACGCCGCCGCCGCGAAAGCCAATTTCGATGCTCAGCAAAAAGTATTCGACAGTCGCAAAGAACTCTTCGATCAGGGCGCCCTTCCACGTCGCGATCTGGATGCGGCCCGGGTCTCTCTCGCGCAGGCTCGCACGCAGTACGAAGTCGCCCAGCGTCAGCTCGCCGATTTGCAGCGCGTCGGGCAGAAGCAAACGTTGAAATCCGCCGAAGGGCAGCTTACCGCCGCGAAAGGGAAGTATCTCAGCGCCGAAGCGCAGCTCAGCTATTCGGAAATTCGCAGCCCCATTGACGGCGTCGTCACCGAGCGTCCGCAATATGCCGGTGAACTCGCCACCGCCAATCAGCCAATTCTCACCGTCATGGATACCTCATCGCTCGTCGTGAAGGCCCACGTAGCGCAATCGGACGCCGCGTCGCTTAAAGTCGGCAACTCAGTTCAGATTCAAGTCCCCGGCGCTTCCGATCCGGTCGCGGCAAGAGTCTCCCTTGTCAGCCCGGCCCTCGATCCCGGCAGCACGACGGTGGAAGTATGGGTTCAATCCAATAAACCGAACGCCGCGCTGAAGCCTGGCATGACCGCTCAACTGCTCATGACGGCGCGTTCCGCCAAGGACGCGCTCACCGTTCCCGCTTCAGCCGTGTACAAAAATGACGACGGCTCCGAGTATGTCGTCATCGCAACGCCAAATAATCACGCTTCCATCAAAACCGTACAGATTGGCATTCGCGGCAAAGATCGCATCCAGATAACCGGTGGCCTCAACGTTGGAGACAAAGTCGTCACGTCCGGCGGCTACGCTCTCCCCGACAAAACACAAGTAAAGATTGAAGCGCCGGCTTCGAGTGATAAAGAAGCAGCGTCGCCGCAGCCAAATTCGTCAGCTCCTCCTGAGAAGGACTAGGCGAGCATGTCCTTCCTCTCCGGCTCCACACAAAAGGGCCTATCCACGCAGCGCAATCTCCCGTGGTTCCACCGGTTCGCGCGGCCCGTACTCTTCTTGATCGTCAGCCTCGCTGTCGTTGGTGGCTATCGCGCCCTCACGATGCCCGTTTCCGTTTTTCCTTCGACCGATTTTCCCCGCATCGTGATAGGCGTGGACAACGGCGTGATGCCGATCGATCAAATGCTCGTCACCATCACGCGCCCTATCGAAGAAGCCGTCAATAGCGTCCCGGGCCTCCAGACCGTACAGTCCATCACTAGCCGCGGTTCGGCGGAAGTCGATCTGTTCTTCGACTGGAATTCGGACATGATTCTCACGCTTCAGCGCGTGGATGCGGTCGTCGCGCGCTTGCAAACTGAACTTCCGTCCAGCGCAAAAGTTGAAACTCACCGCCTTACGTTCGCCGTTTTCCCTGTCATCGGTTACAGTCTCACGTCCGATCGCATCCCCCCTTCCAAGCTTTGGGAAATCGCCACATACCAGATCAAGCCGCGCATGAATCGTCTCAACGGCGTCGCCACGGTAATCGTACAGGGCGGCCGAGTTCCGGAATTTCAGGTCACCCCGGATCCGGCGCGTCTCGTCGCTGCCAGTGTTACCGTCAACGATATTCTCGACGCGGTTCGTCGGACGAACGTCATCGAATCACCCGGCTTGATCGAAAGCGATCATCACCTCGTGCTGGGGCTCGTCAGCGGTCAGGTTCGCACGCCCGCGGAACTTGGCCAAATCACAATCAAGAATTCTGCCGCAGGCGTGCCGATTCGCATCGCGGATGTCGCCGCCGTCGCGCCGTCAGACGCACCCGTCTACACGGTCGTCACTTCGAACGGCAAGGACGCGATTCTCCTCAACGTGAATCGCCAGCCGGAAAGCAATGCGATCGACGTCGCGACGGAAGTCCACGGGTTGGTCGGCGAGTTGAAGGCTTCTCTTCCGCCAGACGTTCATCTCGAAACGTTTTACGACCAGTCAACCATCGTTCACGATTCCATCGCCAGCGTTCGCGACGCCGTTTTTCTCGGCATTTTACTCTCGTCGGTGATTCTCGTTCTTTTCCTTCGTGACTGGGGCACCTCGCTCATCGCGGGGCTCGTCATTCCCGTAACCCTTTTGATCACGTTCATCGTTCTCAGCGCCACCAGTCAAAGCTTTAACCTCATGACACTCGGCGGCCTCGCCGCCGCGGTCGGCCTCGTCATCGACGACGCCATCGTCGTCCTCGAAAATATCGTGGCGCACCGCGACAGCGGGCAAAACCGCATCGATGCAGTGACGAGCGCGCTCCGTGAACTCATCATTCCGTTAACGGGTTCAACGATCACGCCGATCGTAGTCTTCGTACCTCTCATTTCTATGACCGGCGTTTACGGTACCTTCTTCCGCGCGCTCGCCATCACTATGTCCGTCGCGCTCTTTACGTCTCTTCTACTCGCCCTGACGTGGACGCCGACCCTGAGTCAATATCTTGTCCGCCGGAAAGAATCGCAGGGAGTGATTCCATCCGCGGGCGATGCAGTGGGGGAAGAACCTGTTTCCGGTTTCTTCGCACGCTGCGTGGAATTCTACGCCCGCATCATGCAAGCCGTCGTCAAGCGTCCCATCCTTCTCATCGCGGGCTCTCTCGTAATCGTCGTCCTCTCTTATGTTTCCTACCGGCTCCTCGAAACGGAACTCTTACCGACAATGGACGAAGGTGGCTTCATCCTGGACTATTTCACGCCTCCCGGAAGCTCGCTCGCCGAATCGAACCGCATTCTCCAGCACATCGAGGCAATTCTCCACGCCACGCCCGAAGTCGAAACCACCTCCCGCCGCACGGGCCTTCAACTTGGTCTCGCCGCGGTCACTGAATCAAATCGCGGGGACTTCACCGTAAAGCTCAAGGCCAAGCGCAGCCGCTCCGTCGATGACGTGATCTCCGATCTCCGCGCACAGATCGCGACAGAGGAGCCAGCCACCAAGATCGAATTTGTTCAGTTGCTCTCGGACATGATTGGTGATCTCACCAGCCAGCCTGAGCCCGTCGTCATCAAGCTTTTCGCCGAAGATGGAAAACTCTTGAATGAAACCGCGCCGCGCGTCGCTGAAGCCATTGGTAAGGTCCACGGCGTCGTGGATGTCCTCGACGGCGTGGACGACACCATCAGCGGCCCTTCTGTGACGTATCAGGTCAACCCCATCGTGGCCGCGCGCGCGGGTTTTACGCCGGACGAAGTCAGCACCGACGCACTCGCGATTCTGGAAGGTGCGCCCGCCACCACGCCGGTCGTGCGTGACGACCGCGCCTACACCATCCGCATCCGCTTTCCGCAGGAAAATCGCGCCACGCTCGAGCGCATGAATAACACGCTGCTCGTTAGCAGCACCGGCAAGACCGCCACACTCGGCGCACTTGCCACCGTCAGCCAAACTCCGGGTGAAACCGAAATTCGCCGCGAAAATTTGCAGCGCCTTGTTGCGGTCACCGCTCGCCTCGCGGGAACCGACCTTGGCAGCGGTATGCTGGCTGTGCAGAAAGCCGTCAACGCTCTCCATCTTCCCGCGTCCATCCGCATCGAATACGGTGGTCAGTTCGAAGAGCAGCAGAAATCCTTCCGGGAGCTTTTGAAAGTGTTTCTTCTCGCGCTGCTATTGCTCTTCACGGTGCTGTTGTTCGAATTCCGCACATTCTCCGCGCCGATCGCCATTCTCGCTTCCGCGATTCTTTCCACCTTTGGGGGATTCGCGGCGCTTCTCATTACGCGAACGACATTCAATGTCGCTTCATTCATGGGAATGATCATGGTCATTGGCGTCGTCGCAAAGAACGGCATCTTGCTTCTTGACGCCGAAGCCCACTTTCAAGAATCAGGCATGTCGCCCCACGACGCGATGATTCAGGCGGGCCGCCGCCGTCTTCGCCCCATAGCGATGACTGCTCTTGCCACGGTCGCGGGAATGCTGCCGCTCGCCTTTGGGCTCGGAGCCGGTTCGCAAATGCTGCAGCCCCTCGCCATCTCTGTTATTGGGGGCCTGCTCAGTTCGATGGTTTTTTCGTTGATCTTCACGCCGGCAATCCATTACTTTATGGGCCATTCCGATGCAGCCACGGATGGTGCCGCGTAAACGGCGACGTTCGTTTTAACTTTGCTCTTCTAAATTTCTAAGCGCCAAGCAAGTTTGCGTGAATCCGCGTGTAACCATATTCCTGCGCCCACAGTGTCAGTGGTATCGCCGCCAAATCGTCTGCTTCCGCCACTGCGTTTCCGTCTTTGGTCAAATCAATTGTCCGGATGTAGTGTTTGCACGTATCGCAAGCATCCACGCGAACATGCGGAAATTGCTCCGCCACAAACACCGGCAATTTATCCTCGCGCTCCTCGCCGCACGCTGGGCACAAAATTCTGCGGAAGCCCCACTCGTGCGCGCAAAACGCACAGTGCAGAAATCGCCTGCCACCGTCGCCCTCGGGACGCAACACGCCTAGCAAAGGAAGGGAATTGCACGTCGGGCAAAGATACGGCGTCCCCTCCGCGGCATCGTCAGCCGTCGCCTCGCCAACAAACTCCGCGTATGCCTGCAGGAATCCGCGCGCCAGAAATTCTCGCAGCACTGGTCTGCCACTATCCGAGCGCGACATTCCGTTTTCGTCCGCTCTGCCGCCATCCCGCCAGTAGTTGGTGAGCAACTCTACCCACGCAGCCGACCCTTCCCGCGCTATGTCGGTTGCCGCCGCCCCCAGCGGCTTTGGCGCGTGTGCCTCCACCAGCGCCAGAAAGCTTGAATACTGTGGCAGCAGAACCGCCAAATTTAATTCCGCGCGGAAAGCGCCGCCACTCAGTGTGACCGCTGCTTTACCCCACTCCTTGACCAACGTCGCAAACAGCCCTTGTTGAAACTGAGTGATTTGCTCGTAGAACTTCAGCGGCTTTGCGGCAAAGGAATATTCCGCGGCCAGGTATTTTGCCCGCTCGATTCGTTTGTCGTATTCGGAAAGTTTCTGTCGGCCGGTCGTCATTTGCGCGGCGCGGAAGAGCGTCCGCCCACGATCTCATCATACCAGCCCGGATGATAACGCTTCGCGAACTCCAGCGAAACGTCGCCGCGAATCACGCTTCCGAACGCCCCGCGTTCTGCAAACACGCTCATATAAATGTGGATCAGGAAATTCGCAATCGTCACGAGTGCCGCCACTGGATGCAGAAACACGGCGATATATCTTAGCCAACGCATGTTCCAGGAAATACTCTCGGGAAACCACAACACAATTCCCGTTAGAAGCAGCAGGATCGCTCCGTAAAAAAAGCTCCAGAACAGCGCCTTTTGTCCAGCGTTGTACCGCCCCGCCGGAGGCATCTTATCGTCTTCGTTCCGAACATAGTGATGCAGCGAACGCCACCACTTTTTGTCGGCCTCCGTCGAACGCATCTGTGCGGCCCACAACGAATACATCCGCATCACCGCTGTGAAAAAGACCAGTCCGATCCATGGATGCAGCGTTCGCGAAGTTTGTCCGCCACCCAACACCGCGGCGATCCAAAAACACCACGGTGACCAGAACGCCAGCCCTGTCAGCAGCAAATAGATGTAGGAAAAGGCCGCCAGCCAGTGATTCAATCGCTCCGCAAACGCATAGCGCAGTACCCGGCCACGAGGCAAAATCTGATCCGGCTGGCTCACGGCTTCGCTCCTTCCTGCGGCGCGTCATCTCGGTCTTTCGGCCCGAATCGCAAGTAGTGCACGAACAACCCGATCAATCCGCCGACCATTGCCACGTTTCCGAGCCACTTCAGCGGTCCCTTCCACAACTTCACCATCAGCGGAATGGTCGGATTGCTCGGCAGCCCGCCGTAAAGTTCCGGCTGCGTCGCGTCATGAAGCACATAAATCACGCCCGTGCCTCCAACGCCTTTCGGATCGTAAACACCGGCGTTCGGGAAATTGTAATTGTCCTTCAATTGCTTCGCGCGCTGCTCCGCCAGCACCAGCATGTCTTCCTTGCTTCCGAAGTGCAGGCAACCTGTCGGGCACGCCTTAATGCAAGCCGGCTCCAGCCCCTCACTCACGCGGTCCGTGCACAGCGTGCATTTGTAAACGCGCTTCGTCTCTTTGTTGAACTTCGGAATATTGAACGGGCATCCGCTGATGCAGTAGCCGCACCCGATGCACTTGTCCTGCTGAAAATCCACAATCCCGTTCGTGTATTGGACAATCGCCCCGTCCGCTGGGCACGCAGCCAGACAACCCGGCTCCGCGCAGTGCATGCACTGATTTTTCCGCATCAACCACATCAACGAGCCATCTTCCTTCTCGTGCTCATTGAACAGAATCAGGTTCCAATAATTCCACCGCGTCTCCGGCATCGTCTGATACGTGTTGTCAAACGTCGTCGGTGAAAACGGCATGTCGTTCCATTCGACGCATGCCACTTCGCACGCCTTGCAGCCAATGCAAGTCGTCGTGTCCACCAGCTTCGCAACTGTGTATTGCCGCTGCGTGTCCTCGCCCGGAACGCTTCCGGCGTGGCCCGATATTTTTTGCACGCGCAATGTCGCTTGGCTCATCGCTCAGACCTTCGTCACTTTCACAAGGAACCCTTTGAACTCCGGCGTGAACGCGTTCGGATCGATTACGGCAGGTGAAAGCATGTTCGCCGGCGTTTTCGCCGTCTTGCCTTCGTCTTCCGCAATCCCGCGATACCCCCAGTGAATCGGAATGCCGATCTGGTACGTCTTCTTCCCGTTGATTTGCATCGGCTTGATGCGCTTTGTCACCATCGCCTTCGCAATATACTCGCCGCGGGCGCTTTCCACTTTCACGCGGTCGCCCCCCAGAATCCCGCGCTCCTGTGCCATCTCTTCCGGAATTTCCACGAACGGTTCCGGCACAAGCTGCACGTTCATCGGATTATTTTTCGTCCAGTAGTGGTAATGCTCTGTCAGCCGGTATGTCGTGCAAACGATGTCGTATCCGTCTTGCGAAGTGCCGTATTTGTCCGCCGCCGATTTGAATTTCTTCGCGATCGGATTGTGTGTCTGCTTCGGATGAAGCAAATTGTCCGTAGGACTTTCAATCGGCTCATAAAAAGTGGGGAAAGGCCCATCCGCAAACGCCCCAAGTGGCGCGAATAGACGTCCCACTCCCTCCGCGTTCATGATGAACGGACCCATGTGGTCCGCGGGCTTCGAATCCGCTTTAAAGTCCGGCACATCGTTGCCGACCCACTTCTGCGTTGCTTCGCTCCACCACACTTGCCGGCGTGAAGCATCCCATGGTTTTCCATCGAGGTCGCACGACGCCCGGTTGTACAACACGCGCCGGTTCGCCGGCCACGACCACGCCCAGTTCTGGTGCACGCCCATTCCGGATGGATCGCTCGCGTCTCGCCGCGCCGTCAGGTTGCCTGCCTCCGTGAAAGATCCGCAATAAATCCAATTTCCGCACGAAGTCGTTCCGTCGTCTTTCAACCACGCAAAACCTGGCAGCTGATTCCCGGCTTTCAGCTGCGCCTTCGTTGCCGGATCTTCCACATCCACCGCAGTCTTCCCGTTAATTTCCTTCAGCACTTCTGCCAGTGAAGGCGAGGCCGGATTCGTATAACTCCACGCGAGTTTCAAAATCGGGTCAGGGAATTTGCCGCCGTCTTTCTTGTAAAGCTCGCGCACCTTCAGAAATATCTGCGCAACGATGTCTTGATCCAGCCTGCAACCGGGTGGTACGGGCAGCGCCGCATTCTTCCACTGCAACCACCGGGCGGAGTTTGTAAAGGTCCCATCTTTTTCCGCAAATCCCGCACATGGCAACCGGTACACTGTCGTTTGAATTTTCTTCTGCTCGTCCGCTGTAATTCCCGGAGACATCCAGAACTCGCTCGTTTCGTCTGGATAAATCTCGCCCACCACCAGCCAATCCGCCTTCTTCAGCGCATCAATGTTCTTTTTAGTGTCCGGCCCAATTGCCACTCCGTTCATTCCAAATGCAAAAATCCCCTTCACAAGCCCGTTGTACATGTTGTCCCACATCTGTACCCACGAGTAGTTCCGGTCCACCTTCGGCAAATAATCGTATGCCCAGCCGTTTTGCTTAGTTGCAGCGTCGCCGTAAAACGCCTTCTGCATGCTCACCGCGAACTTCGGCGTATTCCCGTAATAGTTGAACGAGTCCCAATTTCCGGGCTTCGATGGTTTCGGCGTAATTCTCTTCATCCAGCCGTCAAAACTTCCATCCGCCGGGTTCGGCACCTTCAAATATCCAGGCAGCGTGTCAAACACTCCCGCCATGTCCGTCGCACCCTGAATATTCGAATGTCCCCGCAACGCGTTCACGCCGCCACCGGCCCGCCCCACATTGCCTAAGAGCAACTGCAGCATCGCTGCGGTTCGAATGATCTGTGTTCCAAACGAGTGATGCGTCCATCCCACCGCGTAGATAATCGTGGCGACTTTCTTCATGTCGCCTTTTTCGCGAATCGACGTAAACATCTCCGCAAGCTCGACGAATTTCGCCTGTGGAATTCCGGTTACCTTCTCCACCATTTCCGGCGTGTATCGCGAATAGTGCTGCTTCATCAGTTGGAACACGCACCGTGGATTTTGCAGAGTCGGATCAAACTCCGTCTTTTCCGGCATCAACGGCAACGCCGGTGGCGCTCCCGGTTTGTTCTGCGCAGGCGCTGCGCCCGCGTAATTCCAGCTCGCGCGGTCGTACGTCTGTGCCTTCTCGTCAAATCCAGAAAACACGCCTTCGTCTTCCGGCAGCTTAAAATCGTTCGAAACGATAAATCCCGCGTTCGTGTAATTGACGACGTAATCCTTCGCGATCCGCTCTTTCTCGATCGCATAGCGAATCATCCCGCCCAAAAACGCAATATCCGATCCCGCGCGAATCTGCGCAAATTTATCCGCCACGCTCGCCGTTCGCGTGAACCGCGGATCCACTACGATCATTTTTGCGTTTCGATTGCGCTTCGCTTCAATCGCCCACTTGAATCCGCAAGGATGGTTCTCCGCCGGATTCCCGCCCATGATGAGCATCAGGTCGGTGTTCTTGATGTCCACCCAACCGTTGGTCATCGCCCCGCGTCCGAATGTTGGTCCCAAACTTGAGACCGTGGGGCCGTGTCAAACTCTGGCCTGGTTTTCTAAATGTACGACGCCCAGGCCCCTCATCGATTTCACTACCAGATAATTAAACTCGTTCGTGTCCGTGCATCCACCCGTCCATGCAATCGATTCACACCGGTTGACGCGATTGCCCTTCGCATCCACCTCAATAAACGTATCGTCTCGCGTCTTCTTGACCTTCGCCGCGATCTCGTTCAGCGCCTGGTCCCACGAAATGTCTTCCCACTCCGTCCCACCCGGCCGTCGCACCTGTGGCTTGATAATCCGCCGGTCGTTCAAAATGTCTTGTTCCAGCGACGATCCCTTCGGGCACAGCGTCCCGCGATTAATCGGATGGTCCGGATCGCCTTCCACGTGTACCACTTGCGGCGTCACGTTCTTCGCCCGGTCGCCAATCGTGTAAATAATCACGCCGCAGCTCACCGAACAATAAGGACACGTCGACCGCGTCTCATTCGCTCTGGCTATTTTTAAGGATCGAAGCTCGGCAAAGGCGGGTTGCAAATCGAAGCCAAATACTGCGGCTGCCGCGCCGCCTACTGTGGCTACTTTCAGGAAATCCCTGCGTGACGCCTGCATTTCGCCTCCCTTGAAGCGAGAAATAAGACGCGCGGTCTTCGTTAATATTCGTTTATCAAATCAATGTCAAGTTAAAGTGCGATGAATGGCAGGCCAATCGCCCATCGTCCTTCGCCGCCAATCACAACCTTAGACGCTCGCATTCTCCTCGATGGTTACAAATTTTTCCGTACCACGACTACGCAACTTCGCAATTTTCACGGTACAATTAAGGGCTATGCTTTCGGTCAATAACGTGTCTATGCGGTACGGAGCCCGCGTCCTCTTCGAGGACGTCACTTGCACCTTCATGGCGGGCCGCCGCTACGCCATTTCCGGCCCCAATGGTGCCGGTAAGTCCACTCTTATGAAGATCTTAACGGGAGAGATCGAGCCGACCAACGGCAACATCTCCCGCCCCAAGCGTATGGGCGTCCTCCGCCAGGACCAGTTCGCTTTTGACGACTTTCGCGTCATCGACACCGTCATCATGGGCAATTCCGTCCTCTGGGCCACCCTACAGGAGCGCGACGCCCTCTACGCCAAGCCTCACGACGAGCTCACCGATGCCGACGGCATGCGCCTCGGCGAGCTCGAAGGCATCGTCGGCGAAGAAGGCGGCTACACCGCCGAAGCTGACGCCGCTATCCTCCTCGACGGGCTCGACATTCCCTCCGAACTCCACGAACGCAAAATGCGCGAGCTACAAGGCGGCCAAAAAGTTCGCGTCCTGCTCGCCCAAGCTCTTTTCGGCAACCCGACCGCGCTCCTTCTCGACGAGCCCACCAACTATCTCGACCTCGATTCCGTCCACTGGCTCCAGGATTACCTCACCTCTTACGAAGGCATTCTCATCGTCATCTCGCACGACCGCCATTTCCTCAATGAAGTCTGCACCCACGTTGCCGACATCGACTACGAATCCGTCATCACCTACGTTGGCGGCTACGACGACATGGTCCTCGCAAAGACCTCCGTCCGCTCGCGCATCGAATCCGAAAACAAGGTGCGCGAAAAGAAAATCGCCCAGTTGCAGGATTTCATTGCACGCTTTTCCGCAGGCACCCGTTCCGCGCAGGCCACTTCGCGCAAGAAAGAAGTCGAACGCCTGCAAACCACCGAACTCGCCCGATCCAACATTCAACGCCCGTTCATCAAATTCGAACTGACCAAGCCTTCCGGCCGTCATCCACTCGAATTCAAATCTCTCAAAAAGTTTTACGGCGACCTCAAAGTCATCAACGGCTTCAGCGCCAACGTCGACCGCAACGAAAAAATCGGCCTCCTCGGCCGCAACGGTGTAGGGAAGACCACGCTGCTTAGTTCACTCGTTCGCAACGCGCCGGGTCTCATCGACGAATCCGATCGCCACTTCGGCGTCGACGGCGGCACCGTCCGCTGGGGCCACGAAACCAGCGTCGGCTATTTCGCGCAGGAACACGATCTCGACAAAACTTCGAGCGCCACCGTCATCGAATGGCTCGCGCAATTCGATCCGCTCGCAGGCCAGCAAACTCTTCGCGGCCTTCTCGGTCAAATGCTTTTCAGCGGCGACGACGCCACCAAGCCCATCAAGGCGCTCTCCGGCGGCGAAACCGCGCGCATTCTTTTCTGCCGCCTCATGTTGCTCAAGCCCAACGTGCTCATCTTCGACGAGCCGAGCAACCACCTCGATCTCGAATCCATCAACGCGCTCAACATCGCGCTGCAAAAATACGAAGGCACCGTCTTCCTCGTCACCCACGACCACGATCTTCTCGACGAAGTCGCCACGCGCATCTGGCACTTCGATCACGGCCACATCGACGATTTCAAGGGTCCCTACGCTGACTTCCTCACCGACCAAAAACGCAAAGCCGCCCAAGCCGCCGGCGCCCGCCGCTAATTTTGTTGTGAGACCGGCAAGAGACTTGTCATCCCGGCTGACGCGTCGCTTTCTTTTATTTTGTAACGCCGGCATCCTGCCGGCGTCTTTCCTCACCACGGGCGCAAAATCAACCGACTACCGCACGCCGCCACCTAAGAAAGTTGTCATCCCGAACCCGCCGTTCTTTGGCGGGTTCGGGATCTGCTTTTGATTCTGTCGGCGTCGTACTCGCTTCCCCCTACCCCATCCCCGCCAAAACTCCCCGCATATACGCCAAACTCTCGATCACGCCCGGCAGCGGCTCCTTCTCATTAATCTCATACTCCAAATCGACAAATCCCGCATACCCGATCCCCATCAATGCCTCGAATATTTTCTTCACCGGCATTTTTCCTTGCCCGACTTCTACCTGACTCTCCTTCTCCGTAAAACTCGTCAAATCTTTCATGTGCACGTTGAACACCCGCGGCCCCACCTGCTTAATCGCCTCCACCACGTCCGTTCCCGCCCGCACCGTGTGCCCCACGTCAATGCAGCAGCCCATCCGAGGGTCCATCGTCTTCATCGCCTTCAACACATCCAGCGGCGACGGCCACAACTTATCCTCGGGCCCGTGATTGTGCAGCGCAAACTTGATGTCATATTCCTTCACGAACTTTTCAATCCGCGGCAGAGTCGTCGGCGCCGGATCGCCCGCCACAATCACGCCAATCCCGGCACGCTTCGCATATTCAAACTTCGCCCGAATATCCGCATCCTCGTCTTTGGGAAAATAAATCGTCCCCGCCGCATGCAATTTAATTCCCGCGGAAACATAATCTCCCAGCGCCTTAATCTCCTCCACCGCGTCCATCGGCAAATGGTCCTTCGTGTCCTTCAAATTCATATCGGACACATGCGCTTGCTTCAAAAATCCAATCATCTCCGCCCGCGAAAAATTCCGAAACGTGTAACTCGCAATCCCCAGCCGAATCGCCAGCCCCGCATCCGCCGGGGCCGACTCTTCATGTAGTGGCCGATCTTTAGATCGGCTCGTTTCTACTCCGGTCACAGCAATGCCCGCGACGGCCGCGCCTCCCGCCTTCAAAAACTCTCGCCTCGTCCTATCCTTCTCTCTAAACATGCGGCTCCCACCCCTTTTCATATTCGCGGCTCCACATCTTCATCGCTTCCGCATCGTTCAAAATCTTTCCGTCCTTTGCGTCCAGGTGCAACTCCCGCTGCGTAATCCACGCGATATTCGAAAGCTGCAACATCGTTACTGCCACATTTCCCACTTCAATCGGCGCATTCAACTTTCCGCCCTTCGTCACCCCTTCAATAAAATTCGCAAAGTGCGCATCCGTCATCGAGTCGCGCCCTACCAAATCCGCCGACGACGTACCGCCTCCTGCTTTCACTTCGTTCGTCTTCTTGCCGCGCAGGTCGTAAATTTCATACCCGTCGCGATCCACCACCACCGTTCCCGTCGTTCCCAGAATGGCCGACCCGCGATCCCGCCCGTAGTACCGCATTCCCTGGCAACTCTTGCCTTCCCACGTCAGCATTTTGTCTTCGTACTCAAAACTCGTTACCAGCGTGTCGTAAAACTGCCAGTCATCCTGAAACTGATACCGCCCGCCTGACGACGTCACCCGCTTCGGAAAGTCCACGCCCAGCGCCCACCGGCACACATCCACTTCATGCGTCCCGTTGTTCAGCGATTCGCCGGTCCCGTAATTCCGGAACCAATGCCAGTTATATGGATGTACGTTGTCGCGATACGCCCGCCGCGGCGCCGGTCCTTGCCACAAATCCCAGTCCAGCGTTGTGGGTACCGCCGCTTCTTTGCCCACGCCAATCGACTTCCTCGTGTTGCTGTACCATGCCTTCGCCAGATATGGCCGCCCAATTTCGCCCGCGCGAATCTTTTCGATCACTTCAATCGTGTGCCGCGAAGACCGCTGCTGCGTTCCCATCTGCACCAGCTTCCCGTACTTCTTCTGCGCCGCCACCAGCATCGCGCCTTCCGCCGGATTGTGGCTGCACGGCTTCTCCACATACACATGCTTGCCCGCCTGCAATCCTGCAATCGCCATCGGCGTGTGCCAATGATCCGGCGACGCAATCGTGATCGCGTCCACGTCCTTGCTTTCCAGCGCCTTCCGAAAGTCCTTCAACGGAGTCGCCGCTTCGCCCATCTCTTTCTGTGTCGCACCCGCAAACTTATTCAAAATAGTTTCGTCCACGTCGCACACATGCGTAATCCGCGCCGCCTTCTCATTCGCCTTCAGCGAAGACAAGTGCGCATACGCCCGCGAATTCAGCCCAATCACCGCAAAATTCAGCCGGTCATTCGCTCCTGCAATACGCGCATAGCTTTTCGCCGTCGTTTCCAGATTTGTCCCCGCCGTTGTTTCTAAGTTCGTTCCCAAAGTTGTGCGGCCCAGCGCCAAGCTCGCCGCGCTCACCGCCACGCCATCAATAAACTCTCGCCGTGTAACCATTTCAGCCCCCAAATGCGG
>Ga0137403_10002958_pt1 | contig 20526 bp, 17 predicted proteins | sample CZOMad2_1_16fung_FD_122057 | JGI IMG/M metagenome (GOLD analysis project Ga0137403, IMG submission 122057) | Vadose zone soil fungal communities from Angelo Coast Range Reserve, California, USA - CZOMad2_1_16fungal (Hybrid Assembly) | ecosystem: Environmental > Terrestrial > Soil > Vadose zone...
TTCGCCGCCATCCGGCAGAAGGACCTGATCGTTCATCACCCCTATGAATCGTTCGATGTCGTGGTGCAATTCCTGCAGCAGGCCGCGCGCGACCCCGACGTTGTCGCCATCAAGCAGACGCTCTACCGCACCTCGAACAATTCGCCGATCGTGCGGGCGCTCGCGGAAGCAGCCGAGGCGGGAAAGTCGGTGACCGCGCTGATCGAGCTCAAAGCGCGGTTCGATGAGGAGGCCAACATCCGCTGGGCGCGCGATCTCGAACGTGCCGGCGTGCAGGTCGTGTACGGATTTATCGAGTTGAAGACCCATGCCAAGCTATCGCTGATCGTGCGCCGTGAGGGCGGCAGCTTGACGACCTATGTCCACACCGGCACCGGGAACTACCATCCGGTGACGGCGCGCATTTACACGGATCTGTCCTACTTCACCTCCGATCCGATCATCGGAAGAGACGCCGCGCGGGTATTCAACTACATCACCGGCTATGCGGAGCCGAGCGACATCGAGAAGATGGCGGTGTCACCGCTTACCTTGCGCAAGCGAATGCTTGAACACATTCACGGCGAGACCAGCTATGCCCGCCATGGCAAACCCGCTGCGATCTGGTTGAAGATGAACTCGCTGGTCGATCCGGAAATCATCGACGCCCTGTATGAGGCCTCGCAGGCCGGCGTTCCGATCGACCTCGTGGTGCGCGGAATTTGCTGCCTGCGACCGGGCATAGCGGGGCTTTCAGAGAACATCCGCGTTAAATCGATCATCGGCCGCTTCCTCGAACACGGCCGGATCTATTGCTTCGGGATGGGACAGGGCCTGCCGAGCGCAAAAGCGGCTGTGTATATCTCCTCGGCCGACATGATGCCGCGCAACCTTGATCGCCGTGTCGAGATCCTCTGTCCGCTGCAAAATCCCACGGTCCATCAGCAGGTTCTCGAACAAATCATGGTCGCAAATCTGAAGGATACCGAGCAAAGCTGGCAGTTATTGCCGGATGGGTCGTCAACGCGTATGAAAGCCGCGAAGGGCGAAGAGCCCTTCAACCTGCATAATTATTTCATGACGAATCCGAGTCTGTCAGGCCGTGGAAAGTCGCTTAAGGAATCATCGCCGCGCCGCCTCACGCGCCGTACCGAACGCCAGCCATCGCCATAAGGGGAACATGCTGTGAAGCGGCCGCGCAAGCGCGCATCCAGCGTCGCGGTCATCGACATTGGTTCGAACTCGGTACGCCTCGTCGTCTATGAAGCGATGGCGCGCAGCCTGATCACGATCTTCAACGAGAAAGCCCTTTGCGGCCTCGGCCGGGAGGTCCAATCCACCGGTCTCCTGGCGCCGGACGCCGTCGCCAAGGCCTTGACGTCGCTACGGCGTTTTCGCGCCCTGTGCAGGGTGATGAAAGTCGGCCGCGTGCATGCGATCGCCACCGCCGCCTGCCGCGACGCCAGCAACGGTCTGGACTTCATCGCCAAAGCCGAACGCATCTGCGGGGTACGAATCGAAATTCTGTCGGGCCCGCGCGAAGCGAAGTTGTCCGCGCTCGGCGTCGTCTCCGGCGTGCACAAGCCAGACGGTATCGTCGGTGACCTCGGCGGCGGCTCGCTGGAGCTCGTCGATGTTCGCGGCAACCGCGTCCGAGGCGGCGTGACGCTGCCGCTCGGAAGTCTGGCGCTGCAGGATCTGTCGCACAAGTCGCTCAAGCGCGCCGAGCGTATCGTCAAGGCCGAGCTTTCCGATGTCACTCAGCTCAAGGCTGGCCGCGGCCGCGCGTTTTACGCGGTGGGCGGAACTTGGCGTGCGCTGGCGCGCATCCACATCATCCAGAGCGAGTACCCGTTGGGGGTGATGCACGGCTATTCGATACCCGCACAGGACGCGCTCGATTTCGCGCGGCGGCTGCGCCGCCTGGTATCGGCGAATATGCTGGCCAACATCGAAGTCGTCGCCGATGCACGACGGCCGTTGCTCGCCTATGCGGCGCTTGTTCTCGAATACATCATTCGCGTGGCACAGCCGAAAACCATCGTATTTTCGACCTTCGGGGTGCGCGAAGGCCTTCTTTACGAAATGCTGCCCGAGGCCGAGCGCTCAAGGGACGGATTTATCTGCGCCGCGCAGACGCTGAACGAACTGCTGTCGCGATCGGCCCGGCACGCCCAGGAATTGATCGAATGGACCGATCGTCTGGTGCGGGTCGTCAAATTGCGCGAGACGGAAGAGGATCGTCGCCTGCGCCATGCCGCTTGCCTGTTGTCGGACATCGGATGGCGGGTGCATCCCGATCATCGCGGCGAGGAAACGCTCAACCTCATCACCAACGGCAATTTCGGCTCGATCAGCCACCAAGGCCGGGCGTTCGTGGCACTGTCGGTGTTCTTCCGCTATGCGGGCCTCAGCGAGCAGAACGAGCCGCCGGCGATTATTCAGGAACTGGTGCCGCCGACAATGCTGGAGCGCGCCCGCGTGCTGGGCGCCGCATTTCGCGTCGCCCATTTGATATCGGCGGCGCGAACCGGCGTGTTGCCGGCCACGCATTTTCGCAGCAATGGCCGCAAGCTGATGCTGGTGTTCGAGCATCGGCTGGTCGATCTGGTCGCCGATCGCGTCGGCAGTCGCTTCAAGCAGCTCGCCCGCCTGGTCGGCCGCTCCGGATCAATCATTCGGCGCTGAGACTAGTCGTTCGAATTCCGGGCGCGACGGCAGCCTTTGGGACTGCGTCTACGGCCGGTCGACCGGCCGAGCCAATTCCACGGCATCCGTCAGCGCGAGATGTTCGGCCTGTTGCAGCTTGCGCCGCCGCCAGATCGATCCCACGGCCAATACGGTGATCGCGCCGAGCAGCGAGGCGATGTACCCGACAAGCTCCCCCTCCAGACTGAAATGCGGCGATAGGCCGAAAATCGCCGATTTCGCGTCGAGATTGAGCGCAATCGTGCCGTCGAGAAGCCGGTGCAGCAAGGGTTGAACCGCCGGATCGCTCTCGATCACGTCACCGGCGATCCACCCAAGCAGGGTCGCGCCCAGCCAGATCAGGATCGGAAACCGGTCGAGCACCAACATGATCAGCGCGGCACCGGCGATGATCATGGGAATGCTGATGGCAAGGCCCAGGATCAACAGCGCGAACTGACCATTCGCGGCAGCGGCGACCGCGATCACATTGTCCAGGCTCATGATGATGTCGGCGATGACGACAATGCGGATCGCGTGCCAAAGTGTGGTGCCCGCGGCGATTTCATCGTTCTCGTCTTCGGGCACCAGGAGTTTGGCGGCGATAGCGAGGAGCGCGAGGCCGCCAGCGAGTTTCAGATAGGGCAGCGACATCAGCGTTGCCACGATGCCGGTGAAGGCTATCAGCAGCAGCACGGCAATGCCGGCGCCGATGATCATGCCCCACAGGCGGTGTCTGCCGTGCAGACCGCGACAGGCCATCGCGATCACCAGCGCGTTGTCCCCGGACAACAGCACGTTGATCCAGATGATCTTGCCGACGGCCAGCCAGAACGCCGGCGTTTGCATGTCCGTTTGGATTTGCGCGAAAAAGGCGTCGATATTTGCGGGATCGACGACCTGCAACAGCCAGTTCACAGCCTACCCCCTTGGGCCGCAAGCCGCAGTCCACCGCGGCCGTCGTCGACTAGATGGCGCGCCAAAGCCGATGTCAATCAGCCGACGATTTCGTTGCCCGAGAAGAACTGGGCGATCTCTATGGCCGCCGTCTCAGGCGCGTCGGAACCATGCACCGAGTTTTCGCCGATCGACTTTGCGTGCAGCTTTCGGATCGTGCCATCCGCCGCCTTGGAGGGATCGGTCGCACCCATGACGTCGCGATGTCTAAGAACGGCGTTTTCGCCTTCGAGAACCTGAACGACCACCGGTCCGGAAATCATGAAATCCACCAGTTCGCCGAAGAAAGGACGCGCCTTGTGAACGGCATAGAAGGTCTCGGCCTGCTCGCGGGTCATGCGAATACGCTTCTGGGCAACGATGCGAAGTCCGGCCTTCTCGATCAGCGCATTGATGGCGCCGGTCAGATTGCGCGCGGTCGCGTCCGGCTTGATGATGGAAAAGGTGCGTTGGATCGCCATGATTTGGTCCCCGGAAGCGCTGATGGAAGTTGCGGGCTTATATCGGCGCCGCCGGTACACGGCAAGCGATCAGGTGGACGCGGCGGCGACCTTGGTCGGCACAGATGTCGGCATTACGACAATTTCACCAAGGTGAACCCTTTCTGAAACGGTCATCCCGGTTTCGTTCAACTTCCGGGGCGTAGGCTTTCTTCAACCGAACGCCTCGCCGCTCTTTAGGGGCGCTACGGGGCAGTGCTTTTCACCCGATGGCGCCAACAGCGCCGAACCTGAGGAGACGACCATGTTACGCAAATTCTCGCTTGTTGCTGTTGCCGCGGCTTCGCTTGCAGCGGCCGCGCTGGCACCGACCTCCGCCTCCGCCTGGGGTGGCTGGCACGGCGGCTGGCATCACGGCTGGGGCTGGGGTGGCCCGCGGGTCTTTATCGGCGGACCGGCCTATTACGGTTACGGTTACGGCGGCTGCTACGTGCGGCGGCTGGTTCCGACACCGTGGGGACCCCGCTGGCGCCTGATCAATCGCTGTTACTGATCCGAATCGCGCGTTCAGACGTCAAACGGCCCCGGTCCCGCAGCGACCGGGGCCGCTGCCCATTTTCCAAATCAAGGAACCGTTCCGGGCATTCATTCAAATTTTACCAAAAAAACGCGCAATCGATCGAGGAACGGAAACCAATCTACGCGCAGCGACTTGGTCTTTGGAATGAATAACAGGAACCGGAACTCGTCATGAACCGCCGTTTCACCGACGACATTGAACCGATCGATCGCAAGACTTGCCGATCGATCTGCGACGCTGTGGGCGAACGGCTGCAGCAGAGCCTCCGACCGGAGCCCTCGCACCTGTCGTCCCATCTGGAGCACCTGATGAACGAATTGCGCAGGCGTGACGACGGTGGCGGCCGCAGGATGTCGAACTAGCCGAAAATGAGCGGCAAAGCCCGCATCTGGAGATGCTGTTTCGCCTGATCTCAGTATTCGGTTGCGTTTTTTGACGGCTGCGGTGAAAAGCCCGCATGCTTTCAATCACCGACATTTCGGTCCGGATCGCCGGGCGGCTTCTGATCGATCACAGCTCCGTGCAGATCGTGCCGGGCGCGCGCGTGGGTTTCGTCGGCCGCAACGGGGTCGGCAAGTCAACGCTGTTTCATGCGATCCGCGGGGAATTGCCCACCGAAACCGGCACCATCGCGATCCCCCCACGCTGGCGGGTCGGCAGTCTTGCGCAGGAAGCGCCCGACGGACCGGAAAGCCTCATCGAGGTGGTATTGAAAGCCGATCTCGAGCGCGAGGCGCTGATGCGCGAGGCAGAGAGCGCACACGATCCCGTTCGCATCGCCGACATTCAAACCCGGTTGGTGGACATCGATGCCCATTCCGCCCCTGCCCGCGCCGCTGCGATCCTCAGCGGTCTCGGATTTTCCACTGCCGATCAAGCCAGGCCCTGTTCAGAATTTTCCGGAGGCTGGCGCATGCGCGTTGCCCTCGCTGCGACGCTGTTTTCGGCGCCCGACCTCTTGCTGCTTGACGAGCCCACCAACTATCTCGACCTCGAAGGCACGCTTTGGCTTGAAGATCATCTGGCCAATTATCCGCGCACCGTCATCGTCATCAGCCACGATCGCGACCTGCTCGACACTTCGGTCGATCAGATCCTGCACCTCGACCGCGGCAAGCTGACGCTCTACAAGGGAACCTACTCGTCATTCGAAGAACAACGTGCCACGCGCGAAATGCTGGACGCCAAGCACGCCAAACGGCAGGCCGACGAGCGCAAGCGCCTGCAGGCTTTCGTCGATCGCTTCAAGGCCAAGGCCTCCAAAGCCCGCCAGGCCCAGTCCCGCGTCAAGATGCTGGAACGAATGAAGCCGGTCACCGCACTGGTGACGCAGGACGTGCGCGACATCTCATTCCCGATCCCTGAGAAGATGCTGTCGCCTCCAATCATCGCGGTCGATGACGTCTGCGTCGGTTACGACCCAAAACGGCCGGTCCTCAATCGCGTGACATTGCGCATCGACACCGATGACCGCATCGCCCTGCTCGGCTCCAACGGCAATGGCAAATCGACGCTGGTGAAACTGCTCGCCAACAAATTGGCGCCGTTCTCCGGCCGCGTCACACGCGCAGAAAAACTCTCGGTCGGGTATTTCGCGCAGCACCAGGTCGACGAGCTCAATATCGACGGCTCGCCCTACGATCACGTTCGCAGGCTGATGCCGGACGCCCCCGAAACCAAGGTGCGCGGGCGCACGGGCGCAATCGGCTTTTCGGGCAAGGCCGGCGATACGCTCGTCAAGAGCCTGTCGGGCGGCGAAAAAGCGCGTCTGCTGTTGGGATTGGCGACCTTCTTCGGTCCCAACATGATCATTTTGGACGAGCCCACCAATCATCTGGACATCGATAGCCGCGCAGCGCTCGCGGAAGCGATCAACGAATTTCCCGGCGCCGTCATCATGGTCTCCCATGATCGTTACCTGATCGAGGCCTGTGCCGATCAATTGTGGGTCGTCGCCGATCAAGCCGTAACCGCCTATGACGGCGACCTCGATGATTATCGCCGGATGGTGTTGTCGGCGCGCGGCGCGCGTGCCAATTCACGCGACCGCGGCAGCAATGAACGCAGCAACGGCCGCGACCGGCCTCAGCGCAGTACGGCCGAAAAGCGCGTGCCGCTGAAGCAAAAAATTTCGGACGCCGAGGCCGAGATCGCGCGCATCAGCGGTATCATCGCCAAGATCGATACCGCGCTGGCGTTGCCGGATCTGTTCAAGCGCGACCCGAAACAGGCCGCCCAACTCAGTAAAGCGCGCGCGAGCGCGGCAAGCGCCTTGCAGCGCGCCGAGGAAGAATGGTTGACGGCGAGTTCGCAATACGACGAAGCGGCCGGCTGATCGAAGGCGATCAGGTCGGGGCCGGCTTCTTCTTGGCCTTCGGCTTGGCGGTCTTGGGCTCAGCCACCGGCTCGGACCCACGCTCGATCGACGTCAGCCGTCCGGCCGTGAAGGTATAGATTCCGGCGCGTTGCCCCCGCGAATAATTGACCACCGCCACCCGATCGCCATGGGCATTGTTGGAGAGGCTGACGCTGTCGGGGGCGCCGATGCCACGCACAACATCACATTCGGTATGGCCAAGCGCTACCGTCCCGGTGGCCGTGGGCGCAGCAGCTGCGCCGTCGGACAAAGCATTGGCATTTGCCGGAACACCGGCGGAAGTCATTCCCGGACAAGCGCCCTCGGCGCTGACCAAATCTTCACGATTGACGGGTTTGTCCGGCGTCAGGGGCGGCGTTTCAATCGATACGTTCTTGATGAAAACCCTGCCGCTGCGCGAAAACCACTCCGCATCCTTCGACAAAAGATCGGACGAAAAAAAGTCGGACGTAGCCGCACAGCCCGCGATCATGGGGGCGAACAGCATCAGCGTCAGCACTGATTTCCGGTGACGGTATTTGTCTCGCACGATGAACTTGGCCCCATCCCCGCCTTAAGCGATTGTCCCACCATCACTTTGCGGCACGACCGTGGCTTAACACAAGGCCACAGGCCGAAACCGTAGATTATCACTAATTGCCGGAACCTGCCAATTCGCGCCGCTGCCAGCGGCCTCTCTCGTCGGCCTGCCAGTAAGTGGCCTCGAAACCTCGCGTCTTGCAATCGGTCCAGGCAAGACGCGCGGCGGCGAGCGCCTCGCCATCGTCACCGTTGAAGACCAGAACCACCCGGTCATAGGCGCCGCAGTCCGCCGGCAAGGGGGCGCTGTCGACCAGAAACCTGACATTGGCCCGATTCGGGTTGCTGTCTTCCACCGCCAGCACGATCGGCTGATCCTGCGCGTCGCCGGCACGCCAAGTGGCGTGCGGCAGGAACGAATCATCGCGGTAGGTCCACAAATGTGCGTCAAGCGCGTCGGCGCGCTCGTGCGATGTCGACTGCACGACCACACGCCAGCCGCGCTCCAGTGACTTTTCGAGCAACGGCGGCAAGACGCTTTCCAGCGACATGTCTTGCAGATGGTAGAATAGAACTTCCGTCATCCGGTTTTCAGCTATTTCCTGGCTTCGTAATAATCCGCAACGAGCCGATCCAGCAGCCGGACCCCGTAACCCGAACCCCAGCTTTGATTGATCTCGGTTTTCGGCGCGCCCATGGCCGTTCCCGCGATATCAAGATGAGCCCATGGCGTGCCGTCAACAAAGCGCTGCAGGAATTGCGCCGCGGTGATCGAACCGCCGTTGCGGTTGCCGGTGTTTTTCACGTCGGCGAATTGCGAGTCGATCAGCTTGTCGTACTCCGGGCCAAGCGGCATGCGCCAGACCCGCTCGCCGGTCGCAAGCCCGGCCTTGGTCAAGCGCTCGGCCAATTCGTCATTGTTGGAGAACAAGCCCGCATATTCGGTGCCGAGCGCAACCATGATGGCGCCGGTAAGGGTTGCAAGATCGACCATGAATCTCGGCTTGAACTTTTTGGCCACGTACCAGAGCACGTCCGCCAGCACCAGCCGGCCTTCGGCGTCGGTGTTGATGATCTCGATGGTCTGGCCGGACATCGAGGTGACGATATCGCCGGGACGCTGCGCGTTGCCGTCGGGCATGTTCTCGACAAGACCGATGGCGCCGACCACATTGACCTTCGCCTTCCGCGCGGCCAGTGCATGCATCAATCCAACGACGCAAGCGGCACCCCCCATGTCGCCCTTCATGTCCTCCATGCTTCCCGCGGGCTTGATAGAAATGCCTCCGGTGTCGAAGCAAACGCCCTTTCCGATAAAGGCGACCGGTTGATCGCCGCGCTTGCCGCCATTCCAGCGCATGATCACCATCCGGCCAGGCTGCGTGGAGCCCTGGGCAACGCCGAGCAGCGCGCCCATTCCTAGTCTCTTCATGGCGTTGACATCGAGCACTTCGACGCCGACGCCGAGCTTGCGCAATTGGCTGGCGCGGCGGGCGAATTCCACAGGAAACAGGACGTTTGGCGGTTCATTGACAAGATCGCGCGCGGTGATGACGCCCTCGACGATATGCGCGCTGGGAGCGAAAGCCTTTCGCGCCGCAGCCACATCGCCTACCGCGATCGAAACATCGGCGCGCAATGCTCCCTCCTCGCCCTCCTTCTTCTTGGTTTTGTAGCGGTCGAACTTATAGGCACGCAGCCGTAGGCCGGATGCGATCGCGGCTGCCTGATCGGGTTTCATGGCGCCTGTGGCCAGTTCGGCCACGATCGTCACGGCGTCCTTCCCGGCCCGAAGCGTGCCGGCCGCAGAGCCACCAAGCTTGAGGAAATCGTTGTCCTTGATCTCCGCAAGCTTGCCGAGGCCCATCACGATCAGGCGTTTGGCCTTAAGCCCCTCCGGCGCCAAAATATCGAGCGCCGCCCCGCTTTTGCCTTTGAATTGATTGGTTTCGGCAGCCCGCCTGACCAAACTGACCGCCGCACCCAGCACCTTCCCTGTGGCGGGGCCGAATTGCAGCGTCTCGTCGCAAAAAACCACGAGAATTCCGCGCGGGGCGGCGGAAAACGGGACGAAGCCGACCTTGACGGCGTCGGTCATTAGCAAATCCTCCAAAATCAGGCTGTCGCCGCTGGGTCGTGGACCCGCCAGGTACTTGCGAATATTCTCTTCCCGGCTGCGATGGACACCCGTCAAGAGCGTGCTCCGGCGCACTATGGCCCGTCGACCGCCGCACTGCCAAGCGCCCGCGTGGCTGGAGGGCCACATCAGCCAATTTATTAACCATATCGCAAGGGCGCCATCGCCCAGCCATTTTGTTGACGGATCAAAGGGATGGTAGTGAGAGAGTAAGCCAGCCGGAATCACGGCGGCCCGACCAAGGGGATCCCGATTTCGGGATTGGTCGTAAGCCGCAGTTCCAGCACGCAAGGTGGGATCGTGCGGTAACGATGGGGTCGATCGACAAGTATATCTTTCGAACGACGCTCGCGTCGTTTGCGCTGGTTCTGGTCAGCCTGACGGGGGTGATCTGGATTACGCAGGCGTTGCGCGGCATCGACCTGATGACCAGCCAGGGTCAGACGATCCTGACCTTCCTCGGCGTCACCAGCCTGGTCATTCCGGCGCTGGTCCTGATCATCTCTCCGATCGCCTTGATGATCGCGATCGCTCATACGCTGAACAAGCTCGCGACCGATTCGGAAATCATTGTGATGAACGCGGCCGGCCTCTCGCCGCTTCGGCTATTCCGCCCGTTTCTCTATGCCACCGTTGTGGTGGCGCTGCTGGTTGCCTTTATCGCCTCCTACCTCGCGCCCGATGGCATGCGCCGGCTCAAGCAGTGGGACGCTGAAATCACTGCGGATGTGCTGGCCAACATTTTGCAGCCCGGCCGCTTTGCCCAGCTCGATCAGAACTTGACCATCCGAATTCGAGAGCGGCAACCAGGCGGCCTGCTTGTGGGTATCTTCATCGATGACCGCCGTGATCCAAAGGAACGCATCAGCATCGTCGCCGACCATGGCACCGTCCTGAAAAACGAAGGCGGCTCCTTCCTGATCCTGGAGGATGGAAATCTCGAGCGCTTTGAGGCCGGCAAACGCGATCCGGCACTGGTTGCGTTCGGCCGCTATGGATTCGACATGTCGAAATTCTCCAATCAGGGTCACGACGTCGCGTTGGGCATTCGCGAGCGCTATCTCTGGGAATTGCTCGCGCCACCGGCCTCTGATCCAGTCTACCAACAGCTGCCCGGACAATTTCGGGCCGAGTTGCACGACCGATTCATGGCGCCAATCTATCCGTTTGCATTTGCGGCACTCACCTTTGCCTTTCTCGGCGCGCCGCGCACAACACGTCAAAGCCGAAACTTTTCGATCGGGGGCTCTATCCTCGCCGTTTTCGGGCTGCGGATGGTGGGATTCGCTTGTTCCGTCCTGGCGGTGAAATCGCCATTCGCACCGCTCGTTCAGTACCTGATGCTGGCCGCGGCGATCGGAGCGAGCTTTTGGATCATCGTCGGTGGTATCGTCATAGAGCCGCCGGCTGCGCTGCTGGAGGCTGTCAACAAGTCGAACGCGCGCCTGCTGCGGCTGTTCGGACGGCCTGCCGCAGCATGAGCATGATCACCAATACGCTGGGGCGCTATTTTGCCGGCCGCTTTGTGGTTTCGGCGCTCGGCGTCTTTGCCAGCATCTTCATGCTTCTGGTGCTGGTCGATTACATCGAAATGGTCAGGAAGACGTCAGGGCTGGTCGAAGTTTCCGCAATTACGGTCGCGGAAACGTCTCTGTTCCGCGTACCGCAACTGCTCGAAAGGATGATGCCGTTTTGCATCCTGATCGGGGCGATGACCTGCTATCTTGCGCTTTCCCGACGACTCGAACTCGTGGTCGCGCGAGCCGCCGGCGTTTCCGCCTGGCAATTCATCGCGCCGGCGTTGGCGAGCGCGATCCTGCTCGGAATCCTCGCCACGACAACCTACAACCCGATGTCTGCAAATCTGCGCGAACTCTCCAAACGGATGGAGGCCGACTTGTTCGGCTCCGCACCCGGCGGCGGCGTTCAGGACGCCTCCGGTTTTTGGATCAATCAGGTCAATAGCGATGGCCAGGCCATCATCAATGCCGCCCGCAGCGAGCAGCAGGGCGTGCGGTTGACTGGCCTCACCGTGTTCCGATTCGATAACGACTACCAGTTCAAGGAGCGGATCGAGGCGCAGGCAGCCACGCTTGAAGAGGGCCGTTGGCTGTTCAAATCCGTGCGGCGGTATACGCTCGACGGCCCCCCGGCCGAGCAGGACAGCTTCTCCCTGGGCACCAGCCTGACGCCAGCGCAAGTTCGCAACAGCTTCTCCACTCCGGAAACTGTGTCTTTTTGGCAACTACCCGGCTACATCCGCTCGTCGGAGAGCTCAGGATTCGCCACCGCCGGGTACCGATTGCAATACCACAAGCTACTCGCCCAGCCGTTTTTGCTGGCGGCAATGGTCATGCTGGCGGCAGCTGTCAGCTTGCGGTTCTTCCGCTTCGGCGGCGTGCAAAAGATGGTTTTAAGTGGCGTGGGGGCAGGGTTTCTGCTCTACGTTTTGTCGAAAGTAACTGAGGATTTGAGCAAGGCTGAGTTGATGCATCCGATCGCTTCGGCGTGGCTGCCCGTCTGCGTGGGCGGCCTCACCGGCTTTTTGGCCTTGTTGTACCAGGAGGACGGGTAGTGGCCGTTGTCGCCGCCCGCCAGGGAAGGTCGCCTGCGTTCCGGCGGCGCACGCTTGTGCGCCGCTACTGTGGTCGCTTGACCACCGTCAGCGGGCTGGTTTTCGCCGTTCTTCTCGGCATCCTCCTGGCCGGTGCTTTGGGACTGGCGACAGCGCCCACCGCCTCGGCGCAAGGCTTCACCTACAATCCGAGACCGCCTCGGCCCGTAACAGCCCGACCCGCCAACGACGGACAGATGCTCGTCCAGGCGGTCGAGGTGGACTACGACTACAACAATTCGCGCGTGTCGGCGGTCGGCAACGTCCAGCTGTTCCACAACGGAACGAGCGTGGAAGCCGACAAGGTCATCTACGATCAGAAAACCAAGCGGTTGCATGCCGAAGGCAACATCCGCATGACCGACGCGGACGGCAAGATTACCTACGCCAACATTTTGGATTTGAGCGACGACTACCGCGACGGCTTCGTCGATTCGCTGCGTGTTGATACAGCCGATGCGACCCGAATGGCCGCGACGCGCGCGGATCGCAGCAGCGGCAATTACACCGTGTTGGAAAACGGCGTCTACACCGCCTGCGCCCCCTGTAAGGACGACCCGAAGAAGCCGCCCTTGTGGCAAGTCAAGGGTATGCGCATCATTCACGACCAGATCGACAAGATGCTTTACTTCGAGAACGCACAGTTGGAATTTTTCGGCGTTCCCCTGGCGTATATCCCGTACTTCTCAGCACCTGATCCGACCGTGAAGCGCAAGACCGGCTTCCTGATGCCGGGCATAAGCTCGAATTCGACCTACGGTTTCGGTGTCGAAGTCCCGTTCTACTGGGCGATCGCTCCCGACTATGACGCGACCTTCAACCCGCGCTTCATGACCCAGCAGGGCGTGCTGTTGCAGGGCGAATTCCGTCAGCGCCTGATGGATGGGTCCTATCAAATTCGTGCCTATGGCATCGACCAGCTTGACCCCGGCGCTTTCGCCGGTCAGCCCGGAGACCGTCAGTTCCGCGGCGGCGTCGAGACCAAGGGCGAGTTCGCGCTGAACGACAAATGGGTTTGGGGCTGGGAAGGTATCGCGCTGAGCGACTACATGTTGTTGTCGGACTACAGGCTGGCCGCCTACAAGGATCCATTTCAGTCGTTCCTGACGCTGCCGACGGAAGCCGTCTCTCAGGCTTACCTGACGGGCGTCGGCAATCGCAGTTACTTCGACGCCCGCGCAATCTATTACCTCAGCCTTTCCGGTAACCAGTCTCAGGTACCCGTCGTTGCACCTGTCATCGACTATTCCAATGTGATCAACCACTCGGTGCTGGGTGGCGAGGTCGGTTACAAGACGAATTTCGTCAACCTGACCCGCGAAAACGCGGTCTTCGATCCGATCAACACATTGGCCGCCGCCAATGGTTCGTGCCTGACTGCAATTTCGGCTGATCCGGCGAAGAGTATCGTACCAGCGAACTGCCTGCTTCGCGGCATCCCCGGCACCTACACACGGTTATCGGGTGATGTGGGTTGGCGTCGATCGTTCACCGATTCGGCGGGTGAAATCTGGACGCCATTCGCAAGTGTCCGCGCCGATGCGGTCAACGCCTCGATTTCGAACCAGCCGGGCGTTTCGAACTTCCTGCCGGTCGGCGACACCCAGGCCTTGCGCGTGATGCCCACGGTCGGCCTCGAATATCGCTATCCCTTCATCAACGTCCAGCCGTGGGGCACCACGACCGTCGAACCGATCGCACAGGTTATCATTCGTCCTAATGAGTCCTATGCCGGCAAGCTCCCCAATGAGGACGCACAGAGCATGGCCTTCGACACCAGCAATCTGTTCAACGTCGACAAATTCTCAGGGTATGACCGCGTTGAAGGCGGCGGCCGCGCCAATGCCGGCGTGCAGTCGACAACCCAGTTCGACCGCGGTGGCGCGGTCACGGCGGTGTTCGGCCAATCCTATCAGCTGTTCGGCATGAATTCCTTCGCGGTGAAGGATGTGACCAACACGGCGGTTGATTCTGGCTTGCAGACCCCGAAATCGGATTACGTCGCCAGCCTCAGCTATTCGCCCAACAGGACTTACACATTCAGCACGCGCGCGCGATTCGATCAGGCAAGCGGGGCCGTCCAGCGCTTCGAGGCTGAAGGCCGCGGCAATTTCGACCGCTGGTCGGTCAGCCTGTTGTACGGCGATTACGGCGCTCAGCCGGATCTCGGATATCTGACGCGTCGCGAAGGCATCCTCGTCAGCGGATCTGTCAAGATGGCCTCGAATTGGGTGGCGACCGGAGCTGCGCGGTGGGATCTTGTCGCCAACCAGATCAACCAATACGTCGTGGGCGCCGGCTATGTGGACGACTGCTTCGTGCTGGCGGCCAACTACGTCACGTCCTTCTCCTACGCGACGACGACTTCACCGCCAATACTTGGCCACGCTTTCATGCTGCAGCTCGGCCTGCGGACTCTTGCCAATACCAACGCGGCATCGCAATAGAACCGGCTTGGGGCCCGCGCTTTGGAGGGCGGATACTCGGCACAACGTTGCTGCAATCAGGATCGGGCTAACATAGTAAATATGACCATGACCACGCGATTCTTTCGTCTGCTTCCAGCTTTCATCCTGGCTTGTGCCCCGGCCGTGATCGGATGGCAGTCATCGGCGCATGCGCAAATCGCCGTTATGGTCAACGGCGAACCCATCACCAATTACGATATCGACCAGCGCAGCAAGCTGGTTTTCCTGAGCACCAAGAAGGTGCCGGATCGACAGCAGGTGATCGACGAACTGATCGATGAAAAGGTGAAAATCCGGGAGGGGAAGAAATTTGGCATCGACCCTTCGGCCACCGACGTCGATCAGTCTTACACCTCGATGAGTTCGCGGATGCGAATCACGGGAGAACAGCTGACGAAATCCTTGGAAACCCAGGGCATTCGACCCGACACGCTGAAGGCGCGCCTGAAGGCCGACATGGTTTGGAGCAATCTGATCCGCGGCCGATACAAGGAGAGCCTCCATGTCGGCGAAAAGGACGTCCAGGAAAAAGCCGGTGACGAGAAGTCGGATACCCAGAGCTTCGAATATAAGATGCAGCCGATCGTGCTGATCGTCCCGCGAGGATCTGCGGCCGACGCCGTCGAAACAAGAAAAAAGGAGGCCGAGGCCCTGCGCGCCCGCGTGCAGACCTGCGCCGAGGCCAACTCGCTCTTCAAGTCGATGCAAAATGCGGCGATAAAGGAGCCCGTGGTCAAGACCTCGGCCGACATACCCCCTTCGCTTCGTGAGGTCCTCAACGGCACTCCGGTCGGCCATTTGACCCCGCCTGAGCTGACAAAGCAGGGCGTGGAGATGGTTGCGTTGTGCGGAAAGGACCCGACCACCGTCGATACACCAAAAAAGAAAGAGATTCGGGAAAAGATTTATGTCGAAAAATACGAGGCAAAGTCGAAATCGTACCTGCAGGAAGTCCGCAAGGCTGCGATGATCGAATATCGTGACGTATCGTCCAGCGACGATCTGCGCCCGACGCCGTCGAAACAAGAGAAAAGAAGGCCGAGACTCTGCGCGGACCCATCCAGACCTGGGCCGAAGCGAAGGCGTTCTTCGAGTCGATGCAAAACGCGGCCATGGAGGAATCCGTTGTCAACGCCTCGGCCGACATACCCCTCCGCTTCGTAACGTGCTCGATGGCACTCCGGTCGGCCATTTGACCCGTCCGAGGAGACAAAGCAGGAGATGGTTGCGTTGTGCGGAAAGGACCCGACCACCGTCGATACACCGAAAAGAAAGACATCCGGGAAAAGATGTATGCCGAAACATACGAGGCAAAGTCGAAATCGTACCTGCAGGAAGTCCGCGGAGCTGCGATGATCGAATATCGTTGACGAATGGCGAAGCCCCTCGCGCTGACATTCGGCGAACCTGCAGGTATCGGGCCCGACATTACCATCAAGGCGTGGCTGCGCCGCAATGAGCTGAAGCTTCCACCGTTCTACCTGCTCGGCGATCCCGACTTCCTCGGTCGTCGCGCAACGGCGCTTGGTCTCAATCTCAGCCTCGCCAAGGTCCGCCCCAAGGACGCTCGCGATGCGTTCGCAGACGCCCTGCCGGTGGTCGCCACAGGCCACCCGGCAACGGCGCAAGCGGGTACGCCGGACGGCAACAGTGCTGAGGCCGCCATGGCCTCAATTCGTCAAGCTGTTGCCGACGTCATCGCGGGACGGGCCAGCGCGGTTGTGACCAATCCGATCGCCAAGAACGTCCTCTATCGCGCCGGGTTTCGGCACCCCGGTCATACCGAGTATCTCGCTGAGCTCGCGGCGACGGAAAACCATACGCCTCAACCCGTCATGATGCTGTGGTCGCCTGCCCTGGTCGTGGTGCCGGTGACGATCCATGTCGCGTTGCGCGATGCGCTTGCGCAGCTTTCGAGTGACCTGATCGTCACGACAGCCCGTATTGTGGTGGCGGCTTTGAAGGCGCGCTTCGGCCTTGCCAATCCGCGCCTTGCTGTATCCGGTCTCAACCCGCATGCCGGCGAGGACGGTTCGCTCGGTAGCGAGGACAAGACCATCGTGGCGCGCGCCGTCGAAATCCTGCGTGGCGAAGGCATCGAAATCAGAGGGCCGTTGCCGGCGGACACCATGTTCCACGCCGCGGCGCGCCAGACCTATGATTGCGCGATCTGCATGTATCACGATCAGGCGCTGATCCCGATCAAGACGCTGGCATTCGAGGACGCCGTCAACGTGACGCTGGGACTGCCTTTCATTCGGACGTCGCCCGATCATGGCACGGCCTTCGACATTGCCGGAACCGGCAAGGCGAATCCGTCGAGCCTGATCGCAGCGCTCCGGCTGGCCGCCCGCATGGCGACGACACAACCGGCATGAGCGCTATCGATGACCTGCCGCCGCTTCGCGAGGTCATTCGCCAGCATGCCCTGTCAGCGCGCAAATCGCTCGGCCAGAATTTCTTGCTGGACCTCAACCTTACCGCGCGGATCGCCCGCGCCGCGGGACCTCTTGAGGATGCAACCGTCGTCGAGATCGGGCCCGGTCCAGGTGGGCTGACGCGCGCGTTGCTGGCAATGGGCGCGCGGCACGTGATCGCGGTAGAGCGCGACGAGCGCGCCCTTCCGGCTCTCGAGGAGATTTCGAAACGATATCCGGGGCGCCTGGAGATCGTCTGCGCCGACGCGCAGCATTTCGATCCACGCCCGCTGCTTGGGGCTAACCGCGCGAAGGTCGTCGCCAACCTCCCCTACAATATCGCAACCGCGCTCCTGATCGACTGGCTGTCATTCGAACCGTGGCCGCCCTGGTACGACATGATGGTGCTGATGTTTCAACGTGAGGTGGCAGAGCGCATCGTCGCCCGCGAAAACGACGAATCCTATGGCCGCCTGGGCGTCCTTGCTAACTGGCGCGCCGAGACGAAAATCCTGTTCGACATTTCTCCGGCGGCCTTCGTGCCACAACCCAAAGTTACCTCATCGGTGGTGCGCCTGGTGCCTCGCCTGACCCCGGAACTCTGCGACCGCCGCGCGCTGGAGCAAGTGGCGGCAGCGGCATTCGGACAGCGGCGGAAAATGTTGCGACAAAGCCTCAAATCGTTGGCGGTCGATCCGGCCCGGCTGGCCGCGGCGGCCCACATCGATTTGACCCGGCGCGCCGAAACTATTCCCGTCGGCGGCTTTGTTGCCATGGCGCGCGAATTGACCGATATACGCAGCACAAATTGAACGTCCCGGAGGAGAGCGCCCGATGGCGGTGATGCGACGCCAATCATTGGTCAAATTCGAAACGCCGCTGTGCGAAACCATCATTGAGACCCCAAGGCCGGTGGCGCGGGAAGTCCTGGTCCGGATCGAGCGCTGCGGATTGTGCCATTCCGACCTTCACATTCAGGATGGCTACGCCGATCTCGGCGGCGGCAAAAGGCTCGATACCACCCGCGGCATGACGTTGCCGTTTACGCTCGGGCACGAGATCGCCGGGATCGTTGAGGAAGTCGGTCCCGACGTCTCAAAGGACCTGATAGCCGCAAAGAAAGCGGTATTTCCGTGGATCGGTTGCGGCCAATGCCGCGACTGTCTCCGAGGCGACGAAACTCTTTGCCCCAAACAACGCTTTCTCGGCGTCACTATCGATGGCGGCTTTGCAAGCCATGTGTTGGTGCCCGACGCGAAATACCTGCTCGATTATGATCCGCTGCAGGTCAGTCAGGCCGCGACCTTGATGTGCTCCGGTGTAACCGCCTATGGCGCGCTGAAGCGCCTGGTCGACCGGCCGCGGCAGCGCAACCTGCTGCTGATCGGTCTCGGCGGCGTCGGAATGATGGGGCTCGCCTTTGCCCAAGCCATGTTCAAGCAAAAAATCTCGGTGGCGGATTTGAGTGCGGCCGCGCGCGAAGCGGCGCTGCAGAACGGCGCTGCTGTCGCCTACGATCCTTCCGAAGCGGACGTGGTCAAGCGCATCATCAAGGAAACCGAAGGCGGTTTTGACGAAGTCGTCGATTTCGCCGGCAACGAAAAGTCGATGGCCTTTGCCGTTTCCGTACTCGCGCGCGGCGGCAAGATCGTGATTTCCGGGCTGATGGGCGGCAATTTCAGCCTGCCGATGGTGCAGTGGGTCTACAAGCGGATGACCATCGAAGGCTTCATGGTGGGAACGCTGGCCGAGGCTCAGGAACTGATGGCACTGGCACGCGCCGGCAAGATCAAGCCGACGCCGATGAGGGAGGAGCCGATGCCCGATGTGCAAAAATGGATCGACGCATTGCGGGCCGGAAACGTCGTCGGGCGCATTGTGCTGAAAAACTAGAGTATCGGTTCTGATTGAATCAGAACCGATACTTTATTCCTTGTTTCGACGCGTTTTCTTAACGCGAACCGGTACCCACTTCGCTCGAAAACGCTCTCAACGGGCGGGCGTTTGGTCGCCTCGCCCGTTGAGAGCAAGGAGACTTTGATGGCCTCCCGAATTCATTGGACGCTCGGCGCTTTGGCGGCACTCGCAATCGCCTCGGCGCCGGCTCTGGCACAGAAGCATTACGGTCCCGGCGCCACCGATGGCGAAATCAAGATCGGGACCACCACGCCCTATAGCGGTCCTGCATCTGCCTATTCGGCGGGTTCGATATCGATCGCGGCCTATTTCGCGATGGTGAACGAGCAAGGTGGCGTGAACGGCCGCAAGATCAACTTCATCAGCCTCGACGACGCCTATAGCCCACCCAAGACGGTCGAGCAGATCAGACGCCTTATCGAAAGCGACGAGGTGCTGTTCCTCGTTAATCCCGTCGGTACTGCGACCAACATGTCGGTGCTCAAATACATCAACCAGAAGAAGGTACCCCATCTCTTCGTCGGCTCGGGTGCAACGATCTTCAATGATCCCGCGCATTTTCCTTGGACGATGAGCTGGACGCCGCATTACGCATCGGAAGGGGAAATCTACGCCAAATACATTCTTTCCGTAAAACCCGACGCCAAAATTGCAATTCTGTCGCAGAATGACGATCTTGGCCGCGATTATCTGTTGGGATTCAGGCGGGGGCTTGGGGACCAGGCCTCGAGGATGATCGTGTCGGCGTTGACCTACAACACCAGCGATCCGACGATCGACTCCCAGATCGTTTCGCTGAAGGCCTCGGGCGCGGATGCATTGCTGATTGTCGCGGTACCGAAATTCTCTGCCCAAGCCATTCGCAAAGCCTATGACATCGACTGGCATCCACTGAAATTTGTCGTCGGCGTGGGTTCGTCTATTGCCGGCGCCATCCGGCCCGCCGGGTTTGAAGCTGCGAAAGGTGTGATCTCGGCGGCCTATCAAAAGGACCCGGCCGACCCGCAGTGGAAAGACGACCCGGCCATGAAGGCCTGGAACGCGTGGATGGACAGCTACAACCCGCGGATCGACAAGAGCGACTATTACGCTCCCTACGGCTATAATATCGGTTTCGCTGTGGTGCAGCTTCTCAAGCAATGCGGCGACAATCTGACGCGCGAGAATATCATGAGGCAAGCCTCCAATCTGGACATGGAGCTGCCGTTGCTATTGCCGGGGATTCGCCTGAAGACCAGCCCCACGGATTTGCGTCCAATAAAACAGTTGCGTCTGGTGCGCTTCGATGGCGAGCGTTACGTGCTGTTCAGTGACGTACTCGCGAGCGAGTAGCCTCGCTTGGTGGGGCCGCCCAAGGGGTCAGTTTTTCGAGCCGCTCCTCGTGCCTTGGCCAATGCGGCAGGCCCGAATTAAGCCCCATGCTGTCCGGATTT
>Ga0137403_10002960_pt1 | contig 20525 bp, 18 predicted proteins | sample CZOMad2_1_16fung_FD_122057 | JGI IMG/M metagenome (GOLD analysis project Ga0137403, IMG submission 122057) | Vadose zone soil fungal communities from Angelo Coast Range Reserve, California, USA - CZOMad2_1_16fungal (Hybrid Assembly) | ecosystem: Environmental > Terrestrial > Soil > Vadose zone...
GCGCGGCGCGAGACCTGTGTTTTCTCCTGCGGCAGCGACCATTTGCGGAGAAGGCGTTTCTCCCGCAGCTAGCGCGGCGGCCAAAGGGTCACCGCCCGGCAGCGCAGCAGCCACTTGCAGGGCCAAAGCTGGACGCTTCTCCGGGTCAGTCTCAAGACAACGCAGAATCACGCGCTCAATCAGGGGATCGAGGTCGCGGACCAGCGTGGAGGGATTGGTGATTGCTCCCGATTCACGCTGCTTCATCAACTCCGGAAGCGTGGAGGCCTCGAAGGCGCGCTTGCCGGTGAGGATTTCGTAAAGGATGAGTCCGAGCGAATAGATATCGCTCCTGGTACTGACATCGCGGCCGGCGAGTTGCTCCGGTGCCATGTAGGCCGGTGTCCCCGCTCGAACATCCGCGCCCTTGATGCTCGCGGCGATGCCCGCCAGGCCAAAATCCGTGAGGCGAATCTTGCCGGCGCCGTCAAGCATCACGTTTGCCGGTTTCAAGTCGCGGTGAATCACGCCGCGTTCGTGAGCTGCTGCCAGACCGGCGCAGATTTGCCGCGCAATTTCCGTAGCTTTGTCCGGCGAGAGCCTGCCAATGCGCCGTACGACGGAAGCGAGGTCTTCTCCGTCCACGTACTCCATCGTGAGAAAGAGAATTCCGTCGGCTTCGCCGATGTCGAACATGCGGCAGACGTTGGGATGAGAAACTTGCCGGGCAGTACGCACTTCGGCATGAAATCGCGCTAGTGCAGCCGCATCCTGGGAGAGCGTTTCGGGAAGAAACTTCAGAGCCACAACCTGCCCGAGCGTCAAATCTTCCGCGCGATAGACTTCACCCATTCCCCCTCGGCCTGCTAGCGCCACCACCCGATAGCGCTGCGCGATGATTTGTCCTGGCGTGAAGCGACCGCCGCCGATGGGATCGGAGCTCGTCAGGGGATTCGTGGGAGTGCGAGGAGTGGGAGTGGAGGGCCGCGTTGAGGGAGTTCTTCGCGGGGAGGGAATCTCCGGCGCGATTGTTGCACCTTCGAGGCTGGGTTCATCTCCAAGCAGGGTTGTGCCCGTGTCCGGCTCGAGCGCTTGGCCGCACGAACTGCAGAACCTTCCGTTCGGAGATACCTGTGCACCGCATTTCGAGCAGAACATGGGAGGCGGGGATTCTACCATTGCTTCAAATCCCCGGGAATGCTGTTAATCCTGGCTAGGAAATGAGTTCCGGCGGACGTTTACCGCTGCGATTCTAACCGCTGAGAAGGCGGGCGGCGACCTTTGTTCCTCTGCTATCCTCAGGAAAGCGTGGAAACACTTTTCTATATCCTTGCATTTCTGCAAATTCTTCTTGGGTCGTACCTCATCTGGCATGTTTTGCAGTGGCTCGGCTACGTGCGGCGGCAGTTGCACACGGATCCGGGTTTCTACGCCCCAAAGGTTGCCGTGCTCTGCCCCTGCAAGGGCATCGAGCCGGGCCTCGAGCGCAACCTCATTTCGCTTACGGAATTCGAGCGGCAGAATTACGAAATCTTTTTCATACTCGCCTCCAGCTCGGATCCCGCGCGCGGCATCGTCGAACGTGTAGCAAAAACTTCGCGGGTGAAAGCCCACGTTATCATCGCCGGCAGTCCAACCAATTGCAGCGAGAAAGTGAACAACTTGCGCGTGGCAGTGGAGCAACTGCCACCCGAATTGGAAGTTCTGGTCTTCACCGATTCCGACGGGCGCCCCGGTAAAGCATGGCTGCATCACCTGGTAGCGCCGCTGGGAGACGTGCGCATCGGCGCGACAACCACCATGCGCTGGTTAGTTCCCAATCGAAGTAATCTGCCGACCATTCTGCTTGCCGCGTGGAACGCGCCGATAGTCACCATGCTCAACGAAAAAGGGAGAAATTTCTGCTGGGGCGGCGGCACCGCCATCCGCCGCAGCACCTTTGAGCAATCGGGCGTCCTGGACGAATGGAAAAACTCCGTCAGCGATGACTATTCCCTAACGCGCGCGCTGGAGCGCACCAATCGCTCCATCGTTTTCATTCCGGACTGCTTGACACTTTCCTACGTCGAAACCGATTTCACAGGGTTGCTGGAATTCACGAACCGTCAAATCCTCATCACCCGCGTATACGCCGATAAAGTGTGGGCGCCCGCAGCCGTCACGCATCTTCTCTACTGCCTGACGCTTTTGTTCGGCGCGATTCTCATTCTGTCCGACGTCTTCGAGCAACGCCCCGCTTTCCACATCGTGATGCTCACTTTTCTTCCCGTATTGCTTTCGGCAATCCGCAGTTCGATCCGCCTCATCGGCGTGACGGAAGCCGTACCCGCGGGCCGATCCCAGATCATGGGACAAGGCTGGATTTACATTCTGTTAACAGTTTTCATCCCATTCCTTTACGTCGCCAATTTTGTGAACTCTCTCATCACACGCAAAATTCGCTGGCGGGGTATGGCATACGAATTGATCGGGCCAGAGCAAACGCGAATCGTTTCATTTTGAAACTCTCTTTTTGTTTCAAGCCGCCCCAGGGAACTTTTCCACAGGACATTGAGTAACTTCCAGCTATTGCGGATTCACCCATGGGGTAAAGACCTTAGTACAGCATCAGGGAAAAACTTCGTGCCCTGTGCAATTCCTACCCGTCAAATGGGCACGAATTCGTCTGGACATGGGCGTAAGTCCCCAATTCTTGAGCAAGTTGCATATTCGTCCCTTCGGAAGAATATTTGCAGGGAGAGAAGGGTTCGGTAAAACTGTCTCGGGCTGCCTTTCAGGGAGTGGTTTCAGCGGCCTGCTCGTTTCCGGTTAGTAGGCAAGAAACGCCATTCTGTCAGCCCTCTTTCTGGCTTCTTGCCTCGCTGTCTACTCCATCTGGGGAATATGCCTCGTCGAGGGGCGAAGATTAGAAAACCTAAAGGCTTCGGTTCCGTCACGAGGCTGCATTCTGAGGGGGTGCACGTGAAGGTTATCCGCAGAAGTGAACATCCACAGCATTTGAGGAGTTCCCGCCCGGCGTTTACCCGCGATGTTTTCTTTTTCTATGAGAAGAGTACTGGAGTAGCCCATTTTCATGTGGACGCCGGACCAGATGGAAGGTTCCCCGTGGACCAGGCCGCCGGGCTGCTGGCCATGCATTGCATGGTGCGGGGCCAATCAACGAGCGATTACGTTGTGATGGTCCAGGCCGATGACGAGCTACTTGAGGGCCTCAACGAGAAAGCGGACAAGCTCCTGGAAGCGGGCAAGTCAGTGCGCAGCCAGGTGAAATTGACGCGCCGGGAAGAAGAAGTTCTCTCCGGGCTGATGAAAAGCCTCGCCAACAAGGAAATCGCCTGCAACTTGAATCTCTCGGAACGCACCGTAAAATTCCATGTCTCATCGCTGCTCGCGAAGTTCCACGTCCGCGGCCGGATGGAATTGGTTCGTGAAGCTACGCGGCAATCCACCGGCGGCATGCCTATGCCCCTCCCCGCGGCGACGCGCGAAGCTCAAACGCAGACTCTCGCGCCTGTTGTGCGGCACTATCCCGCTCCGCAGCGTTCCGTGGCCGTCGTTCCCTTGGCAAAACGGCAATTGATGGCCTGATCCAGATTTCGTTCGTGTTTAGCAAAAAAAGGCCCCCATCGGATCGGATGGGGGCCTTTTTTTTGGAATACGGAAGCGAAAAAGCTACTTCTTAGCTGTGCTGTACAGTTCGGCGGCCTTGTCCCAATTGACGACATTCCACCAGGCCTTGATGTAGTCAGCGCGCACGTTTTGATACTTCAGGTAGTACGCATGTTCCCAGACGTCCAGCCCAAGCACGGCTTTGCCCCCGCCTGCGAGCAGATAGGGGGTGTCCTGATTTGGCGTGGAGTCGATGACCAGTTTTCCATCGCGCACTAGCAACCACGCCCAGCCGGAACCGAAGCGACCCAGTCCGGCAGCCGCGAATTTTTCCTGGAGTCCGGCCAACGATCCGAATGTCGAACTAATCGCCGCCCCAAGATCTCCCTTGGGCTCTCCACCGCCGCCCTTCTTCATGAGCGTCCAGAAGAGAGAGTGGTTCCAGTGGCCGCCGGCATTGTTGCGGACAGCGTTGCGAATGCCCTCGGGCACGGCATCGAGACCCTTGAGCAAATCGTCGACCGATTTGGCTTGCAGGTCGGCATGTCCTTCCAGGGCCTTGTTCGCGTTGGTCACGTAGGCGCCATGATGTTTGTCGTGGTGAATCTCCATCGTCTTGGCGTCAATGTAAGGCTCGAGAGCGTCAAACGAGTACGGCAGCGGGGGCACAGTAAAAGCCACAGGTTTTTCCTCCAGAGTGAGATTTGAATCCGAATGGGTCACGGTGCCGGCGCGCAAAAGACCAGCTGCAGAATTTCCTGCCCCAAGCAATCCTGCGCCGACGATACCCGTATTCCGCAAGAAATTACGGCGATTCATGAACACCTCAGTAACGCGTAGGGCGAATCGGCCTGCGGGTGGGATTATACCGCTAGTGCCCACAGTATGGTAACGCCGGCGGCGTAGAGCACGGCCCCGCGTGTCACCTTGCGCTGTTGGCAAGGTGGCTGCGGCCAGCCCCCAGGAAGAGTTCCCTCACGCACTTATTGGATGCGCGAGAGCGCCCAATGGGCAGATTCAGAGATCACCTGATCCTCTGAGGCCGCGAGCCGCTCGACGGACTTGCGGATGCGATCATAATCCGTCATTCCTCGCCGCAAACCGGAATTCCCTAGTGCGATGCAGGCATTGCGCATCAGCCCGCGCCATTTGGTGCGTTTGACGGGGCTTCCGCGGAACAGTTCGCGAAACGTTGTTTCGGAAAGTCCGAGAAGCCATTCCAGTCTTGGAAGGTAGAGCGATTCTTCTTGAAGCGGCACTTCCGTCTCGGGGCCGTTTTCTTCTCCTGAGGGAAACACTCTCGGCTGGAACTGCGGAATCGTTGAAATCGGCGCGCGCCGGTTCCACGGACAAACGTCCTGGCAGATGTCGCAGCCGAAAACATGATTTCCCATCGGCTCGCGAAGCTCCTCAGAGATGGAGCCGCGTAGTTCGATGGTCAAATAGGAGATGCACTTTCGGGCGTCCATGACATAGGGTTCAACGAAAGCTTGCGTCGGGCAAGCGTCGAGACATCGCCGGCAGCTTCCGCACAGATCCGGGGGCGGCAGCTCGTCGGCCCCGAGCGTCGGTTCAAGATCGAGAGTTGTAAGAATGACGCCGAGAAAAAAGAATGAGCCCAGCATCTGGTTGAGTAGCAGCGTATTTTTCCCGAGCCACCCCAGGCCGGCATATTTCGCCAGCACCCGCTCCTGCACCGGCCCCGTATCCACATAAGCGCGCGCTTCAAATTCTTCGGTGAAGCGTTCGCGCAATGATCCAGCGAGAGTGTCCAATCGCACCCGCAAGACATCGTGATAGTCATCGCCCCACGCATAACGGGAAATCCACCCGCTCGGGTTATGTTCATCGCTGGGCACTGCTGGATCAGTTGAGAGCGGTTTTTCGGTGCTGTAGTTGAGCAAGCCGACGATGACGCTTCGAATCTCCGGCATGGCCGTTCGCGGATCGCCTCGCCGGGGATCGGCAAGGTACCTCATTTCCCCGGCGTATCCGCGGGCCAGCCATTCCGGCGTCCGCGCCAGCTCCGGAAATTTCTCCGCGCGGACCACGCCGGCGAGGTCGAGTCCCAAAGACTTCGCCTGGTCCACAATCCACACGGTATCGGCGCGCAGCTTCATCCAGAAGATTGTGCCGCAGTCGGGCGTCTCAAGCGAGCCGCAGGAAAGTCCGAGGGTGTCCTGAGATGTGGCTATAGGGGAGATCAGCTAAAACTTCGAACCGCGGTGCCTTCGTCGGTAAACACATCAAACACCGTATACAGCTTGGTGATCTGCAGCAGATCCTTGACTTTCTTCGTCAGGTGAAGCAACTTCAGATCGCCGCTCTGATTCTTCACCGCCGTAAACCCGCTGACCAGCTCGCCGATTCCCGAGCTGTCGATGTAGTCCACGTCCGCCAGATTCAGCAAAATCAGTTTTCTTTGGTCGTCCAGAAGCCCGCGGATCGTCTTTCGCAATAGAGCGCTGCCGTCACCAAGCACGATGCGCCCGCTCAAATCCACGACGGTGACAATCCCAGCGTCTCGATGTGTCGCGTGCAAGGCCATCTGTGTCCTTAAGCTTCTTGTTGCGGCGTGGCGTTGTGTCCGCCCTGGCCATTCGGGGAGTTGCTTCCCGGGGCGGGCAACTTCTTCGACATCACGATTTCCGCGCCGCCCGTTTTGCCGGAAACCACATCGAACTCATCCATGAACGCGCGCATCAGAAAAATTCCGCGGCCCGAAGTACTCAGCAGATTTTCCTCGGCAAGCGGGTCCGGTACATCGGAAAGCTTGAAACCCACGCCTTCATCCAGCACGTGAATGATCATCTTGTCGGGAGTCAGGTCCACGGCAAGGTGGATTTTCTTCTCGGGGCGTTCCTGGTTTCCGTAGTGAAAAGCGTTGATCACGCCTTCGCGCACGCTCATCCCAATGCGGTAGCAGTCGTCCTCGCCGAACCCCGCCGCTTCGGCAACGCGCAGACACATCTCCTCGGCAAGATTGACGCTTTCGACTTGCGTCTCCAGCGTCATTTCCAGGTGCTTGATGTCGGAGGCCATCTTTTGTGCTGCTGCTGCCCCTGAAGCCCCTAATATGAGCGCTTTATGGGTAACATAGCCGAGGAAACGGAGTCAATGGAGCAACGCAGTCCTCCCATAAGTACTTAGATGCTATGCACGGTAACAAGGGAACTGCGGATGGATACCTGGAGCTTGAGTCAAGCCCAGTACGACCGGTCCAGCGTCCTGTACTGAATTGCCTCGCCCAGATGGCTTGGCTCGATGTCTCCTCCACCACCGAGGTCCGCGATCGTGCGCGCTACCTTCAGGATGCGGTCGTGCGCCCTCGCGGAGAGGCCGAGCCGGGTGATTGCGTTTTCCAGCAATTTCTCGCCTTCGGGTGTAATCGCGCAATGTTTGCGGATCATTTTCGGCATCATCTGCGCGTTCGCGTATGTCGTCTTTTCTTTTTGAAACCGCTCGAGCTGTTTATTTCGCGCGGCGATCACCCTCTGCCGCACGCACGCGGAGTCCTCCGCCGAAGACGGCGCTCGCAGCTCCTTGTATTTCACGGCGGGAACCTCGATATGAATGTCGATGCGATCCAGCAGCGGCCCCGAAATCTTCGAAACGTAGCGCTGAATCATCGGAGGCGTGCAGTGGCACTCCCGCGTGGGATCGCCAAAATAACCACACGGGCAAGGATTCATCGCCGCGGCTAGCATGAACCGCGACGGAAACGTCACTGAGACGGCCGCGCGCGAAATGGTCACCGCCCCGTCCTCCAGCGGCTGCCGCATCACCTCCAGCACATTTCGCTGGAATTCCGGTAGCTCATCCAAAAAAAGCACGCCGTTGTGCCCCAGCGAAACTTCCCCCGGCCGCGGCACGGCGCCTCCGCCAATCAACCCGGCATCGCTGATGGTGTGGTGTGGCGACCGGTACGGCCGCGTTCCTACCAATCCCCGACTGTCTTCCAGCACCCCAGCGACGCTATGAATGCGCGTCGTCTCGATGGCTTCCTCAAGTGACATTGGCGGCAGGATCGTCGGGATGCGTTTCGCCAGCATGGTCTTCCCCGCGCCTGGAGGCCCGATAAACAAAATGTTGTGCCCGCCGGCGCAAGCCACTTCCAGGGCGCGCTTGGCCGCTTGCTGCCCATGCACATCGCGTAAATCCACCGAGTACTGCGCCGCTTCGGAGAGCATCTGCCGCGCATCGACTTTTACCGGAGTGAATGACTCCGGCGAATTAATCAGGTCCACGGCCTGCGGCAGCGACTTCACCGCAAACACGTCCACGCCTTCCACCACTGCCGCCTCTTTCGCATTCGCTTCCGGAACCGCCAGCGCCTTCAATCCAAATTCCCGTGCGGCCAGCGCCGCCGACAACGCCCCGCGCACCGAGCGCACGCTTCCATCCAGCGACAGTTCGCCGAGAAACATCATCTTGTCCAATTGCTTGCCGAAGAAATGCCCCTGGCAACCCACCAACCCCAGCGCCATCGGCAAATCGAATCCCGACCCTTCTTTCCGCACATCCGCCGGCGCCAGATTGATCGTCACACCTTGCCCATGAGGGAATTCAAATCCGCAATTTCTAAGCGCACTCTTGATCCGCTCGCGGCTTTCCTTCACCGCGTTGTCCGGCAGTCCCACCACATTAAAATCCTGCATGCGCGCCGATCCCACGTCCACCTCAACCTCCACGAGGTAGGCGTCAATCCCATACACCGAAGCACTTTGCGTCTTGAAGAGCATGGTAGCCAAGCGTGCCCCCGGGCGAAGTGGGGACCGACGAGGAAAGTTACATTCACCGCGCAGCATAGTTCAATTCGCCAAGATACGCCAGCGATACTCTTATGCTACTCCCAACTGTGCTCTTTCTCTTATAGCGGCAACCGGATTATTTCCACCGCGACTCCGTCGGCTCCGAGGTATAGACGTTTATGGAGCGAGAAAGAACGTTATCTGGAAGGCCCCGTGAGTCGCCAGCCCGCAGCCCGCGAAAACCAACAAACTCCGCCACACTCTAATCTGATTCCTCTTGACGAGGCCCTATTCGTCTGGTATAGTAGCTTCTGGGTACAATTGCAGCTAATTCCTGTCCTCGCCAGTGCCCATCTACCCTTGCAATATGCAGCGAAAAGTGCACAATTTTGGTGCAATATAAGTCCTTTAGATGCAACACTTCTGCGCCCCCTCGTATGTGCTGCAAACAAAGGACTTGCTTAAATACTTAAGTCCTTTAGATGCAACACTTACAAAAAACACGGGGGTAGGGGGTCTACTCGGATTCCTTCGGCCCGACTCCATACAACGCCAGAACATCTTGTAACGTCACAACGCCCTGAAGGTGATGCACGTTCTCGCGGCTTACCACCGGCAAGAGGTCTAACTGACTTGCCCCCATACGATCCAGCGCCAGGTGCAGCGACTGGTCGCCATGGACGTGCGGAAATTCTTCCTGGCCGACAATCTCCGCCAGCCGCTTTTGTGCCAAGCCATCGCTATTCGCGCGCTGGAGCGTTTGCAGACTCACGACGCCAATTACTCCTCGTTCATCGCACACCGGCCACGCGTGAAAGGCGCTCGCCTTGGATTTTTCAACCGCCTCTTGAGTGGTCATCTCCGCGCCCAATGTTTCTGTGACGTCGCTCATCGCATGAACGACCTGGCGTTGCCCCAATTGCTGACGCGCCTCCGCCGTCGGCAGGTGAATGCCGTCCTGGTGCGCCAGCACTTCGTAGATGGGCTGCTTCTGGAATCGCGCGGAAATGAAAAAACTCACCAGGTTGGAAATCATCAGCGGCACGATGACGGCATAGTCTCGCGTAATTTCAAAAATCATCACGACTGACGTCATCGGCGCCCGGATGATTCCGGCGAACGCAGTGCCCATTCCAACCAGCGCGTAAGCTCCGGGCGAACCAACGTATCCGGGCAGAAAGTGCTGCGCCACCGTGCCAACAATTCCGCCCAGCATCGCGCCCATGAACAAGCTGGGCCCGAATATGCCGCCGGCGTTCCCGGAAGCGTAGCTGATTGCCACTGCGAAGAGTTTCAGCACCAGCAGGAGGATCATTAACTTAAGCGCGAAGCGTCCGTTCAAGACTTCGCCGACATGCTTGTAGCCGACGCCGAGAATCTGCGGCACGAACCAGCCCATCAGCCCAATCGTTAAACCACCGGCCACCGGCTGGAACCACACGGTCTTCTTCGGAAAACGCAGAAAGCGCGCCCGCATCCAGACTAGGAGTTTTACGAACGCCACCGAGACGAAGCCGCCTGCAACTCCCAGCACTGCGTAAATCCCGAATTCCCCGGGATGCACCAACTGATACTGCGGCACCTGGAACAACGGATTATTTCCCAGCAACAATCGCAACATCGCCCAGGACGTCGCTGAGGCCAGCACCACCGATCCCAGCACCGGCGCATGCAAATCGCCGACAACCTCTTCGAGGGTAAACAACACCGCGGCAAGCGGTGTATTGAACGCAGCGGCGATCGCCGCTGCTGCCCCGACGGGGATCAGGGCCTTCACTTTGTCGGGCCGCAGGCCCAGCCTCCGCCCCAGCACCGATGCAATTCCGCTCCCGACCTGGACCGCGGGTCCCTCGCGTCCGAGCGGAAGTCCGCTGGCCAGCGTTGCTGAGGTGCACAAAAACTTTCCGATTACGGTACGAAGGCTGATTCTCCCGCCGCGCGCGTACAAAGCCGCTTTTGTTTGCGGAACTCCGCTCCCGCGAGCATCGGGAAAGAAACGGTAGAGCAGATAGCCCATGCCCAGCGAACCGGCGACCGGCACAAGCAGCCGGCGCCATGCCGCTCCCCCGGCGGGATAGAGCCTGGCGCCAAATCGCTCCGTCACGAGAATAAACGCGACAACAACCAATCCGACGAGCGCGCCGATGAGCAGAGTCAGCACGAGAAATACTTGTTCCTCGCGATTTCGGAGAAACGCGGCCCATTGCTGCGAAGAAGAATCCCGCCAGTTTTTCTGGGGAGGCGCTACGGCTTCGCTCATTTTTGTTTCGGGGATTTCACTCACTGCGGCTTTCCTTGCTTCGCTTGGAGGACTTTCCGGATGCTTTCGTGCCTGGGGACGGCCGGCCGTTTTCCAGCAGGGCGCTGATGGCGTTCACCAAGGCCGCGCCGCTCGCCCGCAGCTCGCCGATACGGTCGCGCGCTACTTGTTCGAGCAGTTTTTCACCGCGCGGCAGAAGAGCCACCAGTACGCGCCGGCGGTCGTCCCGGCTGCGGCTCCGGCGCACGTAGCCATGTATCTCCAGCCGGTCGATCAGCTCCACGGCGCTGTGATGCTTCAGTGCCAGCCGGTCGGCAACCGTCCGAATCGTGGCCTCCACGCCTTCGGGAAGCCCCCGAAGTGCCAGCAAGAGCAGGTACTGCTGCGGCTCGAGGCCTGCGGCGCGCGCCACCGCGTCGCCTTCGCCGACGAATTTGCGGATTCGGTAGCGCAGTTCCGCCAAAGCGCGATACTCGGCCGTTGTGATTTCTCCCGGCATCTACTCAGTATATCGTAATGCGATATATACTGCTACTGCGGCACGTTCAAGGTTCCTGAAAGGAATCAGAAACTCATCTCAGCGGAGTTAGAGCGGCTTGCGGAAGGATTTCTGCGTTTTGTAATGCTCGTAGCCGTTGCGTTCGTAAAACTGGTGCGCGCGCCCGCGAATTACGTTGGAACGGACAGACATACTCCTGCAGCCGTGTTTGCGCGCCCATTCTTCGGCGGCGGCCAGCAATCGCGCTCCCGCTCCCAGGCTGCGCTGCCCTTCCGCGACAACGAGTCCGTTCACTTCCGCGCGGATTTCGCTTTCAAGAAGCACGTCTCTGCTTACGTGCAGCCAGCCGATCACTCCGTCATTTTTTGAGTGTGCGACGAAGACTGCGTTTTGCGACGCGGGCTTGATTCCCTGCAATCGTTTGCGAATCTGTGCAACAGTCGCCGGATAGCCAAGCTGACCGGTCAGCGCCGCAAGTTGCGGCGCATCGGAAGTCCTGGCCCGCCGGATTTTCAGTTCTTTGGTCTGTCCAACACTCGCAGTCTGATTCACGCTGTTTTCCTTTGAAGGCGCTTTTGCACGCCATCACTTTTCAATTCGCGGAGCGCGTCCGCGGCAATCCAGCGAGCGGAGCGGGAGCCCTGCTCGCGGATTCCTTCCGCGGCGCGGATCGCTTCCCGGTTGAGCCGCATATTTCTTTTGCCAATATTTCGCAAAGCCCAGTTGACCGCCTTTCTCACAAAATTTCGTTCATCGTGCGCCTCGCGCTCAATCACTCGCAAAAACCGCGTAAAACGCAGATCGGGAGCGGCTTTATCTTTGTAGGCGAGATACGCAACCAGGGAAAAACTGGCGCGCTTCACGAATTCTTCCGGCCGCCGGCTCCACTCCGCTGTTTTTTTCCACGCCGGCTTGGCCTGTGCGTAAAGATAACAGCACGCCGCATCCACAACATCCCACGAGTCGAAATCGCGTGCCCAGCGGTCCATCTCCGCCGTTGTGACTCTTTCAGATTCGCCAATCAGCGTCGCGAGGATGCGCGCTTCATGAATGCCCGTCGCCCAGAGCTCCTGCGCTAGTGCGTGATCCTTCCCGATGTGCTTGGCGAATTGGTGCAGCACTGGTGCAGAAATACCATGCGCCTTCGGCACATGCACGCCAAAGTACGCCATTTTCGCGCGCACACGCGGATCGGCAACTTCCTTGAGCTCGCGTAAGACGGCCGCCTTCGTCCACCGCGGCAATTTCTCTTGGCCGCTCTTCCTAGAATGTTTTGTCGGAGTCGAGGAGAATTGTGACCGGGCCTTCATTGACCAACTCCACGGACATCATCGTCTGAAAAACACCGGTAGCGACGTTCACGCCCAGCTTGCGAAGCGCTTCGCAGAATTCTTCGTAGAGAGCCTTGCCGAGTTCCGGAGGTCCCGCCGAAATAAAGCTTGGCCGCCGCTGCCCGCGCGCGTCGCCATAGAGCGTGAATTGCGAGACGACCAGCGCGCCGCCTTTCACCTCCAGCAGCGAGCGGTTCATCTTACCCTGTTCGTCTTCGAAAATACGCAGGTTGGCGCACTTCTCCGCCATCGATGCCGCAACCGCCGAAGTATCCTCGCGGCCGACGCCAAGCAGGATCATCAGCCCAATGCCGATTTCGCCGGTCACGCGTTCATCAACCGTCACTTTCGCGCGGCTGACTCTTTGGAGAACCGCTCGCATGACCCCGGCTTATTTGCCGCCCTCCGCGGTCTTCTTCGCGGGCTTTCGCGGCAACATCTCGGGCAATTGCGCCACGTTATACGCAAACACCGCCAGCACCTGCGCGCCCTCCGTCAAGTCATCCCAGCGCACGCGATCGATGGTGTCCGCCTGTGAATGATGTGTCTTGTCATAGTCCGCGTTGTCCTGCACGCACCAAAATCCCGGCACGCCGGCTTCATCAAACGGCACATGATCACTTCCGCCTTCCGTGCGCAGCGAAGGCTCGGACAGTCCAACTTCCTTCGCGCGGCCCAGTGGATAGAGCGCATGGTCGATGATTTCCCGAGCGCCGTAGTTTCCCATCAACCCAACGGTCAACACTTTGCCCGTGCCGCTGTCATGCACCAGTACGCCGGAAATTTTTCCGAGTTCAGCGGCGTGAGCCTTTACGTAAGCCTTCGAGCCATTCAGCCCCTGCTCTTCACCTGTGAACAACACAAACCGGATCGTGCGCTTCGGCTTGACCCCCAGCTTTTGCAGCGCGCGCGCCGCAGCCAGCACTGCCATGGAGCCGGTGCCGTTGTCGGTCGCGCCCGTTCCCAGATCCCAGGAGTCGAGATGCCCGCCGATAATCACCACCTCGTCCGGCTTTTCGCCTCCCGTAATTTCAGCGACCGTGTTGTAAACTTCCACCGGTTTCCCGCTGAAGCTGCTCGCGATGTTCACTTCCGCTTCCACTCCTCCCGCGTCCAGCAATCTCCAGAGCAAGGTGTAGTTCTCGCGCGTGATGAACGCGGACGGAATCTTGCTGGGCGCATAATCGCGTCCGGCAGTGCTCATGTTCAAGTTTCCGTACGATTTTTCGGAGCCTCGCAGCACGGCGCTGACTCCTTCTTCTTCGAAGAATTTCGTTTGCGCCTGCCGGAATTTCACATATGCCGTGAAATCAATCGGTTTGTTGCCATCCGTTTTCGGCATTGCTATGGGAATCGTCCCTTCCGCCCACGGCGTCTGCAGAGGGTTTCCCGGCGAAACCATTTCTGTCGGACGGCCGACCACAACGATGGCCCCTTTCAACTTGCCTTTGTACTTCTGCAAGTCCTCGGTTTTCTCAGCGTCAATGCCGATCACAGTGCCGCGAAGCTCGCCCTTCGTGGCCCCGGACCAGCCCGCCGTTTCGAGCGTCAGTACGTGGTGAGTGGGAGAAATAATCTGTCCCGTTGCCGGGCCGCGCGCCCAGCTATTCGCGATGGTCCATGGCTCCAGGTGTGCATTCGCAAGGCCGAGTTCCTTGAAGCGCTCCACCGTCCAGTGGCTGGCCTGGTCGAGTTGCGGCGAACCCGTCAGCCGCGGGCCAATGCGATCCGCCAAATACACCAGATTTGCTTTCAGAGCCGCTTGATCCGCTTTCACCTGCTCCAGAATCTTCGTGTCCATTTCTGTGAGCGGATCCGCTTTAGGCGTTTCCCCTTTGGCCGCATCCGTCGAGGGTGTGTAAGGCAGCGGACGCCGCGGCAGCATCCCCGGCAGTTGTGCCGTGTTGTAAGCCCACGCCGCCAGCACTTGCGCGCCCTGATTCAAATCGTCCTTCCACACTTTGTCGAAAGTATCGGATTGGCTGTGATGTGTCTTGCTGTATTCCGCGCCATCCTGGAGCGCCCAGAAACCCGGCACTCCGACCTCATCGAAAGACAGATGGTCCGTCCCTGACATATGCATCATCGTCGGCTCAAGCAGCCTGAGTTCCGTCAACGGCGCCAGCACCTGGTCCACGACCTCCCGGTCCTGGTAGTTGTCGTGCAACGCCAGCGTCAGCACTTTTCCTGTTCCGGTGTCGTGTACCAGCACGCCAGAAATTTTCTCCAACTCGGCTTTGTGCGCTTCCACGTATTTCACCGAGCCGCACAATCCTTCTTCTTCCCCGCTGAACAAAATAAAACGGATGGTCCGCTTCGGTTTCAAGTTGAGCTTTGCCAAGGCGCGCGCCGCTTCCAACACCGCCATCGAGCCTGTCCCGTTGTCGGTCGAACCCGTCCCCAGGTCCCAGGAATCCAGGTGCGCCCCGAGAATCACCACTTCATCCGGCTTCTCGGTCCCCTTGATTTCCGCGACGGTGTTGTAAACTTCCACCGGCTTATCGCTGAACGAATTCGTCATTTCGATTTCGACCTGCACTGGTCCATGCTTTTGCATGCGGTAGAGCATGCGGTAGCCCTCGCCGGTGATGAACGCCGTGGGGATCGCGCCGATGTCAAATTTCTCGCCGCCGATTCCGGTCATGTTCAGCAGCGCATGCGGCTTGTTCGAATCGCGCAGCACAACCGCCACACCTTCTTGCTTGAAAAATTCCGATCGCTTCTGCGCCACTGCCATCATCGCGGCAAAAGGCGACGGCGGGACCGGCTCGCCCTTGAGTGGAGGTGGCGTTTGCATCGCGCGATTCCCTTCACCGAAGAACCCACTTGGCCGAGGCGGTGAAAGGCTTTCGGGCTCCTGCGCGATTACGATCGCGCCTTTCAGCTTGCCGCGATATTTCTCGAAATCTTCATCCTTCTTGATTTCGACATACAACAGCGGCCCGCGCACCACACCGTTCGTGCCTGGCGCCCATCCCGCCGACGCAATCGTCAAAGGGTGCTCGGTGGGGCCCACGATGCGCGCGTGGGCCGTGCCTCGCGTCCAGGAATGCGCGATCGTCCACGGCTCCAGGTGCACGTTGGTGAGGCCATATTCGCGAAACTTTGCCGCCGTCCATTCGTTGGCCTGCTTCAATTGCGCGGAACCCGTTAAACGAGGCCCAATTGTGTCGCCAAGATACTCGCTGTTCTGCATCGCCTCACTGTGTTCGCGAACTTCAGTCAATATCTGCGCGTCCGCCGCTGTAACGGCGCTTGTTTCATCGCCCGCAGGCCACGCGGGCACCGCACGGATTGTGCCGAATGCAATCACCGCCGCCAACCCACAAAGAACCACTCGCCGTAAGTTCATTCGATCTCCCTCGCCAAGTTCAACCAAATTTTCAGATTGAATTTATCTGCCCTCGCGCAGCCAATTCCACCGCGGAACCGTCATGGCTGTGCGCTCTGATTCTCTTCTCTGCGTACTCTGTGTCTCTGCGTTTAATTTTTCTTTCTTTTTTTCGCACGCCGCGGCAGCGGCAGCGCCGCGAATCCTCGCGGCGACGGCTGGCACTTAGGGCAAAAGTAGCTGCTTCGCCCCGCCACAATCGCGCGCCGAATCGGCGTTTTGCAGCGATAGCAGTTTTTCCCCTCGCGTCCGTAAGCCCGATGGTGCCGCTGATATTCTCCAGGCTGGCCATCGGCGTCAAGAAAATCGGAAATTGAGGAGCCGCGCAGCACGATCGCTTTCTGCAAAATATCTTGCATCGTGCGGCGCAGAGTCTCCGCCTCTTTCCTGCTGAGCTTGGCTCCGAGCCGCGCCGGATGAATTTTCGAGCGCCAAAGGCTTTCATCCGCGTAGATATTCCCGACACCGCGCAGCACGCTCTGGTCCAACAGCAAAGCCTTGATTCGCGCGCGCCGTCCGCAAATTCTGCTCGCGAATTCTTCCTTACCCACTTCCAGCGGATCGGCGCCGAAACCGGTCAGCTCTTCGGCAAGCAACGCTTTAGTCAGATAAGCAATTCGGCCAAAGCGCCGCGGGTCGGTGTAGCGCAGTTCCCGCCCATCATCTAGAACCAAGCAAACGTGTGTGTGCTTTTCGAGAGGCTGCGCGCCTGGAGCGGGCGCGAGCTGGCCAGTCATTCCCAGATGCACGAGCAGTGACGCCGGCACCACGTCGCCATTCGTGGCAGCGCGGGCTGCTCCAGTCACCGCCGACAGCCGCAGCAACATGAACTTGCCGTAACGCTCGACTGCTTCGATCTGGCGCCCCGGCAGATGCTGCTCCAACGCGGACGGATCGTCGATGAAATCCGTCTTGCCCAACGTAACGGAGAGAATCCGCCGACCGAGAATCGTTTGGCGCAATCCGCGCGCTACTGTTTCGACTTCTGGAAGTTCCGGCATAGGAAGAAAGACCCCGTCTCACTCAAGGCAGAAGGGCAAAGACCCGCACCGGTCCGCCGGAGCCGCCTTCCAGCTTGATCGGAGCAACGACCAAGAAAGCGCCCGTTTCGGGCAATTCGCTCATGTCAGCAAGATTTTCAAGGTGGTACAAACCCGCTCCCAACGACAGGTGGTGCACCGCGTAGTCGCTGGATGCGCCATAGTCGATGCTCAGCGTATCGCACCCAAGCCCGCTGACTTTGCGCCCAATCAGCAACTTGGCCCCCTCTGCGGAAAATCCAGGAAAATGCATTTTGCCCTGTGCATCCTGGTTACGATATTTCTGCACATCCGGCCAGCGCGACGCCCACCCCGTCCTCAATAGCACAATCGCGCCTTCGGGAATTCGGCCGTTCTGCTTCTCCCATTCTTCAATGCGCGCCGCACTCAACTGATAGTCCGCATCCTTGCCACTCTGCGCACGCACATCCATCACCACCGCCGGCCCAAATAATTGTTTAACGGGAATTTGATCTACGGTCGTTTTCCCCGGAGGGAAATGCGCTGGCGCATCCAGGTGTGTCCCGTAGTGTTCCAGCATCCAGAAGCTGCGCGTGAAGTATCCGTTCTTCTCCACCGTCGCGTTTATTTTTGCCTCAAAGAATTTCTCATCTCCCGGCCACGGCACCAGCTTGTCGTTGATCGCATAGCTCAGGTCGAGCACTCGGGTCTTCCCGGAAGGAATGCCTTCCATAGTCGAATGGTTGTGCATGTTCTGTAAAAGGAACGTGGAAAGAGCGGCAAAACAGACAATCAAGAAACTCGAGCGGCCAACGACAGCCATCTCTCACCTCAGTTCAGATTACCCCAGACGGCCATCACTCCCGGCTTCAGGGCAGCGGGATTCCCGGCGTCGCCACGATTCCAGCCATCCGCAGGATTTCCTGATATTCCAGGTCGGTGAGCAGCGAAATAATTAACCGCACATTTTTCAGCAATTTCATTTTCTTCAGCCCAGGATTGGCGCGCATCTCCGCCAGCGACACCTGGCGCGGCAACTTTTCAAACGCCCGCAGGTCCGCGACCAGGTTTTTGCCCTTATGGTCGTGCGGGTCCGGGTAGGGATCGCGCGTCACTTCCGCGATCGAATACAGGGTGCGTTCCGGGGCTGCGTGATAGCACAAGATACGGTCGCCCTTGCGCACCTGCTTCAGGGCGCGGATCGCGTCTGGCTTGGACCCGGCACCATGCCACATTTCCTTGCCCTTAACGAAGAGAGTGTCCCAGTGATAGTGGTGTGGGTCGGCGCTAAAGATCCAGTAGTGTCGTTGGGCAGTGGTGGTCGCCATCGAGGCTTCGAGTCGGCAGCAATATACACGCTGGCATCCAAAAAGCGAAACAAAATATGAGCGTTAGGGCAAAATGGGCAGTAGCTGGAGAGTGAAGATGGCGTGGCGACGTCCCGAAAAATAAACTGTAACGCCATTATTTTCAATGGCTTAGAGCAGCTCAGCCCGCGTCCACGAAAATGTCTTCTCCGCGAACTTCAACAGCGTAGCAATCCACGCCGACGGTGGGATTCTGGCCAACCTTGCCCGTCGTCACGTCGTACTGCCAGCCGTGCCACGGGCAGGTCACTATTTTTCCGTCCATCACACCTTGGCCCAACGGTCCGCCTCGGTGCAGGCAAGTGTTGTTGATGGCGTAGAACTTGCCTCCGACGTTGGCAACGGCAATGGCCTTGCCCTCAATCTGAAACTCCCGGATCGTTCCCGGAGTGATTTCATTCGTCTTTGCTGCTCGCGCGAACGCCATCAGTTTTCTCTCTCCTCTTTCCGTCTCTGTGTTCTCTGTGTTGAAGTCACATCAAACCACGTTTCAATGTGGCCCGGCTCTCCCCGGTAGCACTCGTCGCTTTTCCGTTACATCCTTTGCTTCCTTAACCTCATTCGCTTCCTATCGCGGCTCCGGCGTTTGCGCCACCATGACACCTTTTTTGAATTCTTCCACCATCTGCGGCTTTAAACGCACTTCCGTGGGCCGCTTCGCAAGCGTCATCTGGTCGATCTTGTCCTGCAGCTTCAGTAGCGCAAAGAACAGCCCTTCCGGCCGCGGCGGGCATCCTACAACGTACACATCTACCGGTACGATGCGATCCACACCCTGCAAGACCGAATACGCGTTAAACGGCCCGCCAACACTCGAGCACGCCCCCATCGAGATGCACCATTTCGGGTCCGGCATCTGTTCCCACACGCGCTTCAGCACCGGCGCCATCTTCAGCGTCACCGTGCCCGCCACAATCATCAAATCCGCCTGCCGCGGCGACGGCCGAAACACTTCGGCTCCGAACCGTGCCATATCGAACCGCGAAGTCGTTGAAGCAATCATTTCAATTGCGCAGCAAGCCAGCCCAAACGTCAGCGGCCAAATGGCACTCTTCCGCGCCCAGTTGAACACGTAGTCCACGGACGTAATCATGAAATTCTTTTCGAACCGTTGATCCAGTACGCCCATTGGTCGGTCCTTCCTTGATGATGCCGAGTATATTCACCGCCCGCCCAGGAGTCAAAATTCTCTTGCAGCCTCCCATGGTCGGATTGCGGTCCGCTTCAAGTTCGCTGAATGTTCTTAAGCTTGCCTGATAGTGTCTTCCAATACGTGCCGGGGCGCAGGCGTTGCAGGATGTCGATCTGATAGGCGTCCGAGCCGATCAGGATTCGCGGCTCGCTTCGCTCAACGCCGCGAAGAATACGCGACGCCGCGTCTTCGGGCGAAGTCCGGAAAAGCTTTTCAAACCGGGCGACATCTTCCTCGCGTCCCTTTCTCGTTACACCGGCTCCGATGCGCGCGCGGCGGGCAATCGCAGTCCGGATTCCCCCTGGGTGCACGCAGGAAATACGCACTGGCGTCCCCGCAAGTTCATGCCGCAAGCATTCCGTAAATCCCCGCACGGCAAATTTACTGGCGGAATACGCAGGCTGACCCGGGGGAGCGATCAATCCAAAAACGCTCGAAAGGTTCACGATGTGTGCGCGCTCCTCCCGCTTCAGCATAGGCAGAAAATACGTCACCCCATACACTGTGCCCCAGAAATTGATATTCATCAGCCAGCGAAAATCATCCAGCGAGATTTCCTCGAACTTGCCCTCCAGCGCGACCCCGGCATTGTTGATCAGCAGCGTCACGCGTCCGTGTTTCTTTCTGACGTCCTTCGCGAACGAGCACACGGCTTTCTCGTCGGCGACGTCCAAAACGTGCGTGGTGATCAGCGCGCCTTTCTTCTCCAATGACCGCGCCGTCTGCCGAAGCCCGCCTTCGTCAATGTCCGCAAGGGCCAGCCCGGAATGCGCGGCCGCCAACTGCTGCGCAAGGGCCCGCCCGATCCCGGAGCCCGCCCCGGCGACGTCACCACGATCAAGGTCACCTACTACGACGTCGTGGGCGTGGACGGAGCCCTGGCGCCGTTCGAGACCTTCACCTTGCGCCGCCCCCGCCGCGATTAATGCGCTCTTGAACGGCAAGCTCAACTCTCGGGTGCCGGCGACGCTGCTGATCGCGCTGGGTGCGTTCATCCCAGGCGTGACGAGCGGCCTCAACCGGTTCGGCGTCACGTGGTCGTTCTTCTTTGGCGAATTCCTGGGTGTGCTGCTGATCTTTGGCGGCTTCCTCGTCAGCGAAGAGGTCTTCCGCAACATCCGGCTCGGGGTGACGCTCTGGTCTCG
>Ga0137403_10002961_pt1 | contig 20518 bp, 16 predicted proteins | sample CZOMad2_1_16fung_FD_122057 | JGI IMG/M metagenome (GOLD analysis project Ga0137403, IMG submission 122057) | Vadose zone soil fungal communities from Angelo Coast Range Reserve, California, USA - CZOMad2_1_16fungal (Hybrid Assembly) | ecosystem: Environmental > Terrestrial > Soil > Vadose zone...
TGGGCGCACTACGCCACCAGCATCATCCAGTTGCTGGGGACCCCCGTAATCGCAGTCACACTCGTGCTCGTGGTCCTCGAACGTGCTCTCCACCTCGGGATCTTCGATCCGACGCGCGGTGGCGACCCGCTTCTGTTTCAACACCTGTTCTGGTTTTATTCCCATCCCGCGGTTTACATCATGATTCTGCCCTCGATGGGAGTGGTCACTGAGATTGTGCCTTGCTTCTCGCGCAAGCGCATATTCGGTTACAAGTTCGTGGCCCTCTCCAGCATCAGCATCGCCGTTTTCGGCTTCCTGGTGTGGGCGCACCACATGTTTGTAGCCGGGATTTCGCTTTACGCGGCCCTGATTTTCTCTGCCTTGAGCTATCTGGTTGCCGTCCCTTCTGCGGTCAAAGTTTTTAACTGGACCGCCACCATGTACAGAGGCTCGATCACGTTTTCGACGCCCATGCTGTACGCCTTCGGTTTCATTGGACTGTTTCTGATGGGCGGACTTACGGGTCTGTTCCTGGCCGCTCTCGGCATCGATGTGCATGTGACCGACACTTACTTCGTGGTGGCCCACTTCCACTACATCATGGTGGGAGGAGCGGTCATGGGCTATCTGGGCGGCATGCATTTCTGGTGGCCGAAAATTTCCGGACGCATGTATCCCGAATCGCTGGGCCGGCTGGCGGCGGTGATCGTGTTCCTGGGATTCAACCTGACATTCTTCCCGCAGTTCATCCTCGGCTACCTGGGGATGCCGCGCCGTTACTGGCAGTACCCGCCCGAATTCCAGGTGCTGAACGTGCTCTCGACTGCCGGGTCCACGATCCTCGCGGTCGGATACCTTTTGCCGATGGTGTATTTCCTGTGGTCGATGCGCTATGGAAAAATTGCCCCGGACAATCCCTGGGGCGCTTCCGGCCTGGAGTGGATGACCTCTTCGCCGCCGCCCACTTTCAACTTCGACCATCCCCCGGTCGTCGATTGGGAAGCTTACGACTACGAGCACATTCCCGCTCCGCAGGAGGCCCGCAGTGGCGGATAGCCCGACCGCGGTTGAACATCACAATCCGGCGCTCAAGCACCACTTTGTCGACATGGAGCAGCAGCGCGAGGCTTCGTCGCTCGGGATGTGGCTGTTTCTCGCGACTGAAATCATGTTTTTCGGCGGCATGTTCTGCGCCTATCTCATCTATCGCTACTGGTATTTTCCCGACTTTGCCGCCGCCAGCAGTTCGCTCGACATTACGCTGGGTACAGTGAACACCGCTGTGCTCATCTGCAGCAGCTTGACCGTGGTCATGGCCGTTCGCGCCGCCCAACTGGGCAAGCGGCAGCAGCAGGTGGTTTATCTGGCCCTCACTCTGGTCCTGGGATTGGCCTTCCTTGGGGTCAAAGCGATCGAGTGGACCAGCAAGTTCGAGGAGCACCACGTTCCGGGTCCCACTTTCAACTTCCAGGGCAGCATCCCCGGTCATCCCGGCCAGCCGGTCGACCAGCATCACGCGCAGCTTTTCTTCTCGTTGTACTTTGCCATGACCGGCATGCACGCTCTGCACATGATCATCGGAGTCGGGATCTTCGCCTATTTGCTCTACCACGCATGGAAAGGCGCGTACACCCCTGAGTATCACACACCGCTGGAGAACTCCGGCTTGTACTGGCACTTTGTCGACATCGTCTGGATTTATCTGTTTCCGTTGTTGTATCTGATAGATCGAAAGAAGTAAGACCGTAAAAGTAAGACGGTCAAGAAGCGAGCGCCGTCATGTCAGAACACATCGTTTCCGCGAAGACCAACATTGCCGTCTGGCTTACGCTGCTGGTCTTGACCGGCGTGACCGCCGGGGTTGCTTTTATCGATCTCGGTCCATTCAACACAATCGTTGCCCTGGTCATCGCCACCGTCAAGGCGCTGCTGGTCGTGCTGATTTTCATGCACGTCAAGTACGCCAGCGAAAAACTGATCAAGGTGGTAGTGATTTCCGCCGTCTTCTTTCTCATGCTGCTGCTCGGGTTAAGCCTGGCGGACTACACCACCCGCATGCTGATGTGAACCTGCGATATACTCGGCCGTTTGGGACGAAAATTTGAGCACGAGGTGATGCGATGGCGTTTTGCAACTCTTGTGGAGCAACCCTGGACGCCGGAGCAAAGTTTTGCAACAAGTGCGGCACTACCCAGGCCGGCGCCGCGTCCATCGCGCCCGTCTTCACTCCTGCCGCGGCCGCGGCCGGCACTCCTCAGAAAAGTGGCGGCGCTCTCAAGGTCATTCTGATCGTCGTCGCGGTAATTGTAGTTTTCGGCATTCTGGCAGTCGGGGCCTTCTCGTTCTTTGCTTACCGTATCGCCAGACACAGCCGGGTCCACAATGAGAATGGAAACGTGCGCGTGGAAACGCCCTTTGGTACGGTCAACACCACCACGGATCCGGATGAAGCCGCCCGCAACCTGGGCATCGATTCCTATCCTGGCGCGACGGTGGTCAAAGGCACCACGTCCGACATGACCGTGGGCAACATGCATACCGCCTCGGCGGATTTTGAGACCGGCGATCCCGTCAGTACGGTTGCCGAGTTCTATAAATCGAAGGTTCCCAACGCCAACGTAGTCTCGTCAACGGGCGACCACTACGCCATCATTTCCACCGACAAGAAGAACATGCTCACCATCAACATCGAGTCGAAGAACGGCCGAACCAGAATTCACATCACCAAAATCTCGGGCAAGATGGTCAACGGCGGCGATTCCGACAATTGAGCCTTCGTACTTACGATGTTGATGAAGCGACTGGCGTTCGGCCTGTCCACCACGAACTTTCGCTCCTGTCCCCGCTTTTGAATTTGGCAGGGAGTGCAGCAGTCTCGTTGTCGCAAAAACGCACTGTTAGATAAGTTCGGCGGTATCAGTGTCCAAATCAAAGGCGGCGGGCAGGAGTGTCCGCCCCACACGGCCCAGGGAACCCCGGAATCATGCCCGACAAATACGTGGAGATCGCCAACGCCGCCCGTAGCTCTGTGGTAGACGCGGTCGCGCTGGATCAGGCTTTGCGCCGCCACCTTCGCGGCGACGTTCATTTCGATTCCAACAGCCGCGCCCTCTATGCGACTGACGGCTCCAACTATCGCCAGGTGCCTATCGGAGTGGTTCTTCCCCGTAACGCCGACGACGTCATCGCCGCGGTCTCGCTCGCGCGCGAGTACGGCGCTCCTCTCCTGTGTCGCGGCAGCGGAACCTCACTGGCCGGTCAATGTTGCAACGTGGCTCTGATACTCGATTTCACCCGCTACATGGGCAACATCGTGGAGATCGATCCCGAGCGACGCACTGCCCGAGTGCAGCCCGGGGTCGTTCTCGATCACCTCCGCAACGCCGCCGAGAAACATCATCTGACCTTCGCACCGGACCCGGCCACCCACGACCGCTGCTCGCTCGGCGGCATGATCGGCAACAACTCCTGCGGCGTGCACTCTGTAATGGCCGGAAAGACCGACGACAACATCGAAGCTCTCGATGTCCTCACCTATGACGGCCTTCGACTGAAAGTTGGAAAGACCAGCGATGCAGAGCTGGAGCAGATCCTCCGGGAAGGCGGCCGGCGGGGGGAAATTTATGCTGGCCTGAAAACACTCCGGGACCAATACGCCGACCTCGTCCGCCAGCGTTATCCCAATATTCCCCGACGGGTTTCAGGCTACAACCTCAACTTCCTGCTGCCTGAAAACGGCTTCGACGTAGCCCGCGCGCTGGTCGGGTCCGAAGGCACCTGCGTCTCGGTGCTCGAGGCCACCTGCCGCCTGGTCGAAAGCCCGCCGGCGCGGGTCCTGCTGCTGATCGCCTATCCCGATATCTTCGAGTGCGCCGATCACGTCCCCGACGTCATGGCCCATAAGCCAATAGGCCTCGAAGGAGTCGACGACCTGCTGGTGGAATACACGCGGCGCCGGGGCATCAATTCGGAAGGTCTGGCGCTGCTGCCCGAAGGCGGCGGCTGGTTGCTGGCGGAATTCGGCGCCGACACCCTGGCCGCGGCGGAAGCGCAAGCCTCGGGGCTGATCGCAGCCCTGAACCGTACCTCGAATCCGCCGAACATGCGGCTGTTCACCAATCGCGAGCAGATCAAGCGGGTATGGGAAGTGCGCGAGTCCAGCCTGGGAGTAATTTCGTACGTCCCCGGGGAAGATTTGACCTGGGAAGGTTGGGAGGACTCAGCCGTAGCTCCGGAAAAACTCGGCCAATACTTGCGCGACTTGCGCCAGCTGATGAACAGCTTCAACTATCGCGGCCCGCTCTACGGCCACTTCGGCCACGGCTGCGTCCATAACCGCATCAACTTCGATCTGCAATCGAAGGAGGGCATTGCCAAGTTCCGGAAGTTCATGGAAGCCGCCGCCGATCTGGTCGTCAGTTGCGACGGATCGCTCTCCGGCGAGCACGGCGACGGCCAGGCCCGGGCCGAACTGCTGCCGCGAATGTTCGGGCCCGAGCTGCTCGCCGCTTTCCGCGAATTCAAGGCCATCTGGGACCCAGCCTGGAAAATGAACCCCGGTAAGGTCGTCGAACCCTACCGAATGGATGAAAACTTGCGGTTGGGCGTCGACTACAAGCCATGGGATCCCGAGACGCACTTCCAGTTTCCTCACGACCACGGCAGCATGACCCACGCCATGCTCCGGTGCGTGGGAGTAGGAAAATGCCGCCGCGAGGAAGGCGGCGTCATGTGCCCCAGCTGGCGGGTGACCCACAAAGAGGAGCATTCCACCCGCGGCCGCGCCCATCTGCTCTGGGAGATGGCCAAGGGCGACGTAATCCGCGACGGCTGGCGTGATGAGAATGTAAAGGAGTCGCTCGACCTCTGCCTCTCCTGCAAGGGCTGCAAGAGCGACTGTCCGGTAGGCGTCGACCTAGCCACCTATAAGGCCGAGTTTCTCTCGCATTACCACCAGGGACGCCTGCGTCCGCGCAGCGATTACGCCTTTGCCAACATCGACTTCTGGGCGCGGCTGGCCTCGAAGGCTCCGGGGCTGGTAAACCTGGCCACCCAGCTACCCTTCTTGCGGGATATCGCCAAGCTAGCGGCCGGGATGTCGCAGCAGCGCAGCGTTCCTGCTTTCGCGCCCCAGACTTTTCGCTCCTGGTTCGAACGCCGCCAGCCGGCAAATCCTGACGGCCCGTTGGTCATGCTCTGGCCGGACACGTTTAACAACTACTTCCTGCCCGACACCGCCAAGGCCGCGGTCGAAGTCCTCGAAGCCGCCGGATTTCGCGTCTCCATTCCCGACTCCATTCTTTGCTGTGGGCGGCCCCTCTACGATTTCGGCATGCTGGATCGCGCCAAGCGGCTGCTACTCAACATTTTGGACACTCTGGCCCCGGAAATCGAGGCCGGAACTCCTATCGTCGTTCTGGAACCCAGTTGTGCCGCTGTCTTTCGTGACGAACTGACCAACCTGTTCCCTGAAGACGCTCGGGCCCAAAAGCTTTCCCGGCAGTCGTTTCTTCTCAGCGAATTTCTGGAAAGGAAAGCGGCCCATTTTCAGCTTCCGAAACTCCCCGTGAAGGCCCTCATCCACGGCCACTGTCATCACAAGGCACTGATGAAGATGACCGACCAGGAGTCGGTTCTGCGAAAAATGGGCATCGACTGGAGCGCCCCGGCGCCGGGCTGTTGCGGAATGGCAGGCTCGTTCGGCTTCGACGAAGAAAAGTACGAGGTCTCCATGGCGATCGGCGAGCTGGAACTTCTGCCCGCGGTCCGGCAGGCCCCAGCCGACAGCCTGATCATCGCCGACGGATTCAGTTGCCGCGAACAGATCTCGCAGTGTACCGACCGACACTCCCTGCATCTGGCAGAGGTGATCGCCACCGCCCTGAAAGGGTCTCTCGCCTCGGACGGCGCCTATCCCGAGACGCCTCATGTCCGGAAGAGACAGGCCGAACTGCATCGCTCGATGAGGCGCGCAGGCCTGGCCCTGGCTGGAGTTGCCACGGGCGCGGCGCTCCTCTGGTGGCTCAAGAAAGCAATATAGGCGCGAGCGTCTCGCTCGTGCTCCCTCTTTTCTTTCCTGCCTCCCCATTCCGTCTCGGGCCGTAGCTACGGCCGCACGAGTGAGGAGGCTCGCGCCTACATCAAAGCATTTGTAATCAATGATTTACCCGTTGACTTTCTGACCTCTCCCCAACGCACTCGGATTCTGGGACAATAGTAGCTACCAACAGCTGGGACATTCCTACCCTCTAAATCCCCCGGCGGCGAGTAGGCTTTTATGGCGCTAGACTCCGAAATCCTTCTTAACCCACCTGAGACCTCACGCCTGACCGAACTCGACGTTGAGCCGGCGCTGCGCGGGTCGGTCCTCGTCCTGATCCAGTTTGATGTTTGCGAAGAAATCCGGCTCGATGAGCTGCGACAGATCTTTGGCGCGCGTACGGTAGAGCAGCCTGGCTCCAAGCATCCGGCTCCCGGATACGTTCGCTACCAGCGCCCCCCGGTTGTCGAACCCATTGGACCCCTGGTTCTGGACAGCGGCGAGCGGCTTGAGGGCCAAATCAAGTATTACGACTACGGCGTGCTGAGCGTGGTCTTCGAGCTGCCTTTTTCCGGCGACTGGGAGACCCTCGTCCGCATGGGCAGCAGATGGGTGTGGGACGTAGACTTTGAAAAGCACGCCTCCCGTATCGTGCATGAGAAGCTGGAGCGGGCCGCCCCGGCGCTGATCAAGCCCTATCCGGAGTGGTTGAGTGAAGACTACTTTATTTTCCACGTGAGGGAGATTGCGGGCTCGCCGTCGGCTTCCGAGCTCTGTACATCCCAGGGCGGACGCATCGCTCAAATCGTGCGTGGAGAGACGGCCCAGCTTTCAGAAGGCGAGCGCAACGAAATTCTGCAGTCCCGCATTTCGTACTATCCGAACGATCTGGCGGTAATCGGCTGGAACGCGGCCTTTCTTTATGACAGCGAGGCTGGCGCCGAAACCGCCATCCAGCTCCTCGAGTACGCCAACTCGCAGCTGCTGGAATTCCGGCACTACGACGAACTCCTGACCCGCGAACTGGGGATCGTGTACGCCGCCCTCGACAAGGGCACCGGAATGCTGGCCCGCTGGCGCCTGGCCAGGGCCGCGACCAAGCTGCATACCGTCCTGCTCGACGTGAACGAACTGACCGAGCGCGCCGACAACGCTATCAAGTTTCTCAGCGACATGTTTTCCGCCCGCCTGTACAAGCTGGCCGCCGCCAAGGTCGGCGTGCCCGACTACAAAGACCTGGTCAACCAGAAACTGCATACCGCCGAGGACCTGTACCGCTTCATGGTGGACCAGTTCAACCAGAGCCGTGCCTTCGTGCTCGAACTCATGGTGGTGATCATCCTGGTCATCGAACTGGTCTTCCTGTTCGGCGGCAAATCATAGCCGCGACCTAGAACCCTTAACCACCAAGGACGCGAAGGTGCACGAAGGATTCCAAGACCCAGATTTCCTTCGTGCGCCTTGGTGTCCTTGGTGGTTTAAGCTCTTGATCCATGACGACGGCTACCAACTCCGCGCGTAGATTGTCATCTACTGTCGCGCTGCTTTATCCTGAACCGCCGTTCACCAAGGAATCCCTATGCGAGGACTCAAGCACAAGCGCGTCCTGATCACCGGAGGCGCGAGCGGAATCGGCGCCGCGACTGCCGCCCGCTTTCTCGAAGAAGGCGCAACCGTCGTCGTGCTCGATCGCGATACCAAAGGCCGCGAGCAAATCCAATCGCAGCTGCCGAAGCTGGCTGGAACGGTGGACGCCGACGTCTCCAACCTGAACCAAGTGCAAGCCGCTTTTGCCGATGCCGTGCGCCTGATGGGTGGCGTGGATGTGCTGATCAATAATGCGGGCATCAGCATTCGCCACAATTTCCTCGACATCACTCCCGAAGAATGGGACAAGACCATCGCGGTCAACCTCACCGGCGTCTTTTACGCGGCGCAGACCGCCGCCCGGCATATGTGGGAGCGCGGCAGCGGCGTGATTCTGCAGACCGCGTCAACCAACGGCCTGATGGGCTACCCTTTCTATGCCGACTACAATGCCACGAAAGCTGGAGTCATCGAGCTGACCAAGTCCATGGCACTCGAACTCGCTCCGAAAGTCCGGGTGTGCGCCGTCGCGCCCGGATATGTTCTCACCCCGATGCAGCGCGCCGAATACACAGATGAAATGCTGGACGCAGTAAATCGCAAGATCCCGTTGGGCCGCCACGCCAAGCCGGAAGAGATCGCCGCCCTGTTCGCGTTCCTGGCATCGGACGACGCGGCCTTCATGACCGGCCAGGTGTATACGATTGATGGTGCAGAAACCGCCGGAGGCCTGGCCAGCCGCTGAGTTGATCGAAGTCATCGCGCGCAGCCGCGTGGCGGCGTAAGAATGCAGCCCAGGGCTCGAGCCCTGGGTAACGCCGCCGTAAGCGATAGAGCCCTGAAAAGGGCGAAAGAGGACGCTCCCCAGATTTCGAGTCGCCACATCTTATGCTGCAGAATCAACTTCACGGTAAGACCGCCGTCATCACCGGCGCTGCCTCCGGCATCGGGCGCGCTACGGCCCTCCTCTTCGCCCGCGAAGGCGCCTCGGTCGTGCTCACGGATATAAATGAATCGGTTGGGCCCACCGTAGCCACCGAAATCACCGAGAACGGCGGTCACGCCATCTTCGAACCGGCCGACGTCACCCGCGCCGCGGATTGCAAGCGCGTGGTTGAGCGCGCAGTCCGCGATTTCGGCGTCATCCAGATCCTGTTCAATAATGCGGGCGTCATCCGTCGCGCCTCGGTCGTCGAACTAACCGAAAGTGACTGGGACCGCGTGATGGCGGTGAACGTGAAATCCATGTTTCTAATGTCCCGCCAGGTCATTCCCATCATGGCGTCTGCCGGCGGAGGCTCTATTATCAACACCTCCTCCGGATGGGGTCTGGCCGGCGGCCCAAGAGCAGCAGTGTACTGCGCCTCGAAAGGTGCGGTGGTCCTGCTGACCAAGGCCATGGCTATCGACCACGGCCTGCAGAATATTCGAGTAAACTGCATCTGCCCCGGCGACACCGACACGGCTATGCTCCGTAATGAAGCTCAGCAATTGGGAGAGCCCAACGAAAAGTTTCTGGCGGAAGCCACGAAACGGCCATTGGGCCGGGTCGGCAAGCCGGAGGAGATCGCCCAAGCCGCCCTGTATTTGGCCAGCGATGCATCATCGTTCGTGACCGGGACGGCGCTGGTGGTAGACGGCGGCGGCCTGGCCGGAACCACCTAGGGACGGACGCTCTCGTCCGCCCGGCAGGGCGAAGCTCTGCCGTAGTTTTCCGGCTGCACCCAAAACGAGCTGCAGGCCCACGCGGACGGGGGCGTCCGGGGCTACGCAAGTCGAAGAGATTTCATATGCGTCTCGAAAATAAAGTCGCTCTCATCACCGGAGGCTCCTCAGGCATTGGCGAAGCTACAGCCATTCTCTTTGCCAAGGAAGGCGCTAGGGTCGCGATCACGGGTCGCCACGAAAGCCGAGGCCACGCTGTTACGGCAGAGATTCTCGAACACGGCGGTCAAGCTATCTTCCTGCGCACCGACGTTCGCAAGTCTGCCGAATGCCGCCGCGCGGTCGATGAAACCGTGGCTGCATTCGGTCGCCTCGACATTCTGTTCAATAACGCCGGCATTTTCTATCCTCACAGCACGCTCGATTGCAGCGAGGAGGAATGGGACCTGCAAATCGATATCAACCTGAAAGGCACTTTCCTGATGTCGAAGTTCGCCCTGCCTACGATGATCGAGCAGCGCAGCGGCGTGATCATCAACAACAGTTCAGGATGGGGAATCGTGGGTGGCGATGCAGCCGTCGCTTATTGCGCCTCGAAAGGCGGCGTCGTGCTGCTCACCAAGGCGATGGCAATCGACCACGGCCGACAGGGAATCCGCGTGAACTGCATCTGCCCCGGCGACGTGGACACGCCCATGTTGCCCGAAGACGCCCGCATGCGCGGCCAGAAATGGGAGGACTACCTGGCGGGCTGCAGCAATCGCCCTCTGGGCCGGATCGGCACATCCGACGAGATCGCAAAAGCTGCGCTCTTTCTGGCCTCGGACGATTCATCGTTCATGACCGGAGCAACTCTGGTAGTAGACGGCGGCGGTACAGCAGACTAGCGCCACAGACGACGTAGGGGCGGACGCCCTCGTCCGCCCGGCGGAGCGAAGCTCCGCAGCGTTTTCCAAGCTCCACATCCGAGCGAGAGCTCGGACCTGCGTAGTTATTTATGCCAACTCGCAAGAACTCGCAGCATTGGTTCGAGCGCTCCCAGCGATCCCTGGTCGAAGGCGTCAACTCGCCTTCACGCGGCGCCGCCGTCTTCTCTCCCGGCCCAGTGTTCCTCGAGCGCGGCCAGGGCTCGCGAGTTTGGGACGCTGACGGAAACGAATATGTAGATTTCATGATGTCGTTCGGCGCGTTGATCCAGGGGCACGCTCACCCCAAACTGGTTGAAGTCGTCTCGCAGACGATGGAGCAAGGCTCACACTTCGCGGCGGCCACCCCTGCTGAAGTGGAAGCGGCCGAGCGCTTGTGTCGCATGCTCCCCACCGCTGAGGTCGTGCGATTTACCAACACCGGCAGCGAAGCCACCATGCTGGCCCTGCGCCTTGCCCGCGCCCATACCAGCCGCACCAAGTTCCTCAAATTCGAGGGTCACTACCATGGCTGGTACGACCCTTATCTGCTGAATGCGCACAGTCATGCGCCGGAGAAGTTGGGCCCGCCGGAAAATCCTACCCGCACACCCGACTCGGAGGGTATTCCAGCTTCAACGTTCGACGATGTCGTGCTCGCGCCCTGGAACGACGTCGCCGCCCTCGAGCGCGTCATGAAGCAACACGGACCCGAGCTCGCGGCCGTCATCACCGAACCCATCATGGCCAACATGGGCTGCATCCTGCCGCGTGATGGATATCTGCAGCAGCTTCGCGCGCTTACGCAACAGTATGGTGCGCTGCTGATTCTGGACGAAGTCGTCACCGGCTTCCGCTACGCGCCGGGCGGATGCCAGGAGTACTACGGCATCAAGCCAGACCTCAGCACCTTCGGCAAAGCTTTGGGCGCGGGATTTCCCGTAGGCGCGGTAGCCGGACCGCGGTCCATCCTAGACCGCATGCGTTGGAGCGAAAACATGGTGCTGCACTACGGCACCTTTAACGGACACCGGCTCACCATGAAGGTCGTCGCCGCCAACCTGGACTTGTTGTCGGCGGACGGCACGTACGAGAAACTGAACCGCGTGGGCAACGCCGCCATCTCAGGCCTGCACGAGGTTTTTCGCCGCCACAATACGAAGGCGATTGTGCAGGGCTTTGGCCCCATGTTCCAGATTTACTTCACCGACCGTGACGCCATCCACGACTACCGTGACTACTGCGCCTACGTAGACACCCATCTGTATTCCCGCTTCGTTCACCGCCTGCTCGACCAGGGCATCTACATGACTCCGTCAAACGGCCTGCACTGGATTATCTCCACCGCGCACACTGAAAAAGATCTTGCCAGGCTGATCGAAGCCGCTGACCGGGCCTGCGCCGACCTCATATGAAAAATGCGCGCAAGAATGCCATGGTCTTTCTAGGTGGCGGACGCATCACCGGAGCCCTGCTGGCCGGATTGCGTCTGGCAGGTTACAGCCGGCCGATCGTGGTGCACGATCGCCATCCTCAGAAACTGCGTCAGCTCAGGATCCAGTACGGAGTGAAAGTCGAACCCGGCCTCCATCGCGCGGTCGAACAGGCGCATCTTCTGGTGGTCGCCGTGCGGCCGGATTCAGTCCGCGAGCTGCTGCGGCAGATCGGGCAGTTTCCATCAAAAGCGAGACCGACAATCGCCGTGAGCCTGGCCGCGGGCATCCCACTGAAAAACCTGCGCACATGGCTGGGTCGTCCGGTGCGTTGGGCGCGTGCCATGCCGAGTCCCGTCGCCCGCAGCGGTCGCGGTCTTACCGCGCTGGCCTTCGGCCGCAATCTTCCCGCTGCATCGCGTCGCGAAATCCGCAGCTTCTTCTCGCACGTGGGACCTGTCTTCGAAATTCTGGAGAGCAAGTTCGACGCCTTCACCGTGACTTACTCTTCCAGCCACGGCTACCACGCGCTGGCCGCATTGGCCGACGCAGCAGAAAAACTCGGCCTCGATCACAAAACAGCCTTGACCGCCGCCGCCCACGCCATCGCCGACGGCATTCTGGCCTGGCGCGAGTCCAAGATTCCATTGGACGCGCTACTGCATGAAGCTGCCACTCCCGGCGGCATCTCCGCTGCGACTCTCGCCAGCATGGATGAATCGGGATACCAGCGCGTGGTCGAACAAGGATTGCGAGCGGGCATGAATCGAGCAAAGAAGAACGCCAAGGGATAAGCGTTTCTGGAAGCCAATTTATGGAGTCTCGAAATCGAGGGCGTACACCTCTTGCGAGCTGATGTCACGCAGCAACAACGGCGCGCCGTCCGGCGTGACGCCGCTCCACGGAAGCCATCCCGAAACTACTCGACGAAACCCTTTCAGATCAGCCAGACGTTCCAGTTTTCGGTCCGCGACCCGCACGCGATAAAAGGCTGGGTTCTCGCTCAGTCCGGTATCGAAGTAGATGTACTTGCTGTCCGCTGACCAGTTTGTACAGCCTACATTCGTTTTGAGCAGTTCCGACCATTTGCCGGCACTGAAGTCAAAGAGCCACAGGGTTTGGCCGTCGACGCTGGCACTGGCAATATAGCGACCGTCGGGAGAAGCAACCGGAGCGAACAAGGCCTTCGAGTCCGGAACGGCGGTAACCTGCGAGGTATTTACGTTAATCATCTTGACCATACCAGTCGCCTCGCCCCCTTTCGTGTCGACGAACACAATAGAATTGCCGTCCGCCATCCAGCTCGGGCTTACCGCTTGGAATTCCCCCGCCGCAAGCAAGCGAAGCGTGCCTCCATCAGAGGAGATCACATACAGGCGGGCGGGATGTTCGGGATCGCCCCCGAAGAAAACGATCTGCTTCCCGTCCGGAGACCAGCGCGGCATGCCAGCGTACATCGGCAAAGTGGAGGTCAGTTGCAGTTTCTGGGTTCCGTCAACCCGGCTGCGCCACAAGATGCTATCGGGATAAGTCACATAAGCCAACCATTGCCCATCGCGAGAAAAGCTGACGTCGCCAATCGATGCACCGTCTAGGTAAGGAAGAAACTGTCCAGACTTGGCGTCATAGCGGACCAGTTCGGCACGAAGTTGGTTCCCTACAGCATATATCTTCCTTCCGTCAGCGCTCAGCTGGGAGCCATTGAAGCTCATCGGCCCCGAGGTCAAACGTACTGGGCGGTGGTCCACCTTATGAAACAAGTCGCCCTTCTCGCGGACCGCCCAGAGATCCATGCGATTCGGATGGAAGACCTGAAAGACAAAGTAGTTTCCATCCGGAGTCCAACTTCCTTTCTGGTGAAGAGTCCCCGTTAACTCCGGAAAGACACGGTGGGGCGTGCCGCCACTTGAGGAGAGCTCCCACATTGAGGTGCCCCCCTTCGTCTCGCTCACACTAAAACGCAAAACCTGTCCATCGGGTGACCACCGAAACCAGTAAGAATAATCTGGCAGTGTTGCGAACTTGCGCGTGCCACCAGGGGAGACTTCGAGAAGCTCGTTGTTGCGTGCCATCAGGAAGTCGCCGTTTGGGAGCCAGGTTCCATCCCAACCCAGAAGATCGCTCACCCGCCGGGGTGAACCGCCGAGCACGGGCAGAGCCCAGATCGGCTGATCCACCTCCGCACCCGTGAAGCTGCCGATCAGGAGCTCGGATTTGTCCGGGGAAATATTCAGTGGAGTTACATTCGCAAATGGCGTGGCCATCGGTACTGTTTCGCCACCTGTGGCGGAGACTTGAGCGATTACGAAGCGTCCGTTGACATTCTCCTGAATGAAGAGGCGAGGGCCGTCGCTCAGAACCGTGTCCGTGGCTTGTCCAAAAAAACTCTTTTGTTGTCCGTCGTGGGTGATCTGCGTGTATCCGGTAATCCTGGGTGGCGGTAGAGTCGGCCGGAATAAATAGCCAAGGATCGCGGCGGCGACGACCGCGGCCGCGCCAATCGCGTACAGCTTGGGGCTGGAGCGGGACTTTACCGGCACAGCAGAAAGCGATGATCCCAGCTCGGTTACAACTGCGCTGAAACCGGAAGCCGAACTCAAGCGTCCGGAATCAATCTCGCGGCGCAGGCGCTTCAGGTCAGCCACCATCTCGGAAGCACTCTGATAGCGCAGTTTGCGGTCCTTCTCGAGCGCCTTGCCTACGATGCGTTCCAGTTCCAGAGGCACATCGGGGTTCAGGCGTACCGGAGACACCGGCGCTTTGTGCAGGATAGCGTCAAACACCATCGCTGAAGTGTTTCCGGAAAAAGCCGCACGCGCCGTGGACATCTCATAGAGCACCGCACCGAAGGAGAATAGGTCAGTACGCGCGTCCAGATCCTCGCCCGCCGTCTGCTCGGGCGACATGTAGGCAACCGTGCCTACGGCCGCGCCCGGGCTGGTCAAAACAGCCTCGGTCATCACGGTTGAAGCGTGCGGGGTGATCGGTCGCGATTGCTCCGGAGCCAATTTCGCCAGCCCGAAATCAAGAATCTTGGCGTGGGCCAGCTTAGTCACGAAAATGTTGGCCGGCTTGATGTCGCGGTGAATGATGCCCTTGGCGTGAGCGGCATCGAGCGCCCCGGCGATATCGACTGCCAGCTCGAGCAGTTGGTCGGTGGGCAGAGGCCTACCCAGGATACGCTCGCGCAACGTCATCCCTTCCAGCAATTCCATCACGATGAAATATTGACCATTTTGCTGGCCGATCTCGTGGATGGTGCAGATGTTCGGGTGGTTGAGCGCTGAGGCGGCGCGTGCCTCGCGTTGGAAACGTTCCAGGGCGGAGGCATCCGAGCTCAGCTCGGGAGGAAGAAACTTCAACGCTACATGGCGGCCCAGCGTTTCGTCCTGGGCCTCATAGACAACGCCCATGCCGCCACCGCCGAGCTTCTCGATGATGCGGTAGTGCGAGATGGTCTGGCCGATCACTGGAGCAGAATCCTACGTGCGCGAAACTGGCAAGTCAATGAAAGCCGGGGAGTTGGCGGCGCCTCAAAAACCGCGGGTCGCGATCGGCTGGTTGCCGCTCCTCAACCCTCGTTTTTCAAGCGAAGACACACGAGTGGGATGCGTAAACATGAGCGCTCTCGATTAAGTCGAACGCGGCAACACTAACCTTCCAGCCAGGCGGCAAATACGCACTACGCGATACAACGGGAACAGAGGGCCAGGCAATCGCACGACCGACCACTCTCCTGCTCCCGGAGTAACTAACAGCCGCCACCAGAAAGAAAACCGGTCCCGCGTACGCTCCCGTAGTTCCATCATCAGGCGAAAATAGGCCATCGATTCCGGGTCGAATTCTTCTTCCGCCACGATCAGGTCCACGATGCGTCGCGCCAGAACCTCCGTGCCTGCGTCTCGCTCTACCACGAGCTGCGCGGGCAATCCGGTGCCAAGCAGTTTGTCGGCCAGCAGAAAGGTGACTGCCACAATTCGCGTGATCCCTAGGCTCTCGGCCTTGCCCTGTAGCGCAACCCAATCAAGCGCCCGCGACCGGGCCAGCTGGACAATGTCACACAGCCATGAAATCTGCTTCCAGGCGTGTTTGGCGGCATGCACGCAAAGCACGAGCATGAGGTCCTGATCGCAGAGTGTGCGCAGCCTCTGGCCCTCGATCGTGACTACACTCGCTCTTTCAAAGAACTCATTGACGTCGAAACCGATCGCGTAAAACCGCGGCAGAATCTGCCACTTGATTTCCAGCAAGTTGCGCCCTCGAGCGCCGTCGAAGGTGTACTCGTATCCGGATTTCAGGTAATCGCGCTCCGCTGCTTGCGCCAATCGCAGGCCTGGTTCGTATCCCAGCTGCACCAGCGCCTCTTTGGTCGCCAGCAAGTCATTGGGCCGGACCAACAGGTCGAGATCCGAGAACTGGCGCATGGCTACATTTCCGTACAGGGCTTCGGCCAGCACCGGCCCTTTGTAAGGCAGCACTTCCAGACCACGGGCCTGCAAATGGCGATGAATGTTCAGCAACTCGAGCGTCAGCCACAGAGTGCGGTGCGCGTTGGCCTTGTCCTGCTGGCAAAGCGACTCCAGTCCAGGCGAGCGAGTGGCGTCCATCTCGCCGGACAACCGGCGAAAAACCAGCGGTACCAGCCCGTGATGCTGCGCCAGCTGAATGAGCCGCTCCCAATCCACGCCGTGCCGCAGAACTTGTTGCATACGAGCGGAAAAGTGCCCGTCGGAATCGTCACCGCAGCAGGCGAGAATCAAATCGAGTTCGGGACTGAAAGTTCCGGCGTAGGGAGCGATCGACGTGGGCAGCCGGGATGGGGCAGGTTGTGGCAAGGCAATGGTCGTGGCGACCGCTCTCGAGCCTCGGACCGGACGTTTGCTCCTCGCGGAACTATAGTACAAACCGTTCCCGCGTTCGATTACTCGCTCTATCCCTGCCCACATGTTTTGCTGCAGCAAGAATATCCGTCGGTCATATTCAGCGGGAACCCAGCGACGCAATAGCGCCTCGCATTATGTGTTTCGCTCGGAATGTGCAGTGGGTTATCGTGAACTCTGGAACAAAAAATATTTACACCTCCGGAAAGCCACCGGGGTGTGACCTTCTGGCCGGTAGGCTAACGTACAAGCTATTTACGAATGGATTCTCTGGCAAGTGACCAAGGCAGATGCAGTCTGGCGGCCGAGGCATTGCGATCGTGGGGCATATTGAAAGTGCGCGCCAACGGAGTCAGCATGCTCCCGACTTTGTGGCCGGGCGACGTTCTCACCGTCCAATCGGTCCGTCCTGAGCAGGTCGAGCCGGGCGAAATCGTGCTTTACATGCGCCAGGACCGTTTTTTCATTCACCGGATCGTCAGTCGGGACCTGACGCGCGACAAGGCGTTCCTGGTTACGCGAGGAGATTGTGTGTTCGAGGACGATCCACCGGTAGGAAGAAGCGAACTGTTGGGAAGAATTGTGGAGGTGCGGCGCCCAGGCTCCACCTTTGTGCCGGTGCGAAAGCTCTCCCGTTTTCGCCGGCTACTGGCATGGCTCTTTTGTCACTGGAGTTTCTTCCGACGGGTTGGATTGCGACTCCGGACTTACCGCCGCAACAGCGACGACCAGGTCGAAGCTACATTCGTTGACGCAGCATAGGGGCCGAACAGAGGTACGGGCGATTTCAAACTCGTACCACGGAGCTGCCCGAAAGTGAATCCGAGCTACCAGATCACAGTCGAGATCGGGGGAATGCCGATCCTTCTGCACACGCAGGACGACTCCTTCCGCCAATTGCTGGCCCGCCGCTACGCCGGTTTTGTCGACTCCGCCGCACCCCCCCGATTCGAATTTGACATCGAACTGACAACGCCATCGCGCAAGGCTCCCGACGAAGAGGTTCGAGTGGAAATACGGCAGGGCACGTGGTGGCTGCGGCGGGGCGATTTCCGCGCTCAGTGGAATCCGTACGCCAGACGCGGACGCATTCGGCAGTCGGCCAATCCTTACTCCATCGATTCGGTGCTGCGCATCGTGCACACGCTGATCTTGGCGCAGGAGGGCGGCTTCCTGTTGCATTCCGCCGGGGCCATCCGCAACGGCCGTGCCTTCTTGTTCTCTGGAGTGTCGGGCGCCGGAAAGACCACCATCTCGCGCCTGGCGCCGCCCGACGTGATCCTGCTCACCGATGAAGTGTCTTACATCCGCCGGGTTGACGCCGGCTATCGCGCCTGTGGAACTCCTTTCGCCGGGGAGCTGGCGCGGGTAGGAGAAAATTGCTCCGCCCCGATCGGGTCCCTGTTCTTCCTCGCACAAGGCCCGGAGAACAAGATCGAGCCGATGGCCAATGCCGAGGCCGTCCGCCGCCTGATGAGAAACATTCTATTTTTCACCGAGGATGTTGCGCTGGTGGACAACGTCTTCCAGTCGGCCTGCGAATTTGTGGAGCGCGTTCCCGTGCAGCGCCTGACCTTTGCTCCCGATTCGCGGGTTTGGCAAATGATCGGGTGAACCAGAGATGAGCGTCAAATACATTGCGAAGAGTTCCGCCATCGCCTCCCGCCTGCTGGGCGGCGAGATGATGGTCATGTCTTCGGCTGACTCCACTTTCTTTACCTTGAATCCTGTGGCCACCGTTGTCTGGCAGGCCGCGGACGGAGTTACCCCGCTGTCGGACATTGTGGCCGATCACGTCTGCGCCGAGTTTGAGGTGGACGCTGAAACCGCGCATCGGGATGTCGAACGCTTTGTCGAAGAGCTCTCGCAGCACGGTATCCTCCTGGTTTCCGAGACCCCGATTGCAGGTTCAGCCACCAGCCCCACGGAGGCAGCGTGAGCTTGATACAGGAGATGAGCCAGCGCGCCCTGAATCTGGGTGTGCCCATGTCCGTTCACTTCGACATCACTTACCGCTGCAACGAGCGTTGCGTTCACTGCTACCTCGATCACGACGACCACGGCGAAATGACCACGGCAGAAATCAAGCACATACTCGATGAACTGGCAGAGGCGGGGACGTTTTTCCTGACGTTCAGCGGCGGCGAAGTGCTGATGCGCCGCGATTTCTTCGAGCTTCTGGAATACGCGCGCAGCCTGATGTTCGCCGTGAGGATCAAAACCAACGCAGTCATGATTGGCGAGGCGGAAGCCCGCCGCATGCTGGAACTGGGTGTTGACCAGATCCAGGTCAGCATCTACTCGCATCGCCATGAGGTTCACGACGCCATCACCAAGCTTCCAGGCTCGCTCCGGCGCAGTGTGGAGGCCATCCGCTTTCTCACCCGGCAGGGACTCCGAGTGACAATTGCCAACGTTCTGATGACGGCCAACATGTACGACCACGCTGGAGTGCAGGCGCTGGCCCGGGAGTTGGGCGTTCAGTACACTCTGGACCCGACCATCACGCCAAAGATGGATGGCGACACCTCGATCCTGAATCTGCGTATTCCGGGCTCGGAATTAAGCGGCGTATTTCATAATGAAAGCCTGGTGGGAAATGTGGAAGAGTTTTGCGCCGCGCCTCCGACTCCGGACGACGACGTGATGGAAGGTTATCCCTGCAGCGCGGGTCACACCCTGGCCTACATTTCTCCGTACGGCGACGTCTTCCCCTGCGTGCAGTTTCCGCTGCCCAGTGGCAACGTCCGGCGGCAGAAGTTTCTCGACATCTGGAACCACTCGTCCGAACTGAACGACGTCCGCTCCATTCGCGCCAAAGATTTGCCGGTCTGCTCGAGCTGCAGTCATGTCGGCACCTGCACCCGCTGCCCCGGCCTCGCTTATATGGAAGGAAACATGCGAGGCCCGTCGACGGCCGACTGCGAAAAATCTTTTCACCGCACGGGAATACGATCCGCAAATATGCTTCGCCTGGACGGGAATCAGCCCAGACCAATTCCGTCAGGTCCTCTCATTCATATCCAGCCACTGACGGCATGATAGTCGTGTCAAAGCCGTCAGTTGTCAGATCTCAGTTCTCACTTTCAGTGAACCCTCGACTGGTTGTAATGACGTGGTCATAAGAAAGCTAGCTGAAGTCCCCGGGCATAGCTGCTAAGCAGCGCAAGACTACAGCCCCGGGCGTAAGCCCGGGCAAAGACGTAAATGACCAAGCCCCGAAGGGGCGAAAGATTGGGTGCTCCACGGCCTCGTACGGTTACTTTGGTGTACATTGCAGCCCCGGACGCCAAGACCGAAACCGCCGAACGAACGTAAAATCAAAGAGAACACTATGGACTCCACGGAAAAGCTACCTGACTCGGGAAGGCGGAGCACTCGCATCCGCGCCCAGATTCCACTGCGCGTCACCAGTCTGGACCCCGCAACTTCATTCTCCGAGTCGGGGCATACGCTCGTGCTCAATACGCAGGGCTGCGGCGTGCGTCTTTCACGCGCCCTGGAATCCGGCCTGGCAGTCTCGCTGGACGATCTGCCGGGCGGTAAAAGTGTTCCCGCCCGCATTGCTAACTGTGTGCCTCTCGGTACCGGAGGCCAGTGGTGGATGGTCGGCATAGCGCTCGACGAACCCGGCAACGTCTGGGGCGTTCATCCCGCTCCTGCCGACTGGGCTTCAGAAGCTTCCACCGCGGCGGCCGCGTCATTGGGTTCCGCTCCAAGCACAGCCAAGAGCGGTGAATGGCCCTTCCGGCAATTCTCCAGTCGCGGAGAATTCCACCCCGGCAAAAGATAGTTTCCACGTTCTCCACAAACCTGGAGGGTGCATCCGATGAAACTCAAAAGACTCGCCCCAGCGGAGCTGGGACGGGGCACTCCTCACGATGGTTGTCGCGTACCTGATTCCGCGACCCGTCTCCCGTCCGCTTTGACTTACGCCATTTCGCCCACGTAACATCGCTTGCCAGTGATCGGGCAGACTATTTCGCACTACCGCATCGTCGAAAGGCTGGGCGGTGGCGGTATGGG
>Ga0137403_10002962_pt1 | contig 20514 bp, 16 predicted proteins | sample CZOMad2_1_16fung_FD_122057 | JGI IMG/M metagenome (GOLD analysis project Ga0137403, IMG submission 122057) | Vadose zone soil fungal communities from Angelo Coast Range Reserve, California, USA - CZOMad2_1_16fungal (Hybrid Assembly) | ecosystem: Environmental > Terrestrial > Soil > Vadose zone...
TCAGTCCGGCGTAGTCGAAGACCCCAGACACGCCTAGAAACTTCATGCACGAGAACCGGGAGACCTCGGAGACACCTGCGGCTCAACCAGGCCGCAGGTCGGCGGGCGAAGGCCCGAGCCACAAGGCCCGCGCGTACGTCTCCGAGGAGTCACACAACGGCATAGTACCTATGAACCATTCGAACAAAGACGGAAAATTGTCGGCGGAGAGTGGGGAGGGAAGGCCGCTGATCAAGGAGAACGCTCGTCAATCTAACACGTACCCGACGCAGAGCGGGAAGGGCGTGTCCCAGGGGCTGGCGGGTGTGCGGAAAGCAGCAAGGGAAAATAAGGGGATGAAGTTCACCGCCTTGCTCCACCATCTGACCGTTGATCTGCTGCGGGAAAGCTTTTACTCCCTCAAGAGGAAAGCCGCACCTGGAGTGGACGGTGTCACCTGGCAGGAGTATGAAGACGGACTAGAGGATCGGCTGACCGATCTTCATGGCCGAGTTCATCGCGGAGCTTATCGAGCGATACCCTCGAGAAGAGTGTACATAGAGAAAGCAGATGGACGGCAACGTCCACTAGCGGTCCCGGCCATAGAAGACAAACTTGTCCAACAGGCCGTGGTTACCATCCTCAACCAGATCTACGAGGAAGACTTTCTCGGCTTTTCCTATGGGTTTCGCCCGGGGCGCAGCCAGCACCAAGCGCTGGATGCGCTGTCGTTCGCGCTCCTGAAGAAGAAGGTGAACTACGTACTTGATGCCGACATTCGAGGCTTCTTTGATAACCTCGACAAGAGTTGGCTGATCAAGTTCGTGGAGCATCGCGTCGCTGACCCCCGCATCCTGCGGCTGATCCAGAAATGGCTCAACGCTGGGGTGATGGAGGAAGGCGAATGGTCGAACACGAAGACAGGTAGTCCGCAAGGTTCGGTGATTTCACCGCTTCTCGCGAATATCTACTTGCACTACGCTTTCGATCTCTGGGTGAACGTGTGGCGCCAGAAATGGGCGCACGGCGAGGTGGTTGTCGTCCGCTATGCGGACGACGTCATCTTAGGATTTCAGCATCAAGCGGACGCAGATCGGTTCTTGGAGAACTTACGAGAGCGGCTGGGAAAGTTCGAGCTGGAATTACACCCAGATAAGACGCGCCGGATCGAGTTCGGCAGATTTGCTGAACAGAACCGGAAACGTAGAGGAGAAGGGAAGCCCGACACGTTTGATTTTCTCGGCTTCACGCACATCAGCGGGAAGAATGGGATAGGGCGGTTCACGGTGAGGCGCAAGACGATCCGCAAACGCATGGGGGCGAAGCTGCGGGAGATTAAGCAGCAACTCCGTGAGCGTATGCACGATCCGGTGCGCCAAACCGGCCAATGGCTCAAATCGGTCGTGCAAGGCCACTTCAACTACTATGCGGTACCGGGGAACCTTGACAGTCTCGGCGTATTCCGGGAACGAGTGATTGGGCATTGGTGGCATACACTTGGCCGCCGCAGCCAGAAACACCCGATCTCCTGGACGCGTATTCTCGCCTTGGCTAACCGCTGGCTTCCTCAACCGCGCGCGCTCCATTCCTATCCTGCCGTTCGCTTTGCCGCCAGTCATCCACGATAAGAACCGGATGCGCTAATAAGCGCCCGTCCGGGTCCGCGCGGGGGGCGATCAGCGAATGATCGTCCCTACCGCGATCCAACGATTACACTAACAATGAGAAGCCTCGATTCCGGGTTTGCGTGCCCGGGCAGTTGGGTGGCGACCCTTTGGGTGAGCATTAGCAAGTAATCGGCCGCCGGGGCTGTACAACGACATTTCTCAGGAGCTAAGCGCAACGCACGACCGCCGCAGTTTGCAGGCCTGAAGGCTTGTTCCACCCTTTTGTACGCTCGATCCTTTGCCGCTGCTGCACGAGCGTGGACGCTCGCGCCTACATTCTGTACTATCGTTGGCATCGAACAGGTGAGTTGACTCGATTGTTATTCCAAGCGCTGCGACATCGGTTTCTGTGGCGGCAGAGAGCTCCCATCGATCCCGGCGAAATACGCCGCACCGAACGATGGTTGGCGACAGCTCGCGTTTTCCTCGCTATCTCTGCGCTGGTCGCCGTTCGCATGGATCCGGGGGAAATCGGCTACTCCTTCTGGGCCTACGGCCTGCTGGCGTTTTATATCGCCCAGGGCGTGGTGGTCATTTTGCTGCTGCGGCGGCGGGAACAGTCAACCGTTTCCTTTCGCCGGCTGGTGCACGCGGCGGACATTGTTTGGCCGGCGTTGATTTCGATTTTCGCTACCGGCCAGGCCAATTCCTTTTTTCTCTTCTTCGTTTTCGTTCTGGCTGCGGCGGCTTATCGCTGGGGCGTGTGGGAGACCGTTGCCACCGCTGCCCTGGAAATTTCTCTGCTGTGGCTGGAAAGCCTCGCGTTTTACCTGGGTTTCTTTGACGGAGTGGACCATCTACTGGCGCGTTATCACCTGTCGCCGTTGGGGGTCCAAGCCGCGGATTTCGAGCCCAAGCGTCTTTTCATGCTCTCCATTTATCTGTTGGTGATGGGACTGCTGCTGGGATATCTGGCGGAGCAGCAGAAGCAGCTGCGCTCGGAAAAGGCGGTGATCGCGCGCATCCTGGGGAAGGTCCGAGTCGAGGCCGGTCTGAGCGGCACCTTGCAGGAAATTGTGGGCGAGTTGCTGGTCATGTACGGCGCGGAGCGGGCCCTGATTGCCTCGCAGGAGTCCACCGGCCATCGCGTCTACGTAGGCGAAATGCTGTTGCGAAATGGCGAGGCTTCTTTCTTTCGCTGGCTTGACCCGGCGGCTTCCGACCGCGAGACGTACCTGTTCGAATATCCGGCCGAAACGTCTTATGCGTGGCGCAACGGCCGTTCAGCAGACGGAAGCTATACGCTGCTGGGCCTCGACCATTCCGGGCAGAAACTTCCCAGCGCCTCTGCGGCATTTCTCGAAGGCCTGGCGCAACGGCATCGCTTCAACCAGCTCATGACGGTTTCCTTTGTCTTCGGCAAGGAATGGTGGGGGCGGATTTTCTTTCTGGAGCCGGCACTGACGGTTGAAATTACAGAAGAGTTGCGTTTCCTGCAGGAACTGGTGCGCCAGATTGGCCCGGCGGTGTACAACGTGTATCTGCTGCGGCGTCTGCGATTGCGGGCGGGAGCGCTGGAACGCGCCCGCTTTGCCCGCGAACTTCACGACGGCGCCGTCCAGTCGCTGATCGCCGTCGAAATGCAAGTGGACGTGTTGCGGCGCCAGTCTACGACCCGGTCCGAGTTGGTACCGGAGGAGCTGGGGCGAATCCAGGGGCTTCTCCGGGAAGAAGTCCTGAAGCTACGGGAAATGATGCAGCAGATGAAATCGCTCGACGTGGATTCCCGAAAGCTGATCGGATTTCTGGGCGACACGGTGGAAAGGTTTCAACGTGAAACCGGGATCACGGCGCGCTTCACCTCTGATCTGGAAGAGCCGGACATGCCGCAACCGGTGTGCCGCGAATTGAGCCGTATCGTGCAGGAGGGGCTGGTCAACGTCCGCAAACATAGCCAGGCCCGCACTGCACTGGTCCGGCTGAGCGCCAGAAATGGGCGCTGGACGCTGGTGATTGAAGACGACGGCCGCGGCTTTCCCTTCACTGGGCGGCTTTCTCAGGTGGAGTTGGACGCGCTGGGCAAAGGACCCTTAGTGATCAAGGAGCGAGTCCGTGTCATTGCGGGTGAACTCACGATAGAATCGAATCCGGGACAGGGCTCTCGACTCGAGATCAGTGTCCCGCAAAAGCCGGAAGCGGCGTATGGATAGTCGAAGACCTCAGCCCGTGCGCATCGTAATTGCGGATGACCATCCTATTTTTCGCGATGGTCTGCGCCGCCTTTTGGAAGCGGAATCCGATCTGAAGGTGATCGGAGAGGCCTGCGATGGAACCGAAGCGGTGCGCATGGCCCGCCAGCTGAAGCCCGACATCATGCTATTGGACCTGGCCATGCCGCGCATGCCGGGCCTCGAGGCGTTGCGCGAGATGAGCACGGGTCCGGCCCATTCGGTCCGCGTCATTCTTCTGACCGCTGCCGCCGAAAAGAAACAGATTGTCGAAGCTCTGCAACTCGGGGCCCGTGGTGTGGTGTTGAAAGATTCCGCCACTCAACTGCTGCTGAAAAGCATTCATACTGTGATGTCGGGAGAATATTGGGTGGGGCGGGAGAGTGTGTCCAACCTGGTGCAATACCTGAGGAACCTGGTGCAGTCTTCCGGGGAAGAAGCCAAGCAGAAGAAATTTGGTCTCACGCCCCGGGAATTGGAAATCGTCTCAGCCGTGGTTGCCGGCTACTCCAACAAGGAGATAGCGGAATACTTCAAGATCAGCGAAGACACCGTCAAGCACCACCTCAGCAACATTTTCGACAAACTGGGTGTGTCGACCCGCCTGGAACTAGCTTTGTTTGCCGTAAATCAGGGTCTGCCGCTCAAAACCATCGCCTAAAGACGTAGCACTTTGGTGCTATATATTTCCACATTTGGGCTATTGGCAGTTAGGCCTTACCACAGCTAACCTAATACCAGACTTTAACTCTGAGTTTAGTATCCGTCAGCAGTTGGGGTGGACGTGTACTCGGAGCAAAGAAATTTAGCAGTCCGAACGGGTCCAAGGAGGGCGCCGATGGCAAAGTTAATGCACCACATCTGGCACGACGATCAGGGACAGGATGTCGCCGAATACGCGGTGATGCTGGCCGTAATTCTGGTGATCGTAGTCGGGACGATTCGGCTCATCGGTTCCAACGCTAATAACGTATTTTCTTCGGTCGGTAGCGCGATTCAGTAGGCTCGAACCCCGAGTTGGTCCCCCAGCCACCAACCGGGTTCAGGTTCAGGGTCCACCCCTTCCTCCTCTCGCTGACTCTCCTACCCCAGCAGGTTAGCCGTGGATTCATCGTTCCGCGACCGGGCGATAACTGCTGCCCGCACGCTCTTCCCGCGTTTGAGTTTTGTTTGCGCCATCGAAATGAGGGTGCCCCATCCTTCGCGTTTTTTGCGAAGAGTGGGTGGGCACTCAGTTAGCGCCCTGGGGTAGTAGAAAAGCCCAACCACGAAAAGTACAGATTGGTGTTTGCAGGTTCGATTGATTCGCCTGTGATTCCCCATCCTTCGCAAAGTACGCGAAGGATGGGCACCCATCGGTCGATCATGTCGGTTCGGAGCAGACTCTTGGGCGTTGTCGAAAGAAAACCCCCGCCCTGTCTCTCCAAAGACGGAGAGACGAGGACGGTCAGGCTCGAAAGACTAGCCAACGGTGGAATTGTCAAAATTTTGTCTTGAGGGTAACCTCTGCGAAGTAGGAGCTACAATCTCCGCATGAAAACATTCCTGCTTCGTTTCACAGCTCTTCTGCTCATCGCGGTCAATTCCGCCCCTCAACTCTGGGCCACGTGCGGCGGAGGCGGAGGCGGCGGAATGGGAGGAATGAGCGCGCCGGGCATGGGAATGCCGGCCCCGCAGGTGTACAACGTTCCGTGGCGGGTGCGTCTGCCCGAACTGCCGCCTGTGACCGCGGGCCTGGTCCTCTACTGGTTCCCGTCGTCGGTGCAGGAGGTGCAGAAATCGAGTATGCGCACCTCGCGCGTGTTGTCGCTTTACGCCGCGCAATGCGTCTCCATGGAAATTGTCGATGCGGCCACTCCGCTGGGACAAAAGCTGGTGGGCGCGGACAAGCTGCCCGTCGCCGTTCTGGCCACGCCCGAAGGAGATACGGTGGCCAAAATTGAAAACCAGGATGGCTTCCTGCGTGCGGAAAAAGTGGAGAAAGTCGTCGATGGCGAAATGAAGCGTCGCGACAATTTTCTGGAACAACAATTGAAGCAGGCCAAGGAACACGTCAAGTCGGGCGATAGTGCCGGCGCGATCCCGCTTTACCGCGCCGTCCTGGACCAGAAATGCCTTTTCCCCAAGCGGGCTAAGGACGCAGCCAAGGAACTGAGGAAGCTGGGTGTGAACGATGTGGGCGATATCCTGAACTCTCCGGACTTCGCGTCACCTGTCTTCAATGCAGCAAAAAGCGCGAAGATCGAGCGCACCATGCTGCGCGGATTGACAGCGGAAAATACTGCCAGGTATGTCGAAGCCGAGAAGCTGTACGCCAAGGCGTACAGCATGGATCCGGCCGATCCCACACCGCTGCGGTACTTAGGGGAACTCTATCGTCATCACACCGGCGACTGGGCAAAGGCGCGGCAGACGTTTAATCAAATTCTGGCCATGCCGGCCGATCCTCTGGCTCGCGCCGTCGCACTGCATGGCCTGGGCAAAATCACCATTCATGAAGGCCAGTTCAAAGATGGACTGGCGCTGATGGAGCGTTCGGTTGAGGCTTTTCCGATTGCCCTCGCCTACCGGAACCTGGCGGTATATTGGAACTCAGAGGGCAATGCGGCGAAAACCGACTACTACGTTGGCAGAGCGCTCGACCTCGATCCCAACGATGCTTATAACCTGGTGTTCGCGGCCGGCTTCATGGCGGCCAATGGACACGGCGACAAAGCTCTGAAGATCGCACGCGAACACGAGGACATGCTGCCGGCGTCCTACAATCTGGCGGCAATTTATGCCCAGCTCGGCCAGCGCGACAAGGCCCTCGCCATGCTCAAACGGCACTTCTTCGGCTATGAACGATATCAGGCGGTGCGCTCGAAAGAAATGATGGAAGCCCGCGTCGATGCGGTCTTCGCGTCTCTCATGAAAGACCCGATCTTCATCGCGCTTACCAGCGGCGCCGACGGCCGCCTTCCGTTACCGCAGGATCGGGGCATGAGCCAGGGCGGAGAAACGGTGCAGTAGAGGTGCTCTCGAGGGTGCCCCGTCCAAGCTCGAGCTTGGACGGGGCACTCTTTCAGGGTAACTAGGCTAACTGAAACACGATATGTACCAGGGCGGTATAGTCGGATGGTTGACCATCCCGCTTCGCGGGTTTGAAGCGAATCTGTTCTGCCGCACGCGTGGCTGTCTCATCGAGACCGTGCCCCAGACCCTGCACTACGCGTACGACTCGCAGTTTGCCGGTAGCTTCGAAAACCACCTCGAGGACGACTTCACCCTCGATCCGTAGGCTTCGCGCTTCTGGTGTATATGCTGGGGTGGGTTTGAAAACGACCTCGGCGGGAACCATCTTGCCGGCGGAATCGTCGGTTTGCTTGGGACGCAATTGAGCCATGGAGACGGCCTGGGTGTCGCCAAAGCCGCTCTTCTGTACGCCGCCGCGTGAAGTCTTGCCGCCGTCGCCGGTGGCGATGCCGCTTCCGAAGCCGCTGCTGGCTACAACCCCACGAACACCCTTGGCGCCCCCGGTGCCGTTGCCGTAGCCGGGCCCGGTGGGCAAGTCAAAGGCTCCCGCTGCGCCAACGTTTACCGGAGTCCTATTGCTTTCGCGAGCAGGCACACCATTCGGATCGCCAAAGCCGCCGGTTTGAACGTTCTTTGGGGCCTCTGCAATCGTCGGCACGGCTGAACTGCCGGTGGAGAAGACGTGAGTTTTCACCAGTTGCTTTGGAATGACGGGAGTGGCTGGGGGAAGCGGCACGGGTTTGCTGGTTGCAATCTCGACCTGCGGGGCCACAAGCGCTTCGGCCGGGGGAGTTTTCGGTTTCACTTCGGGCGCTGGGACGCGAAGAACTTCAGCCGGTGGTGTTTCTACGCGCGCAACCCGTGGCGGAGGAATTTCTCGCACCGGAGCAGGTTCGTGGATCTCGGGAGGCGGAGTTTCCACTAATCGGATGAAATGATAGTCGTGAACCGGCTGGTCCAACACCGCCAGGTTCAAAACCGCGGCCCAGGTAAACACAAACAGAGCGAGCCCCTGCAGGCCCATGGTGAGCACAAACTGTTTCCAGGGCGGACGCCGGTCGGGAAGCAGAGAGAATGGGCCGTTTTGATACATCTCAGACATATTGCAGAACCGCTCTGGGGGACTCTCTACTCATCTTGATGTCGGGCACTGCCAAAGAGCTGCCTTATCATCACAGCTTATTGCGCGAGATTATTGCCGGAGATTGTCTCAGCAATTTTACCGCACCCGCGACCGTGAAGTATGCGCCCCCGGATCGACGGAAACTGCGCTCACCGCATCTTTTCAGTGCACGAATATAGCCACTCTCCACCGAGGAAAACCAAGCAAGCGCTTATGCAACAGCCAGTTAGGTTTGTGAGGAAATAGGGTATCAAAGGCCCTGTCCCGAGACCGGAAAAAATTTGCACAGCAGTGGGTAGGTAGGTGTCGTTCAGGGAAAATTTGCTAAACCGGCTTGCAAAGCGCGTTTCCGGCAGGCCTGGCTCAGCACCGTACGATTTTTGGGCTGTCGATACCCTTCAAGGCGTTGCGCGTGTCGACCACGAGCTGCGACTCCCGGACGATGCGTTGATAGTCGTAGTCGGAATGGTCGGTAACGATCAGCACGCAGTCGTATTGGCCGAGGTTATCCAATGGGGTGCAGGTCATTTGCAGGTCGTACTTGCGGCCCTTTCCCACCGTGGGAAAAAAGGGATCGTTGTAGCTGACCACTGCCCCCTGTTGTTGCAGGAGTTCGATAATGGTCAGCGATGGAGATTCACGCAGATCGTCAATGTCCTTCTTGTAAGCCAGACCCAGCACCAGCACCTTGGCGCCGTTTAATGCTTTCTTCTGTTGGTTGAGCGCCTTGGCTACGTAATCGAGCACGTGATACGGCATGCCGATGTTGATCTCGCCAGCCAGCTCGATGAAACGAGTCCGGAAATCCCATTCCTTGGCTTTCCAGGAAAGATAGAAAGGATCGACCGGGATGCAGTGTCCACCCAGGCCGGGGCCGGGGTAGAAAGGCTGAAATCCGAACGGTTTGGTGGATGCCGCCTCGATGACCTCCCAGATATCCAAACCCATGCGCAGCGACAACATCTTCAACTCGTTGACCAGCGCGATATTCACGCAGCGGTAAATGTTCTCCAGGAGCTTGGTCATTTCGGCCGCTGCCGGTGAAGATACGCGCACGATGCGGTTGAAGATGGTTCCGTACATCGCGGCCGCCATTTCCGAAGCTTGGGCATCGAGACCGCCCACCACTTTCGGAATGTCCCGTCGGGCTACTGTGGTGTTGCCCGGATCTTCGCGCTCGGGCGAAAAGGCGACGAAGATTTCTTTTCCGTTGGCCGGTCCTCCACGGGAAGCCTTCAGACCGTGCTTGTTCCCCTGTTCGAGGATCGGAATCATGACCTCCTCGGTGGTGCCGGGATAGGTAGTGCTTTCGAGCACCACCAACTGACCCGGGCGCAGGTGCGGCGCAATGGATTTGGCGGTGTCCGTGATGTAGCTGAGGTCGGGCTCGTGATACTCGTTCAGCGGGGTCGGGACACAGATGATGATCGCGTCCATTTCGGTCAGGCGGGCATACTCCGAGGTGGCTTCGAACCCCTTGGAGCGGGCCTCCTGAATTTCGCTGGGCAGGATGCGGACGATGTAGGAACCACCCTGGGTCAGAGTTGTGACCTTGCGCTGATCGATATCGAAGCCGGTTACCCGAACCTTCTGCTCGGTATAGAGCAGGGCGAGAGGGAGACCGACGTAGCCGAGGCCAATAATGGCAACACGCGCCTGACGGGTTTCAATTTTGGTTTTTAGTTCAGAGACCGAATTGGTGGTGGCTACAGAAGAAGTCATCATTTTTATAAATATTCTTTGCTGCTGAATTTTAACACGCTGGTGACGCTGTCCCTGGGAGGGCAATGTAGGCGCGAGCCTGCCGCTCGTGCTACGTCCATCGCAACGCCGCACGAGCGCAAAGCTCGCGCCTACATCAAGCCACCTTGACCTACCTAGGTTTTCAGATTTGTGGCGCTTCGTTGAGTGATTTCAGCAAAATTGCGGTTACGGGGGTAACGGCAGGGACGCTGTGGCGATTTCGGGAGAGTCACTTTTTTGGGCTTACTATCTTCAACCGGTGCAATATCAACGTTGACGCCCAAGCGGGCCGGAGCTTACGATAACAACAAGATTCGCATTTGATCGGAGTTGTGTATGAGTGTCTCCGGGCTCCGCAATATTGCCTGCTGGATGATGATTGCCCTTGTACCGGTCTCTCTGTGGGCGGCGGATCCCAGTCCGGCAATGCTGTATGCCCGAGGAGCAGCGTGGATTAATGGCGGCGCGGTGCCTCGCACGTCCGCCGTCTTCCCTGGCGACCTGGTGCAGACCCGATCGGATTCCGTGGCCAGCATCAATGCTTCGGGCTCGAATGTGGTTGTCCTGGCGGATTCCCTGGTCAAGTTCGAAGGTCCCGCGGTTGCTCTCGAGCACGGCAGTTTGAAGGTGGCGACCTCCAAAGGGTTAAGCACCCACACCGGCGACATCACGGTGGCCCCGACCTCGAACGGTTGGACAGAATTTGAAGTGAAACAAGTCTCGGATGATTCAGTCACGGTCATCGCGCAAAAGGGCGATGTGACGGTCAGCGACGGGTCAAACTCCTCTACCCTTTCGCAGGGACAACAGACGACGGTCGATAACTCGGAAAAGAAAAAGAAGAAGAGGAGAAAAGGCGGCGGCGCCGTACCGGCGACTTCCGGGGCCGTGCTGGATTCTCCCGTCGTGATTTACGGCGGAGCGGCCGCCGTGGGTGGACTTCTGACTTGGGTGTTGCTGCAGGACAGCAACCCGGTCAGCCAGGTCGCGCCCTAAGTTGGTTGCTAGCGGCGCAGTTTGCGCAAGAACAACCCCACCCCTTGTCATTCCTCGTGCGATAATTCCGCGCTTCGAAATGACAATTCTTTGTGGGTTTTAAATTCCACCGCTACGAGTTTGTCGTAGACCTCATCTTCAGAGTAGACCGTGCCGTTAGAATCGTTCCCGCCGTTCCACTTGATTTTCGGCCGGACGATCTTTGCTCGGACGACCTTCGCTCAGACCATCTTCGCTCACACCATCGGGGTTGGAAATCTCTCCCATCACACTGAATCGGCGGACTGGTTTCCTGCGGGACTTGCCGAATCTTGATTCCATCGCAGCCACCGTGCAGAGCACGTAAAAGAGCGCCGCATTGGCTGGGATCTGCAGGTTGAAATCCACCAAGCTGTGCACCAGGATTCCGGTGACTCCGAGCAAAGCTGCCAGGGCAACGGCCCCGTTGGTGTCCTCGGGCCAGTTTTTCAACTTTCTGATTCCATTCCGATAGACCGCCCACAGCAACCAGAGCATGGCGCCGCCGCCGAGGCCCCCCATCTCGACCAGCAGTTGCAGGTAGTCGTTGTGGGCTTCATTGATAAAAAAATTGGTATGAAAGCTGCGGAACTGGGGATAGACATCGGGGAATGTCCCCAGTCCCCAGCCCAGGATCGGCTTGTGGGCAAACATTCTGAGCGCATCACGATCAATGTCCAGCCGGGTGCCACCGGACAGTTCGGTCTTGGTATCGGCATGAATGGTCGCCAGCCGTTTCGCAAGTTCGCTTCCACCCAGCCAGAGGACCAGTCCCACACCAATCACCAGAAACGTGGCCAGGGCAAGAGTCGTCTTACGACTTTTCTGTTCCCACACCACAACCACAGCCAACACTCCCATCTGGACCACGAAGGCGAGCATGCCGCCGCGGGACCCGGAGAGAAAGATGGTACCGGCCATCAACGCCGCGGCGATCCCCGCCATGATTTTCCGCGGGCCTCGGGCCCCGCGGGTCAGTGAAAAGACCAGTGGGATCGGCACCAGCATTTCCATGAGTCCGGCATAGTGATTGTGATTTACGTAAGGGCCATAGATCCAACCACCCATGCGGGGCGTCCGTAACCAATACAGTTTGGAGGTCGAGGACATGCTTTGCAGCAAAGCAAACGATGCCAACAAGAATCCATATACCGAAAACATCACGGTAATCGTCCGGACGTGCGACGTACGGCGGAGGACCTGGACCACGAGGAAGCAAACCATGCCGTACGCGCAATAGAGCAGCGCAGAAGAGATGGATTCGTAGCGATATGCGGTTCGTCCGGTTACCAGTTGCAGGCCGATCAGCAGGGCAAATACAACGACGGGCGCAAACAGCGGGTTACCGGTTATGAACAGCTCGCCGGATGCCGCTTGACGGGCCGTCCAGAGCAGCAGCAACAAGGCGGCCCCAGCCTCCAGGACGAAAATCGACCAGGGCTCAACCGCTCCGAAGGCCAGGGGTCCAAACAGCAACAAGCCGAAGAGACCGTAGAAAACCACGGGGTCCGCGGTCGGGGCGCGGGCGGGCTGGACGGCAGCGTCGGTGACGGCGGCGGTCAGCACGGCAAGGGCTCGAGAGCAAGATGCGCCATTGTTTCTGTATTCACTGTTCTTACGTTCACCGTTCTTATCTTTACTATGCTGGTCTTTACCGTGCGTATCTTCACTGGTCTTAATCTTTACTGTTCCTGGCCCACGAGTCGGACCGAGTCAATCCATAGCTTTCCCTTGATCGGCATTCCCGGCGGTTCACGCTGTATGCGCAACAGCAATAGTCTCGTATCGGGCCCGGTAGTAAACGTCCCGCTCACTTCCTTCCAGAAATCCGCGTCTTTCAATTCATCGCTGGCGAAGTAGGTGGTCTCGGTGTAGAGGTCCTGAAGGGCGAAGCGCGGTCCGCCGGCACCCTGTATTTCGCCGGCCTTGAAATAAGCCGAGAAATCATAAGCGGTGGACGGCTGGACTGGCACCAGTTGCGCAATGCCGGCGTCGTTGATCTTCTGCGCGTCAAAGGTAATAAGCAGGGAGCGATGCCCGCCATGCGACTGCGTGGGATCGAGGGCCAGCGAAACTTCCTTCGACTGGTGATACTGCCAATCGAATCCGCCGTTCAACACGTTCAAATTGAAATCACCGTTGACGATGAGATTCTCCGGTGAAGGCTGGTAGGCCGACAACCCGGACAAACTGGAAGCTTGATGCCACACCAGGCGCGCCTGATCCACGTCATGTTGTCCGACGAGGTATCGAATATAGAGGAAGATCAGGGCCGTCGGCAGCGGCTGATGCAGTTGCGCCAGTTGGGTCCAGACTTTGGACGCTGCCGCCGTCTCCTTCTGGGCGATGAGGAAATCCAAAAACGTGGCATACACATTCGGGGGGATTACGTCGCGCAGCAGGGCGTCAATATCGGGCTGGACTCGCCAGCAGAGTCTCACCGCAGCCGAAGGCAGGTAGGGATCGCTTTCCATGACCACGCGAAACTCGCGCAGCGCCTTGTCGGTGTCGCCCTGGACCAGATAGAAATTTCCCGCCTCCCAGGCGAGATCAGGGGTGGAGGAGTCGGCTATGAGACCCCGTTCCAGGGCCGCTTTCTGTGCATCTGCGTCGCCCAGCAACTGATACGCTCCGGCCAGATCGAACCAGTAGCGCGCCTGATGAGGATTCAGACCGACTGCCGCTCGAAAGGAATCCACCGCGGCCTCGGGAGATCGTTGGATCAGGAAGAAATAACGTCCCAGGCGATGGCGGTAATCTGCGTTGCCCGGCTGCCAACGGACCGCTCTTTGCAAACTGGCAAGATCGGGCCGGCCGGAAAAATACGCGCCGCCCAACTGGCGGCCCACGAACCAAAGGTACCCAGCCAACAGCAATGCGGACGCCAATACCAGGGAAACTCTCCTGGCAGGGGTTAGCGTGATTCTCATGCTTCGTATTTCCAGAACCTATTTGGGCAAGCCCAGTGTTTCACTGGACGGGAGTTCACCAGAAAACGCGGCACGCGCGATCGCTTGCAACGCTATGCGCCGCTCGATGTGGCCCTTGAAACTGAGTCCTCGCCATCCATGGGTTCGTCTTCCTGGTAGTAGCGGTGGCCGTATTTTCCCTGGTATTCGTAGTAGTAGTAATAGTCAGGCGACGTCAGGTCGACGGCATTCAGCAGCACGCCGGCAACCCGGGCGTTGACCTGCATCAGGAGGTCGCGCGCGCGCCGCAGCGCCTGCTTGGTGGTCTGCCCGGAGCGGATGACCAGCACTACGGCATCGGCCCGGGTGGACATGACGACTGCATCCGTCACCGACAGGGTGGGTGGCGTATCCACGATGATGTGGTCGTATTGTTCCCGTAGTTCGGCCAGGATGTCCCTCATATTGGAGGAGGCCAAAAGCTCGGCGGGATTCGGCGGCGGTGTGCCCGCAGTGAGCACGAACAGGGTGGGCAGGATGCTGGAGCGAACCACCGCCTGTTGCAGCGTGGCGTTGCCGGTCAGAACATTGCTGAGCCCGGTCTTGGGGCCCATGCCCAGGGTTTTGTGAATGCTGGGGCGGCGCAAGTCGGCATCGATCAACAGGACTCGCGTGCCTTTTTGCGCCAGCACGATGGCGGTGTTGATGCTGGTTGTGGTTTTCCCTTCCTGAGGGAGGGCGCTGGTGATCAGGATCACTTTCGGCGGCCCGCCCAGCGATGTCAGCAAGAGCGAAGTACGCAATGCGCGGTAAGACTCCGCCATCTGGGACTGGGGCCGAGATTGGGTGACCAGTTCCACGGCTTCGCGAGACGATGCCACCGTGAGGCGCTTCGCAGCGGCCTCAATGCTGCCCCTGGAGCCCAGGGGAATCATGCCCAGCGATGGCAATGCCGAAATGGCTTGTGCCTGCTCCGGAGTACGCACGGTATTGTCGATTCCTTCCAGAAGGAAAGCGAGCCCGATTCCGGTCGAGAGGCCGAGCGCCAGCGCGAAAGTAAGATTTCGCGGCACGTTGGGCTCGGACGGGTAAGTGGGGACCCGGGCTTTATCCACACTGCGAATGTTGTTGGACCTGAGTCCCGCGGTGACGCCCGCCTCCTTCAGCTTTTCCATTAGGCCTTCGTAGAGGGTGCGATAGCTCTCCACGTCGCGCTTCAGCAGACTGTACTCGATGGCGCTTTCGTTCAGCTTGTTGGCTTCCTGTTTCTGGTTGTCGAGGGCCTGGCGCAGCATGGTTTCGTGCTGCAAGGCTGCGAGGTAGCCGCTGCGCACACGCGAAACCACTTTGGTCATTTCGGTCTGGAGCTGGGCATCCACTTCTTTCAGCTGGGTATTGAGCTGCACCACTTTAGGATAGGAAGTTCCGAATTGCGTGCTGAGCTGTGCCACCTGGATCTTGAGGTCAGCTTGCTGCTCACGCATTCTTTCCATCAACCCCAGGGTACCGCTTCCCGCTGTAGTTGCTGCTGCGGCTGCGGTGTCCGGGTCGCCCGATTGCACCAGGCGATAGATTGATTCCTTCCCCATCCTGTCGGATTCCGCGGCCGTCAGCTCCTTATTCAGTTCATCCAATTTGGAAGTCGTGATGTTCTGCTTTTCATCAATTCCCAGAATCTCATGTTGTTTCTGGTATTGGACTAGCTTTTCCTGTGAAGTCTGGACCTTCATCTCTAGGTCCACCATCTGCTTCGACAGCCAGTCGGAAGCCTGCATGGTGGACTCAAAGCGGGTCTTGAAATTCTGCTCGATGTAGGTGTTGATCAGGGTGTTCACCACGTTGGCGGCCAGGTTCTTGTCAGCGCTGCGGTAGTGGATCTCGATGATCCTGGTGTTGGGCACCAGTGTGACTCGAAGACCTCCCTTGAATCCAGCGAGTAATGTGCTCGTTTTTTCCGAGTCCGGCTGCAATGCATCGGTGGTAAGGGCCAGAGAGTCCGACGGGGCTGGTTCAGTGCCGCCAAATTCCGGCTGCTTGTCCAGGTTCAACTGCTTGATCACCTGCAGGGCCAGCAGATCACTTTTAAGAATTCGGACTTCAGTATCGATGTCGGTAGGATCGTAGTAGTCCGAGCCCCCGCCGTTGGCGGATTCCTTGAAATTGAGGATCGTAGGGTCGGTCTTGTTGATGGCAATGCTTCCGAAGGCGTCATAGATGCGGGTGCTGCGCATGGTGGCCAGCGCCACCACGCCAAAGATGATCGCCAGACAACTGAAGACCAGCCACTTGCGCTTGATCAGAACACGGAGATATTCGCGCAGCGGGGAATCGTGGCCGGGCAAGGTGGCATAGGCAGAGGGTCCCAACTGGCGATTCAACTCGATGGGGTGATCAGCTTGAACTTCGCGCAGAACCTGGCCGTTGACGGGGATCAATGGACCCGAAGCCATCCCTACTCCAGAATATTGTGAGCTGCTAGCTGCTCATTCTAGCACCGGCAAGGAAGAGCTCCGGCTCTTAAATTTCTCGCCAGGGCCGATTTGGTTTCGATGCCCAATCGAATTCCGGCGTGTTTGTAATCTCCGCTATAATCCTTTGACATTCAAAAAGGGCTTCCAGTGATGAATTGGCAGGAACAGGTCGTGCTGGTCACGGGCGGCACGGGATCGTTCGGCAAGAAGTTTCTGGAGGTAATGCTGCGTGACTACCATCCGCAAAAGCTCATCATCTTCAGCCGCGACGAACTCAAACAGCACGATATGCGGACGGCGGGCTTCGATCATCCCAGCCTGCGCTACTTCATCGGAGACGTGCGCGACCCGCAACGCCTGCAGCGCGCCCTTTCCGGAGTGACGGTTGTAGTGCACGCGGCTGCGCTCAAACAAGTGCCGGCGTGCGAATACAACCCGTTTGAGGCGATCCAGACCAACATCATGGGCGGGCGCAACGTGATCGATGCCGCCATCGACCAGGGCGTGCGCCGGGTCCTGGCCTTGAGCACGGACAAAGCGGTAAATCCCATCAACCTTTATGGCGCTACTAAACTCTGTGCCGAAAAAATGTTTGTACAGGCGAACGCCTACGCCGGCGCCCAGGATACGCGATTCAGTTGCGCTCGCTACGGCAACGTGGTGGGCAGCCGCGGCAGCGTGATTCCTGTCTTCATGGAACAACGCAAGGGCGGCAAGATCACGATTACCGATTCCCGCATGACCCGCTTCTGGCTCACCCTGGAGCATGGCGTGCGCTTTGTGGTGGGCTGCATCGAACAAATGCATGGCGGCGAAATCTTTGTGCCCAAGATTCCCAGTATGCGGCTGACGGACATGGCCGAGACTATCGCGCCGGGCTGCGAGGTGGAATGCATTGGCATCCGCCCGGGGGAAAAGCTGCACGAGGTGCTGGTCTCAGAGGATGAAGCCCGAAACACGGTGGAGCTGGATGACATGTACGTGATCCAGCCGGCGCATGCCTGGTGGAGCCGACAGAACTGGAAGGACGGCCAACCGCTGCCCGACGGCTTTCGCTATGGCAGCGATTCCAACGCCCACTGGCTGACTTCGGAAGAGTTACAGGGACTGATCGAGGCGGAGGCGCCGGCTGCAGAGAAGCTGCGCGTGCTGCCAACGCAGCGGGCGCGAGCCTGAAGGCGTGAGCTTGCAAAGGCGATGAATACAGGTCAGTTACAACATTGGCGGGGCGATTTCGGGCGGGCGTATACCGACCGCAATTCGCTGACCCCGACCGCGCTCGACGCTCTCTATCGCAAAAACTTTGGCGTAGCCAGGAGCGAACTCAATCGGCGCTTCCTGGCGGATATACCACGCGAGTCCCGCATCCTCGAGGTAGGCTGCAACGAGGGAAACCAGTTGTGCGCGTTGCGCGAAATGGGGTTCGCTCAACTCTATGGGATCGAAGTTCAGGAGTATGCATTGCGCAGGGCGCGCAACCGGTCGGAGTTCGCCCGGCTGGCGCTGGCGACAGCGTTTGAGATCCCTTTTCCCGATGGATTTTTCGATGTTGTCTTCACCTCCGGCGTGCTGATCCATATAGCGCCGCCTGACCTCCCCAAAGCCCTACACGAAATCCACCGTTGTGCCGGCGGATTCATATGGGGACTCGAGTACTATTCGCCGCAGCCGATGGAAGTCACCTACCGGGGTCATCAGTCGCTGCTGTGGAAAGCGGATTATGCCAGTCTCTATCTCAATCTCTTCGACGACCTCGATCCCGTCTACGTGGAGCAGATACCTTACCTTGAGGATGCAAACGTTGACTGCATGTTTCTCCTGTCCAGGAAAAGGCCCGCAGCCACACTTTCGGGACAGAGTGTGCAGGGCGCGTGAACACTCTCGCCGTGCTCGTGCGCGACTGAACGCGCCGCGTTGCGCAGTACAGCACGCTGTGAATAGACGGGCGCTAGAAGGGCCGCTTGTCCTTGCCAGCAACCCACCGCTGATCGGTGTGACGGTTCAGGCACGACAACGATGAGAATTGTCGCCATAATTCAAGCCCGGATGGGCAGTACGAGGCTGCCGGGGAAAGTGCTGAAAGATCTTGGCGGTGAGACTGTTCTCGCCCGTGTCATTGCCCGGGTAAGGCGCGCCAGCGAGATCGAGGAAGTCGTCATCGCTACCACACGTCAGCCCGACGATGACCGGATTGTGGACGAGTGTCGACGTTTGGCAGTGAGGGTCTATCGGGGCGAGACCAGTGATGTGCTGGACCGCTACTACCATGCGGCGGAAGAGGTGCGAGCGGAGGCGATTGTACGCATCACTTCAGACTGTCCCCTGATCGAGCCCGAGATAACGGACGCGACCGTTCGCGCTTTTCTCGAACGGCGCCCGGACTATGCCAGCAACGTACTCCAGCGTACCTACCCTCGGGGTCTCGACACGGAGATCATGACCAGAGATGCGCTGGTTCGCTCCTGGCGGCAAGCGAAGGAGGCCTACCAGCGAGAGCACGTCACTCCGTACATCTACGAAAATGCTGACCAGTTTACTCTTCATTCCGTCCAGGGTGAGACTGATTACAGCGGCCATCGATGGACGCTCGACGAACCGGAAGATATGGTTTTCCTGCGTGCGGTTTACGAACGACTGGAGGGCGACCGTAGCTTCTCATGGCGAGATGTCCTGGCGTTATTGGATCGGGAACCCGGTTTGATTGAGGTGAACCGTCATGTCTCCCAGAAAGCTCTGCACGAAGGCTGAATGGTAGACCGAGTATCAAGTATCTAGATCCTGGGTTTCGCTTGTTGTGCATATCGCCTTAGGGAGCGCACGATGATTGTTGTGACGGGTGCCAGCGGATTGCTCGGCGCCAGTGTTGTCCTTCACGCTCGGAGTCTGGGTCTGGATGTTGCTGGTCTGTACTGCTGCCATCCTCTCCAAGTTCCGGGAACAGCGATGTGCCGAGTGGACTTGATGGATCTTGCCGCGACGCGAGAGTTGCTCATGGACTTAAAGCCCGAGGCGATTATTCATTGCGCCGCCGCGACAAATGTCGATTGGTGCGAGGTTCATCGCGAAGAAGCCGAAAAGGTGAATGTCCGCGCCTCGTCGCTTTTGGCAGAGATTGCGGGCGACTTGAATGCCCACCTCATCTATATTTCCACCGACGCCGTTTTCGACGGCCGGCAGGGAAACTATTCAGAAGCTGACGAACCCACGCCACTCAATGTGTACGGGTGGTCGAAGCTCTCGGGCGAGCGTGCGGTGCTCGAGCATCACACCTCGGCCCTGATCGTTCGGATCAATATTTATGGATGGAATGCGCAGGAGAAGCTGAGCCTCGCAGAGTGGTTTTTACGACATCTTCGCGAAGAAGAACAGGCGCCCGGTTTTACCGACGTTACTTTTTGTCCCATGCTAGTGAACGATTTGGCGGACCTATTGTTGCAGATGCTGGACCGTCGCCTGAGCGGGCTGTATCACGTGACCGGGTCCGAGACGATCAGCAAGTACGAGTTTGGAAGACGTGTTGCCACGGCATTTGGACTCGACCCCGGGAAAGTGGTGCCCACGCGGATCAGCGAAGCCAATCTCAAGGCGCGCAGGCCGCTCGACATCTCCCTGAATACGGAGAAAATCTGCCAGGTGATGGGGTTTGAAATGCCCGGGGTCGATGCGGGCCTGCGCAGATTTCGCGCGCTGTATGGTGACGGCTATCCCCAACAACTCAAGAACTATTTGGTGGGTGCAGCGGCATGACGACGCTGAAACTGGGAAGGAAGGCGGTTGGCCTGGAGCGTCCCACTTACTTCGTGGCTGACATTTCCGCCAATCACGATGGAGACTTGGAACGCGCCAAGTTGCTTATCCGGTTATGCAGCGAGGCAGGAGCCGATGCGGCCAAGTTCCAGAATTTTCGCGCCACGAAAATCGTCAGCGAATACGGTTTTGAGGTCATGGGCAAAAACCTCTCGCACCAGTCAGACTGGAAAAAGAGCGTGTTCCAGATGTACAAGGAGGCGACCCTCCCCTGGGAATGGACGTCCTCGCTCAAAGAGGAATGTGACGCCTGCGGCATCGATTTCTTTTCGACGCCTTACGACCTTGAAGCGGTGGACATGCTCGATCCTTACGTCGAGGTGTTCAAGATTGGCTCAGGAGATATCACTTGGCCGGAGATGATTGTCAAAGTCGCTGCGAAAGAGAAGCCTGTGTTGCTGGCGACGGGGGCTTCTTTTGGTGCGCCAGGCATGGCGCGTAGCGCCGTTACTGGCGCTGTCCAGCCCCGCTGTGGTGGCGGGCTGGCGACTTGGAGGTGAAAGTCCTCTGCGGGCCTTGATGACAGGAACCGCTAGCCGAACAGCAAGGGCGCCGTCGCGAGGCGGGGTCCGAAGGAAAGCTGTACGCAAAGCTCCGGCCTGACGAACAGGAAGCGCA
>Ga0137403_10002963_pt1 | contig 20513 bp, 14 predicted proteins | sample CZOMad2_1_16fung_FD_122057 | JGI IMG/M metagenome (GOLD analysis project Ga0137403, IMG submission 122057) | Vadose zone soil fungal communities from Angelo Coast Range Reserve, California, USA - CZOMad2_1_16fungal (Hybrid Assembly) | ecosystem: Environmental > Terrestrial > Soil > Vadose zone...
CCTATCGAGGCCCCCTTTTTTACGACTGTTCGCTCAACGGCCCAATCTTGTTCGGTCTGCAGTTCACCGTCAGGGGTGACCGCACGTGGATAGCTGTCGTTGATGAATGTGACGCTATGACCGATGAAAACACCGTCCTCGATGTCAACGCCTTCACAAATGAACGTGTGGCTTGAGATTTTGCAGTTCTTTCCGACTCTGGCATTCTTCTGGATTTCGACGAAGGCTCCGACCTTTGTGTTATCGCCGATTTCGCACCCGTAGAGATTAATGAACCTTGAGAGCTTGACGTGCTCGCCGAGTTTGACGTCTGGCGCAATACAGATATAGTTTTCGGGCATTGGTGATTTAAAAGAGTCCTGACATTCGGTTTATTGAGGATCTAAAAGTTGGGAAAGTACCTAATGAGCTACATACGCGTGCGTGGCTTCTCTGGAGACTCCGAGATAATCACGAAGGCCACTCTGCCAAGATTCGAAAATGTTAAGTCCACGAATTTTTAGAGCGCGGTTTTCGAGAACGGAGTATGTCGGCCGGGGAACCTTGACTGGAAAATCGCCGGCCTTAGCAGGCGTCAACCTGACTGGCGTCCCAGTAACGGCGAAAATTTCCCGGGCAAATTCAAACCAGGAGCAACTGCCTTCCGCGGTAGCGTGGTACAGGCCGTAGCATTCACAACGACTGAGGGCAACAATCTGTTGCGCCAATTGTGGAGTAGGAGTTGGAGTGACGAATTCTGAATCCACGACACGAACTTCTCCGCGTTCTCGCGCAAGCTTCAGCATTAATTCCACAAAGTTGAGGCCGCCTTTCGCTCTGCAAGGCTGCTTTCCATAAATAGCCGAGGTACGCAGGACAAAATGCTTTGGGGCGATGGTACGGATGAAATGTTCTCCCGCGAGTTTGCTGCAACCGTAGACGTTCAGCGGAAGCGGAGTGTCGTTCTCGACGTATGGGGCATGCTTTGAGCCATCGAACACATAATCAGTGCTGACGTGAATCAGAGTAGCTTGCATCTCGCGGGCGACCAGGGCGAGGTTTCGGGAACCAAATGCGTTCACGTCGAAGCTTTTCTGTACCTCTCGTTCACATGTTTCGACATGGTGCATCGCGGCCGTATTCACGATGCAATCGGGGCGCAACTCTCGAACACAAGCGGCAACCGAATCCAAATTCGAGACCTCTACATCTTCATGGCTCAATGCGCGGACTTCGCCGCCGTCATCTGCAAATGCGCGGACCACGTCGCTGCCAAGTTGACCGTTCCCACCGATCACAATGACTTTCATCGGGTACCTGCAACGGCCATCGCGTAGGTGTCCATTCCGCTTTCCAGCTCTCTAAATGTGTGGATATTCGAATAGAGCGGATTGTCCAGGTCGCGAAACTTTTCCATGTTTTCGATCAAAGCTTTGATGATCGAAGAGAGATCGCCGGTCGGGTGGAAGCTGAGGACATTCCTCGCCTTTTCGGTGCAGACCTTGTAGTTCCGGAAGTCCTGGATGTGCTTGATTATGAGATTCAAGCGACCTCCGAGTTGTGTTTCAATCGCCCCTCGCACGAGGTCGCCGACCTCTCCTACGGTGTAATTGCCCGAGGCAACATTGAAAATTCCTGAGATCTTATAATTCGCCTCAATCGCGCGTATATAAGCGGTAGTGGCATCTTCGATGCTGAGAATGGGCCGCCAGATAGAAGGGTTATTGACCGTGATGGTGCGCTCTTTTAGAGCGGTCTTGAACATGGTGTTGACGATCAGATCCAGGCGCATCCGGGGGCTGTAGCCGGAAACGGTGCCCTTACGTAGAGATATAACCGAGAATTCGTGATCACAAAGCTGCATCGCCGCCTGTTCTCCCTGAAGCTTGGAGATCCCATAGGGATAGGTGGATGCGACCGGTCGGGTTTCATCGAAGAGTTCATTTTCGCTGTAACCATAGACAGAGCAAGAGGACGCGTAGATGTACCTTCTTACTTTGGCGTTCTTGGCGGTGTATGCCAAGTATGCCGGAGCGGCAGCGTTGAATATGAAATTCTTACTCGGCGAGAATTCCGCCATGGGATCGTTTGACAAGCCAGCCAGAAATATCACCTGTTCATAGGAAGCGAGGTCTTCCACGCTGAGTTGGAAGATATCTTTGTTGATGATCCCTACCTGCCGGGGCAGGCGGTTCCCAAACCAAAACAGGTCCACCACGTCGACCTTGTAACCGCGATCTAGTAGTTTTGGGATGAGAGCGGAACCTACGTAGCCCGCACCACCAGCGATAAGAAGTTTCATTAATTGACTCCGTGAAGGGGTTTTTCTAGCAGAGTTAGGAAAATTTGTTTAGGCGGTCTGTTCTTGCACAGATTCGTACTGAAAATATTCAGACTGAGGAGAATCAAGCCATTGTCCGAGAGTTTGTGCGTTCCTGTCTTTCTCAGAAAGTTGAATTTGGGACGCAGGCAGCGGCCATTCGATCTTCAACGATTCGTCGTTCCATAGAATCCCGGATTCAGCTTTGCTGTTATAGAGCCCAGTACATTTGTATTGAATCTCAGCGAAATCCGACAAAACACAGAAACCCCGGGCAAATCCCGCTGGCGCCCACACCTGGCGACGGTTTTCCACGGAGGCCACGACTCCAGTCCACTGCCCAAGAGTCGGAGAATTCTTTCGGATGTCCACCGCAACGAGAAAAGCGCTTCCAAGCGATACGCGCATCAGCTTGCCCATTGGCGGATCCCATTGAAAATGCAAACCACGAACGACACCCTTTGTGGAGCGCGAGTGGTTATCCTGAACGAATCGAGTTGGCAGACCTAGTTTGATGAATTGGTCCTCGCGATACGTTTCCATAAAGAAGCCGCGCGCATCCTGAAAAACGTCCGGCACGAGCACGGCTACATCACTCAGATATTTCGATTCTATGCCAATGTGCATACCAACTGCCTTTGTATGTAACTGAATTGGATTTAGGAAATAGGTGGCCCTGGCAATTCAGGGGAACGTTATTTCTTACCTCTCGAGGACTCGCGCCGTTAGGCCGACAGAGGTGGTGGGTTCCTCGCCATTCTCTACCAAGCGCACAGGATCAACCCGGCTATTCCATGCGATCGCCCCTCGATATAACTCAAGACGATGACGTCTAAACTCGGTGGGTCTCATAATTTGGATAAATCCGTATGCAATTCTCCGGATGGAGTACCAAGTGAGTAGAACCCAGCGGCATTGACGAGCGCCAGTCCTACCATAGTGCTTGTAGTAGTAGCGATATCGCGTTATTAGTTTGTCTAACTCGAAGCCGAGCGGAAAACGCTTGGTGGTTGACTGCCCCCCTAGATGAGTGATCGTTACATTGGGCGTATAGATTATGGGGTGCCCCGCTTGCCAGATGCGGCGGCAGAGGTCAACCTCCTCGTTGTAGTAGAAGAATTGCTCATCGAATCCGCCCAATTGCTTAAGCAGGTCACCACGGAACAGGACACAACAGCCACACTGCCAATCCACGAACCGCTCGGTATCGCCCTTCCAACCCCAATAGTGGTCCGAGAGGAAAAAGTTCGAGAACTGTGCAAGAGGGCGGAGATAGAGTGCCGCAATCAGATCACGCCGGATCGTAGGGAACGGGCGCGCAGACTCCTGATAAGAGCCATCAGCATTGCACACCCGGCACCCAAATCCCCCCGCTTCCGGATGACGATCCGCGAAAGCTATCCACTTATCTAAAGCCCCATCATGGATGATCGTGTCTGGGTTGAGAATGAGGATATACTCGCCCTGACTGGCACGGATCCCGACATTGTTCCCTTTGGCGAATCTTAGATTTGCCCCGTTTTCGATTACGCGAACTTTTGGAAAATGTTGCTGAATGAATTCGACGGACCCATCGGTTGAGCCGTTGTCGGAGACGATAACTTCAAAGTCCGTTGCGTGCGTGCCACTATAGATCGAACGCAGACACTCACGGATAACCCGAAGATCATTCCAACAGATGATTACGACCGAAAGTTTCATCATTTCTTTCCAGAGCTCAAGCTGGCTGTTACAACTTGACAACCTTGCCTTTATGTCGGAGGGACTCGTCGGCGGCCTCCAACATGCGAACAATACGCAGTCCGGCCCTACCGTCGTTAAAGGGCCGCTTATCATTGCGAATACAATCAATGAAATAGGACGCTTCGACTTTTAGAGCCTCGATCTGCTCGATATTTGGAGACCACATGTCGCCTGTTCGATAGCTTACCAACTGCTGGTAAACAGCTTCGCCGCTCATCATTTGCACGCCACGGTCATACAATTTGACCTTTTCATCGGCTTCCAAGTCGTTCCAGACCAACATTTTCTTCTCGCCGCCTAGCAGCGTAGTGCGAACTTTTACGGGCGAGAGCCAATTTACGTTGATGTGGGCGATCAAATTATTGGGGTAATAGATGGTAAGGAAGGCGACATCTGCATGCCCGTTCAGATGGTTGGCTCCCGTTGCTACTATCGCCTCAGGTTGAGACGCGATGAGATGATCCATGATGGACAAATCATGAGGCGCGAGATCCCAGATCACATTGCAGTCGTGTTGAAAAAGCCCAAGGTTTACGCGAGTGGAGTCGTAATAATAGAGCGCCCCCAAAGTGCCATCGTCGACGAACTGCTTAATTCTCTTCACGGCCCCAGTGAAGAGGAATGTATGGTCGACCATAATCTTAAGGTTCTTACGCTCGGCCAACTCAATTAACTGTTCGGCCTGCGCCGTGGTGGAAGTGAATGGCTTCTCGACGAACACGTGCTTTCCATTTTCCAGCGCTAGCTTCGCGAGTTCAAAATGCGTCCATACGGGAGTGACGACCGCGACGACGTCCACCTGCGTGCTTGTCAATACTTCCATTTGATCAGAAGTAACAGGCACTTCCGGATGAGAGCGACGCACTCGCGATAGCGATTTGGGATTCTTGTCACAGACCGCAACGACATCCGCTTTTTCGTGGCCCTGAAAGTTGCGAACAATATTCGGGCCCCAGTAGCCGTAGCCGATGACGCCGACACGGAGCACGTCTCTCGAGAAGCTTGGACCCACCGGAAGATTGACGGACGTTCCAACGGTAAAGCTAGTACCCATCCACATTCACCTTGAGTTGCGGATTTGTATTGCGAAAGCACGGCGGAGTGGATGGGTGGCTCCGTCTTAGGACTGACAAATGCGAACAACTAGGCGTCGGCTTAGTCAATATGCGCCGTCGCCCGAAAATACAGCTCTGGGAGTCTGTAGAAGAATCTTTAAATCGGAGATCGGCGAACACATTCGCGAGTAGCGTAGGTCGAGGCGGACCATTTCATCAAAAGTGGTTCTGCTACGACCGTGAACCTGCCAAAGCCCAGTAATACCGGGCTTGGCTTCCAGCAAGCGTCTGCGGTGCCAGATCTCATACTCCTCAATTTCATAGCCAATTGGTGGGCGCGGTCCGACCAACGACATCTGCCCGACGAGGACATTCCAGAATTGGGGAATTTCGTCCAAGCTGGTACGCCGCATGAATCTTCCAATCCACGTTACTCGCGGATCGTTGGTTATTTTGTAGACTCGCCGCTGTTGGCCGCCCGTGGAGTTCGGCTCTGCACGGCCTGCGATGAAGTTTTTCACGTACTCCCGGTGAATTTCGGCATCCGTTGTGACGTACATTGAGCGAAACTTTAGGAAAGCAAATGGAACTTGAAATTGGCCAAGGCGCTGCTGCCGAAAAAATACCGGGCCGTTCGAGGTGAGCTTCACCAGCGCAGCCAAAATGCCAAATACGGGGGCCAGAAGGATCAATGCTAAGGCGCTGCCGACAATATCGATCAACCGCTTCAACAAGAGAGATGTTCTCTTATTCTCGTCGAGATCGAAAAGATCGGGATACAGGACCGGATCAAAGGTGAGAGTAAGACCGCCGTCTTTCCAGCTTTGCGGGTAGGAGTAAATCGAAATTTCTAGATTTTTTACGTGATTAACGTTCAGCGCGCAGTGGAGCACAGCGAGCACCTTGGATTCAATGCTCTTTGCAGCCGCGCCGAGTTCAGCGTCGCCGAGTTCACTGAAAATTACGCCAAGGGCAAGATCCGACTCGAACCAACCGAGCGTATCGGTTTCACGAATGATGGTCCCGAGTGGCCTCACAACGCGGTCCAGAGTAGCCTGTTCAGCTTGCAGGATTGGGCCCTTGTGTCGCACTAGCATCAGCACAAAGCTTTTGCGTGAGCGCTCTGACCGTTTCCGCTCTAGGGACAAAAGTCGGCGAAACGTAGCTTGCGGAAGAGGATCGACGACGCTACTAATGAGACTGAGCGGCTCGACCTTATCCTCTACTCTGGCTGTTGCTTTTGATTCCGGATTGATTGTTGCGTCTAGCACTCTGGAAAGAAAGGACATCGTGGGAGTCTCGTGATCTGGACCGGGAACTTTTAGGAACGGGCAGCCTGAAGCGCGTGCACAACGCTGACCGCATCTGAATCGATCTCGACTGCGACAGAACGTTGAAGGAGGGTTATGGACAAGACGAGCCTTCGCTTACCCTTCACGTCCATCAATATACCTTCGAGTCCGCGCAGGGCGCCGGCATCAATGCGAACCTTGCTCCCGACTTCCAGATAGGCGCATGGGAAATTGGGTACACCAGAAGCAACCAGCCTGCGAATCGCTGCGATCTCCTGTTCGTCGACAGGTATGGGAACGTGGTTGTAACCGACAATCTGCGTAACACCCGGCGTTTTTAGGATTGGCAGGCGGTCATTAGGATTGAATCGGCAAAACAAATATCCAGGGAAAAGCGGGGCGTCAACTTCCTTAACGCGATCCGACCATCGGCGACGGGTTTTGTAAAGAGGCAGGAACCACTCGTAGCCTTTGCCCTTTAGATGATCCGACACTCCAATCTCATGTCGTGTTCGAACCTGCAACGCGAACCATGGGTAGCGAATCCCGTCATGAGTTGCGAGTTCATCGCCCCCAGCCTGCATTGAGCCCGGAGTGTCTTGAAGTTCTAATCGCGCCAAGCTACCGCCCTAAAAGTCCCAAAGGACCTTTCCCATTCTTGCTTTGACTAGTTCCCTAGGCAAGTGGTCCGCTAGGGGCAAACGGCTCTACTCAATCTATGTAGCACGACGTACGGTAAGTACCCATACCGTGCTTCCCTTAAGCCCAACGAGGGAACTGCTGTACCGCACTACGGCGAGAACGCACACATCCAGAAGTCGATCTCAAATTGATTACCATTCGCAGAAAACGGCTGCGGGATGGCAGTAAACTCTAGTTGACGATTCCGGTTTTTAGTTCTTCGCTGTAGTACGAGCCATATGATGCGCCTTCATCAGCACAATTGAGGGCGACACCAAGCAGATTCTTTTCGCGAAGCTGCTGGCACGATTTCTGAGCACTATCAAATCCAGTTTGCGCTGCGCGGATTACAGTCAGAACACCATCGCAGACTTCTGACAGCGTCAGCGCGTCCGCAACCGGTAAAGTCGGCGGCGAGTCAAGTATCACCCAGTCAAAAACCGGCCCCACCGTTTCCAAGAGAGATTTTAGGCTTCCATTGGCAAGCAATTCGGCCGGATTCTCCGGTTTGTTGCCGCCACCAATGAAGCACAAATACTCTGGCAAGCCTCGTTGAATGACCGCCATTTCTGTCGCTTCGCCCTTCAAGTATTCTGAGAGTCCCGGAGAACTTGGAGCGCCGAAACCCAGGTGGAGATCAGGTCGTCGTAGATCGGCATCGATCAAAAGAACCCGGCAATTTTGCTGGCGGGCCAAGGCATGAGCAAGATTGTTCGCAACGAAGGTTTTGCCTTCGCCCGGCAAGGAGCTCGTAACCAGCACACTTCGTAGCGGCTGCTTGTCGCGAATTTGATAGAGCCGCGAACGCAGCGTTCGGAATTGCTCCCTCACAGCTTGGGGCGCGGCGGGGTCGATGAAAACGTTCCGTTCAAGATTCAACCGCCACCCAGGATTCGCGCATTGTGTCCAAATGTCATCGAAACGAAGGAATTCACTCACTCTCGTTTTGGTATCGATGTGAGTGTGGACTAGCGGGTCCACCACTTGCGTCGGTGGAATAGACGGCAACTCCGGCAAGTCCGCAACATGACTGCCGACCTCCGGAACTATGGGAGGAGGTGGAGGAGCTACGGGAGGGGGAACCTCCATCGGCACAGTCCTTAGCTGTTCGGCGCGCTTTAAGGCTTCGTGGATCCTGCTCATGGCTTCCTTTCGTGTGCTCCGCTGGTTACGGAATTATTGCGACCCATTTCTTCTAACAGATGATTCAAACTGCGCAAAAGGCCTTCCACAGTCTTGGATGGGTCTTCGCTGCTTCGGACTACGGGCCGGGCCATGGGATCTAGTTCGTCAAGCTCAAACTCGTGAGCGGCTTCATGGACAACTTTCGGCGGGACCGGTTTCACCTGATCGACGAAAGAACCGATGAGCGAATTCTCGCAGAGCAGATTTGCCACTCGAGGAATCCCGCGAGAGTACTTGTAAACGGCTTCCACGGCCTCTGGCGAAAAGATCGGAGTTCCATTAGCGCCGCCAATGCGCAGCCGTTCGTTTATATATCCGGTCATCTCTTCAAAGGAAAGGGGCTGCGTTCGGCAGCGCATTGTGATGCGCTGGCGCAATTGACGCAGTCTCGGATCGCGGAGTTTTTCCTCTAGCTCGGGCTGGCCGGAAAGAACGATCTGCAAGAGCTTTTCGTTTGCTGTCTCGAAATTAGTGAGCAAACGAATTTCCTCCAACACTTCAAAGGAAAGGTTTTGCGCCTCATCCACGATCAAGACCGAGGTCTTGCGATCACGATACCGCTGCAGCAGCCAATGGTTGAGGCGCATTAATACATGGCTTTTATCGCGGCTCTCACATGGGATGCCGAAGTCCGCCATCATGAAGTCGAAGAGTTGGCTGGTATCGAGCTGAGAATTGAAGATATAGGCAGTCGCGACCCCTTCCAGGTTTAGCCAGTCCAGCAAGCGATTTAGCAGCGTGGTCTTGCCCGTGCCGACCTCACCCGTGAGCAGGATGAAACCCTTGCGATTCTTAATTCCGTAAGCGAGCCCCGCCAAAGCCTCTTGAATCTCCCTGGTCAAAAACAGGTACCGGGGATCCGGATTGGCGTTGAACGGATTTTCTCGCAATCCAAAAAACGATTTATACATTATTTATACTCAAGCACTCGCAACCAATCTCGGGCCATCAGCCGAATCTTTCCCAGCTGCATGGCGCCGGGCACCTTCCACTGAAGGAATGTTGGCGAGCGTGGGTAGTTGGAGGAAGAATTCGACGTCCTCCTCAGTTCGCAAAGTCTTGTCGCGCACTTCACGCAACGCGATGATCCCAACACCAAGTGCAAGGCCGGCCGCGAGGCCGCCTAGTGAAAAGTACAGCGGGTTGGGAAAGGACGGCCCTTCTGGCAAATTTGCGGCGTCCAGAATACGGAATTCCGCGCTCTCGACCTGATGATTCATGTCGCTGACCATCGCTGATTCGCCGCGCTTCTTTAACAAACCATTGTAGAAATCAAGCGCGGTTTGATAATCGCGAGTGAGCAATTTGTATTGCTCCTCCACGCTAGGGCTAAGCTGCAAGCGGCCCTGATACACAGCGATCTGCCTTTGAACATCGCGCTGTTGCGCGGTCTTCTCTTTCATGACAGCGTCGTACTGATGCACCTGCGCGCGCAACTGCTGAATTTCCGGGCTATCCACGGTCGGTCCTCCGGCCGCGGGAGTGCCTTGGGACGAGGCCATCTTCTGCTTCAGATCGACGATACTCTGCCGCATGCGGATCACGTCTGGATGGTCCTCAGTATCTTTGGCCAGGAGCGCTGCAAGCTGGCTTTGCATATCGGCCAACTGCTTTTGCGCAGAAGGATTGTCGGCGGATTGCGAAGCAAGTTGTTGCGAGAGCACTGATTCAGCAAAAGATTTGTCCTGTTGCGCCCGATTAAGCGCCTGTGTGGCGGCATCGAGCTGCGTATTCAATCCCGCGAGTACATTTAAATTTGCTTGTTGTTCATCCGGAAGCGCTCCGGAGTAACGCCCTTTGAACGCAGCGAGTTTGGAGTCCTGATCATCAAGCTTGGCTTTCGCATCTTCAACCCGCTTGTCCAGGAAGACTGTGGTTCCACTCGCCTGCTGATGCTTTACTCGCTGGTTCTCTTGCATAAATACCGAAGCAACTTCATTGCAAAGCTTCTGAGCGAGCGCCGGATCGCGATCCGTGACTTTAATAATAAATCCCGGAAGTTGCGTGCTATTCGATTCCGCCATGGGCTTTACGGGCGTAACCACAATCCTCTTCCGCAGACGGTCGACCAACGCTTCCATCGAAGCATGTTGCGCTCGTTCCGCTGGGTAAAGACCAAATTTGCCGATCATTCCTTCAAGCCGGGAGCGGCTAAGTATCTGTTCCTGTAGTGTTGTGAGACGCGGCTTTAGATCACCGCTGCTAATGTCTGTCACATAGCTAGTAGGAACAGCGGGCTGCTCCACCAGAATGACCGTTTGCGACGTATATTCTTTTGGCAAAACAAAGCACAGGAGATAGCCCAGCGCCGGCCCCAGAATCGCCAACAGAATGAAGGGGCGTTTGTTGCGGCGAAAAATAGCCGCGTAGTCTTCCATGGTGAGCTGTCGATATCCGATCATGTTATTTTTTCTCCGATTACGTTCAACCAATGGGAACGGGTTTCAGGTGCCAGGCAAATCCAAAATTGAATTGGTGACCCACGAGGTCCCGGCCCGTGCAGATGCCTTGCGGGCACACGGTGAAGCTGGCAGTTTGATAGCGTCCTAGATAACCGAAGAACAATTCGGCATCCCGCCCCATTTGGCGGCGCATCTCAAAGCTTCCATAAACCGAATCAAAGGTAGCGTCCGCCGGCGTCAGAACCACGTTGCTGCTGACAAGTGGAATCAAGTTCCGATTGCGTGCATAGCTGAGGCTTACATTCAACTTCCAAGCGCGAGAAAGCTGCCGATCCAGACCCCCAAATACTCGATCAGTGATTGCACCAAGGAAGACACCGCTGCCGCTACTCAAAAAATGATTGTAGCCGGCGTTCATACTGACATCTCGCCTCAATTGATAACGAATGAGGCTGTCAACAGCCCAGGACACGCGCGGGTTCGAAGGCAAGGTGCCGGCGGGAAGATTTGGATCCTGAATGAAACTGATCTCCGGGCCTGCGCCGATCTGAAAAAGCAGCCGTTCCGCAATCTGCCGCTGATACGCGCCCTCCATCACATTGTCTCGGATCCTTATGGGCATGGCGTTATACCAAAGGTCATTAAATCTGTAGACGAAGGCGAAAGTATCTCGGCGAGAACGCTCATACCCAAAACCTGTTTGAAATCCAGCCGCGGAACTGTTAATCAGGTTGGAGTCGTAGAAATGCAGAACGTTATAGTTCCCTACCATGGTGAAAAATAAGCGGCGACTAAGATGATTATTCACTTGGGCGACAAGCGCATTGTTCAAGCGAGGTCCGAAAACCGTGAAAATCCCCTGCCCTGGAAGAAAGGTGTTGCGTAGGGCCACCGGCCCAGTACTTGAAAGCCCCCCCACTGTATTTAGACCTGCTATATCAAAGGGAGTGGCGCCGCCCAAGAACGAAGCTTCGGAACTGTACAAGAACTTATCGATAATGAATCCGTCCCAGCGGCCCCGCGACCACAGCTCGGACGCGACGGCCTCGTGTGTCGTGGAATTAAATGCTCCTCCCTGACTTGAAAAGGAACGACCAGCGAGATAACCGATATTCAGTTGCGAAGTACGTCCGAGTTTCTGAACGGCAAGACTGCCCATCAGTGTGTTGATGGAGGCAAAGCGGCGGCCCCCCGAACTGGAATTGTTTGCATTGGAATCCAATTGCCCAAAGAAGAAGATGCTCGGAATAATGTAGCTACGCGACGCGACGAGCCCAATGATTGGCTGCGAAGCACCTGTAATTGGGGCATTGGTTGAAGTGCCTGCCACAACCGGGGACGTAGGCAGTTGATCTTCATTAGCACCGCTGTCGTCAGGAGACTTCGCGGGCTGCTGGGCCTGGGTCGGCTGCGTTGGCTCTTGTCCGGGCGAACTCTGGCTTTGCGAAGCGGCGCTCTGCGCGTAAGTCCCTGAGAGCCCGACGAGCCCCAACACGAGTGCCATCAAGCATACGCGCAGCTTCGACATCCGACTCATCACGGCACAACGATCGTGTCGCCGGCCTTGACCGGCAAATTTTCTTCCGCCTTACGTCCGTCCAACACTTCCTTGTAGCTGAAGGGATACTTGGTTTGGATGTGGTTTTCATCACGCATCAGAAATATTTTCTTGCTGTTAGCAAATGTCGTAAGTCCGCCGGCGCTAGAAATTGCCTGCAGGATCGTCATGCCAGGCAGCACAGGATACGCTCCCGGCCGCGTGACTTCGCCCGTCACGTAAACACGTTGACTGTTAATTTGGGTAAGGATGACTGTTACTTGGGGTGCAGTGAGATACTTCTTTAATTTATCGGTTACGTTCTGCGCCAGCTGCCCAGGTGTGAGGCCGGCCGCCTGAACATCGCCAAGCAACGGCATGGAGATTTTGCCGTCGGGCCGCACTTGCAACGACCGAGTAAGCTCTTGCTCTTTCCACACGCTGACGTCGAGAACATCATCCGCGCCGATGACGTAGTCTTTACCTACCTTCGCCGGGGGATTGACGCCTTCCGGTCGGTTGGCCGTGGGCCTGGTTGACGCCGTTTGCGTGGTTTGCGTGGGTTGTGGATTTTGTGATTGAGAAAGCACGGGCGCACTGCTGGCCGCCGCAATCACCAACACTATGATGCAGTTTCGTTGCGTTTTCACACTCACTCCTTAAACCGTTAACCTGGCCTGATCCGGCGTTTGACATGGAGACGAAACTCTAGCCACGCCTAAAATTTCATTCTCGAGTAACTGAGTGCGCTAAACATCACTGCGCCGCCGACTGCCGCTCCGGGTCAGGGCTCAATTCCGTAAGCATCGAGGATGAAAGCACATACCGAGCCGTTAGACCTTCGAGTGCGACAGTCCTGGGCCGCTTTCGGAAACAAACTGGCTCGCTCACAGTCCCACGTTTATCGCTCGTGCCTGCCTGAATGTCGATAAGGCCCTCCTTGTACGGTACTCCAGATTTTCCTGTACCCCCGTAGACCGAAACTCAAGGCGGCCAGCAACTTCCCTCGATCGAAGGTTATACGCATAAATCTGTATGGATATACCGTCTGTCACTTATCGACTTCTAGAGGCAATCCGATAGCTTGGGTAAGCGCGTTTTGTCACATCTGCGGCGGTCAAAATCGTTGAAGACTCGATCCCTAAGTCTGGCTCTCCGATGAGTCAGAACGCCGAGGTGAATCTGCGCTATTCCAAAAAGAGAGTTGCCCTAAGCAGTGCAAATGAACCGTAGTTCCTATTATCTGAAGCAGAATGTCGTGGCGGAGCCCCTGGTCGATAGCTGGTATGCCTGGGCCCATTTGATGCCGCCAACCACTTTGTCTCGAAATATCACCGAACGGCACTTGAAGATCATGGATTCGTATATCGAATCGCCCGAGACCCATGAAGCCGCTGTTAAAGATCCAAAGCTTCTTGGCGGACCGTTCATGGACCTCAAACAGCGGCAAGTGGAAAAAGTGGCGGAACTGCGCGAGCGCACTCTGCGGGAACGAGATGGCTTGATCACTTTGTCCCGCGCGATTCAAGAATTGGATGCCCTGCTTAGACAGAAAGCGGCCGGCTTCAGTTTAGAGCCACTTTATTCTGAGGTGCCCGAAGCACTTCGCGGATATGTAGAACTCGTCTACGACCTCAACAATCAGCCTTCTTTTCGACTTTTCGAACCGCTTCTGTACAAAAGCGCGTACTACGACACTTCGCTCCAAACCATGGCACTCTCCGAAATCAGCGGCGATGACCGGCCTTTTGTACTCAGTACGCCCCGGCTAGACGACGGCGATTCACTTCAACTACGCATTCCATTTGCGAGTGACGCTCTTGATGTGCTTTTTCGAATGAAGCACGTACTTACCTCCGAGGAGAAAATCAGCGAGGCTCTCAGCGTGTGTGACCACGATCGAGCGCGATTTCGCTCGTATCTCACTACTGAACAACCCCGACCTTACACTCAGTATGATGGCGAAGGCGCTCGTTGGCGCTATTTCGGTCATGCATGCATCCTGCTGGAAACTAATGACGTCAGCGTGCTTCTTGACCCCGTTCTTAGCTATACCTATGAGAGTGACATTTCCCGCTACACGTATGAAGACCTGCCCGAGGTCATCGATTACGTTCTGATCACGCACAATCATCAAGACCACATTTTGTTTGAGACCCTGTTGCAGCTTCGTCACCGCATCCGGCACATCGTCGTGCCACGGAACTGCACAGGCGCACTGCAAGATCCTTCCCTGAAGCTTCTTTTGCAACAGTGCGGTTTCCGAAATGTTATTGAGATATCTGAGATGGAGGAGATTCCTTTCCCGCAAGGCTCCATCACGGCACTGCCCTTTCTTGGAGAGCATGGCGACCTCAACGTTCTTACGAAATCTGTTTACCTCCTCAGGATGGGCAAGCACAAGCTCCTGTTCGCCGCAGATTCCTGCAATGTTTCACCAGAAGTCTACCGACACGTCCATGACGATGTCGGCGACGTCGATGCGTTGTTTGTGGGGATGGAATGCGATGGTGCACCGATGTCGTGGATTTATGGTCCTTTGCTTACGCAAAAGCTTGAGCGCCAAAAAGATCACTCTCGGCGCCTGGCCGGTTCCAACTACGAACGAGCTCTCTCTATCGTCGAACAGTTTCGCTGCAAAGAAGTCTACGTGTACGCCTTGGGGCAAGAGCCCTGGCTGAATTACATCATGAGCATCAAATACACTGGCGAGTCTAATCCAATCACTCACTCCAATCGACTGATGGCGACCTGTCAAACACGCGGCATTACAGCAGAACGGCTTTTCGGTGAAAAAGAAATCTTTTTGGACTGAACGCCCAAATGCCCCCGATTATCTCCAGCTCCGATGGAACTGCGAAGTTCTCCTCCGCGATGGACCGCAGGTTTCTGCCCGAACCCCTGCGAAGTTGGAGCGGAACTTCCACCGATTACCCGCGCGCTGGCACCGTAGTCACCCTATTTGAAAACATCGTAAGAGAAAATCCAGACAAGGTAGCTCTGATCCAAGAAGACACTGGGCTCACTTATGGAGAGTTGATCGGCGCGCGAATCGCTTGGCTCATCGCCTCGGCCTCGCTGGCGTGACTCTCGAATCGTTGGTTCCTTGTTGCTTGCAACGCTCGGTCGAAATGATTGTTGCCTTCCTGGCAGTGCTCAAAGCGGGTGCCGCCTATGTGCCCATCGACCCGGCGTATCCGCAAGCCCGACGAAATCTGATGTTAGAGGACGCAGGTGAAGGCGTACTCGTAACGCACAGTTCGCTAGTGCCTTCTTTTCAGTCAACACGATCTACTCGGATTGTCATTGCAGAGGATGGATCAGAGGCCTCTTCTGGAAGCCAAGAGAACCCGCAGCAAGTGGCGGAACCGACAAACCTCGCGTATGTGATGTATACGTCGGGCTCCACAGGCCGGCCAAAAGGAGTGATGGTTGAACATCGCGGGATCGTGCGACTTGTTCGGGGCGCGAACTATTGTCACTTCGGGCCGGACGAAACATTCCTTCAATTCTCCCCGCCATCTTTCGATGCATCCACTTTCGAGATATGGGGTGCCCTGCTAAACGGCGGCCGCCTGGCGCTGATGCCGCAGGAAACTTCCTCGCTCGAAGATCTTCTTCGCGCTGTTCGCCAGTATGGTGTGACGACGCTTTGGCTGACAGCGGGCCTTTTCCATTTGATGGTGGACGAGCACCCGGAAGGTCTTCGCTCCCTCCGCCAAGTTCTCGCCGGTGGCGATGTTTTGTCAGCCCACCACTCGCGCATCTTCCTTGAACACGCACCGCAAACGACGCTCATCAACGGATATGGTCCTACGGAAAACACTACGTTTACCTGCGCCCACGCCATGCGCGCCGGCGACTCTGTTCCCGACTCGATTCCGATCGGAAAGCCCATATCGAACACGCGAGTTTACATCCTTAACCAGGACATGGACCCTGTCCCTACGGGAGAAGTCGGAGAGCTGTACACCGCCGGCGATGGCTTGGCGCGCGGATATCTCAATGCTTCCGACGCGAACTCCGGCCAATTCTTGAATGATCCTTTCAGCGATCAACCCAGGCAACGCATGTATCGCACGGGAGATCTGGCTCGTTGGCGGCGTGATGGCTCGATCGAATTCCTGGGTCGGGTTGATGACCAGGTGAAGATTCTCGGACATCGGATCGAGCCCGGTGAAATCGAGAGTGCCATCCTGCGACACGGGCAAGTGAAGCAAGCCTGCGTTGTGACGCGAATCGACAACGGCAGCAAGCGCCTTGTCGCATATTTTGTTCCAGCTAATTCCATGGTCACAGCGGACCAATTGCGCGACTTTATTGCATCGCAGTTGCCGCAACACATGATACCGGCATTCTTTGTGGCGCTTCCGTTTCTGCCGCTTTCCCAGCAGGGAAAGATTGACCGCGCAGCTTTAAGCGAACTCGACGTCATGTCAAAATCTGAGTCTGCGGCACAGAGCATTCCCGAAAGCGAGCTGGAGCGCACCCTCGCACAACTCTGGCAGCGCATCCTGAAAGTCCCCGAGGTAGGGCTGGACCAAAATTTCTTTGATCTCGGCGGCGATTCCCTGCTGCTAGTCGCCGTGCATTCTAATCTGCAAAAAGCGCTGCAAACACAAATTCCGATCACCGATCTGTTTGAATTTTCCACCATACGCAAGCTTGCGCACCACCTCAGCCGAACTAAATCGACATCCGCGGTCACAGTGGACGCGCAAGAAATCGGCCAACGGCAGCGAGAGGCTTTTGCCCGTTTCCGCAGCCGACGCTCCGGCGGTGGCCTATGAGTCACAGTGAGTCGCCCTCCTTGCTCGGAGGAGTCGCCATCATTGGCATGGCGGGCCGATTCCCTGGAGCGCAGAGCGTCAACCAATTTTGGCGCAACCAGCTCAATGGGGTTGAATCCATTTCGCATTTCAATGTTGAAGAGCTGGAGGTTCCGCGCGCTCGCGAACTTTCCGAACGTCCCACTTATGTGCGAGCCCGTTCTATTTTGGCTGACGTGGATCTGTTCGATGCTGAGTTCTTCGGCATCCACCCGCGCGAAGCCGAGCTTATGGATCCGCAGCATCGCCTTTTCCTGGAGTGTTGTTGGCAGGCGCTCGAGGATGCGGCGTATGACCCTTTCACCTATCAGGGTTCCATTGGGGTGCATGCGGGATGCAGCATCCCCACCTATTTTTTGTCGCGACTCTGCACCAACGCTGAATTCATTCAGAGCTTCACGGGTGGCTATCAAGTTGGCAATTATCTGGAGATGCTAGGCAACAGTTTGGATTTTCTCTCCACCCGCGTTTCCTACAAATTGAATCTGCGCGGCCCGAGTTTTACATTGCAGGCTGGCTGCTCCACCTCTTTGGTCGCGGTCTGTCAAGCTGTCCAGTCGTTGCTGACATTCCAAAGCGACATGGCGCTCGCGGGCGGCGTCTCGATCACATTCCCCCAAAAACGCGGCACGGAATATCAGGAAGGCGGAATGACCTCGCCCGACGGTCACTGCCGCGCCTTCGATGCAGGCGCGCAAGGAACAGTTTTTGGCAGTGGTGTCGGCGTTGTTCTGCTGAAGCGTGTGGAAGATGCTCTTCGCGATGGCGACCACATTTATTCGATGATTCGCGGCTGTGCGCTAAATAATGACGGCTCGTCCAAGGTAGGCTTCACGGCCCCCAGCATTGAAGGTCAGTCGCGAGTCATCGCGATGGCCCAGGAAGCTGCGGGAGTGAGCCCGGACACGATCGGCTATATCGAAGCGCACGGTACGGGAACGCCTCTTGGTGATCCCATCGAATTGGCTGCACTTACTCAAGCTTTCAGCGCAAAAACGACGGCCAAGCAATTCTGTGCGATAGGGACCGCCAAAACCAACGTTGGCCACCTAGATGTGGCCGCTGGAGTGACTGGGCTCATCAATGCCACAAATATTCTGCGACATGGCATGTTGCCTCCCACCCTGCATTTTCATTCGCCCAATCCGAAATTCGACCTTTCGAATAGCCCATTTTTCATAAATACCAAACTGAAAGAGTGGAAGTCGGATCAGAAGCCGAAGCGAGCCGGCATCAGTGCGTTTGGCGTTGGCGGTACAAACGCACATGTGATCCTCGAAGAAGCGCCTCCGCATACTTCCAGCGACTCGCCACGTCCTGCGCAGTTGCTGATTTTGTCCGCGCGCTCAGAAAAAGCGCTCGATCGAGCAACCAACAATCTAGCCGAATACCTGAAATCGAGCACGGTTACGCATTTGGCGGACGCCGCGTGGACTTTGCAAGTGGGTCGACGCCGATTCGCTCACCGTCGAGCCGCGGTTGTTCGCAATATACCCGAAGCAATCCAGGCGTTATCGCAACGAGATCCCAAGCGTTTGCAGACTAAAGTCAGCACGAATGATTTCGCCAGCGTTCATTTTCTATTTCCTGGTCAAGGCTCGCAATATCCCAATATGGGCCGCCAGGTTTACGACTCCGAGCCTGTCTTCCGTCATTGGGTCGACCGCTGCTGCGAAATACTTCTGCCACATATGGGTCAGGACTTGCGCCCCTTGCTTTATCCGTCTCGCGATGTCCCCGAAGACGAAAGTACGCGCGTTACGGACACGGTTATAGCGCAACCCGCCATCTTCACTGTCGAATATGCACTCGCACAACTTTGGCTCAGTTGGGGAATTCAACCGCAAGGAATGCTGGGTCATAGCGTCGGTGAATTCGTTGCCGCATGTCTCGCAGGAGTATTTTCGCTTGAAGACGCGCTCGGTCTAATCGCTGCCCGCGGGCGCATGATGCAAAAAGTGGCGCCCGGCGGAATGCTCTCCGTGCGACTCTCGGAGTCCGAGATTCGCGCGCGGCTGAATGGACATGACCTTGCCGTCGCAGCAGTGAATGCGCCGTCGCTCTGCGTTGTAGCCGGCCCCCTTGGCGCCTTGGACAGCTTCGAAGCCGAGCTCAAAAATGAGCGCATTGCCACTCGACGACTGGCAACCTCTCACGCTTTCCATTCTTCAATGATGGACCCGGTCGTCGACCAATTTTCCTCTAACGTCGCGCAAGTTCAGTTGCGACCACCAACCATCCCCTTTGTCTCGTGCGTCTCCGGTACCTGGATTTCTGAACACGAGGCAACTGACCCCGCCTACTGGGCACGCCATCTTCGCGTTCCGGTGCAATTTTCTCGTGGGGTGCAGGAACTTCTAAGCGGCAGCCCAGCAGTTCTCCTGGAAGTCGGTCCAGGTAATGTGCTGAGCACAATAGTCAAACAACAGATCTCTATGCAAAACGGGAGATCCACTGACATACCAAAGGCTATGAAAGTTGTTTCCTCATTTGGAGATGCTTCGTCAGGCGACAGCAGTTTCCTCGATTTGCTTAGCGCTGCGGGTTCACTGTGGTCGGCCGGACTGCAACTCAAATGGGAAGCGCTTCACTCCGGAGAGCGCCGCCAGCGAATTCCCCTGCCCACATATCCCTTCGAACGAAAAAGATTTTGGCTGGAGTTACCTGCCGCCCCAACCCAAGCACCGACCCAGATACGTCAGACACCACCTAAGGAAACAGAATTCAGCGATACATCGTTGGAGGAGACTCACAACGTGACTCAACACCAGCAAGGCCCAACCCTCGAGGAGCAACCCGTAGTGAGCCGTGCCGCGCTCATCTCCAGCATGGTGTCCGATATATTCGCGGACCTTTCCGGCGTTCAAATGCAACCCTCGGATGCCTCATCCACATTCCTTGAAATGGGTTTTGATTCGCTCTTCCTTACTCAGGTAGCGCAGGCGTTGCACGGCAAATTCGGTCTGAAGGTCACCTTCCGTCAACTCCTGGGCGACCAATCCTCACTCAAATCGCTATCCGAATTCATCGATAGCCAGTTATCAGCGGAAGCTCTCGCCGCCCTGGAAACACCGGCGCATCGCGCGCAGATCAAAGGGGAATCTGATACTTCTTCCCCGCCCACCGCTAAATCAGTCGCACAACCTCAGCCGCCCTCAAATTACGAAAGCAGCGCATCTGAAACCGCTGTTGAGCGCCTGATGCGCGAGCAGATGCAAGTGATGAGCCAACTCTTTGCCAACCAACTTGAAGCTTTGCGAGGTATTTCGGCAGAACAATCCGGAGCAAAAACCCAAAATGAGTTGCCCCACCCCCCGGCAGCACTTGCCAAAAGCGCCGACTCTTCCTCTTCGCCGGCGCGTCCGTCGTCCTCTTCTAATTCCCTTGCCGTTGCCGCCAAAGAATCGACCGAATTCAAGCCTTTTGGGCCGTTCAAACCGCCGCAAACACCAAAAGGAACCTCGTCTCAACTCACGGAAGCTCAGCAGAA
>Ga0137403_10002964_pt1 | contig 20511 bp, 18 predicted proteins | sample CZOMad2_1_16fung_FD_122057 | JGI IMG/M metagenome (GOLD analysis project Ga0137403, IMG submission 122057) | Vadose zone soil fungal communities from Angelo Coast Range Reserve, California, USA - CZOMad2_1_16fungal (Hybrid Assembly) | ecosystem: Environmental > Terrestrial > Soil > Vadose zone...
GGCATCCGCTCGGAGGTCGGCGTCAAGGTCTTCGGCAACGACCTCAACGTCCTGCAGGAGCGGGCTCGCGTCATCGCCGACGTCCTGCGGTCCATCCGGGGGGCGGTTGACGTGTACCCGGAGCAGGTCACGGGGGCGCCGTACCTCGACGTCCGCGTGAACCGGGAGGCCGCCGCCCGCTACGGCATCACCGTGGGCACCATCCAGGACGTCATCGAGACGGCGGTGGGAGAGACGAACCTCACGCTGACGATCGAAGGACGCCAGCGTTTTCCCGTGCGGGTCCGGTACGCGCCGGAATATCGTGCCGATCCGGCCGCGCTCGCCGGCGTGCTGGTGACGGCGCCCACCGGCACCCAGGTGCCGCTCGGCCAGGTCGCCGAGATCCGCAACGTCTCCGGCCCGTCGATGATCTCGAGCGAGAACGGCCTGCTCGTGGTCACCGTGTTGCTGAACGTGCGCGGCCGGGACGTCGGCAGCTTCGTCGAGGAGGCGCGTCAGGCCATCGCCGAGCGCGTCGCGCTGCCTCAGGGCTCCTACGTCGAGTGGAGCGGGCAGTACGAGAACGAGCGGCGCGCGCGGGAGCGGCTGCAGATCGTGATCCCGCTCGTCCTGATCGTGATCTTCGTCCTGCTCTACTTCACGTATCGCTCGGTCCTCGACGCCGCCCAGGTGCTGCTCGCCGTCCCCTTCGGCCTCGCCGGCGGGATCTACCTGCTCTACGCGCTCGGCTACAACTTCTCCGTCGCCGTCTGGGTCGGATTCATCGCGCTCTTCGGCACGGCCGTGCAGACGGCGGTGGTCATGGTCATCTATCTGGAAGAGGCCGTCAGCCAGAAGCGGGAAGACCTCGGTGGGCGACTGACGCGCGAGGCGCTGATGGAGGCGGTCAAGGAGGGCGCGCTGCTCCGGCTCAGGCCGAAGGTTATGACGGTCTCCACCGTCGTGGCGAGCCTGCTGCCGATCATGTGGAGTCATTCGACCGGCGCCGAGGTCATGAAGCCGCTCGCCACGCCGGTGCTCGGCGGCATGGTGAGCTCGCTCGGCCTCGTCCTCATCGTGACGCCGGTGATCTTCTACTGGCTGCGAGAGCGAGAGCTGCGGCGCAGCGAGGACGAGGCGCGAGCCGGCCATCGGGTCGGCGAGCGGCCCGTACTGGACTCGAGCGAGTAAAGCCACGACATCACAGGAGGGAGACGACCGATGAAGCGTCTGACCGCAGTGCTGACAGCGTTGGTCTTCGTGTTCGGATTCGGACGTGTTGTGTGGGCCGAAGAGAAGACGGTCGCCACCCAGAAGAGCAAGGACGTCGTCGTCGCGCTGAAGAGCGAGGCCGGCCAGTGGAAGCAGGGCAAGAACGACTTCGTCCTGGAGTTCACCTCGGCCACGGACAAGAAGCCGGTGGATGCCGGCAAGGTGACGCTGAGCACCAGGATGACGATGTCGGGCATGGCGCCGATGATCGCCGGCGCCACCCTGAAGCCCGACAAGACGCCGGGCCGCTACCTGGGCACGATCGAGTTTTCCGACACGGGGACGCGCCAGGTGACGGTCGCCTGGGATGGGCCGGCGGGCAAGGGCTCGACGAAGTTCTCGGTTCCGGTCCGCTAGCGCCATGGCTCGGCCAAGCGGAACGCTCGTGTTGCTCCTGGTAGCGGCTCTCGCCGTCACCGGCGTGGCTCAGGCCCAACCCGGCGGCGAGCTCACGGTGGACGAGGTCGTTGCCCGCGCGCTCGCCGACAGCCCCGATCTCCGCGCCGCGCGCGCGGAGATCGATGCGGCCGCCGGGCGTCTTCAGCAAGCGGGCTTGCGTCCCAACCCGATGCTGGAGCTGGGAGGCCAGAAAGCGCTGAGCCCGGACAACAACGTCATGATCGGACTCACCGTCCCGCTCGATCTCAACGGCCGCAAGGAAGGTCGTGTCGCCGTCGCGGAGCGGGAGCTTCAGATGAAGCGCGCCCAGGTCCGTGACCGAGAGCGGCGTCTGGCCGCCGACGTCCGGATGAAGGCGGGCGAGCTGCTCGCGGCGCGACGGAGCCTGGCCGTCACCGACGATCTGTTGGGGTTGAACCGCGACGCCCTTCGGCTCGTCCGCGATCGCGTGCGCGAGGGCGCGACCCCGGCGCTCGAGGAGAACTTGATGCTCGTCGAGGTCAATCGTCTCGACGCCCTGCGGCAGCTCCTCGCGAGTCGCCTCGACATCGCGTCGCTTCAGCTGAAGGCGCTGGCGGGCATGGCACCCGACACCCCGCTGACGCTGCGCGGCGACCTGGCCCCGAGCGGGTCGCCGCCGATCACGGACGAGGCGGTACGTCAGGCGCTGGCGGCCCGCCCCGATCTCGACGCCGCCCGTGCCAACGTCGCGATGGGCGCGGCGAAGATTCGCAAGGAGCGGGCGGAAGGCCGGTGGGACGCCAGCGTCAACGTCGGCTACCAGCGCCAGGACTTCGGTTTCGATCTGAACGGCGTCACCAGCAGCGGCGCCACGCGGCCGATCCAGGACGTCTTCCATTATTTCGGCGCCGGCGTGAGCATCGTGCTCCCGGTGCGTAATCGTAACCAGGGCAACATCGCGGCCGCGTCGGCGGAGGCGCAGGCCGCCGAGCGCCGACTCCAGTTCGCCGAGCTCACCATCCGCCAGGAAGTCGCGGCGGCCCTCGCGCAATACGCGGCGGCGCGACGCTCGCTCGAGATCTACGAGCGGGGCGTTCGCGACGTCGCGACGCGCAACCTCGCCGTCGTGCGGCAGACGTACGCGTTGGGACGTGGCTCGCTGCTCGACGTGATCGCCGAGCAGCGGCGCTACATCGAGATCGAGAACGGCTACACGGACACGCTCAAGCAGGTATACGACGCGATGGTCGAGATCGATCGGGTGACCGCCACGATCTCGAGCACTGCGGGGAGATGACCGATGGATGACGAAATGATGGACGACCGGCCGGCACGCCCCACCCGCAGCCGTCTGCGCCGATACGTCGGCCTGGCCGCCGGCGCTGTCGTGCTGCTGGTGCTCGGCGCCGCGGGCGGAATCATATGGAGCGAGCGACATGGCGGCGATGCGCGCGCCAGGCCGGTGGCGCCGGCCCGGGACGCTCAACCCCCCGCCGCTTCGCCCCGCGGCGGGTCGATGTCGGGGATGCCGGGCATGTCGGCCCCGGCGGGACAGGCGGCACCGGCCAAGAGTGAGGAGGCCTTCGAGATTTCGTTGACGCCGGATGCCATGGAACGCGCCGGGATCAGGATCGCCGAGGTCAAGAGCCACACGTCCGTCTCGGTCATGACGGTCCCCGGGACCGTCATGTCGAACGCGTACCGCGACACGAAGGTGAACGCGCTCGTGGGCGGCGTCGTGCGCCAGGTGACGGTGGAGCTCGGCGCCTCGGTGCGCCGGGGCGCGCCGCTGGCGGTGATCTTCAGCGGCGAGCTCGCCGACGCGCAGATGAAGTACCTGTCGATGCGGGCGATGCTCGAGGCCGACCATCAGAAGCTCGAGCGGACTCAGAAGCTGGTCGCGCTCGGCTCAGCCAGCCGCCAGGAGCTGGAGGAAGTGACCGCCGTCCACACTGGCCACGAAACCGAGGTGGCTGCCGCGCGCCAGCGGCTCCTGCTGTTGGGCCTGTCGGCTGACCGGGTCGCAAAGCTCGAAAGCGCGTCCCAGGTTGTATCCGAAGTCACGGTATCCGCGCCGGCCGATGGCCTGGTGATCTCCCGCGCTGTGAACCCCGGGCAGGTCATCAACGCCGGCCAGGAGCTGTTCGTCGTCACGGATCTGAGCACCGTCTGGGTCATCGGCGATCTCTACGAGCGCGACTTCTCTCGCGTCCGCGTGGGCTCTCCGGCCACGGTCACGATTGCCTCGATGCCCGAGCGCACGCTGAAGGGCAGCGTGGCCTACATCGACCCGCGAGTCGACGCGGCGACACGGACCGCGAAGGTGCGCGTCGAGGTGCCGAACCGCGGTGGCGACCTCCGCCTCGGCATGTTCGTCACCGTGAGCTTCGAGACCGGCGCGGCCGCGCGGATCATCGTCGTGCCGCGCGCCGCCGTCCAGACGCTGGGCGACCGCGCGGTCGTGTACGTCCCCGCGGAAGGGGAGGAAGGCAAGTTCATCGAGCGCGCGGTGAAGCTCGGGGCCCCGGTTGGTGAATTCGTGCCGGTGCTGGACGGACTCAAGGCCGGCGAACGGGTGGTGACCGACGGAAGCTTCTTTCTCCGGGCCGAAGCCACGCGAACGAGGTCCGGCGGATGAGCGTCAGGCCGCCAGATCGCGACGGCGAGACTCGTACTCTTCCCGCGAGATCTCGCCGCGCGCGTAGCGCTCGCGGAGGATGTCGAGCGCTCCGTTCCGCGGAGTGGGCCGCCTGTACTGCGTCAGCCGCCATGAACACCCATGCAGAACGTCTTGACCTTGACCCTGGGGGCCAGGTTTACCCTCCGGACATGGGGCGAAACGACCTGTTCATCGGTGAGCTCGCGGCCCGGGGCGGGACAACTCGTAAGGCGGTGAGGCTCTACGAGACGGCGGGAATCCTGCCCGCGCCACGCCGCACGGCGTCCGGCTATCGCGTGTACGACGCCGAGGCGCTGAGGCTGCTCGGATTCGTGCGTCAGGCGCAGCGGCTCGGCTTCACGCTGGGCGAGATCAGGGAGATCGTCGGCATCAAGCGCGCGGGCCGCGCGCCGTGTCCGCACGTCCGTGATCTCGTCCGGCGGAAGGCGGACGAGCTCGACCAGCGGCTCGAGGACCTGCAACAGGTTCGCAACGGCCTTCGCCATTTGTTGAAGCGCTGGTGGTCGGCGCCGAAGGGCGCCGCCGCCGTCTGCCCGCACATCGAACACACCAGGAGGACTGCAAGATGAAGGACGTGAAGATGTCGCTCTGCCCGGCGTGCACCGCGTGCCCGGAAGTCGAGATCGTCGGCGACGAAGTCCGGATCGGCGAGGCGGGTAACCTCGTCGTCTTGAAGAAGGACGAATGGAATGTTCTCGTGGACCTGATCGCGTCGGGGCGAGTGTCGAAGCTCTGATCGAATGAGCAGGGAGGCTGAGCAATGAAGAGATTGTACTGGATGCTGGTCGCAGCGTTGGTGCTCGCCGTCGCCGCCACCGCCGGAGCGCAGATGCCGGCGCCGCCGTCGGGTCAGCCGGGCCAGCAACACCCGATGCCCGGCGGCGGTCCGGGCATGGGCGGCGGCATGTGTCCCATGATGATGGGTGGCGGCGGGATGCCGATGATGGGCATGATGGGCAGCCAGCCCGAGTCCGCCCGAGCGATGCAGATGCGCGGCGAGATGATGAAGGCGATGGGCGACGTCCTGATCAAGTACGGAAAGATGATGGAGGGCGCGAAGTAGCGGCGGGCGGCTCGGCCTGTCACAGTCTCCTGGGACCCGGGTCTAAGAGTCAGGAGACGGTCCATGGCCAGTGACGTGCCGCTCGCCGATCTTTCGCCGATCGATGCCGACGACCGCGTCCTGGTGGGACGCGCGGCCGCCGGCGAGCGGCAGGCGCTCGAGGAGCTGGTCCGGCGTCACCAGGCGTGGATCTACAACATCGCGATCCGCATGCTCGCCCACCCCCAGGATGCCGAGGACGCGACCCAGGAAGTCCTCATCAAGGCCCTCACGCGGCTGTCGTCGTTCGAGGGGCGGAGCAGCTTCCGGACCTGGCTCTACCGGATCGTCGTGAACCACGTCCTGAACATGAAGCGCGGACGTCTGGAGCCCGAGGCGCTGACGTTCAGCTGTTACGCCCATGGCCTCGACAACACGCCCGACCTCGATCCCCCGGACGAGGCCAGCGTGCCGGTCGACGTCCGGCTGGTCGTCGACGAGGCGCGGATCAGCTGCACCGCGGGCATGCTGCTCTGTCTCGACCGCGCGCAACGGTTGGTCTACATCCTCGGCGACATCCTGGAGGTCAGCGATGCCGTCGGGGCCGAGCTGCTGGAGATCAGCCGTGACAACTTCCGCCAGCGCCTCGCGCGGGCACGCCGCGATCTCCACAGTTTCATGAACGACAAGTGCGGGCTCGTGGATCCGGCGAATCCGTGCCGCTGCGAGAAGAAGACCCGCGGCTTCATCCAGGCCGGCTACGTCGATCCCGGCAACCTCCGCTTCGCCCGCGCGCGCATCCGGCAGGTAAGGGCCGTGGTTCCCGAGACGTACGAAGCGCTGACCACCCTCGACGCGCGGTGCGCGCGTATTTTTCGTGAGCACCCGTTTTACGAGGCGCCGGATGCGGTGCCGGCGCTGCGGCAGCTCATCGAGAGCGACGAGTTCCGGCGGGCGACGGACCAGCCGTGATGGCGGCGCCGTCGCTGGTGGCCGTCGTGTGCGCATTGACGTTCGTCCACTTCACCGCCGCGCAGATGCGCGGCCCGCTGCTTCCGCTCTACGCCGTCGCCCACGGTGCGACGGCGACCGGCGTCGGGTTCATCGTGGCCGCGCACATGGCGGTGGCGGCTCTGGCCTCGATCCCGCTCGGCCGCGCCTCCGACGTCTGGGGCCGTCGCTCGCTCCTCCTGGGCGGGATGGCCACGAGCGCCGTCACCTCGCTCGTTCTGCCACTGGTCGAGGGCGAACTCGCGCTGGCGGCGGTGTACGGTCTCGCCGGTCTCGGCGTGGCGGCGTTCACGCCCAGCGCGATGTCGTTGGTGGGCGACGCGGCCGCGCCCGGGGCGGCCGGGCGCGCGTACGCGTGGTACGCCACGGCACACTACGGGGCGATCGGCGTCGGACCCTTCCTCGGCGGGCTCGCCGCCGAGTGGTGGGGCTATCGGGCCGCGTTCGTGGCCAGCGCTGCCGGCGCCGCGATCGCCTTCGGGCTCGGCGTGGCGATGGCCGTGCACCCCGCGTCGCAGCCGGCCTCGCGGGCCGGCGCCACGTTCCGCGACGTCCGGAGCAATTCGAAAATCTGGGCAGGGTGGCTAGTGGCTGCCAGCGGCCTTCTCACTCAGGGCGTGGTTTTCACGTTCTTTCCACTGCTCGGTGAGGCGACGGGTTTCTCCCCGGCGGCCATCGGCCTGGTCTTCCTGGTGTTGGGCGTCGCGAACACGGCCGCACGCGTCCCAGCCGGATGGCTGATGGATCGCACGAACCGCGCCGCGCCGTACGCCGTCGGCGGCGTGCTCGCGGGATCGGTGGCCACCGCGCTGCTGCCTCACGTCACCGATCGCGGCGCCCTGCTGGCCCTGGTCGCGGTGTTCGGCGTGGTCAGCGGGACCGCCGGCGTCGCGATCGGCGTCGCGCTGGCCGCCGCGACGACGCCGGCCACCCGCGGCCTCGTCATGGGCGGCTACAGCACCGCGCTCTATCTCGGGCTGGCGCTCGGCTCGTTCGCGCTCGGGCCCGTCATCACGCGCCACGGCTATGCGGTCGGGTTCTCGGCCGGCGGCGCGGCCGGCGCGCTCGGGGCGCTCGCCGCCGCCGCGCTGTGGATGACGGCCGCGCGGGCACCGTGCCCTCGGCTTCGAGAAACGCGGTGAAGGCCTGCCCACTGGCGCTGAGCGGGCGCCGCTCATCGCGAATGATGTGGAAATGTCGGCGAATCTTCATCCCGTTCACGCGTAGCACACGTAGCCGGCGTGCGCGCCGCTCGTCTTCGATCGCGTAGCGCGAGACGAACGCGACGCCGAGACCTGCCATCACCGCGCGCTTGATGGTCTCCGTGTGGTCGAGCTCCATCGCCGGCCGCACGGTGACGCCGGCCTGACGCAGCGCGCGCTCGGTGACCTGCCGCGTCGCCGAGCCATCCTCCCTGACGAGAAGGGGCTGGCGCCCCAGCCACGTCCGCGACACCGCCTCGTCTTTCACCGGATGGTCGCGTGGCACGATCAGCTGCAGCTCGTCCACGATGCCGGCCGCGACGCACCGCTCGGTCGGTCCCAGCGTGTGGCCGCCGATGATGGCCACGTCGACCTCGCCGTTCTGGACACGCTGCTCCACGACCCGGGAGTTGGCCACGCGAAGCTCGACGGTCACGCCCGGATAGCGCTTCCGAAATCGTGCGATGAGCGCCGGCAACACGTACGTCCCCGGCGTCGTGCTCGCGCCCACGACCAGGGACCCGCGCGCGAGGCCGTCGAGCTCGGTGATGGCCTGCTTGCCGGCGGCCAGCGTCGCCACCAGGCGGGTCGCGTAGTCTTCGAAGACCCGTCCCGCCTCGGTCAGCGTGACCGAGCGACTGTGCCGGACGAACAGCGGCACGCCGAGCTCCTGCTCGAGCTGGCGCGTGTGCTCGGACAGCGTCGGCTGCGACAGGTGGATGTGCTCGGCGGCCCGGCTGAAGCTCTGCGCGCGCGCGATCGCGAGGAAGACTTCCAGCTGCCTGATCGTCATAGGTCTTTCCCGATCGTATCGATCAAGACGATGTATTGGACCCTATACCACCCGGCGGCGTACGACAAGGGCAGGAGGTGCTCCATGATTTTCCGTCATTTCCTCTCGCCCAAGACCGGGTGCGCGAGCTACGTGCTCGGCTGAAGCGGCGCAGCCAGCTGCGCTGTGGTGGATCCACAGCACGACATCGAGCCGTATCTCGAGGCCGCGGCGCAAAAGAGCATGCGCATCAGCCACATCATCGAGACGCACGTGCAGGCCGATCACGTGTCGGGCGCCCGGCGCCTGGCCGAGGTGACGGGGGCGCCGGTCTTCATGCACGAGGCCGCCGACGTCCGATTCCCGCACGTCGACATGGCGGACGAAGACCAGCTCGACCTCGGCAACGTCGGCCTCAAGGTCCTGGCCACGCCCGGGCACACGCCGGACGGCGTCTCCCTCCTCGTGACCGACCGCTCGCGGGCCACCGAGCCGTGGTTCATCTTGACCGGCGATACGCTGTTCTCCGGCGGGGTGGGCCGGCCGGACCTGCTCGGCAGCGGCGCGGAGCACCGGCTCGCGGAGCAACTGTACGACAGCCTGCACGGCCGGCTGCTGTCGCTCCCCGACCATCTCGAGGTGTTCCCCGCGCATTTCGGCGGCGCCGTCTGCGGCAAGGGACTGAGCGGAAAGCCCGGGTCCACGATCGGATTCGAGCGGCGGTTCAATCCGGCCCTCCAGCACGGCAAGCGCGACGACTTCGTGCGGTTCGTCCTCAGTGACTTGCCGCCGCAGCCGCCGCAGTTCGCCGAGAATCGACGGGTCAACCTCGGCCTGACGGCGTGACGACGCGGCTCGGGCTGCGCGAGAACCTTCCGCAGTTCGCGCTGCTCGTGCTGATCAACGCCTTCGTCGGCGGCATGGTCGGTCTCGAACGGACCGTGCTGCCGTTGCTCGGCGAGCGAGAGTTCGGTCTCAGCTCGAAGACGGCCATCACGTCCTTCATCGTGAGCTTCGGCATCACGAAAGCGGTGCTCAACCTGATCGCGGCCCGGCTATCGGAGCGGGTCGGGCGCAAGCCGATCCTGATCGCGGGATGGCTCTTTGCCCTGCCCGTTCCGTTCTTGCTGATCTACGCCCCGTCATGGTGGTGGATCGACGTGGCGAACGTGCTTCTCGGCGCCAACCAGGCGCTCGCGTGGTCGATGACGGTGAACATGAAAATCGATCTCGTCGGTCCCTCGCGGCGGGGCCTCGCGCTGGGCCTCAACGAGTTTGCCGGATACTTCTCCGTGGGCGTTGTCTCGTGGGCCACCGGCTACATCGCGGGTCACTACGCCCTACGTCCGCACCCGTTCTATCTCGGCATCGTTCTCGCGGTGACCGGGCTCGGCCTGTCGCTGTTCTTCGTCCGTGAGACGCTCGGACACGCCCGGCTCGAGGCGCGCGGGCACGCGACGCCGGCGCCCGGCGCGACGCTGGGCCACATCTTCTACGTCACGACAATCGGCAACGCGAGCCTGTTCGCCGCCTGTCAGGCCGGGCTGGTGAACAACCTGAACGACGGCATGTCGTGGGGCATCTACCCGTTGTTCTTCGCCGGCTTCGGACTCGGCGTCGAGGCGATCGGCGTGATCAAGGCGGTCTATCCGGGCGTCTGGGGGATGCTGCAGATCGCCACGGGTCCGCTCTCCGATCGCTGGGGCCGGAAGGGGCTGATCGCCGGTGGCATGATCGTGCAAGCGGCCGGCATCTGGCTGACGGTGATGGTGCCGACCTACCCGGCGTGGCTCACCGGCGCCGCCCTGCAGGGTCTCGGGACGGCCATGGTGTACCCGACGCTCCTCGCCGCCATCACCGATCACACTCATCCGACATCGCGGGCAACGAGCCTGGGCGTGTACCGATTCTGGCGGGACGCGGGCTACGCCATCGGGGCGCTGCTGTCGGGCATCGTCGCGGATCTCGTCGGGCTCGGTGCGGCGATTCATCTCGTGGCCGGCCTCACGCTCCTGTCGGGGATCGTCGTGGCGTACATCATGGTCGAAGCGAGGGCGCAGCCGGCCGCCGCTTCGGCCTGAGGTCTCGCCCGTTCTAGAGAATGGGCGTCGGCGATGTCCTCGGTTTGCTGCTCTATCACGCTGCGGCCAAGAGACTGATCCGGCTCTGATCCGCAGAGCGCCTGCTGGCGGAGCGCCATGTGTTCCGGCAGACTGCGGCTGTGAAGGACTGTTGCGAGATCACGGCCGACTTCACGGAGCGCCAGCGGCGTGTCCTCCGCGTCGTTCTCTGGATCAACGTCGCCATGTTCCTCGTGGAGGCGACGGGCGGCCTGCTCGCTCACTCGACAGCGCTTCTCGCGGACTCCGTCGACATGCTGGGCGACGCCATCGTCTACGGCTTCAGTCTCTACGTCGTCGCGCGCGGACCCGTGTGGCAGGCGCGCGGCGCGCTGCTCAAAGGCGTCATCATGGCGGTATTCGGCGCCGGCGTGCTCGCCGAAGTGGCGATGAAGCTGGTCGCCGGCATCGTGCCGGTTGCCGAGACGATGGGCGTGATCGGGGCGATGGCTCTGGCCGCGAACCTCGTCTGCCTGGCCCTCCTCTGGCCTCGCCGCACCGACGACGTCAACATGCGGTCGGCCTGGACGTGCTCGCTCAACGACGTCGCCGGCAACGTCGGTGTGCTCCTCGCCGGAGCCGGGGTGGCGTTGAGCGGCAGGGGATGGCCGGACATCGCGGTGGGGCTCGTCATCGCCGCGTTGTTCGGCACGTCGGCGGTGGGCGTCATCCGCGATGCCCGCCGGCAGCTTCGGCCGGTCCGGGTCGGCTAAGGGTTTTCGCCAGGTCGGGCGCTTTCCGCTTCCGGGGCCCGCACGGTAGGGGCACGTCTCAGCGCGCGGTGCCGCCGGCGGCCGGCCCGACGAACCGTCGCCGCGCCGACAGCGTCCAGTAGAGGGCGATCAGGGCGCCGAGCAGCAGCATCGTCCACAGCACCAGCTCGTTGGGCGGGAGCGCGAAGACGACGCTGATCACGATCACCCAGAGGATGGCGACGGCGTTGATCGCCGGCCCGAAGCGGCCGAGGCTCCATGGCGCCGTCGCGCGCGTCGCGTACTCGCCGAGGCCCCGGCGCCGGTTGCGCCAGTTCAGCCAGATCGGGATCACGTAGGCGAGGTAGAGCGTGATCGTGCTGATCGAGGTCACGACGGAATACGCCGCGGCATACACCGTGATCAGGACGGCGAGGGCGCTCGTGACGACGATCGACCACACGGGCGTGCGCAGTCGGGGATGCACGCGCTTGAGCAAGCGCGCGCCGGGCATGCCGTCGTCGCGCGCGAACGCGTACCACATGCGCGCCATCGAGGTGATCGACGCGAGTCCGCAGAGCCACATCGCGACGCCGATGATCACGGCCACGACGTGGCCGAGCCCGCGCGGCAGGTTGCCGTAGGCGACTTGTAAGACGGGGTACGCGTCGTTGGCGGTGGCCGCGACGTCGCCCTTCGGGATCGACCACGTCAGCACCAGCAGCAGCGCGTAGCCGACGACGGCGGAGACGGCCACCGAGAGGAAGACGCCCCAGGCGGAGTTGAGCCGCGCCATCACCGTCTCCTCCGCGACGTGGGCCGAGGCATCGTAGCCGGTATAGGTCCACTGCGCCTGGAGCAAGCCGAGCACGAACACCAGTGCGAGCGGCGCTGCGGTGTAGAGCGCGAGGAGTCCCGGCACCAGCGCGAAGAGTGGCGAGGGGACCTTGTAGTCGGCGACGACCAGCGCGGGCGCTGTGCGGCCGCCACCGAGGTCGGCGGACGCGGCCTCGAGCGGACTCGCCGTCGTCACGTGGCGCACGAGAAATCCCAAATCGTTGTGATGGGCGCCGAGGAACGCCAGCGCCAGCACGATCACCAGCACGCCGCCGACGTGCCACCACACGCTGAAGTCGCTCAGCCGCGCGGTGAGGCGGATGCCGAACACGTTGATGAGGACTTGCTGGATCATGATCGCGACCATCACCGTGAGCTGGAAGTACCAGTTGGTGGCCGAGCCGAACAGCGGCACCGCGACGTCGGCGGGCAGCCCGGCGATGCGCGTGGCGGCGCCGATCAAGTACGTCGCGGCCGCCACGTTGATGCCGGCGGTGATGGTGACCTGGCCGATCATGTTCAGCCACGCGGTGAGCCACGCCCAGCCGCGCCCGCCGAGGCGGAACGCCCAGAAGTAGAGGCCGCCCGCCGTCGGGTACGCGGAGGCCAGCTCCGCCATCGAGGCCGCCACGCAGAGCGTGAGCACGCTCACCAGCGGCCAGCCGACCGTGTTGATCACCGGTCCCGCCAGCTTGAGGCCGTAGCCGTAGAGCAGCACGGCGCCGGTGAGGACCGAGATGATCGAGAACGAGATGGCGAAGTTGGAGAAGCCGCCCATCTCGCGGAAGAGCTGCTGCGCGTAGCCCAGCCGCGCGAGATCCCGCGCGTCCTGCTCGAGGAGCTGCTGGCGCGTCGGCATTCTTGGCGTCCGCACCCGAGCCTACGCTACGATGCTGGCGACCGCCATGGGCTATCGCCTCGTGCGAGGCTTCATCCGGCTGTTGCTCCGGCTCTTCTACCGGCGCGTGGACGTCGTGGGCGCCGAGCGCATCCCCCGCGGACCGCTGATCATCACCGCCAATCACCACAACTCGCTCGTCGACCCGATGCTGATCATGGCGACGTTCCCGCGGCGCATCACCGTGCTCGCGAACGCGCCGCTCTTCCGACACCCGCTCATCGGCCCGTTCCTGCGCGCCGTCGGCGCGCTGCCGGTGAATCGGCGCAAGGAGGCGGGCGACGATCCCCCGAAGAACGAGGCGATGTTCGCCACGGCCATCGCGCACCTGCGCGCCGGCGGCGCCATCCTGATCTTCCCCGAGGGCCGCACTCAGCCCGTCCCCACTCTCCTTCCGCTGCGCACCGGCGTCGCGCGCCTGCTGCTCGGCGCCGAGGCCCACGGCGGGAGCCACGGCGTGACGCTGCTCCCCGTGGGGCTGGTGTACAAGACGCCGGGGACGTTCCGTGTGGCCTCGGCGCTGATCGCCGTCGGCGCGCCGGTGCAGGTCGACGACTGCATCGCCGCCTACGCCGTCGAGCCCGAGGCGACGGTGCGCCGGCTGACCGAGCGGCTGGCGTGGGCCATCCGCGCGCAGATCGTGGAGGCCGAGGACCAGCACACGCTCGAGCTGGCGAGCGCGCTGGAGCGCGCGTGGCGCGAGGAGCGTGGCGGCGCCGCCGCCGACGCCGAGGCGTCGCTGGCGTGGCGCCGCGAGGTGATGCGCGCGGCCCGGGCGCTGGCCGAGCGCGCGCCGGACCGCGTGACGGAGTTCCGACAGCGGCTCGAGGCCTACCGCGCGCACCTGAGCGAGAGCGGGCTCTCCGACGCGGAGCTGGGCCGCCCGTACACCGTGTCCGTCGTCGCGCGCTGGACCGTCGGCAACGCCGTGAAGCTCGCGATCACGCTGCCGCTGGCGCTCTGGGGCATCGCCTCGCACGCGCTGCCCTACGCGTTGACGCGCGTCGCCGTCGGCGCCATGCGCCGCACGGAAGAGGAGGAGGCCACCGACAAGATGGCGGCCGGGCTCGTGCTCTATCCGCTCTGCTGGGCGCTCGAGGCCTGGCTCGTGAGGCGGTTCGCGGGGGTCGAGGCGCTCGTCGTGTTCCTCCTGCTGCTGGCGCCCTCGGGGCTGATCGCCCTGGCGTGGCGCGCGCGACTCGAGCGCGTCGTGCGGCAGGCGCGCGCCTTCGGCCGCTTCGTCGTCGATCGCCGCCTGCACGCCGATCTCATCGCCGAGCGCCGCACGCTCGTGAGCGAGGCGATGGCCCTGGCCGACCTCGCCGGGGAGCGACGCGCATGACCCGGCGCTGGCGGGAGTCGCCGGCCACCCTCCTCGGTGTCCTCACCGGCCTCAACGCCCTCAACTATCTCGACCGCTACGTCGGCGCCGCCACGCTGCCGCTGATGCTCGCCTCGCTGTCGATCTCCGACGCCGCCGGCGGCCTGCTCCAGTCGGCGTTCATCCTCACCTACGCGCTCGTCTGCCCGTTCATCGGCTGGGCGGGCGACCGCGGCCCGCGGATGCGGCTGGCCGCGGCCGGCGTGTTCCTGTGGAGCGTGGCCACCGTCGCCTCCGGCCTCGCGCCGACCTACGCGCTGCTGCTGCTCGCGCGCGCCGTCGTCGGCGTCGGCGAGGCCTCGTACGCGGTGGTGACGCCGTCGCTCCTGTCCGACTGCTACCCGCCCGAGCGGCGTGCCCGCGTGCTCGGCATCTTCTACGCCGCCATCCCGGTCGGCAGCGCGCTCGGCTACGTCGTCGGCGGGCTGGTGGGTGAGCACTTCGGCTGGCGCGCGGCGTTCTTCGTGGCGGGCGCGCCGGGCATGGCGCTGGCGTTCGTGCTGCTGCTGCTCGTCGAGCCGCGGCGCGGCGCGCGCGACGCCGGCGGCGCGAGCGCCGTCACCCCGCTCTCGCTGGGCGCTTCGCTGCGCGCCCTCGTCGCCCGGCGCTCGTGGGTCTCCAACACCGCCGCGCAGGTCATCTACACGTTCGCGATGGGCGGGCTGGCCACCTGGATGCCGACCTACTTCGTGCGCGAGCGAGGCATCCCGCTGGCCACCGCGGCGTCGACCTTCGGGCTGATCCTCGTGGCGGCGGGGTTCCTCGGCACCCTGATCGGCGGCCGGCTCAGCGACGCTCTCACGCGGCGCGTGCCCGGCGCGCACTTCGTGCTCTCCGGCGCCTCGCTCGTCGCCTCGATCGTGTTCACGCTGCCGGCGGTGCTGGCGCCGTCGCCCGCGGTCTTCTGGCCCGCGACGTTCGTCACGCTCCTGCTGCTCTTCATGAACATCGGCCCGCTGAACGCGGCGATGGCCAACGTGTTGCCCGCCGACCTCCGCGCGCGGGGCTTCGCGGTGACGACGGGCGTGATGCACCTGCTCGGCGACGCGGCCTCGCCGTGGCTCATCGGCGTCGCCTCCGACGCCGTCGGCCTCACCGCGCCGGTGCTGGTGACGGGCTGCCTCCTCGTCCTGGCCGGCGTCGTGCTCCTGCTGGACCGCGCCTCGCTCGTGCGTGACATGCGCGCCGTGGTCGGCAGCGACGACCGCGCGCCGGCGGTGAGGCATGGCTGACGCGGCGCTCTGGGTCGCGCGCGCGGCGCTCGTGGCCGTCGGCCTCGGGCTCTGGTTCTGGACCCAGCGTCTGATCGGCGCGCGGCCGTTTCCGTCGCGCGGGATCGGCGACGCCGTGCACGACTGGACGGAGCCCTGGAACCGCTGGCTCAACGCCAACCCGCGCGCCGCCGACGCGTTGCTCATCGCCTCCTCGGCGGTGATCGACCTGCTCGGCCTCTTCCTGCTCGGCGCCGCGATCTTCGGCCCGACGTTCCGGCCCTTCGTCGGCCTGCTGCTGCTCTACGCGCTGCGCCAGCTCTGCCAGGGCCTCTGCGCGTTCGCGCCGCCCGAGGGGATGATCTGGCGCAGCCCGGGCTTCCCCTCGCTGCTGGTGACGTACGGCACCGCCACCGACCTGTTCTTCTCGGGCCACACCGCCATCGCCGTCTACGGCGCGCTGGAGCTGATGCGTCTCGGCGGGCCGTGGCTCGTGCTGCTCGGCGTGGCCATCGTGCTCTTCGAGGCGGGCGCGGTGCTCGTGCTGCGCGCGCACTACACGGCGGACGTGTTCGCCGCGATCGTCACCGCGCTGTGGGCGGCGGGCGCCGCCGAGGGCTTCGGGCCGGTGGTGGACCGCGCGCTCGTGGCGCTGCTGCGGGCCTTCTAGCGCGAGCTACTCGCCGCCCTGCGGCAGCGGCCGTCGCGGCTTGAGCCCGAGCGCCGACGCCACGCGGCGGCGCGCGCGGCCGGCGGCGAGCCGCCAGCGCTCCATATAGAGGTAGACGACCGGCGTCGTGTAGAGGGTGAGGAGCTGGCTCAGCAGCAGCCCGCCGACGATCGCGATGCCGAGCGGGCGCCGCAGCTCCGAGCCCGTGCCGATGCCCACGGCCAGCGGGAGCGCGCCGAGCAGCGCGGCCAGCGTCGTCATCAAGATGGGCCGGAACCGGCGCAGGCACGCCTCGTGGACGGCCTCCTGGGGCGACTTGCCCTCGCGCCGCTCCAGCTCCAGCGCGACGTCGATCACCATGATCGCGTTCTTCTTCACGATGCCGATCAGCAAGATGATGCCGATCACCGCGATGATGGTCAGCTCGATCCCGGTCACGAGCAGCGCGAGCAGCGCGCCCACGCCCGCCGATGGCAGCGTGGAGAGGATCGTGAACGGGTGGACGAGGCTCTCGTACAGGATGCCGAGCACGATGTAGACGGCCACCAGCGCGGCCAGGATCAGCAGCGGCTGGTTCGCGAGCGCGGCCTGGAACGCCTGCGCCGTCCCCGTGAAGCTGCCACGGATGCCGCCGGGCAGGCCGATGCGGTTGGCCTCGCCGAGGATCGCGGTGACGGCGTCACCCAGCGCCACCTCGGGCGCCAGGTTGAAGAAGATGGTGATGGCGGGGAAGAGGCCCTGGTGGTTCACCTGCAGCGGTGCCCGGCTGGTGCCGAACTTGGTGACCGCGGTGAGGGGGACCATGTTGCCCGACGCGCCGCGCACGTAGATCTGCGAGAGCGCCTCGGGGCTCTGCCAGTACTCCGGCGCCACCTCCATCACGACGTGGTACTGGTTGAGCGTCGTGTAGATCGTCGAGACCTGCCGCTGGCCGAAGGCGTCGTAGAGCGTCTCGTCGATCATCTTCGTGGTCACGCCGACGCGCGCGGCGCTGGCACGGTCGATCTCCAGCGGCACCTGGAGCCCGCGATCCTGCTGGTCGCTCGACAGGTCGCGCAGCTCCTTCATCTTGCGCATGGCGGCCAGCAGACGCGGCGCCCACGCGTTGAGCTCGTCGAGGTTGTCGCTCACCAGCGTGTACTGGTACTGCGCCTGGCTGATGCGCCCGCCGAGGCGCACGTCCTGCGTCGCCTGGAGGAACAGCGTGGCGCCGGGCACCGTGGCCAGCTTCGGTCTGAGCCGCGCGATGACCTCGTCGGCGCTCAGCTTGCGCTCCGAGCGCGGCTTGAGCGAGATGAACATGCGCCCGGTGTTGCTGGTCGTCCCGCGGCCGCCGCCGCCGCCCGTGAAGGCGGTGGCCGTCTCGACGGCGGGATCGGTCTGCACGATCTCGACGAAGCGCACCATCTTGTCGCGGATGGCCGCAAAGGACACGTCCTGCGCGGCCACGAGGACGCCGGCGATCCGCCCGTTGTCCTGCTGCGGGAAGAACCCCTTGGGGATCACCACGAACAGCCAGACGTTCACCGCGAACGTGATCACGGCGATCAGCATCACGGTGGCGGGATGCCGCAGCGTCCAGGAGAGGGTCGTGTCGTAGGTGCGGAGGACCCAGCCGGGCCGCTCCGTTTCGGGCTTGCGCTTGGCGCGCAGGAGCATCGCGCACATCATCGGCGTGGTGGTCAGCGACACGAGGAGCGAGATGACGATGGCGATCGACATGACGGCGGCGAACTCGCGGAAGAGCCGGCCCACCAGCCCGCCCATCAGGAAGATCGGGATGAAGACGGCGATGAGCGAGACGCTGATGGACAGCACGGTGAAGCCGATTTCCTGCGCGCCGACCAGCGCCGCCTGCGCCACCGGCATGCCCGCCTCGAGGTGGCGGATCACGTTCTCGACGACGACGATGGCGTCGTCTACCACGAAGCCGGTGGCGATCGTGAGCGCCATCAGCGAGAGGTTGTCGATCGAGTAGCCGATGAACCACATCACGCCGAAGGTGCCGACGAGCGAGACGGGCACCACCACGCCGGGGATCAGCGTCGCCCGCCAGTCGCGCAGGAAGAGGAAGACGACGAGCACCACGAGGCCGATGGCGATGGTCAGCGCCACCTCGACGTCGTGAACGGAGGCCCGGATGGTCACCGTCTGGTCCAGGGCCACGGTGAGCTGCACGTCGCCGGGCACGCTGGCTCGGAGGATGGGCATCTCCTCGCGGATGCGGTCCACGGCGTCGATGACGTTGGCGCCGGGCTGGCGGAACACCACGAGCAGGATGGCCGGCTTGCCGTTGGACAGCCCGAGCGCGCGCAGATCCTCCACCTCGTCGCGCACGTAGCCCACGTCGCTCAGGCGCACGGGGGCGCCGTTGCGCCAGGCCACCACGAGCGGCGCGTACTCGGCGGCGTAGCGCAGCTGGTCGTTGGCGCGGATCTCCCACGACCGGTCGGCGCCGTGCAGCTGGCCTTTCGGCCGGTTGACGTTGGCGTTGGCCAGCATGTTGCGCACGCCCTCGAGGCCGATCCCGTAGCGCGCGAGCGCTGCCGGGTTCAGCTCGACGCGCACGGAGGGCAGCGAGCCGCCGCCCACGAAGACCTGGCCGACGCCCTCGAGCTTCGCCAGCTTCTGCTGGAGCACGGTGGAGGCGACGTCGTACATGGCGGCGCGGCTCACGGTGTTCGAGGTCAGCGCGATGATCAGGATCGGCGCGTCGGCCGGGTTGACCTTGCGGTACGTCGGGTTGGCCGGCATGTTCGGCGGCAGCTGGCCGGCGGCGGCGGCGATGGCCGCCTGCACGTCGCGCGCGGCGCCGTTGATGTCCCGCGCGAGATCGAACTGCAGCGTGATGGTGGTGGCGCCGAGGAACGACGTCGACGTCATCTCGGTGACGCCGGCGATGCGGCCGAACTGGCGCTCCAGCGGCGTCGCCACGGCGGACGCCATCGTCTCGGGGCTGGCGCCCGGCAGCCCCGCCACGATCTGGATCGTCGGGAAGTCCACCTGCGGCAGCGGCGCCACCGGCAGCAGGCGGAAGCCGAGGATGCCGGCCAGCACGAGGGCCGCCGTCATGAGCGTCGTGCCCACGGGGCGGCGGATGAACGGGCCGGAGATGCTCACGTGGTGGACTCCGCGGCGCGGCGGTCAGCGCGCCAGCGCGCCGCGCGCTGGCTGAGCCGGTCGAAGGCGAGGTAGATGACCGGCGTCGTGTAGAGGGTCAGCAGCTGGCTCACGATGAGACCGCCGACGATGGCGATGCCGAGCGGCTGCCGCAGCTCGGCGCCCACGCCGCCGCCGAACGCCAGCGGCACGCCGCCGAGCAGCGCGGCCATCGTCGTCATGAGGATCGGCCGGAAGCGCAGCCGGCACGCCTCCTCGATGGCCTCGCGGGCCGGCCGGCCCTCCGTGCGCTGCATGTCCAGCGCGAAGTCGATCATCATGATCGCGTTCTTCATGACGATGCCGATCAGGAGGATGATCCCGATCAGCGCGATCACCGACAGCTCGAGCCGCGTGAGCATCAGCGCGAGCAGCGCGCCCAGCCCCGCCGACGGCAGCGTGGACAGGATCGTGATCGGGTGCACCCAGCTCTCGTAGAGCACGCCGAGCACGATGTAGACGGTGACGACGGCGGCGAGGATGAGGATCGGCTCGTTGGCGAGCGAGGCCTGGAAAGCCCGAGCGGCGCCGAGGAAGCCCGTCTGGATGGACGGCGGCAGGTTGATCTCGCGCGCGGCGCCGCTGATGGCGTCCACGGCGTCGCCGAGCGAGGCGCCGGGCGCCAGGTTGAACGAGATCGTCACGGCCGGGAACTGGCCCTGGTGGGCGATCACGAGCGGTGTCGCGCGCTCCTGCACGCTGGCCACCGTGGCGAGCGGCACCTGGGCGGAGCCGCCGGCGGTGGAGCTCGCGGCGCCGCCCGCGGTGGGATTGGACCTCAGATAGACGCGCCCGAGCGCCTCCGGCGCCGCGCGGAACTCCTCTTTCACCTCCAGCACCACGCGGTACTGGTTGAGCTGCGTGAACACCGTCGAGATCTGCCGCTGGCCGAACGCGTTGTAGAGGGCGTCGTCCACCATCTGCGGCGTGATGCCCAGGCGCGAGGCGGTGGCGCGGTCGATGGTGACGATCGCCTCCAGCCCCTGGTCTTGCTGATCGCTGGCGACGTCGCGCAGCACGGACTGCTCGCGCAGGCGCGCGAGCAGCCGCGGCGCCCAGAGGCGCAGCTCCTTCTCGTCGGCGTCCTCCATGCCGTACTGGAACTGCGTGCGGCTCACGCGGTCCTCGACGGTGAGGTCCTGCACCGGCTGCAGGTAGAGCGCGATGCCGGCAACGTCGGCCAGCGCCGGCCGCAGCCGATCGATCACCTCGGTGACGCCGA
>Ga0137403_10002966_pt1 | contig 20503 bp, 16 predicted proteins | sample CZOMad2_1_16fung_FD_122057 | JGI IMG/M metagenome (GOLD analysis project Ga0137403, IMG submission 122057) | Vadose zone soil fungal communities from Angelo Coast Range Reserve, California, USA - CZOMad2_1_16fungal (Hybrid Assembly) | ecosystem: Environmental > Terrestrial > Soil > Vadose zone...
CTCAACAACGCCATCACGCCGCTGTTCGACGCGGTGGTGAACAAGGCGCTGTCCAAGAATCCGGACACGCGCTTCCAGTCGGCGCGCGACCTCGGCGTCGCGCTCAAGCGCGCGCTGGAAGGCAAGGGCATCGAAGACGACTCCGACAAGACCGTGGCCGGCGCCATGACGGGCGAGTTCGCCGCGCTGGCGCGCCTGGCGCCCGCGGTGGCGAAGGCGCCGGCACAAGAGTCCGCGCGCACCGCTTCGACGGGCACTCAAGCGGGCGCAAACCAGGAAGTGGAGCTCGAGTTCTGGCGCGCCATCAAGGACGGCAACGACCCGGACGACTTCGAGCTCTACGTCCAGCAGTTTCCGAGCGGCATCTACGCCGCCCTGGCGAAGCGCAAGATCGCGAAGTTGCGCGGCGTGCCGCTGGAAGAGTCGGGCGCCAAGGCGAAAGAGCAGGAGAAGAAGGAAGCCGAGGAGGCCGCCCGCCGCGAGGCCGAAGCCAAGACGAAGCTCGAAGCGGAGAAGGCGCGCCTCGAAGCCGAGATGGCCAAGAAGGAGGAAGAGTACAAGCGGCGCGAGGCAGAGTCGCAGGCGCGCGCGAAGCAGGAGGCCGAGAAGGCGGCCGCGGAAATGGCGCGGCGCGAGGCCGAGTACAAGAAGCGCGAGGAGGAGGCGCAGGCGCGGCTCGGCATGGACACCAAGACGCGCGCCGAGGCCGAAGAGAAGGCGCGCAAAGAGGCGGTGGAAAAGGCGAAGCAGGAAGCCGCCGCCGAGATGGCGCGGAAAGAGGCCGAGTACAAGAAGCGCGAGGCCGAGGTCGAGGCGAAGCGCCAGGCCGAAGCCGAGGCGAGAACCAAGGCTGAAGTGACGGCGCGCGCGAAGCGCGAGGCGGAAGAAAAGACGAAGCGCGAAGCCGAACTCAAGACGCGCGCCGAGCAGGAAGCGAAGCAGAAGGCCGAGTTCGCCAAGCGCGAACTCGAGCTGAAGAAGCGCGTCGAGGAGGCCGAATCCGCGCCCGGCGGCAAGAAGCAGGCGATCAAGTACGCCGCGATCGTAGGGGCTCTCGTGCTGGCGATCGCCGGCGCCTACATTTTCTTCTTCGGCGGCAGCGACGAGCAGACCAAGCAGCAGCTCGTGGCGATGCAGAAGCAGCTCGAGGAGGCGAAGAAGCGCACCGAGGAGCTCGAGCAGGCCAAGCAGAAGGAAGAGCAGGCGCGCATCGCGCTCGAGAAGGCGCGCGCGGCGGAGGCCGAGGCCAAGAAATCGGGCGACGTCGCCAGGCAGAAGGAGCTCGGCGAAGCGCGCGTGAAGGCCGAAGCCGAGGCGAAGAAGCAGTCCGAAGTGACCAAGGCCGCCGAGCAGCAGAAGGTCGCCGCCGAGAAGAATGCGGCGGACGCCAAGTCGAAGGCGGAGTCGAAGAAGGCGGACGAGGCGAGGAAGCTCGCCGACTCGCAGGCCGCGAGGCAGGGCGCGGAGCGCGCGGCGGCTGAGAGGGCGGCCAGCGACAAGTTCACGCAGGAGAAGGCCGCCCTGGATGCCGAGCGCGCGCGCATCGCCGCGGACAAGGCGGCGGCGGAGAAAGAGAAGCTGGAAGCCGAAAAGCTCGCTGCCGAGGCGAGGGCCGCGACCGAGAAGGCCAGGCAGCAGCAGGCAGCAGCCCAATCCCAGTCCTCGGGCGCGCCCGGCGCCGGCGGCCAGTACCAGGTGGCCCTCAACCTCGAAGGCGAGGGCAAAGGCAAGGAAGCGGTCAAGGCCTACACGCAGGCGGCGCGCGGCGGCAACTGCGAAGCAGCCAAGCGCCTCGGCGACATCTACGACAAGGGCCTGATCGGCATCACCCGCGACTACGCCGAGTCGCTCAAGTGGTACAACGCCGCCCGCGTGCTCGGCTGCGAAGTGCCGCTCCAGCAGCGCCGCGGCTAGCCCTAAAATAAGAAGTCAGTCACAGGGCGGCCTGCCGGCGAGCGCGCCCCCGGGCTGAGATATTCGGGGAGGGGAGCAATGAGCGATCGCGCTCGGCAGGTCGATGACGCCGATGCAACCGTAGTTCTTCCGACGCCCGGCCGAAAGCGCAGCGCCTTCTCGCCGTCGATCGAGCGCCAGGCCGCCGCCGCCGACCTCGCCGCACTCGGCGGGCTGAATCCCCTGGTCGAGGCGGCCAATCCGATCCTCGCCGCCGTGCCGCAGATCCGGCATGCGCTACGCCATCCCGATCCCGCGGGGCTGCGCGCTCGCCTGCGCGAACAGGTCGACGGCTTCGAGCGCAGCGCCATCGCCGCGGGCATTGCCGACGACCAGATGCAAAAGGCCCGCCTCGCTCTGTGCGCGCTGCTGGACGATTCAGCGGCCGCGACGCCTTGGGGTCGCGAATGGGCGAGCCTGGTGGCGGAAATCGACGGCCAGGACGACGGCGCCGAAAGATTCTTCACGCTGCTCGACGAAATGCTCGCCGCGCCGGAAGGACACGTCGAGCTGCTCGAATTCTTCTATGCCTGCCTCGCGCTCGGTTTCGAGGGCCGCTATCGCAGCGGCGACCGGCAAGGGCTCGTGCAGACGCGCACCAAGGTCTACGAATTCATCGAGCAGCGGCGGGGCAAGAAATCGACCGAGCTTTCCGCACGCTGGCGCGGGGCGCAGATCCGCGCCAAGCGCGTCCCGGGGGCGCTCGCCATCTGGGGCGCCGCGTCCGCCTGCGCGTTGATCCTCGCGGGCCTCTATTTCGGCTACAGCGTGCTGCTCGGCGCTCGGTCCGACCCGGTCGCGCGCGAGCTTGCGCGCCTGAAGCTTCCCCCGGTGACGCTAGCGGCGGCAGCGGTCAAGGCACCGCCGCCACCGGGCGCGGTCTCCGCGACGGACCAGCTGGCGAAATCCATCGGCGCCGCCGACGTGGAGGTTTCATCGGTTCAGGACGGAACGCTCATCCTGCTCAAGGGCGACCAGCTTTTCGCCCCGGGAAGCACGCGGCCGGAGGCCAGAGTGCAACCCGTGATCGAGCGCGTCGCGCAGGCGCTGGACAAGCTGCCGGGCGCGGTGCTGGTCACCGGCCACACCGATGACCAGCCGATCCGCACGGCGCGCTTTCCCTCGAACTGGGAGCTCTCCACCGAGCGCGCGCGCAACGTCGTCGGCCTGATGGCCGCCGAGATCAAGGACCCGACGCGGCTGCGCGCCGAAGGCCTCGCCGATTCCGAGCCGCTGGTGCCGAACGAGAACGCGGCAAACCGCTCGAAGAACCGGCGCGTCGCCATCATCCTGAGGAGCGGCTCATGAACCTGCGCTGGATCGTCAGCGGCGCGGCCTGGCTCGCCTTCTCGGCGGCCCTATGGTTCGTGGGAGACATGCTGCCCGCGCTCGAGGGCGCAACCGCGCGCATCGGCCTGATTGTCGTCGTAGGAATCGCATTCCTGGCGCGGGAGCTCGTTCGCGCGCGCAAGGCGGCGAAGGAGAACGAGCAGCTGCTCGCCGGGCTCGTGGGCGGCTCGATGGACGCCGACTCCGCCGAGCGAGCCGCCGCCGAGCTGCAGACGCTGCGCAAGCGCTTCGAGGATGCGCTCGGCGTGCTGAAGAAGGCGCGCTTCAAGACCCCCGAAGGCGAGAAGCGCACCGTCTCGCAGCTTCCCTGGTACATGTTCATCGGCGCGCCCGGCTCGGGCAAGACGACGGCGCTCCTCAACGCCGGCCTGCGTTTTCCGCTCGGCGACCCGCGCTCCACCGAGCAGGCGCTCCAGGGCGTGGGCGGCACGCGGAACTGCGACTGGTGGTTCACGGAGCAGGCGGTCCTGGTGGACACCGCCGGCCGCTATACGACGCAGGAAAGCGACCACCAGGCCGATTCGGCGGCCTGGCTCGGGTTCCTCGACCTCGTCAAGCGCTTCCGCCCCCGGCAGCCGCTGAACGGCGTCATCATCACGCTCAGCATCGCCGACCTCGTCCACTGGAACGACGAAGAGCTTGGGCGCTATGCGAAGCACGTGCGCGACCGCGTGCGCGAGCTCTACGCGCGCCTCGGCGTTCGCATTCCCATTTACCTGATGGTGACGAAGACCGATCTGCTCGCCGGCTTCACGGAGTTCTACTCCGAGTTCGACGCCAAGCGCCGCGCGCAGGTCTGGGGCACGACGTTCGATCCGACCGAGCAGGCGCGGGGACTGGGCGAGCGCTTCAGGGAGGAATTCGGCCACCTCGAGCGGCGGCTCTACACGCTGCTCCCCGAGCGGCTGCAGGAGACCCGCGACCTGCAAAAGCGAGCCACGATCTACCGTTTTCCGCAGCAATACCGCGTCGCCGGCCCCCTCATCGCCAAGTTCCTCGACGGCGCCTTCGGCGGGGCGTGGGTCGGCGAGGCGCCCTTCGTGCGCGGCGTGTATTTCACGAGCGGCACGCAGGAAGGCAGTCCGATCGATCGCGTGCTGGGCACGCTCGCGCGCAGCTTCAATCTCGAGCGCAAGGTGGTGCCGCCGCCGGCGGGAGCGGGCAAGAGCTACTTCCTCAAGCGGCTGCTGCACGAGGTGATCTTCGGCGAGTCGGGCCTTGTCGGCCTGAATCCGGCCGCAGAGCGCGGCCAGCGCATGGCGCGCATCGCGGCCTATGCCGTGTTTGCCGCACTGGCGATCGGCTTTGGCCTCCTCTGGACCGCCAGCTTCATCGGCAACCGCAACCTGATTTCTACCGCCGAAGCCAAGACCTCGGATACCAAGCGCGAAATCGACGCCGTGAAGGGTCTGGGGGCAGGCGACGAGGCGAAGCTCATCGCACTCTTGAACAAGCTGCGCGATCTTCGCGACACCGCACGCGGCGAAGACTCGCGCACGCTTCATGCCGGCTTCTACCAGGGCAACAAGCTCGGTACGCAAGCCACCCGCGCGTATCGCAACGCGCTGCGCGACGGCCTGCTCGCCGATCTGACGGTATCGCTCGAGAACGCCTTGCGCGCCGGTGCGAACAGCGTGGTGCGCGATGGCTACGTCGCGCTCTACGACGACACCCAGCGCGATGCGCAGGCGATCGAGAAGGCCGCACAGCAGGTGTGGAAGCTGCCGGATTCGGCCAAGGCCGATCTTTCCGGGCACCTGCGCGAAGCGCTTGCCGACCGGCCGCTGACGCTGCCGCGTCCCAGGGACGAAACGCTCGTCGGCAAGAAATCATGATGGCGGCGGGCAGCGCGACAGAGGAGAGCTTCTCGGCCGGCTGGTACGGCAAGATTCCCGGCACCGGCGATTTCATCACCCGCCGCATGCCGCCGGCGTTCAGCGAATCATGGGACCGCTGGCTCCAGGCGGCGATCGCCGGCAGCCGCGACCGGCTCGGCGGACGCTGGCGCGACACGTTCCTCTCCATGCCGATCTGGCGGTTCGTGCTGTCGCCCGGAATGCTCACGCCGAACGCCTGGGCCGGCATCATGGCGCCCAGCGTCGATGCCGTGGGGCGCTACTTCCCGCTGGCGGTGGCGAGCGCGCTGCCCTCGGCGAGCCTGGATGTGGTCGGCACCCTGATGGCGGCGGAACCCTGGTTCGACGAGATCGAGACGATCGCGCTTTCGGCCATCGCGCCGGCAGCGGACTCTGCGGTCATCGATGCCGCCATCGTGCAGAAGCCTTTCCGCACCGAATGGCTGCGCTTCCCCGAAGGGCGCGACGACACGGTGCCGATCCGCTCGGCGAAGCCGCAGATGCTCTGGCTGCCGCTCGGCGCGCGCACGGCGGCGCCTGCGCCGCGCGAAGTGCTCGACCTCGCCGCACGCCTTGCCGAGCCGACGGCGGCGTGGCTGGCCGAGGAATCGGAGATGTTCGGGCGCTGCGCGCTGCTGTGCGAAGCGCTGCCGCCGGCCGAGCAGTACTGCGCCATGATGGACGGGCGCTGGGTCGAGCGCGGCTGGGGCCGCCGCGACGTGCGCAGCAGCGCCCCCGCCTAGGTGACCTGAGCCGATGCCCGTCACCGTCAAGGTCTTCACCAAGCACGGCGGTAAGCCGACGCTCTTCCAGTCGCGCGATTTCGACGCATTGCCAGTGACGCTTGGGCGCGACGCGACCTGCACGATGGCGCTGGACGACCCCCACAAGCACATCTCGCGCGTGCACGTCGAGCTGGAGGAAGAGGACGGTACGTACTGGATGTCGGTGGTCTCGAAGGTGAACCCCGTGATGGTGAAGGGCCGCCGCTACGGCCCGGGAACGCGCCTGACGCTCAAGTCCGGCGACAGCTTCGAGATGGGCGAGTTCGAAGTGCAGGTGGTGTTCGCAGAGAAGGCAAAACCGGCGCCGCCGCCGCCACCGCCGCAGGAGAAGAAATCGCTCATCAAGATGCTGGCGGAGGAGAGCGATACCGGTGGGGCAGCCGATATTCCGCCGCCTGAGCCGGGCATCTTCGACGAGCCGACGCTGATGGGAAGCACTGAAGAGGCGACCTACACCGGACCGGCGATCAAGCTTCCTCCCGCACCGCCCACGCCGGAAAAACGCCCGGCGCCGGTCGAAACAAAGCCTGCGCCAGCGCCCCGGCCTGCGCCAGCGCCCCGGCCTGCGCCGGCTCCTGCTCCAGCCGCCGCCGGGCCATCGGCATCGATGAATGAAGCACTGCGTCTGTTCCTCGAGGGCGCGGGCATGCCGCACAAGGATCTTTCGGCGGAGCAGTCCGAGCGGCTGCTGCGCGATTCGGGGACGATCCTGCGCGCGGCGGTGGAGGGCCTCATGATGTTGCTCATCGCGCGGAGCGAGATGCGCAAGGAATTCGAGGCCGAGGAGCGCACGATGGTCGCCGCGCGCGACAACAATCCGCTGAAGCTGATGGGGGACCCCCACGAGGCGATGCAGTTCCTGCTCGACCCCAGCGACCGCACCGGCGGCTTCCTCGACCCGGTGCAGTCGATCGGCGATGCCTGCGAGGACCTGCGCGCGCACGAGCTGGCCCTGATGACCGGCATGCGCTCCGCCATCCTCGGCGCGCTGCGCCGCTTCGACCCGCAGGCGATCGAGAAGGTGCTCGAGAAATCCTCCAGCGGCGGCTTCAGCCTGGCGAGCAAGAAGGCGAAGCTCTGGGACGCGTTCGTCGAGCACCAGAACAAGCTCGCCCAGGAAGCGCAGGAAGATTTCAACAAGATATTCGGCCGCGATTTCATGTCGGCCTACCAGGCGCAGCTGCGCAAGCTGAAGACCGGAAAATAGGACCCTTGCCAGTCCGCCTGATACTGTATGAAAATACAGTATGAGCGGTCTCGATGCAATTCTGCAACGGCAGCGAATCTGGCGCGGGGGCGCTCTTGCGAGACAGATCTCCACCCTCGCCACCGGCTTCACGGCGCTCGATGCCGAGCTCCCGGGCGGCGGCTGGCCGCGCCAGGCGCTGACAGAAATCCTGGGCGATGAGCCCGGCATTGGGGAGCTGGGACTCATCCTGCCGGCGCTCGCGGCGCTGACGAGCGCCGGGCAGCGCGCGGTGTGGATGGCGCCGCCGCACGTTCCCTATGCACCCGCGCTTGCCGCTGGCGGCGTCGATCTCGTGAACCTGCTGGTCGTCCGCCCGCAGAGGCGGCGTGACGCGCTGTGGGCGGCGGAGCAAGCGCTGCGCTCGGGGAGCTGCCATGCGCTCGTCGTTTGGCTGCCGAAAGTCCGTTATGCCGAGCTGCAGCGCCTGTCGGTGGCCGCCGAAGCCGGCCGCGCCGCCGTTTTCGTTTTTCGTCCGCTCGCCGCCGCGGCGGAATCGTCCCCGGCGTGCCTGCGCCTCGCCCTCGAGCCCGCCGGGCTCGAGCTCGGCGTGCGGATCGTCAAGCGCCGCGGCGCGCCGCGCACGGCGCCGCTTCACTTGCCTTTGAAAAGACCGTTCCATGTTCTGGGTCGCGTTACACCTCCCGGGGTTGCCGGCGGCGATGCTCCAGCCGCTCGCCGCCTGGTCCTGCCAGTTCACGCCTAGGGTCGCGCTCGAGCCGGACGCGCTGCTTCTCGAGGTCGAAGGCAGCCTGCGCTACTTCGGTGACGTCGAGCCGCTGCGCGCCGCGCTGGAATGCGGCCTCGCCGAGCTCGGTGTGCAGGCTTCGCTCGCGACGGCGGCCACCGCGCGCGCCGCGCTGTGGCGTGCCCGCGGCGGCGGCTTGCCCTTCGATGAGCTGCCGGTCGGCGTCCTGGGCGCCGATGCGGAGTTTTTCCGGCAGCTCGGCGTCGCCACGCTCGGCGAGCTGCTGCGGCTGCCGCGCGCAGGTCTGGCGCAGCGCTGCGGCCAGGGCTTGATCGACGAGCTCGACCGCGCGCTCGGCAAGCTGCCGGAGCCGCGCGAGTTCTTCGCGCCCCCCGCGCGCTTCGCGGCGCGCCTGGAGCTGCCTGCCGAGGTGGTGCATGCCGAAGCGCTCCTTTTCGCCGCGCGGCGCCTGCTCGTGCAGCTCGCAGGCCTGCTCGCCGCGCGACAGGCGGGCGTGCGCGCTTTCTCGCTGGCGCTGACGCACGTCGACGGTTCGACGAGCGAGGTGAAGGTGCAGCTTGCTTCAGCGGCACGCGACGCCGAACGGTTTGCGCAGCTTCTGCGCGAGAAGCTCGCCACGCTGCAGCTCAGGCAGCCGGTGGAGACCATCGCGATCACGGCAGAGGATTTCACCCCGCTCGATGCACGCAGCGGCGCTCTCTTCGGAAAAATGAGCGGCGATCGCGCGGCCGAGGCGGAGGACTGGGCGCGGCTGCTGGAGCGGCTGCAGGCCCGCCTGGGACGCGATGCGGTGCACGGCATCAGCGTCTATCCCGATCACCGGCCGGAATACGCCTGGCGCCGCGTCGAGCCCGGCGAATGGGATGCGCACGACTTCGTCCAGCCCGGCCCGCGTCCGGCGTGGCTGCTGGAAAAGGCCATCCCGGTGGAGGGAAGCCGGCTCGGGCTGGCCGCCGGGCCCGAGCGCATCGCCTGCGGCTGGTGGGACGGCGACGAAGCGCGCCGCGACTATTTCGTCGCCGAGCTGGGCCCATCTCTCGCCTGGGTATATCGAGAAAAATGCGGCGAAGACGATCAATGGTACGTGCATGGCTTTTTTGCCTGATTACGCCGAGCTGCACGCGCTCTCGAACTTCAGCTTCCTGCGCGCCGCCTCGCATCCCGAGGAGCTCGTGCAGCGCGCTCACGCCCTCGGCTACCGGTCGCTCGCGCTGACCGACGAGTGCTCGCTCGCGGGCAGCGTGCGCGCGCATTTCGCCGCGAAGGAGTGCCGGCTGCACCTGATCCACGGCACCGAGATCCGCGTCGAGCGCTCGCGTTTCGTTTTGCTCGCCACCGACCGCGCGTCCTACGGATCCATTGCTTCGCTCATCACCACGGGCCGTCGCCGCAGCCAGAAAGGCTCGTATGCGCTTTGCCTCGCGGACCTGGAACAGGTGAATGCCCTGGCTTTGTGGGTGCCGGGTGAGGATCGCTCAATGGCGCCATGGCTCGCCGAGCGCTTCGCCGGACGCGCCTGGATAGCTGCCGAGCTGCATTGCGGGCCGAACGACCGCGCGCAGCTCAAAGGCCTCCGGCAACTGGCCAGGGAACATGGCCTGCCGCTGGTGGCAGCGGGCGACGTGCGCATGCACCTGCGCTCGCGCAAGCGCCTGCACGATGTGCTGACCGCGATCCGGCTCGGCAAGACCGTAGCGGAATGCGGCCAGGCGCTCGAACCCAACGCCGAGCGCAGCCTTCGGCTGCGCGTGCGCCTCGCCGAGCTTTATCCGCCCGAGTTGCTGGCGCAAACGCTGGCGATCGCCGAGCGCTGCTGCTTCTCGCTCGACGAGTTGCGGTACGAATACCCGGCGGAAATCGTGCCGCCCGGGCACACGCCGGCGAGCTGGCTGCGCGAACTGACGGAGAAGGGCTTGCAGCGTCGCTTTCCGGCCGGCGTCGAGCCCAAGGTGCGCGAGCTGGTGCAGCGCGAGCTGGCGCTCATCGCCGAGCTCGGCTACGAGCCTTTCTTCCTCACGGTAGAGGACCTCGTCAGCTACGCCCGCTCCAAGGACATCCTGTGCCAGGGGCGCGGCTCGGCGGCGAACTCGGTGGTGTGCTATGCGCTCGGTATCACCGAGATAGACCCGGCGCGGATGAACGGGCTCTTCGAGCGCTTCGTCTCGCGCGAGAGGAACGAGCCGCCGGATATCGATGTCGACTTCGAGCACCAGCGGCGCGAGGAGGTGATCCAGTACGTCTACGAGAAGTACGGACGCCACCGCGCGGCGCTCGCCGCGACGGTGATCTGCTATCGCCCCAAGAGCGCGGTGCGCGAAGTGGGCAAGGCGCTCGGCGTGCCGGCGGCGGAGGTGGACCGCACCGCAAAGAGCTTGGCCTTCTGGGACCCGCCGATTCCGGCGGACAACCTCTGGATGCAGCTCGCGCAGATGCTGCGCGGCTTTCCGCGGCACCTGTCGCAGCATCCCGGCGGCTTCGTGATCTCGCGCGGCGCGCTCGCCGAGCTCGTGCCGATCGAGAACGCGGCGATGCCCGAGCGCACCGTGATCCAGTGGGACAAGGACGACCTCGAATCGCTCGGCCTCCTCAAGGTCGATGTGCTCGGCCTCGGCATGCTTTCAGCCATCCGCCGGGCGTTGGCGATGGTCGGCATGCGCATGCCGGACGTGCCGGCGGAGGATCCGGCGGTGTACGCCATGATCCAGAAAGCCGACACCATCGGCGTCTTCCAGATCGAGTCGCGCGCGCAGATGAGCATGCTGCCGCGGCTCAAGCCGAAAGAGTTCTACGACCTGGTGGTGGAGGTGGCGATCGTGCGTCCGGGACCGATCCAGGGCGGCATGGTGCATCCCTACCTGCGCCGCCGGCGGGGCGAGGAGCCCGAGAGCTATCCAAGCGAGGCGGTAAGGCAGGTACTGGGGCGCACGCTCGGCGTGCCGATCTTCCAGGAGCAGGTGATGCAGCTCGCGATGGTCGCCGCCGGGTTCACTCCCGACGAGGCCGACCGGCTGCGCCGTTCGATGGCGGCCTGGAAGAAGCGCGGCGGACTCGAGCACTTCGAGGGCAAGCTGAAGACCGGCATGATGCGCCACGGCTACAGCGCGGATTTCGCCGATGGCCTGTACCAGCAGATCCTCGGCTTCGGCGAGTATGGCTTTCCGGAATCGCACGCCGCGAGCTTCGCGCTCCTCGTCTACGTGTCCTCCTGGCTCAAGTGCCACCATCCGGCGGCCTTCTGCGCCGCGCTCTTGAACAGCCAGCCGATGGGCTTTTATGCGCCGGCGCAGCTCGTGCAGGACGCGCGCCGCCATGGGGTGGAGATATTGCCGCCGGACGTGAACGTGAGCGACTGGGATTGCACCCTGGAGGGAACGGCCTTGCGTCTGGGCCTGTGCATGGTGAGCGGACTGTCCGAGGCCGCAGGCCAGCGCATTGCTTCGAGAAGGCCGTACCGGCGTGTGTTCGATCTCGACCTCAAGCGCAAGGATCTTCGCGCTCTCGCGGCCGGCGGCGCGCTGCAGTCGCTCACCGGGCATCGGCGTCTTGCGCACTGGGCGGCTGCGGGCGCAGCGCGTCGCTCTCCATTGGATGTTCCTGTGGAAGAGACCGCCCCAGCGCTTGCGGCACCGAGCGAGGGCGCAGACATCGTTGCCGACTACGCGAGCCTCGGGCTCACGCTTGGACGCCATCCGCTGGCTTTGCTGCGCGGCAAGCTCTTGGCCCTCGGCCTCGAGGATGCAGAGCACATGCACCGGCTGCCGCACGGCAGTCCGGCGCGCGTAGCGGGCCTCGTCACCTGCCGCCAGCGGCCCGACACGGCAAGCGGCGTGGTGTTCGTCACCCTTGAGGACGAGACCGGTAACACGAACATCGTGGTGTGGAATCGGCTCGTCGAGCGCCAGCGGCGCGAGTTGCTCGGCGCACGGCTGCTCGGCGTGCACGGCACGATCGAGCGCGACGGCGAGGTCGTGCACCTCGTTGCGCGGCGCCTGGTGGACCATAGCGCGCTGCTCGGCCCGCTCGAAACGGCCTCGCGCGATTTCCATTAAGCTCTACCGACATGACCGGCGCCCAGGCGGACATCCTGAGCCTCATCGCCGGGCGGCGCAGCCGCCGCCCGGTGCGCGACCTGGCGGAGCTCGGGCAGCTTTTCCGGCGCCTGGGCGCGTGCGCTGCAGCCGAGGCGATGGATACCGAAGACCAGATCTGGCACGCCTGGATGCACCATCCCCACCGCGCCGCGGCGACGGTGCTGGACGCGGCAACGCGCGACATCGCTGCGCGCCGCTACGACATTGCAGAAACAAGGCTGACGGCGCTCCTGCGCAGCGCGCCGCTTTATGCGGAGGCATGGCACAAACGCGCGACGCTTTACTACCTCCTCGGCCGGGACGAGGAATGCCTGCAGGATATTCGGCGCACGCTCGAGCTGGAGCCGCGCCATTTCGCCGCCATGCTGCATTTCGCCGAGATTCGCCTCGACGATGGCGCCGGCATCGAGGCGCGCTACGCTTTCGCCGCCGCGCTCACCTTGCACCCGCATCTGCCTCGGGCGCGCGAGGTGCTTGCCGACAAAGCCTGGCTGGGCGAGGGCCGGGGACGGCCCGGCGCTGCCGCCTATAATCGGCCATGAACGAAGCGAACTATAAGGTCCGGGTCGCGCGCGACCTCGAGGACCTGATTCCCGTGTTCATGTCGAACCGGCGCAAGGAGCTCGATACGCTGCGCGTCGCGCTTGCCGCCGCCGACTTCGAGCAGCTGCGCCAGCTCGGCCATCGCATGAAGGGCGTCGGCGTCTCCTACGGCTTCGATCACGTGTCGACGCTCGGCAAGTACATCGAGGACGGCGCCCGCAGCGGAGACCGCGCCGGCCTGGAAGCGCGCATCGTGGAATACGCCGACTATCTCTCCAAGGTACAGATCGCGTACGAATGAAGCCCCATGATTTCCGGGTGCTCGTCGTCGACGACGATCCGGACATGGCGAGCGTGCTGGCGCGCATGATCCAGTCCGAAGGCATGCGCGCCGACACGGTACTCGACGGCGACGCCGCACTCGTGCATGCCGTCGCCTCGCCTCCCGATCTCGTGCTGCTGGACGTGATGCTGCCCGGCATCGACGGCTTCACGGTTTGCGAGCGCCTGAAGCGCGATCCGGGCACGGCGATGGTGCCGATCGTGCTGGTCACGGCACTCGAGGATTCGGCGAGCCGCGTGCGCGGCATCCGCGCCGGCGCCGACGACTTTCTGTCAAAACCGGTGCAGCGGGAAGAGCTGATCGCGCGCGTGCAAACCCTGCGGCGGCTGCACGAGACGCGGCGCGAGCTGGAGACGGGCCGCCTTGCCGCGGAGGTGAGCCGCAAGGAGGCCCTGCGCAAGGCGTTCGCACGCTACATCTCGCCGCGGCTCGCCGATCGGATCATCGCCGACCTGGCCCATGAAGGCACGCCGTTCCAGCGCGGCGCGCAGCGAGTGAACGTGGTCGCTCTCTTTGCAGACCTGCGTGGTTTTACCCGACTTACCGAGCGCACTCAGGTCGACGAGGTGGTCGGCCTCCTGAACGAGTATTTCGCCGTGATCACCGAGGCGGCCTACCGCCACGATGGCGCCATCTTCAGCATGGCCGGCGACAACCTGCTGACGGCGTTCAACGTGCCGTTTCCCCAGCCGGAAGCCGGCAAGCTCGCCTGGCAGACGGCGCAGGACATGGCAGCGAGCGTAAAGCCGGTCTTGAGCCGATGGAGCGAACGCGGCGGCACCCCCACCGGCGTCGGTTTCGGCCTCGCCGCCGGGGATGCGATCATTGGCAACGTGGGCTCGCCGCACTACATGAGTTACACCATCATCGGCGACGCCGTGAACGTCGCCGCGCGCCTCGTGCAGCTCGCCCAGCCCGGGGAGCTCCTCGTTTCCGGGCCGGCGCTGCGCGCTGCAGGCGACGCGGCTTCGGCGGCACAGCCTCGGGGCAAGATGGCGCTGCGTGGACGCAGCGAGCCGGTCGACGTTTACGCCGTCACTCTTTAATCGTGCGCATCCTCATCATCGACGACGATCCGGATCTGCGGAACCTGCTCGGCCACTACATCAAGCAACGCTGGCCGGACTGGACCGTCGACGAATACGACCCGCTCGAGCACAATTTCCCGGCCGCCGAGTTCCCGCTGGGCTCCTACCAGACGGTGATCCTCGACTACATGCTCGGTCGCGGCGACGGCCTCGAGTGGCTGCAGCGGCTGAAGACACGGCCCGATTGCCCGAAGGTCCTGTTCCTCACCGGCGCGGGCAACGAGATCATCGCCGTGCGCGCGATGAAGGCGGGCGCCGACGACTACCAGCGCAAGCAGGAGCTGACGCGCGAGAAGCTGCTCACGTCGCTCCACGAGCTGACCGCGGGCTCGAAGGAAAGGACGCTCTCGCCCGAGCTCGCCGCGCGCATGGAAGGCCATTCCATCGGCGCGAAGATCCGCATCCCCGGCATCAAGGTGCTGCGGCTGATCGGCGAGGGCGGCATGGCGCGCGTGTACCTCGCTTCGCGGGAAGGCGACGACGAGCCACTGGTGGTGAAGATCCTGCGGCGCGAAATCCTTTCGAACAAGACAGCGCTCGCCCGTTTCATCGAGGAATACGCGATGGTCGAGCGCGTGCGAAGCCGCCACGTGGCGCGCATCTATGGCCATGGCAAATCCGACGACTATGCCTACCTGGTGATGGAATTCTTCGAAGGCGGAGACCTGCACAAGCGGCTCACCGGCAAGGCGATCCAGCCCGAGGACGCGCTGCACATATTCCGCGAGCTGATGTTCGCCCTGGGAGACATCCACGAGAAAGGCATCCTGCACCGCGATCTCAAGCCGCAGAACCTGATGTTCCGCCAGGACGGCACGCTCGCCATCCTCGACTTCGGCATCGCCAAGGACATCGCGGCGGTCGACCGCACGCACCAGGGCGAGGTGCTCGGTACGCCGCGCTACATGAGCCCGGAGCAGGTACAAGGCAGGGCGCTCGACCTGCGCACGGACATCTACAGCGCGGGCGTCCTTCTCTACCAGATGCTGACCGGCAATCACCTTTTCGATGGCGAGACCGCCATGGAGGTGGCGATGCAGCATCTCAACACGTCGCCGCCCGGGTTGCCCGGGCACCTCGAACGCTACCAGCGCCTGCTGGACAAGCTACTCGAGAAAGATCGTGACGCGCGCTTTCGCAATGCCGACGAGGTCATCGGCTTCCTGGCGCGCAAACTGGCACCGTCGGCTGACGCGGACGCGACGCAGAAACTGCACTAGCTAGGGCAGTTTGCCCCAGATTGCCCGCAGCTGGTCGGGCAGATCCTTGGGGGAAAACGGCTTCGAGATCATGCCGGCGGCGCCGAGCGCCATCAGCTCGTCCGTGTCGCGCTGCGTCGCCTTTGCGGTGATGAATACGACCGGCAGCTTGGCCGCCTCGGGATCCTGCTTCATCTTGCGAAAAAGTGTCGGGCCGTCCATGCGCGGCATCATCCAGTCGAGCATGACGAGGTCCGGCTTGAAGGAAGCGATCCGGGCCATGGCGGTCATTGAATCGCTGACCACGTCGACGGTCATCTTGCCGACGCGCTCGAGCGACATGCGGACGATGCGCTGGATATCCTCGTCGTCCTCGACGTAGGAGATGCGCTGTAGCGGCCGGTCAGGCATGGCGCGGCAGCTCGAACCAGAAGGTGGTGCCGCCGCCGTCGCGGTCCCGGAAGCCGATCCGACCCTGCATCATCTCGATCAGGCGCTTGCAAATGGCGAGCCCGAGCCCCGTGCCGCCTTTCTGGCGGGTCGCCGTCGAGTCGGCCTGATTGAAGCGGCCGAAGATGCGCGCGCGGAACGCCTCGGGAATGCCGGACCCTTTGTCGTGCACGCCGATGCGCAGCAGGCCGGAGACTTCGTCGGTCGTGATCCCGACCACCTCGCCTTCGGGGGAAAACTTGGCGGCGTTGGAAAGCAGGTTCGTCATCACTTGCAGCAGGCGCTTGCGGTCGGCAGTGACTTCGCGCGTCAGCAGCTCGCCCTGTGCCTCGAAGCGCACATGGAAGCGGTCGCCGAAGCCCTTGTTGAGCAGCATGGCCTCGCGCACCAATTCGTCGACGCGGATCACCTCGGGCATCAGCGTGAGCTTGCCCGATTCGATCTTCTCGATGTCGAGGATGTCGTTGATGAGATCGAGCAGGCGCTGGCCATTGCGCTCCGCGACCTCGGTGAGCTCGGCGACGTCCTTCGGCACGTCGCCCAGGACGCCGGCGTTGATGAGCTGCAGCGAGCCGATGATCGAGGTGAGCGGCGTGCGCAGCTCGTGCGACAGGGTCGCGGTGAACTCCTTCTTCATGCGCTCGGCCTCGAGCTGGGCGGTAATGTCGCGGCCCTGCGCGATCACGGAGATGACGGTGCCGTCGGGATTGACGAGCGGCGTCACGGTCCAGTCGCAAACGACGGTGAGCCCGTCCCGCCGCGGGTTGCGCACCTTGACGCCTGCCATCGGCTGGCGCGAGGCGATGAGCGCCGTCCAGTCGCGGTCGAAATCGGGCTGGTATTTCGGCAGCACGATTTTCTTCACCGACTTGCCTGCGAGCTCGTCCGCGGCGTAGCCGAAGAGCAGCTCCGCGGCATGGTTGACCTCGTGCACCACACCTTGGGCGTCGAGCTCGAGCACTGCGATCGGCGAGCGCTCGGCGAAGAGCGCGAGCTTGCGGCCGCTGGCCTCGATCTGGCGGCGCGCTTCCTGCAGCTCGACGAGCTGCCGCTGATACGCATGGCGCAGGCGGTAGCCGGAGAGGAACACGCCGTTGAGCCGGAACGCGATCGCGACGCTGACCCCGAAAAAGAGCGGGATGAGGAGGGCGATTTCGGCGAACAGGCGGTTGCCGAAGCGACGGCAACTCGCCCCGATCTCTACCTCTTCGACATCGAGATGCCGGCCCTCGACGGGCTGGCGGCCGCAGTACAGCTGGCCGGCGAGGGCTTCCGACGGCCGGTCGTGATCGTCACCGGCGTCGACGATCCGAGCCTTGTTGAACGCTCGATCGCCAGCGGCGTCAGCGCCTACCTCACCAAGCCGATCGACACCCGCGAGCTCGAGGCTGCGATCGAACTGGCAGCTGCGCGCCATTCCGAGTTCGAAGCACTCGAGGCCGAAGTGAGCAAGGCTCAGCAGGCGCTCGAGGACCGCAAGCTCGTCGAACGCGCCAAAGGCCTGTTGATGTCAGCACTCAAGCTCTCCGAACACGACGCCTTCCGAAGACTCCAGCTGACCGCGCGCGAGCGCAACCTACGGCTCGCCGACGTGGCACGCCGAATCGTCGAACAGCAAAGCCTGCTCGAGCCACCGAGCTCTTCTCGGTAAGCACGGCAACGCGCCTCACAACCGGGGAGAGGCCCGGTGGGGCCTTTCCCCGGCGCTCGACCATCAGGCGACCCTCGCAGAGCTCGCCGCGGAGCAGGAGCGCTTCAGCAAGACCGCTTGATTACCGTGCGTTATCGGTTGACGCCGCCGAGCTGCACGCTCACCGTGTCGCCGGGGCTGCACCCCGGCGTGATGGCGCCACTGGGCTGGGAACTCTCAGACTCGGCGATCAAGGATCTGCAGGACAGCCTCGTCCGGGCACGAAGCGGCGTCGACGACCCGCAGCAACCGCTCGCCGTGATCCGCAGGCTGCAAAAGTGGCTAGCCCGCTCCCGCTGGCCCGACAAGCCGCCGGCCTCCGTCCCGAAGCCGCCGAAGTAGCTAAAGGGTCACGTTTTCGAGCCGCCCGGCCCTCCAAGTGCAGATCGATCGCGCTTTCGGCGAAAACCGCGACTCTTGGCAAACACGCCGGCTCCGAGCGACTGAGCCATTTCGAGCGCAGCGCCGAGTCGCCCGCCGAGCGAGAGGACGCTCGCGCAGGCCGCGGTCCTTGTGCAGGACTGGGCGTTGGGTTTCTGCATCCACGCGCGGCTCGAAGCGCTCGTGGTAGGGCGAGTGTCGCGCGTCGGCCGGATGATCCGGCAGCACGTATCGATGGCGGGGAGCGTCGCCGCGGTCTACGACCTCATGGACAGCGCTCATAGACGTGCTCCGACGTGGGCGACGACGTCGCTCACGGGGCAAACCGTATCGACCGGCGCTGGATAGTCTCGGACGGTGATCGCGGCCGCGACGTCCAGACCGGATCGGGCCGCGCCCGACGTCCCGCGTGCGCGACGCGGGACGGCGGCGGTGTTCGCGGTGCACGGATGCGTCACCGGCAGCTTCGCGGCCCGCATTCCGTGGATCGCGTCGCACGTCGGTGTCGGCGTTGGCCATCTCGGGGTCGCGCTGCTCATGCCGGGGATCGGCGCCCTGCTCGCCATGCCCTTCTCTGGCCGTCTCGCTCACCGCTTCGCGCTCCGCCCCTTCGTCACGGCCACGATCGTTGCGTGGTGCGCGTGCCTTGTCCTGCCGACGCTGCCGACGTCGCTCGTCGCGCTCTGCGCCGTCCTGCTCGTCTTCGGCGCGGTCGCGGGGCTCGCTGACATGGCGATGAATGCGGAGGGCGTCCTGGTGGAGAAGCTGTTCGGCCGGTCGGTGATGTCGAGCCTGCACGGCTTTTGGAGCGTGGGCGTCCTGGTCGGGTCGGCCGTCTCGGCCCTCGCGTCCCACGCCGGCATCGACAGCCGGGTCCAGTTCGCAGTCGAGGCGCTCGTCCTCGCCGCGGTCGGCGCCGCAGTCGCGCAGCTGCTGATCGAGGACCCGACGACGACCGACGCGCTTGCGCCGCCGCACTTCGCGCTCCCGACACGGCCCGTCCTCCTGATCGGGCTCGTCGGCCTATGCGCCGTCTTCGGCGAGCAGGCCGGAACCGACTGGTCGGCGTTCTACATCCGCAACGAGCTCGGCGGGTCGGCGAGCGTCGCAGCGCTCGCGGTCTCGGCGTTCGCCGTGGCGATGGCGACGGTCAGACTCATGGGCGACCGTGTGATCCGCAGGCTGGGGCCGGTCCGTACCGTCCGCATCTCAGGGGCGTGCGCCTTCGTCGGCGCCATCGCGGTCGTGCTGGCGCCCGGCCTTACGGTCGGCCTCCTCGGCTTCGCGCTGCTCGGGATCGGCCTCGCCGTCGTCGTCCCGCTCGTGTTCGCGGCGGCCGGGCGCGTGGGCGCCCATCCCGCGCGCAGCATTGCCGGCGTCGCCGTCGTCGCCTACGCGAGCGGCCTCGTCGCACCGGGGGTGATCGGCGGCATCGCCTCGGCGTCGTCGCTCACGACGTCGTTCTACGTCGTCGCCGCCCTGGTGGGAGTCATCGCGTTGGCCGCGGGCGTGCTTCGCCCGAGGCAACTAGCCGTCGATACGAGCTCCGCCACGGCCGTGTCGACACCGGTGGAGATCTAGACGAAGCGCGACGAGCGTCGCCGACGGCACGGATGCACGGCTACTCGCCGGCGTCAAGACCGCCGTCGCACAGCTGCAGTAACCGCACCTCTGGTGACATTTGCCGACGCTGGCCCACGCGAACGTGCGGCGCGCGCGACCATGTGCGCGTGATTGTCAGACCGCAGGAGCCGCGCGACTACGAAGCAGCGAAGGTTGTCTACGCAGAAGCGTTCAAGCGACAAAGATCACGGCGATCATGTGCGCAGAATCCCCCGAGGTCTTGCGCGTTCCGCGAGATCGACATGAATGTGTCGTGCTCGAACCGCAGCGTTGGAATCCTGAGCGGCTCGATCTCTCGAGCAAGGTCAACTCCGGTCGAGGCGAGCCCGTGGATGAGGATGACCGGCGTTGCCTCCTCACCCGCTTCGCGAATGTCTCGCGAGGGAAGATCGCCAAGATCGCGTGTCGCGCGACGAAGCCGCGACCCGAAGAGGGCGTCGCGCGTGCCGCCCTCGATGATCCTGCGAAGCCGATAAAGCGGCCGGACGATCAAGATCCCGGCCGACCCGCTCAGGAGGTCAATCCGGTACGAGTACCGTGTCAATCGCAGGGGCGGCTGAAGCCCGGCGAACCCCGGCAGCTGCTTCCGGCCAGTCGCACTCACCGGCCTTCGTGCAGCAGGTAGGCGTGTGGTTTTGGGCTCCTTTTAACTCCCTCCCGTTCGGGGTCGGGTTGGTTGTTTTTGGCTTGGTTAAGCGGTTTTTCTGGGTTGGTGATGCCACCTTCGGCTCCCCCCGCTTGTGGTGCGTTCGTGGTGCGTTAATCGGATAGGCTGTGGAGGTGAAGCGGCATCGTCGTTTGCGTCGGCTGGCGCCCGATGCTGAGCTTGTGCGCCGACGGGCGGCGGGCGAGACACTGCGCGCGCTGGCGGCCGACTACGGGGTGGCGCACACGACGCTCGGCCGCTACTTCGCGCGAGCAGAGGCGGTGAGGCAGCTGCGCGAGGCGGGCCAAAGCGAGCGGCGGGCGGCGGCGACGCGGCGGGTCGCGGAGCGCCGGGCGGAGCGGGCGATCCGCCGGCAGGCGAAAGAGCAGGCGACGCTTGCGCAGGCGTGGACGCGCGCTGCGGCGGCGGCCTCCTCCGCGCCTCGGGCCACGCCCTTCTGCCTATGAGGCTTGGCTGGATGAACATGGCCTTCGGCGGAATCCTGGATTAGGGTTGTCGAGTGGAACGGCTGCTGACGGTGGAATTTGGG
>Ga0137403_10002969_pt1 | contig 20499 bp, 17 predicted proteins | sample CZOMad2_1_16fung_FD_122057 | JGI IMG/M metagenome (GOLD analysis project Ga0137403, IMG submission 122057) | Vadose zone soil fungal communities from Angelo Coast Range Reserve, California, USA - CZOMad2_1_16fungal (Hybrid Assembly) | ecosystem: Environmental > Terrestrial > Soil > Vadose zone...
AGATGCCGGCGTTTTGAACGCGGACCGCGCCCTAACAAGCATTTGCAGCAGACCGTCATACGCCAGTGCGGTGACGCCGCGAGTGCTCCATTTCGTTATACACTCGCGTCGCGCATCACACGGCAGCGCGCGGCCCCGCGAACCGGCCGCGGGACTGAACCGCGGCGTTAGACCGCAAGAACAAGAATGCTGACCATCAACGAAGCCACCTTGGAGATGCACTTCCATGCTGCGCTCATGGATCTTTTCCGGGAAACCCTTGGCCTTGGTCCCACGGGAAGCATCGAATTCTTTAAGTACTCGCCCCAGCTAGAGAAATTCGTAGGCTTCGACCAGGCGTACGTGAAGACCGAAATGTCCGGCGAAGAGCTGTACGACGAGCTGGAGGCGACCGGGTGCCCGCCGCTGCCGCCGATAAATACGCTATCTGGGTCAGGCAGGGATGCGAGCCCCTCGGGGGCCACCGCCTGCACGATCTGCACGTTTAGCGTCTGAAACCTGCCCAGGTTTTCGCGGATGAGCGCGATGCATTCATCCATCGTGTTTACGCAGTGCGGAATTTTAAAATCGATCTCGCTTGCGAGTTCGATGACGACCGCATCGAGATTCAGAGCGGTGACCGCGTGGTACTGATTGTCGAAGACGACATCAGTTTCGCCGGCATCCTGCTGGATCTCGCGCGCGAAAAGGGTTTCAAAGGTTTGGTCGCGACCAGCGGCGCAATGGCGCTCGCACTCGCGCAGAAATACAAACCCGCGGCAATCACGCTGGATATCCGGTTACCCGACCGAGATGGTTGGACGGTGTTGGATCGTTTGAAGCACGACCCGGAAACGAGCCACATTCCGGTCCACATTATTACGGTCGAGGAAGAACGCCAAAGAGCCCTGAAACAGGGTGCCTTTAACCACGTGCAAAAACCGGTCTCCCATGAAGATCTGGGCAAAGCCTTCGACGACATTCGGGACTTTACCGAGCGACATATTCGAAAACTGCTGGTGGTTGAGGATGACGACGTCCAGCGTATGAGCGTGGTTGAACTGATCGGAAACGGCGACGTCAAAACCACGGCCGTGGCCACGGGTGAAGAAGCATTAAACATTTTGCGGGACGAAAGGTTTGATTGCATGGTGCTGGATCTGCGACTGCCTGACATGAGCGGCTTCGAACTAATCGAGAAGTTGCAAACAGATCTGGGCCGTTACGACCTTCCCATCATTGTCTACACCGGAAAGGAATTGACGCGTAAAGAGGAGCTACATCTCAAGAAGGTAGCTGACGCGATCATCGTCAAGGAAGCCAGTTCCCCTGAACGATTGCTGGCCGAGACAGCCTTGTTCCTGCATCGGGTTGAAGCGGATCTACCTGAGCCCAAGCGGCGTATGCTGGAGAAGTATCACCGCACCGACCCGGTGCTGGCCGGCCGCAAAGTGCTGGTAGTTGACGACGATGTGCGAAATATTTTCGCGTTGACCAGCGCGCTTGAGGCACACAACATGGAAGTGGTTCATGCTGAGAATGGCCAGGAGGGTATTGACCTTTTGCAAGCGACTCCCGGTGTTGACGCTGTTCTGATGGACATCATGATGCCTGAGATGGACGGCTATGAAGCAATCACCGCGATTCGCCAGATGGAAGAATTCAAACAGCTTCCGATCATCGCGTTGACCGCCAAGGCGATGAAAGCCGATCGTGATCACTGCCTGGAAGTGGGCGCCTCAGACTACATCTCGAAGCCCCTGGACATAGATCAATTGCTCTCCCTATTGAGGGTCTGGCTGTATCGCCCGGATGAAACTACGTGAGTAGCGTGCGCACAGCTGTAAATAGCCTCGAAGACATCGAGATCGGCCTGCTGCTCGAAGGGCTTTATCGTGCTCATGGGTTTGATTTCAGGGATTATTCCCGCTCCTCGATCAAGCGGCGAATACTCGAGCTGATGCGCGCGGAGAAACTGGAAACTATTTCGGCATTTCAGGATCGGGTCCTGCACGATGCTGCTTGCCTCGATCGCTTCCTGCTCGGTCTATCAGTGCACGCGACCGCGATGTTTCGCGACCCCAGCTTCTACCTCACCTTTCGAAAAAGAGTGGTGCCGCTACTAAGAACTTATCCAACGGTGCAGATCTGGGTGGCGGGTTGTTCTACGGGCGAAGAAGTCTACTCGCTGGCGATCCTGCTCGAGGAGGAACACCTTTACGGAAAGTGCCGCATCTACGCTACTGACATTAGCCAGGCGGTCTTGCGCAAGGCACGAGAGGGAATTTTTCCGCTTGCCGCCATGCGCGACTACACCGCGAACTACCATAAAGCCGGGGGCACTAATGAGTTTTCCGACTACTACACCGCGCAGTATGACAGTGTGATTTTCAGTGCGGCCCTGAGAAACAACGTCGTCTTTTCCGAGCACAATCTTGCTACTGATGGTTCGTTCAACGAGTTTCAGGTGATCCTGTGCCGCAACGTAATGATTTACTTCAATAAAGATCTGCAGGCGCGTGTTCACAATTTGTTGTACGACAGTTTGAGCATGTTTGGCGTCTTTGGACTGGGCAACAAGGAGTCGTTGAAGTTTACGCCCAGAGCGGCGTTTTATGAGCACCTGAACGAGAATGACAAACTTTATCGAAAGGTAATGTAGTTGGCAGTTGATCCTTTTGAAATCGTGGTCGTAGGGACTTCCACCGGCGGTCTGAAAGCATTACAGACGCTGCTCTCGGGGCTATCCGCGGGATTTCCGTTGCCAATTGTGATTGTGCAGCACCGTGGGAAAGATTCCGAGAGCGGCTTGTGTGAATTCCTGAATCAATGGAGCAGTGTGCCTGTAACTGAACCCGAAGACAAAGAACCTGTGCGGTGCGGTCATGCTTACCTCGCGCCCCGCGACTACCACCTGTTGATTGAGAATCAAAGCTTCGCTTTGTCAACAGATCCACCGGTGGGATTTGCGCGGCCGTCGATCGACGTGCTCTTCGAGTCGACAGCTGACCAGTATCAGGAGCGAAGTATTGGGGTCATTCTAACGGGCGCCAACCGCGACGGTGCGCGCGGCCTGGCGGCCATAAAGTCGGGGGGCGGACTAACTCTGGTCGAAGACCCTCGCTCAGCCGCATGCCGCGAGATGCCGGAGGCGGCCATCGCCCGGATTAGGGTAGATTGGATTTTGCCTTTGGAGGAGATAGCGCCACGTCTTGTCACCACCGTCTGCGATAGCGGGCGGGTTTCTACTAGAGAGCCATCCCACCCGCTACCGCAGGTGGTACTGACAAACGCAGGCTCTCAATGAACCTGGTGATGGAGCTCCAGCGAACTGCCTGCGCAAGAGTTCCGCGAAGTGGCCGTGAATCATGGAAGCTGAAGAACGGATCAACATTCTGATGGTTGACGACAGCCCGACAAACTTGTTGGCGCTGGAGTCGATACTGGAAGCTCCCGACAGAAATCTGGTAAGTGCGGCTTCGGGCGACGATGCGCTCCGGTATCTTCTGAACAATGAAGTCGCGGTCATCCTCATGGACGTTTACATGCCGGACCTTGACGGCCTGGAAACCGCCGAGCTGATTAGAGGCCGTGAACGATCCCGCAACATACCCATAATCTTTTTGACGGCGGACAGCACCGGCGGCAGGCATTTGAGCCGGGGATACTCTCTGGGCGCTGTTGATTACATTGTGAAGCCAATTGAGCCGGACATTCTGCGGTCGAAGGTAGCAGTCTTTGTCGAATTGTTTAAGAAGACTCGGGAGGTAGAACATCAGGCAGAGCTGCTTGAAGAAAAGAATCTGCAACTCGAGAACGCAAACCTGGCCCGGCTCAACATGCTTATCGATCTCGGGCAGCAGTTGGCGGCTGAACATGATCCGTGGCGGGTGCTGGAAAACTTTTGCCGCTCTGCGCGACGGATTGTCGACGCGCAAGAGGCGGCCGTCGGTCTGAGCAACAACGAAGGTGAGACGCTGCGCTATTTCTTCTGTTGCGCCACAGATGAAGATGCGGTAGTCGGCTCGAACAAGGGGATTCCCAAAGTCACTGAGCGGGCGTTGAAGTATTTGGTTACTAACCGACGTCCGCTCAGACTCAACGATTCAGATGAACTACTCCGGACCAACGGAAAGACCTCCGACTTAGTGCATTCCTTTCTGGGTGCCCCGATATTATCGGCTACCGGAGTTCGTGGTTGGCTTTATTTGCTCAATAAGCTTAATGCTGATGAGTTCTCTGAAGCCGACGAGCGACTGGGAGAGACGCTGGCGACCCAGGTAGCCATTGCTTACGAAAACGCGATGCTCTACAGCGATGCGCAGCGCCACGCCAGCGAGTTGCAGCAGGAAATTACAGAGCGCAAGCAGGCTGAAGAAGAGCGCGCCCAGCTACTAATACGCGAGCAGGCGGCAAGAGCCGACGCAGAGCAAGCGAATCGAACCAAAGACGAATTTCTGGCGACACTGTCCCACGAGCTGCGAACGCCCCTTTCCGCCATTCTGGGTTGGAGCCATTTGGTTCGCACGGGAAAGCTGGATGAGCCGCAGATGTCCCGCGCCTTTGAGACTATCGAACGAAACGCGCGGTCGCAGTCGCAGTTGATCGACGATCTGCTGGACGTCTCGCGCATTATCACCGGCAAACTGCAAATAGAACCTCGCGCGGTCGATCTCTGTACGGTAGTTGAAGCTGCGAGCGACGCCGTGCGCCCGTCGATCGAGGCCAAGGACATAAAGTTTGAGACCGTGCTGGATACGGAAGCTTGCCTGGTACGCGGAGATGCAAACCGTTTGCAGCAGATCGTCTGGAATCTCTTGAGTAACGCTATCAAGTTTACGCCCACTGGGGGTCGGGTCAGCGCGGAGGTCAAGCGTGTTGGGGAGAGGGCTCGGATCTCCGTTAGCGATTCGGGCACTGGCATCACTTCGGAATTTCTGCCGTATATATTCGACCGCTTTCGTCAGGCTGATGGCTCCACGACCAGAGTGCACGGCGGACTGGGACTGGGCCTTTCCATCGTGAAACACCTTGTCGAACTACATGACGGCGTGGTCGAAGTGCAGAGCGCAGGAAAAGATCAAGGAGCCACTTTCACGGTCAGTCTGCCGCTGTCATCAGCTGCATCTTCCGACCCGATTGAAACTGCGGCGACCCCTGAGCCTGAGAGCAATGGCCTGCCGGCCGGTTTTTCCAAACTACTGAAGGGGCTGCGCATTCTGGTAGTTGATGATGAGGCGGATTCGCGTGATTTAGTGACTGCCATTCTGACGCGGTGCGGCGGCAAAGTAAGGTCTTGCGAGTCGGTGGCGGAGGCACTCAACACGTTTCGCGAATGGAAACCAGACTTGTTGGTGAGTGACATCGGGATGCCGAACGAAGATGGTTACGAGCTAATTAAGAAACTCAGAAAACTAAGATTGAAGCGAGCCAGGGAGATTCCAGTTGTAGCGCTGACCGCGTATGCCACCGATGATGATCGCGAGCGCACGCTATCCGCCGGCTTTCAAATGCACGTGGCTAAACCAATCGAACCCGAAGCACTGGTAAGGTCGATCGCGGGCGCTGCGGGGCGAAAAATCTGATGCGCGTTTGATTCGTAGCAAACTTCTCCGTGCAGAACCAACCGGATAATTCCGTTCCGATATTAGACGGTCCGCGAATGAGAATTGCACTGAAGTATGGCTTGCTGATCACGCTGGGCGTGATTGCCTGGGTGGTTATTGCTCACCTGCTCGTACCCGATCCTCGTTCGCAGGTCCACAATCTTGGGGCAGGAATTTTCTTCAACCTGCTTGAGATTGCCGGAATCTACTTGGCAATCAAGACGAATAAAGACGAGAGCGGTGGTGACTTGAGCTTCAAGGAAGGAATTAAGACGGGAGTCTCAACGGCTCTTGTCTATGCGATTTCTTCAAGTCTGTTTTTTCTGGTAGCGATCTACGCGGTTGGTCCAAAGTTAATGGCAAGCGAGCCGGGGGCGGAGAATCTGCCGCTCTGGAAGGTAGCCCTTGGTGCTTTCATCGGGTTATTCCTGTTCTCGTTACTCTTCGGCCTTCTCTACTCGACGTTGATCTCTTTCTTTTTAGCAAAACGCAGGGACGTTAACCCCGTTTAGATCCTCGTTTAGATAGGGCACTTGTGCCCCTGCCGCGCGTGGCGGACAAGTCCGCTTTCTAAACGACCACACTGCGGCTCGTCTTGAGACTACTGAACATTCGCTAACCGCTTGAGTTTATCCTCTTCGGCCCAATCCTTCGCGGAAACGAAAGACTCCTTATCATAGACCAGGACGATCGTTCCCACGGGCAGCATCTGGCTCACGTCACGAGAGGCGAACATTGGAATCCGAATACATCCATGACTCCTCGGCCCGGTTGGGACGTCAGGATTTCCGTGAATCGCCACTCCGTCACTGATGTAATTCGGGTAATAAAGCAATCCCAGAGGAGATCTTTTCCAGCCCGCGGCTTTGCCATAAACCCTGAACCTGCCTCTGGGTGTGTAGGCGATGCCTTTCATGCCCTTCTCGTTATAGCGTTTGCCGCTGCCTGTCGAGACCGGAAGAATTCTAACGACTGCTCCTTCATCGTTGACCAGCAGAAGCACCTGGCGATCCAGATCCACTTCAACGTGCTTGTAACCCAAGTCCCTCGCCTGCGGTGGAGCCGCGTTGCGGATTGCCTCGAGCTCGTCGCGAGTAAGCCGGCCGGTGATGTTGCGGCCTTCCATTTTCTGGAAAGCGATCAACGCTGCCCGCGTGGCTCGGTCAATTTCTCCGTCGATCCGGCCCGTCCAGTACCCCATATCCGAGAGACGCTGTTCCGCCTCCCTCGCTTCTTTCCGGTTAGGAGCAGGTTCATGACGCTTTCTGCTTTCCGGGGTGCTCGCGATTGACTGGGTCGAAATCACAACAAGCAAGCAGAGGTTGACAATCAGCCCTGGTGCGAATTTCCTGATAGCGTTCATAAGATCGTTGGCTACCTCTTTTGAAACAGTGACTGCAAAGGAACTCACCTGTCATCGAAATGCGATGCTTCTTTGGTTGAAGCTGCCACGACGAGGTGCAATACAACCCTCAGTGATGAGATCCCCAGGAGTGACAGACAAACTCTTGAACTCATTACGAGCGAGCCCTCGTTCTCGCAAGGCGACGCATTATGGGGGTAATCAGTAGGCTGGTCAGGGGGCCGGAAGTCGGGAAATACCTTGGATGTGAAGGTTACCGGAGGCCAGTCCGTAATTCAATAACACCACTTTGAAAAGCACCATACCCCGAGGACTACGGGCAGTCAATAGTGGAGTGTGGTTTCTAAACAATGTCTGTTAGCTGCGCTAAATAGTTCCTCCGAGGCAGTCATTCGGGCGCGCGCGATCGAACCCTTCGTTCTCGGCGACCTGGCGAAACACCGTGGCGACGGTGCTTAGGGCACCAGCACAACCTTGCCGATATTCTTCCGCGCTTCTACATAGCTGTGCGCATCGCCCGCCTGCGCAAACGGGAACGTTTTATCTACAAACGGACGGATCCAGCCTTCACTAACTCCATCGAGGATCACCTTCATCCACGTCGCAACTTTCTCCGGCTCGTGCCACAGGTGGCCGAGGTTTAGTCCGAAGACGCCACGATTCTTATTGAGTAACCCGAGCGGATGAAACCTCGGCATCTGCGCTGCGGCTTTGATTAACTTCAATTTGCCCCTCAAGCCGTTGGCAGAAGCGGAGGAAACGCCAAACATGCCCAGCCGTCCGGTATGCCTCAGCGCTGCATAGCTCTTTTTCCAATGACTGCCGCCGATTGGATCGATCACCAGCTCAACACCGCGGCCGTTAGTAAGTTCTTGCAAGACGGGAAGCCAGTCCTGGTTGCGATAATCGATCGGGTGATCGAGACCACGCTCGCGCAGGAACTCGTGCTTCCCCGGACTCGCCGTCCCATAAGTGGTCGCGCCAATCTTCTTGGCGATGTCGAGCGCGGCAAGGCCGACGCCACCGCCGGCATTGTGAATCAAAACCGATTCATTCGGTTGGAGCGAACCCATCACGTAAAGCAGCGCATAGGCAGTCAGGTAGTTGACTGGAATCGCCGCCGCTTGTTCGAAAGTCAGCGACTCGGGCTTTTCAAAGGTTTGATCCGCGCGGACCGCAACCTTTTCCGCTTGCCCCCCGAAACGCGTGAGCGCCACAACCGCTTTACCCACCAGACCGCGATCCACGCCTTCACCAACTGCTTCAACTACGCCCGCCACTTCATAGCCCATCACGCAGGGCTTCTTCGGTCCATCTGGATACAAACCCTGGCGCGCCAGTATGTCGGAAAAATTCAGCCCGGCAGCTTTAACTTGAATTACAACCTCGCCTTTGTCCGGCTTCGGGTCCGACTCCTCCTGAACCTTCAGGACTTCGACGCCGCCGTTTCTGGTTGTAACAATCTGTCGCATTCAACCTCCTGCGCATTTCACTGCGCTCATCACTTGATAGCCGCTGGTATTCTTCGTGCGGGCCAATCCAAAACCAAATCTCACAAGCTGGATCCGCAAAAGCAAAGGCGCAGAGTTTCTGATGCTCTGCGCCTCTTCATTCACAACTAAAAACACTTGGCGATCGCGGTTTAGTCGCAGTTCCTCCGCGATGCTAACTCGCGCTCTTCGCCGCCGTATCCGTGGTCGTAGTCTTATTCGGCTGCGGCGTAATGCGGAGGTAAGGCTTCGGCGCTTTCCAGCCGGCCGGAAATTTTGCCTTCGCATCTTCATCCGACATCGAAGGAACGATGATCACATCGTCGCCATCTTTCCAGTTAACCGGAGTAGCTACGCTGTACTTGGCCGTAAGCTGTAGTGAATCGATCACTCGCAAAATCTCGTCGAAGTTACGACCGGTGCTCGCCGGATAAGTGATCATCAATTTGATCTTTTTGTCTGGTCCGATAATAAAGACCGAGCGGACCGTGAAGACATCGCTGATCTCCGGGTGAATCATGTCGTAAAGTTCGGCTACCTTGTGATCCGGATCGGCGATGACCGGAAAGTTCAGCGCCGTCCCCTGTGTCTCGCGAATGTCTTCAGCCCATTTGCTATGCGAATCTGTCTTGTCAACGCTGAGGCCGATGACCTTCACGCCGCGCCGGTCGAATTCGGGTTTGAGCCGCGCACACTCTCCCAGCTCGGTAGTGCAGACCGGCGTGAAGTCCTTGGGATGGGAAAAAAGCACCGCCCAGCTGTCGCCTATCCATTCGTGAAAGCGGATCGGGCCCTCGGTCGTATCCGCTGTGAAATCGGGTGCAATATCACCTAAACGTAAAGCCATTTCGATCTCCTTCCGTTGATAAAGGGTAAACTCCCTTTCGCTAACTACAAGGGAGGGGTTTCCTGATTGGGTTTGTATGAAGTCCACCACGCTTGTACATCCAAGTCAGCGCCAAGTCAAATTCAGGACCGGGGGCAGCCTCAAGTCCTTGAGGTCCTGTGTCGGGCGTCGATTTCAACCTCCGTCCGCCTGGTGTTATTATCTGGCCACCCCGTTAGTCGCCTGATAGACCCAAAACCCTTCCTTTTATTAACCGTCTGGAACTATGTCTGGCAAAGTGTCGTCGCAGGAAATGAATCCGACATCTCGTATGCAGGGGCAACTGCGCCTTGATCTATATCGGGCGATTTTCACCCACTCGCGTGAGCCCATCGCGATAATCAATCTGGAGGGCGTCTACCTCGAACAGAATGCCGCCCACGCCGAGTTGCTGGGTTACTCGGACGGCGAACTTACGAACCAAACGCCCGCAATACATCTCGGCAAAGAAGTCTTCGCAAAAGTAGCCAGCGAGTTGGCCGAAACAGGCGAGTACCGTGGCGAAGTAGTTAGTAGAACGAAAGCGGGTGAGAAAAAGCACATTGAGTTGTCGGCTTTCGCAATGCGCAGCGAGTCGGGCGAGCCCCTTTGCTACGTCGGCATCAAACGAGACATCACAGAGCGTAAACAAGCAGAACGAGCGCAGCTACGCAACGAAGCTCAGTTGGCCGATTTCTTCGAGAACTCCACGATTGGCCTGCACTGGGTCGGTCCCGACGGCACCGTGCTGCGCGTCAATCAAGCTGAGCTGGATATGCTTGGCTACACTCGCGAAGAATATGAAGGACATCACCTCGCACAGTTTCATGTCGATCAGAACGTTATTAACGACATTCTCACGCGACTGCAGGGCGGCGAAGTGCTTCAGGATTACGAAGCAGGCCTGCGTTGCAAGGACGGTGGGATCAAGCACGTTCGCATCAACTCCAGTGGTTACTTCGAAGATGGAAAGTTTATTCATACTCGTTGCTTTACCCGGGACATTACCGAGCGAAAGCGAACTGAGAGCCGGCTGGCGCTGCAGTATGCGGTAACCAGGATTCTTTCTGAATCGCTGGACTTTGCTGCGAGCGCGCGAAACATTCTACAAGCAGTTTGCGAGAGTCTAGGTTGGGAGGTCGGGGCCGTATGGAGAGTCAATCGCCAGGCTGAAGCGATTCGTTGCGTCGAAGTTTATCATGCCACTTCGAGGGCGACTCCTGAATTTGACCGGCTAACACGCAGCTCTGCTTTCAAGAAAGGCGTGGGACTGCCGGGCCGGATCTGGGAACTCGGCAAACCGGCCTGGATCAATAACGTCTTAGCCGACAACAACTTTCCTCGAGCCGGCGTGGCCGCACGGGAAGGCCTTCGGTGCGCCTTTGGTTTCCCGATCCTGCTGGGCACCGAGGTTTGGGGAGTCATCGAATTCTTCAGCCCGGAAATCAGAGAACCGGATGAAGAACTATTGCAGTTGGTCGCCGGCCTCGGCGGGCAGATTGGGCAGTTTACCCAGCGAAAGCGGGCTGAAGAAGATCGCGCCGAATTGCTTCAGCGCGAGCGGACGGCGCGTGCCGAGGCGGAAAAAGCTAATCGCTTGAAAGACGAGTTTCTGGCCACGCTTTCCCACGAACTGCGCACGCCCCTGAACGCTGTCATCGGCTGGTCCCGAATGCTGGGTTCCGGCCGACTTGATCGCGAGAACTCAAAGCATGCCTTGGAAGTCATTGAACGAAATGCCTGGGCCCAAAAACAGATAATCGAAGACATCCTCGACGTCTCGCGCGTGATCACCGGCAAGCTGCAACTTAATCTTAGCCCGGTCGATTTGGTGGCCGTGATTGACGCCGCGCTTGACGCGACGCGCCCGGCGATGGAAGCAAAGGAGATCCAAATCGAGACGCTCATCGATGCGAGTCTCCGAATGGTCTCGGGCGATGCCGATCGTCTGCAGCAAGTCGTTTGGAATATCCTTTCAAACGCGGCGAAATTTACGCCCAACGGCGGCCGGGTTGAAATTTCCGTCAGCCAATCTGCCACCCATGTTCATATCCAGGTTAAAGATACCGGACCGGGTATTGAATCCGAGTTCCTCCCCTACGTGTTCGAACGATTCCGGCAAGCCGATGGCTCAACTACCCGGACTCATGGCGGTCTTGGGCTCGGCCTGGCGATTGTTCGTCATCTGGTCGAACTTCATGGCGGTACAATAGCGGTTGAGAACGGCGACGCTGGTAGGGGTGCCATATTCACCATCCGGCTGCCCTTGCCGACCGGTGAGCTGCGGCCTGAAGCGCTGGCTGGAGCCAGCGATTCAGCACTTAGAGAAATCCAATCCGAGCAAGCAAGCCTGGAAGGATTGCAGATCCTAATCGCTGACGATGAAACTGATGCTCTTGATTTGATTACGGTAGAGCTCGCACAACACGGTGCGAAGGTGACAGCCGTTACGAATGCAGAGGATGCGCTCAAGGCTCTCGAGCAGGGCCGCTTCGATTTGCTGATTAGCGATATTGGGATGCCGAAGATAGACGGTTATGAATTGATCCGGCAAATTCGTAAACTGGAAGCAGGTAAAGGGAAGCGTATTCCCGCCGTCGCGTTGACCGCTTACGCCAGGATCGAGGATCGCATGCAAGCAATAGTGGCAGGCTACAGCACTCACATTGCCAAGCCAGTCGATGCCACGGAGCTGGTTACGATCGTAGCGAGTCTGGCTGGCAGACCAGGTAAGGCCTGACCGGGATGAGTGATTAGTCATGAGTAATATGAGTAATATGTGAAGAATAAGATTTTCCGTTTATCATTTCTCATTTTTCATTTGCCATTTTCCAGTCGCGAATGAAACTAGCATTCTCTAATCGCGACCTAAATGGCCGATGACATATGAGAAATGATAAATGGAAAATCTTATTCTTCACTCATCACTAATCACTTTTTTGCTAAGATAGCGGCATGCTGAAGCGTTGTGATTGGGCCAGGACGGATTTATTGATCGCTTATCACGACAAGGAATGGGGTGTGCCGGTGCACGACGATGACAAACTCTTCGAGTTTCTCATCCTCGAAGGTGCTCAGGCAGGCCTTAGTTGGGAAATCATCCTCAACAAACGCGCCGGCTATCGCGCCGCGTTTAGCGGTTTCGATCCGGCGAAGGTAGCGCGGTATGGCGACCGAGAGCGGGAACGGTTGCTACAAGACCCGCGCATAGTCCGGAATCGCTTGAAGATCGCGGCAACCATTCAGAATGCGAAGTTGTTCCTTGCGGTGCGCGAAGAGTTTGGTAGTTTCGATCGCTACATCTGGCAGTTTGTAGATGGTGTTCCCAGGAAGAGAAAACGTGGGCAGGGCGTGCCCGCTTACACTGTAGAATCGGACGCCATGAGCAAAGACCTGGGCCGTCGCGGCTTCAAGTTTGTCGGCACGACGATCTGCTATGCTTTCATGCAAGCTGTCGGCATGGTCAACGATCACAATTATAGTTGCTTTCGTTTCCGAGAGATTAGTTAACCTCAGTTAACCCTGGAGTCCGACATGTTTAGATTTGCCGTTTTCGCGCTGACCGTTCTTATTTGTATCGCCTCGCTCTCTTGCCAGTCCTACTCGACGGGTTTGCAGCAGAGCGTTGCGCGCGCTGACGAGACGGCGGCGAAAGCTGCGCTGCACACAATTGCGGTGGCCCAGCAAACCTACTCAGTCAGCAATGGCGGCGACTTTGGCACCTTTCAACAGCTTAGCGAGGCCGGCTATCTGGACTCGCGTTTCAATTCCAGCAAGCCCGCCATTAGGGACTATGTTTTGACGATGGAAGTTGCTCCAAAATCGGAAGCCCAGCCGGCGGGATTCTATAGCTGCAACGCGGATCCGGTACCCACGGGAGCTAAAGCCGGCACGCATTTTTATATTGACTCAACCTCATCCGACCTACACGTTAACCCGAGTGAGTCAGCGACTGCGAAGGATCCAATCGCTCAACCGTAGGGTAGTGTCCAATTTTGACTGCCAGGCTCTGATAACTCTGGCACATTAGCGTATAAGGCGTTGCTCAACGATGCAGCGGCGTACCCGTATTATCCTCATAACGATTGCTTGCGTGATCGCCGGCGTAATGTTGGCAGCCGCGGCTCTATTCGTACTCTTTGCCAATCTTATCGCTACCAGGAGGTAGAGGCTTCCGCCGTGGCGAACCGGTACCCACAATCGACAAGATGCCAACGGTCGAAGCTGGTAAGGTTTCAGCTTCTGCCGCTCCTTCTTTCATTGGTGTTTTTTGCCTTAAGGAATGATCTCTTGTCCAGCGGCCTCGCGCCGAAGTTGCTCGATGATGGAGCGGATGGCGGGCGCAAGGCTGCCATTCGGGGCCAACTCCAGATACTTCTCGTAAGCAGCCACTGCTTCTTTGTACTTCTGGGCACGCTCGTAGGCGGCCCCAAGGAGTTGGTAAATCACCGGCTCGGAATCCGAAAGCTGATCGATGGCCTTGCGAAACTCGAGGATGGCTTCGTCATACTGTCCTTTGTCTTCGAAGACTCGAGCCAATCCCACGTGCGCCTCCGGCTGAAACCCTCGCCCCTCTCTGATTGCTCGCCGAAAAGACTTAATCGCTTCCTCCGTAAAGGCAGCCTCGCGATTGATGCGTCCTTCGACGGCCGAGGCCTCCGCGTAAGCAGGACGAGTGCGCCGCGCCGCTTCGATCTCATCAAGGGCCTCCTGGTATTGATTTAGATCAAGGAGAACGCGCGCCAAGCCAACATGCGCGGCAGGATACGCTGGACGAAGTTTCAGCGTGGTCCGGTATAGCTCCGCGGACTTTTGTCTCGCTGCGTCATCCCTCGCCTTTTCGCGCGCTTCCTCGGCTTGCTGAAATGCGAGCTCCGCCTGAACATTCGTTCTTACCAGCTTCACGGCCTGGATTCTTCTGCCCACCGCCAATGGCGTTGTCACTTCCTTAAATCCCATAGCGCGGACTCTCAACGTGTGGCGGCCCGGCGAAATCTTCTGCAACTGGAGCGTTCCCGAGGCATCAGTTACACCGCGGCGAATTTCGTCAATCCAGATGATCGCGTTTGGTTCGGTAGTGATGGTGAAGGAACCAGAGACAGGCCGCAATTTAATAGTTGCTCGACCCTGGGAAAAGGCAGTGTAAGAGGCTAAACAAAGAAACACGGCAACACCTATCAGAAGGGAGCTGCCGTGTTCACGCCGGAAAGATTTGTAGTGGAACGAGGACCCTCTCTGTGCAAACTCAGTCTTCTTTGTGTCGCAGCCGTTAATGCTTCCGCTACTTCTATTCACCACAGAGACACAGAGAACACGGAGATAGCACAGAGTCACGAACATTCTCCTTATTCCTCATTCTCGTTGCCGGTAACACGGCGTTTGCGCACTGATGAATCCTCAGGCTCCGGTCCCGGTGTTGCACCCGTCGCCGGCTGTTTTGTTATCGCCCTGGTTCCAACCTCGGGACGAAACTTCCCGTTCGCATCGTAGAGTCGCAGATACTGGAGTCGATTCCGCACGACGCCCTGAACGTAGCCGCGAGTTTCCTTAAACGGCACAGCCTCCGCCCATTCATCAATCTCCGCAGGCAACGACGTGCGCCATTGCACGGCGCGAATCGGACCGGCGTTGTAAGCCGCGGCCACGTATTCGATGCGGCCAAACTTGTCGATTTGATCTCGCAGGTAAGCAGTGCCGAGTTGGATATTCAAACGCGGTTCATAAAGCGCTTCCTCCGTAATCGTTCGCTCCAGGCCATACTTCTTGGCGGTTAGCACGCCGGTGGGAACCAGCACCTGCATGAGCCCATAAGCCCTGGCAGACGAGCGGGCGCGCGACATGAAAACAGTCTCCTGGCGAATCAAGCCGGCCACCTGAAACGGATCGAGGTTCCTGACCCGCGACTCCTGGACGATGATGTCCCAGTAAGAAAGCGGATAAAAGACGTCCCATTCTTCGCGGGTAAGCTCTTCCGGTTTCATCTGCGAATAGTCGGGAAAACTCTTCTTAAGCACGTTCAGGGCGCGCACGTTATCTTCCTCAGAACGATAGACGCGGGCAATCGCCAGATTAACTCTCGGACTGTTTCCCGCGGACGCCGAGGCAGAGGCCAGCTCCTCCAAAGCCCAATCATTAAGACCTACATTATTAAGTTCATCCGCTTTGGCAATCTCTTTGTCTTCTTTGGCGCCGGCAGTTTCCTCGGCGACCGTGACTGTTTGCAGGTTCGCAACCGCGCGACCCACCACGGAATCGGACGCGAAGTTTTTTGGAGGCACGGTTCCGATGCCGCCGCGCAGCATGGCATTTAATCGCTGCTTTGCCAGATAGCCATACCAGTTGGCGTCGTAGCGCGCGAGCATCGCCTGGTAAAGGGCACGCGCTTCGGCGATTTTGCCGGCGCGTTCGGAATCGCGAGCGGCCCAGTAGCCCGCGCGGCCACGATTGTCGGTGTTTTTGTCGGCGTAGTAAGCAAGATGCTCTGTTAAGAGTTTTGACGACTCGGAGAAGTTTTTGTCCTCATGAGTCATCCAGGCAAGGTCAAACTGCGCCTGGGCAACTTCCCCCGAACCTTGATAACTATTGACTGCCGTGCGCAGGAAATACGATGCGTCAGTGTCGTTCTTTGCGTCTTCCGCAATCTGACCCACAGTCACCAACGCACGGGGCGTGAATGGACTACTGGCAAAACTGCGCCTTAACTCTTCGACTGTGGCGCGCGCCTGTTCCCACTGCTTCGCGCGCGCGTACGCCTGGGCCACGTAGTAAAGCGCTTCCGCGCGGGTCTCGCCAGCGGAAGAAGGAATAGCATTCAACGAACTGACCGCGTCAGCAGTTTTCCTGACGCTGGCCGCGGCAATCACGCGACGTAGTTGTGCTTGCGAGTTTGCCGAATTCGGAAATCTTGTGGACGCGTCAGCGTAGGCTTGCGACGCATCAGAGAACCGCTTCGCTTCATAGAACTTATCTGCCCGAGCTATAGCTTCATCGGCTCTTTCAGGTGAGAGCGTCGAGCCCAACCGCGAAATTGCCGCTGCGGCTTCCTGGCTTTCCGCTGAAGCGGGCGCGTAAAAATAGAGTCGACGATAGTAAGAGACCGCGCGCGCTGAATCAGAACTCTGCTCGTAGGCTTTGCCCATCAACAGAATTGCGGTGGGGTCATCTTTTGCTGCCAGGTCCTGCAACAAGGACGGAACCGGAGCTACACTCCCGCTTCGCATCATGATGTTTGCAACCCCTAAGGTCGCTTCGCGCGCGCGAGTAGAGGCGGGATAACTGTCGAGCAGTTGTTCGTAAGCGGCGCGTGCCTCTGCCGGCTTGCCTGCCTGCTCGAGTGCGTCGCCGCGCATAAAAAGCGCGTAGTCGCCGAGCAAACTATGGTCCCGAATTACACTCGCATCAAGCAGCGCAGCAGCCCCGACAAAATCTTTCCCGTTAATTCTGATGCGAGCCCGAACGATCCTCGCGAGCGCAGCAGCCTTAGTGCGCGGAAAATCCGATTCAATGCGCGCCACCACTTCTTCCGACGGTACTACGCCGCCGCGCGTCATTGTACGCAGACCTTCGAGTGCTCTTATTTCAGCGGGGGTTTGTTGACGCGTGAGACAGCTTGCCGTCATAAAGGCCGGGAGAGAAGCGCCAATGACAACAGCCAGACCAATAAGAATAAGCGTTAGACGATACTTCCCTAGTTTCTTCACCAACTATGACCCCTTAAAACAGTTTCGAGTTTCGGGTTTCGAGTTTCAGGTTCCCGCGCGCAAACAATCTTAAGATGTTACCACCAAAGACTGTGATTTCACGTGAATCGGAAACTCGAAACTTGAAACTCGAAACTCGAAACTTAGTCGCGTCTTAGGCCGAAACCGTTGCTCCCGGATACGCACTACCAAGCTTAGACTCGTCGCCTTCGGCAAGCGTGTTCACTAACTCATGGTGAAAATAGTCGTATCGTTGCGCCACTTCCGCCTTGACGCGCTTGTCATACATGTCGCGCGAACGATCGATGTATTCACGCAAGCGGGGGTAGAGATCTCCCTGGCTGCGGCCCTCGGTGACCTTCTGTTCGTTGTAGAGTTTGATCTCCGAAACCAGCAAGCGGGCAAAGCGGCGCGCGTCGTTATGTTGACGCCGCTCTTCTTCACTTGCCACTTCCACAGGCAGTTCGACATCCGCGCCATACCGCCGTCGCGGCGGTGCTGCCGCGGTAGATGTCTCCGGCGCCAGGGGCGGAACGATCTCTGAGGCTATCTCTACCGGCGTTTCAAACCGGGAAGCAGTCTCGACTTGACCAAACTCGGGCTGACGTTCGACCTGCGGCTCTACCTCGGGCTGCGCCTCGACGTGCGGTTCCGGCTGGAACTCAACCTGCGATGGCTCTGGTTGAGTTTCAATATCTGTGATCTCAACCGCCGGCGCGCTTTCCTCCACAACCGGCGTTATCTCGTCATACTCTGCAGTCGGCGTGTAACCCGGTTGCTCGTAAACGCGTGGTTCTTCCGCTACCGCCTGTTCGGCTGGGGCTGGCTGAGTAGCGACCGGCTCCCTTGCTGGCGCAGCGCGTCCAGCCAGCAACTCAACGGCCATTCCGGAAACACGAACGAGCGTCTCGAGCGCTTCTAAATTGATCGCTTCCGAATCCTGTTTGGCCGAGTCGGCATACAAGACTGCTACCGTGCGATTACGAACCACTAGTGGTATCGCAACAATCCGAGCCGGCGGCTCGTCGCCCAGCCGGTTGAGAATCATGTGATCTTCAGAATGCGAACCGGGCCCCCCACTCCACGGTGTGCGTGATCTCGCCGCATTCCCGACCGCTGTATCCGCGCTAACTGGAAACGACATTTGGTGAATCGCGCTGTCGCCGACTGTTCCTTCAAAGCCCCGCGCGCGCCATCCAATGCCCTGCTCGCCTTTGATGACGAAGAAAGCAACTCGCGGCGCAAAAGAAGTGGCCGTCAGGGAACCGTTAGTGCTAATGTTCTGATACAATGAAATGCTGTTGCCTAAAACATTTGCCACTACCAAGTCCGGTTTTCCGTCGTCATTGAGATCTGCAATAATAACTCGATAAGCGTTGTTTCCGGCTGGCAAATCCAAACGTGGAGCAAAGCTAGAAGCGCTGATGCCCGAACCGTCGCCGGAAAATGCAGGCATAAACGGCAAACTGGCATAAGCCGTCAATCCATTGACTGTCACACTGATTGGCGCATAGGTCGCACCAACAGGAACTGTGACGGTAAGACTGGTCAAATTGGCTGAAACCACCGCCGCCCGCACCGCGCCAAAATACACGATGTTGTTCGATACAACTGGACTGAAGTTGTTTCCCGAAATAGTGATCGTGGTGTTATTTGTTCCCAAAGCCGGACTAAAGTTCGAAATCACGGGCACGACGGATGGCGTCTGTATGCTCTTTCCCGCGCTGCCTGCGTTGTAGATGGATTGGATTTCAGCCGGAGTGAGCGCACGGTTGTAAAGTGAAATCTCATCCACGTCGCCGATGAATGGAAAATTGTTGCCGCCTTCATTGAGGTTTCCGATGCCAACCCCGGGCGATTGATCCGCCAGCAGGTTGCCAAACGGCCTGATATCCGTGTTGGTCTGCACAGCCAGAACGCCATTGGTGTAAATGCTTAAGGTTCCGGAACCGCCGTCCAAGGTTGCCGCCACATGCGTCCACGCAAAATAATTTGCCGTCGTATCCAAAAACATACCGTTGCCGCCTGCGTCACAGATTGCAAAACGGAGGGTGTTGTTGGCCTCCATTGAAAGGCAGTAGGGGTCCAGACCCGGACGATGATCGCCGCGGAAGAAAATCATATATCCATCTCCTCTCGGCCTGATCCACCCTTCAATGGTCAAGGAGTTGGTCAACACATAAGCCGGCTGGTCTGCGATATGGACACCGGTATAGGTGCCATAGGGAAAATTCTCCGGATCAAAAGCAAACGCCTGGCCGACCGCACCGTCGGTGTAAGCCACATTCACCAACGTGCCATCATTCCCATCCACAACATCCACTGTAGTGCCATCTCCCTTCCACCAGCCAACAATGCCAGATGGTGGCGGTATGCATGAAGGCGGGAGAGGAGCCTGAATTTTACCCGCGCTGCCTGCGTTGTAGATGGATTGGATTTCCGAGGCCGATAACGCGCGGTTGTAAAGCGAGACTTCATCAATAATACCATTGAAAAAATCTGTGCTGGGACTGTCACCACCAATGGTCACAGGCAAATTGTTAACGGTATTGGCCAGATTTCCTGTAAGCGTTGATGTCGTTACCAGTGCACCATCAATGTAGGTCTTCACCTGCACCTGGGTGGAATCCACTTGTTGAAGTGTAGCCGCTAAATGATGAAATACTCCCGTTGACGGGTAAGGCGATGTCGAGATTTGGAAGGTGGATGAACTGGACTCTTCAAAATAAACCTGCAGGTTTGCTGTCAGGTTAATGCCGAAATTGCAGGCACCGGGAGCAATCGGGCGTTTAGAAATCAAGCCAAAGGCAGGTGTTGAACCCGTGTCTTTAAACCAAAATTCTATGGTCAATTGATTGGTGAAATTCAAAGAAGGACTATTGGGAATTTGAATGGTTTGATTCACTCCATTCAAACTGAAACCCTGTCCGACCTCACCAGCAGCGAATGTAGCACCATTCATCAAGATACCATCGTTTGTGCCGACAATATCATTGGCATTCCCCTCTCCAGGCCACCAAGCAACCAAACCAGTAGGAGCGGGGACGCTTTGCGCACGCAACATCCCACCGCCCGCGAGCGACAGAACAATGGATAGGAGCAAGCTAATTGAGCGAATCATGGATTTATGTGCTGTGTTCACATTTTCTCCTAAAAACGACCGGAGATTTATTTAACTGCGTGAACTCTACCCCACCCATTGGTAGATACAATCTATTTTTCCTGTAATTCAAGACGTTTCTGACGGGGCGGCAACCCAGGCAACTTAAGCTAGTGCTGCGGATATTTTATGTAAAGCAACCAATAAACCACCACGCCTGTCACGGAAACATACATCCACAACGGCCATGTCCAACGGGCGATTTTTTTGTGCGCGTCAAATTTTTTACGCAGCGCACGGCTCAAAGTTATTAAAATCATCGGCACAATGGCGATGGCGAGAATCGTGTGCGTGATCAAAATCGTCAGGTAAATCGGGCGAAACCATTCGGGGTTT
>Ga0137403_10002970_pt1 | contig 20498 bp, 22 predicted proteins | sample CZOMad2_1_16fung_FD_122057 | JGI IMG/M metagenome (GOLD analysis project Ga0137403, IMG submission 122057) | Vadose zone soil fungal communities from Angelo Coast Range Reserve, California, USA - CZOMad2_1_16fungal (Hybrid Assembly) | ecosystem: Environmental > Terrestrial > Soil > Vadose zone...
GGCTTTGCCCTGTTCGGTCCCGATGCCAACGATCAGCTGCGGGGCGAGCGCGGCGAGCTGGGCGTGATCGGCGGCGGCGGTTTCAGATTTTTGCCCCTTCTCTCCTTCGAGCTCGGTGTCCTCGGCGCCGGGCGCAGGCTCGATACTCCCACGAGCACCGCACCCGCCGCTGGAACGTTCAAGGATGGCACCCTCAGAACGACCATCGGATCGGGAGGACTGAACCTCGCGGTCAAATTCCACTTCAGGCTGGATCGCATTGAACCGTACGTCGGCGCCGGGGTCGGACGCTACACGACGAGCTTCAGGACGACGAGCGAAGCTTCCACCTGTCTTCGGCACTGCGCCGACACCGGTCCCCGGGTCATCTCGCGCTCCCGCGACACGGGCTACCACGCCGTCATCGGCGCGGACTACCACCTGAGGGCGAAGGACGTGATCGCCGTCGAATTCCGCCAGCTCAAGCTCGACGCGAACTTCGACGATATCGGCCTGGGGAAGGTGAAGGCGGGCGGCAGCCTGCTGTGGCTGGGCTACCGCCGCTATTTTTGAGCGTCGCCCGCTCAGTCGTCGTCGCTATCCCGTTTCACGATCCCCGCAGCGAACCAGGCGCCGTTCGGGTTGCGGATAAGGAGCACGGGGCTGTCGCAGACAGCCGGCGGCAGCGGATCGAGTACACCATCGATCCGGAAATCGCCGTTGAGCTCGAGCGGTACGACAGGGTCCGTGTTGCGCAACGTAAACGGCGCGCTTGCCTCGCAAATCAACGTTGCGCGCACGCTCTGGCCTGCATTGCCGCCGATGCCATTGCCGCCCGCGAGCAGCAGGCCGCGTCCCCTGACCTTGATGCTGCCGTCCGCCCTCACGTCGGCCCTGAGATCGGCGATCGTCCAGAGCTGGCCGGGAGGCTGCACCCCGCGGACGATGTTCCGGTTCACGCTCTCGACAGTCTGCGCCGTCGCCAGTGTCGGGGCGACCGCCACGCCTGCCGAGACGGGGATGACCCCGATCCCGCCCTTGAATTTCACGAGAGAGTCGTCCGCCGCCGCCGAAAGCGGGGTGACGATCCCGAAGAACAGCACCCAAGCCGACAACTTCTTCAACATGGCAACTCCTCCTCTTCCTTGAATGAAAGGCAAACGGGACAAGCTCACGTATACAGCGTCGAGCGGGCCGTTATTCCGCCCCGGGAGTCTTGCGTCGGAGGATTTATCTATCGGATCCGCCGCGAGGGTAGGCGGCGGGGATGGGGACAAACGCGTTCAGCCGGCGCTGCGCAGGCGCACGTTGGTTTTCCTGCTGATGACGAAGTGGTGCGGATCCAGCTTCTGCTCGGTCGCGGCGATGCGGTACTCCTCCTCGGGCCGCCGGCCCGGAGCCTTGACGGTACAGGATACGAGCTTGCCTTCGGCATTGAGCCGCGAGAGCTCCAGACCCATGCGCTGCGCGCCGACGCCGAGCTTTGCCGCCAGGGCCTTGATGCGCCAGGCGGTGGGGTTGGACGTCATGAACTCGAGCACGCTCTCGCGCAAAGACAGGCTCGTCATGAATGCACTGCCCTTACTTGTCCCATTTGGCAATGTCGGCAAGGTCGACGTTGTAGCCGACGTTCTGCGGGCCCGCGGCCGCGTTGACCGCCTTCTCCACTTTGCGGAAGGTTTCGGCGAGCTGGAGGCTGAGCTTCGCCAGCTCAATCGGATCGGGTTTGATCACGGCGGTATTCTCGGCCCTGAGAAAGGCGCGGCCGACCAACTCGACGTAAATCCGCGACGCCAGGTCCGCGATGCCTGGATTCGCTGCGGGCTGCGTGGGGGAAGCCATGATGCCGCCTTGAACGGGGAGACGACACATACTACGCTTAACTCGAGGCCGACAAGCGAGTTTCCCTCGTCGGGTGGGTAAAGGAGGCCGGCATGGACACCGAATCGAAATGGAAGCACCGCGGCGTTCGCGTGGTGCACGCGAACGAATTGGACATCAACACGCCGCAGACGCCGGGCATGAACCGCGCCGCGGCGATCACGAACGCGCGCGCGGGAGCGGAGAAGCTCTGGGCGGGCACGGTCGTGATCCATCCCAGGGCGAAGACGGGCGCGCACCACCACGGGCCGGTCGAGAGTGTGATCTACGTAGTGAACGGCCGCGCGCGCATGCGCTGGGGTGACAAGCTCGAATTCGTCGCCGAAGCGGGGCCGGGCGACTTCATCTACGTGCCGCCCTACGTCCCGCACCAGGAGATCAACGCGAGCGACGAGCAGCCGCTCTCATGCGTGCTCGTCCGCAGCGGCCAGGAGCCTGTGGTGGTGAACCTCGATATCCCGGTGGTCGAGAAGCCGGAGGAGGTGCATTGGGTGGACAATATTCATGCGGGGCCGACGAAGTAACGTCAGGAGCCCGACCACGGCGCTCCGTTTCCTGATTCTCGTCCTGAGTGTCGGCGGCGCCGCGCATGGCGCCTTTGCGCACGATCCCGCCGCCTCGGCGTATGCGTTCGCGACGGCTGCCGAAGGTCGCGCCATCCTCGGCGCCCGGGATGAGTACGTTCTTGCAACCAGCGCGCTCGAGCGCTCGGTCCAGCTCAGGACCGGCGACAAGGTGGACGAGGGCCGGTTCATGCAGTTCATGCAGGGCACGGTCCTGGATTGGACCGAAGAGGAACGACGGCATCTGCGCCCGCTGATCGCGCGCCTGGACCGATTTCTCTCGGGCCTCAAGTGGAAGCGCCCCGGGAAAATCCTGCTCGTCCGCGTGGACGCGGCGCTGGAGAATGGCGCGCCCCATACCCGGGCCAACGGCATCATGCTGCCGAAAAACGAGTTCACCACGGAACAATTCACCTATGTGGTATCCCATGAAACCTTTCACGTACTGACCCGCGAAGACAGCGGGCTGAAAGAGCGGCTGTACGGCGCCATCGGATTCCGTCGATGCGAGCGCATCGAGATCCCGGAGTCCGTGTCCAGGATGCGCGTCACCAACCCGGACGCGGTCGAGAACCGCCACACCATCGCGGTCCGCTATCGCGGCAAGGCCGCGGAGGCCATGCCTTTCCTCCGCTTCAAGTCGGACGATATCGATACGCGATCGGGCTTTCTCGGCAACGCGCGGGTCGCCTGGCTTCTCGTCGACCGGGAGCGAGCCGATTGCCGGGTGCGCGATGGGTCGGCGGCGGAAGCCGAGGGCGCGCCCGAGGAATTGCAGGGGCTGTTCGAGCAGATCGGCCGCAATACGCAGTACCTGACTCATCCCGAGGAGATTCTCGCGGACAATTTTTTCCAGCTTTTTGTTTCCACGTTCCGCAGGCCTTCCGCCGAGGTGCAGTCACCGGAGATTCTGGAGCGGATGCGCGCGATTCTGTTTCAATAGAATAGGCGGCGCGACGCTATCAACCCGTGAGCATGCGCACCACCTGCTCGGCCGTGCGCACGCGCGCCATGCGCGGGAAGACGCGTTGCATGAATTGCCTGTGATTGTCCTCTTCCGGAGAGGTGCAGGCGTCGCTGACGACGACCAGGTTGTAGTCCAGGTCGCGCGCGGCGTAGGCGGTGCTCGCCACGCCGACGTCGGTCGAGCCGCCCGAGATCAGCAAGGTATCGATATTGCGGTTGCGCAGCGCCAGGTCCAGATAGGTCTGATGAAACGCGCTCCAGCGGAACTTGGGAATCATGTAATCCTGCGGCTGCGGTTTCAACTCGTCGATCACCTGCGCCTCCCAGGTGCCGGCGGCGACCACGGGCTTGCGCTCGACAGGGGTGCCCGGCGCAAGCGGCCGCAGGCGGTTATCGGCGTCGGTCGCGAGGCGCGCGGAGGTGGCGTTGTCCGGGCGATGGTGAGCGGCGGCGTACATCACGACCACGCCTGCGCGCCGCGCCGCTTCCAATAAACGCACGGCGCAGGCGATCACCGGCGCGTAGCGCGCCTTCGTCGCCGGGTCGTTTTTCTTGACGTGCCCGTTCAGCATGTCGAAGAACAGCAATGCCGTGCGGGCGGGGTCAAGGCGTTCGGGCGCGTTCATTCCAGCCTCACGTTTTTCGAGAAATCGTAATCCACCGAGGTCGCGCTTTCGAATTCCCAGCGCACTTGTCCCTTGCCCGGCCACCTGCCTCCGAAAACATCGCCGAGAAACGCGAGGAGCATCCCCCAGGCTTCTTCGGCCTCTTTGGCGCGGTAGCGCCCGGGCATCGTGTCGTTTAACCAGCCGTGCGGCATGCCCGGGAACACCTTCATGCGGTAGCTGCAGCGGCCGTCCTCCAGCGCATCGCGCGCGCGGCGAATATCGGCGAGCGAGATGGTGTGATCGCGCTCGCCGTAGACGAAGAGCACCGGCGCCGAAAGCGAGCGCATCATCTCCTGCATCGGCTGGGGCTGCACCCCGGATACCTGCCAATCGCGCTGCTGCGAGGCGCCGTAGAGCACCACGAGAGCCGCGAGATCGCGCCGCCCGCTTCCGACCACGACGGGATAGCGCCCGCTCTGGCACACGCCCATCAGCGCGACGCGCGCGCTCGACACGCGCGGATGGACTTTCAGGAAATCGAGCGCGGCATCGATCACCGCGGCGACCTCGGGATCGGGCAGGACCACGCGCTCTCGGCCAGCTCGCAGCGCCTGCTCGTCGCCCTTCCAGCGCGAGAACAGATTCGGCGCGAGCGCCACGTAGCCGTCCCGCGCGAGGCGCCGCGCCAGGTCGAGTGTGTGCTGCGCGAGGCCGTAGCGCTCGTGCAGGATGACGACGGCGCCCGCCGGAGACTCGTTTCGCGGCAGGTAGAGAAAGCCCTCGCAGTCTCCGCCGAAGCGCAGCTTGTGCGGGTCCGCGGCCATGCCTATTTCTGTCCTTTCAGGAAGAGCGTCTGCCAGCGCTTTTCCCAGGCGTCCCACTCGTCCACGACAGGCGCCAGGTCGACGATGCGGAAATCACGCTGGTTGAACGGGCTCTCGACCTTGCGATTCACCGGCACGCGGCTCGCGGCCATGATGAAGCGCTGGCCTTCCGGCGACAGCACGAAATCCACGAAGAGCAGCGCCGCGTGCGGGTGCGGCGCCTGCTTCGCGACGCCGATGCCGTCGGCCCGGCCGAATGCGGGCGGCAGCGGCTTCCAGTCGATCGGCGCGCCCCGCTCCTTCAGCTTGTCCACCGCCTGGTTGTAGAGCGTCAGCACCATCGGGATCTCGCCTGCGGCGACGAGCTCGGTCATAAGCGTATGGCCGTTGCGGACCTGCGGCTTCATCGCCGCCAGCTTCCCGAAATAGGCGAGGCCTTTTTCCCCGCCCATCGCCTTCGCCACCGCCGCGAACCAGATGATGTCGGAGGCCTCGATCCCGAAATTGCCGCTCCACCTGGGCTGGAGCAGGTCTTCATAGGACCTGGGAACGTCCTGCGGCTTGACGAGCCTGGTGTTGTAGCCCATGACGAAGAAGAGCAGGTTGTCCGGCGCGTAATATCCGTGGCGCGGGAAGGCCTCGGGCGGAATGTCGCCGAACGCCGGGCTCCAGAATTTCTCGAGCAGCGCTTCGCGGTGCAGGATCTCCATGCCGTGCCCGCTGCCTTCGTAGACGTCGACCGCCGATCTGCCCGCGCGCGACTCTGCGAGCGCGCGCTGCACCAGCTTCTGGTTGATGCCGCGCCACATCCTCACCTTGATGCCGTATTTTTCCTCGAACGCCGCGATCATCGGGGTCGCGTCTTCCGGCGTCATGGTGGTGTAGAGGCTGAGGCCGCCTTCGTTCTTCGCCTGGGAGACCAGCCTCCGGGCGCGGTCGGCGCCCTGATAAAGATAGATCTCGCGGTTGGTCTGCAGCCGCTCCTGCGCGTGCGTCCCCGGGACCGCGAACGAGGCGAGGACGAAGATCAGGAGGCTTTCGGTTGGGCAAGAGCGCACAGCGGGACCAGCAGCAATGCAAGGAAGCTGAAGCGACAACGGAGCATGGCGACCTTTCTTCCGATCGGGTGAGTAGCAGAAACGGAATATACCCTCGTCTCCCGATCGTGATTTGAACGACCTCATTGTACGGCGGCGCAGCTTGCGAAGGCCCGAAGTGTCCGGATACACTGCCGCGAGGTTTCCCGGAGGCGGCATGCTGAAGCTCATTTGCGCGATCGCTCTTTCAGGCACTGCAGCTATGGCATCCGCGCAGGATTACCCCAGCCACCCGGTGAAGCTCGTCGTGCCCTTCCCCGCCGGAGCCGGGCCCGATCAGGTTGCCCGCATCCTGAGCCGGCAACTGCACGAATCCCTCGGCCAGCCTTTCGTCGTCGAGAACCGCTCGGGCGCGCTCGGCGCGCTGGGTGCCGCCGAAGTGGCGCGCAGCGCGCCCGACGGCTACACGATCCTCATCACCACCAACACCACGCAGGCGGCCAACGTCGCCCTGTTCAAGAACCTCCAGTACGATCCGGCGAAGGACTTCGCTCCGATCATCCGCCTGATCACGACCTCGATGATGCTGATGGTGCGCTCGGATTTTCCGGCGCGGAACCTTCGCGAATTCGTCGCCCATGCGCGGAGCACGCCCGGCGGGCTGACGGCGGGCTACGGGTCCGCCGGCACGCAGGTGTCGATCGCCAAGCTCAAGTCTCTCGGCAGATTCTCCACCGTGGACGTGCCCTACAAGGGCGTACCGCTCGCCGTCGCCGACACGCTCTCCGGCCAGGTCTCGTTCACCTTCGCGGACTTCGCGGTCGGACTCGCGCAGATCAAAGGCGGCAAGATGAAAAGTCTCGGCGTGACCTCGCTCGCGCGCACCCCGCTCGCGCCCGATATTCCGGCGATCGCCGAGGAGCTGCCCGGCTTCGAGACGATCCTGTGGTACGGCCTGGTGGCGCCCGCCGGCACGCCGCGCAACGTCGTCAACAGGCTCCACGACGCCGTCAACAGGAGCATCACCCAGCCCGACATCAAGACGCGCCTCGGTATCATGGGACTCGACGTTGCGCCCATGAACCCGGACCGGTTCGCGGACTACATCAAAAGCGAAATCGCCAAATGGTCGCGGGAAGCGAAGGAAGCGGGCATCCAGCCGGAATGAGCGCATGATCGACGCCGCCATCGTGGGCCTCGGCCGATGGGGAAAAGGCTTTCTCGAATCGGTGCAAGGCAAGAGCGGGCGAATCCGCTTCGTGCGCGGCGTGGACACGGCGCCCGACGTCGCACGCGGTCTCGCCGCGCGGCACGGCTTCAAGCCCTCGTCCGATCTCGCCGAAGCGCTCGCCGATCCCGCGGTGCAGGCGCTCGTCCTCGTTACGCCGCATTCGCTGCATCGCGAGCAGGTCGTCGCGTGCGCGCTCGCGGGCAAGCACGTCTTCTGCGAAAAGCCGCTCGCGCTGACCAAAGCCGACGCGCAGATCATGATAGCCGCGTGCGCGCGCGCAGGCGTGGTGCTCGGCGTCGGGCACAACCGGCGCTTGTGGCCCTCGATGCAGAGGCTCGGGCGCGCGGTCGAGGGCGGCGAGCTCGGGCAGGTCCTGCACCTCGAGGGCCACTTCAGCAACGAGCACTCGAACAAGGTTTCCGGCGGCTGGCGGCTCTCTCCCGGGGAATCCCCGGGCGGCGGAATGACCGGGGCGGGCCTTCACGTCCTCGACGCGTTCATCCATCTGGCGGGGCCGGTGCGGCGCGTGCATGCGCAACTGCTCGCGCGCAAGCCTTCGCCCGCGCCGCTGGACACCGTCTCCGCGATCTACGAGTTCGCGAACGGCGCAAGCGGCCTCCTCGGCACCGTGCGGGCGACGCCGCAATACTGGAGAGTCCACGTCTTCGGCGCGAACGGCTCGGCAGAGGCCCTCGGCGAAAACGAACTCGTGCTGCACGGCGCGGCGCCGCGGCGGCTCAGCCTCGAACCCGTCGACTCGCTGCGCGCGGAACTGGAAATGTTCGCCGACGCCATCGAAGCACGGGCCGCGTTCCCGATTTCCGTGGCGCAGATGCTGGCGACCGTGGCCGCGTTCGAAGCTACAATCAGATCCCTCGAGTCCGATGCAACGGTAATCCTCGATTGACCCTACCTGAATCCGCACATGAGCAAACGCAAACGCGCCCAGACCAAGGCCTACCAGGATCCGGACTTTCTCAACAGCAGGGACGCCCGGGCGCTGCGCATCCTGTCGGAGTATCTCGAGCCCAAGAGCCGCTTCGACCACCACAAAGTCGAGGACACCATCGTGTTCATGGGCTCGGCGCGCATCAAGTCGCGCGAGGCCGCCGAGGAGATGCTGGGCAAGGCCAAGGGCGAGAAGGACCGGGAACGCGCGCAGATGGCGCTCAGGATGTCCGCCTACTACGAAGCGGCCCGCGAGCTCGCTTCCCGCCTCACCAAGTGGTCGAAGGAGCTCGACCACGTGGAGCGCCGCTTCGTCGTGTGCACCGGCGGCGGCCCGGGAATCATGGAGGCGGCGAACCGCGGCGCGGCCGAGGCGAAGGGCCTCAACGTCGGCCTCACCATCTCGCTCCCGGCGGAAGAATTCGACAACCCCTACGTCACGCGCGAGCTCGCCTTCCACTTTCACTACTTCTTCATGCGCAAGTTCTGGTTCAGCTACCTCGCCAAGGCCGTCATCGTGTTTCCGGGCGGCTACGGGACGCTCGACGAGCTGTTCGAGCTGCTGACGCTGGTGCAGACGCGCAAGATGCGCAAGCCCCTGCCGATCGTGCTCTTCGGCACCGAGTACTGGCGCGAAGTCGTCGACTTCGACGCGCTCGCGCGCCACGGCACCATCGACGCCGAGGACATCGAGCTCGTGCACCGCACCGACTCGGTGGACGACGCCTACGACTGGATCGTCGCGCAGCTCGCCGAGAAGGCGCTCGCGCAACCGGGGGCGACCCTGTAGGAAAGGCCGGGAGAGACTCACCCCTTCTGTTTGTTTCCCCAGTCGCGAAGCGACTTCATCACCGGTCCGAGCTCGCGCCCCTTGTCCGTCAGCAAGTATTCCGCCCTGGGCGGATGCTGCTCGTAGAAGCGCCGCTCGATGATGCCGTGCTTCTCCAGTTTCTTCAGGCGGGCGGAAAGCGTGTTTGGGCTGACGTCCGAGAGCGATTCCTGGAAATCCTGAAACTTGCGAGCACCGTCGAGGAACAGGTCGCGCAGGATCAGAATGGTCCAACTGTCCCCGATGATGTCGAGCGCGCGGACGACCGGGCAGTACTTGGGATTCCGTGTCTGCATTCAACCTGCATTATACCGTTCCGGGTGCAAGATGGGTATTGACTATCTTTAATATAGTCGATATCGTTATAGTATCCATTTACAGGAGGCCCCGTGAACTCCGTTCTTCTCGATGTTTTCGCGTTCGTGGGCGCGGGCTGGGTGCGTCCTATCATCCTCGCCGCGCTGCTCGGTGGCCTGTGGGTCGGCCTGCGGCGAGCTCAACTTTCCCGCCGAGAGCGGCTCGTCACGTGGTTCGGGGTCGCGGTGCCTCTGCTCGCGTGGCTCTTCTCCGTGCTGCAACTTGCGCAGGCAGGCGTGTTCCGACCCGGCGCGGTCGCTCCGGTGCCGGCGATCCCGCTTGCGGTGGTCCTCCCGGTCCTGCTCGGGCTTCCTTTGCTCGTGCGCTCGAAAAACATCGCCGCGGCGATCGACGCCGTACCGCCGTCGTGGCTCATCGGATTACAGGTCTACAGGGTCCTCGGCGCCGTGTTCCTGGTTCGCTGGGCGTCGGGGGCCTTGCCCGGCGCATTCGCGCTTCCGGCGGGAGGGGGAGACGTCCTGGTCGGGCTGCTCGCGCTCCCGGTCGCGTTCTACGTCCATTCCCGGGCGCGCGGGAGCCGGATTACCGGATACGCCTGGAACGTGCTTGGGATCCTGGATCTCGCGCTCGCATTGGCCATGGGCTTCCTCACCACGCCCGGCCCCTTCCAGGTGTTCGCCTTCGATCGACCGAACACGGGCATCGGCACCTATCCGCTCGTCATGATCCCGGCGTTCGCGGTGCCGCTGTCCCTGATCCTCCACGGGTTGTCGCTGTGGCAGCTGCGCCGCACGGCGCGAGCGCCTGCCTCACCCGCCGGCTGAGTCACTTCCCGAGCGCGGCCTCGACCGCCTTGTGCAGTCGTTCCAATCCGAAGGACACGTCCTCCACGGCGCCGTTGACGAAAAACCCGGGCGTGGACCGCACCCCGCTCTTCGCGCCGCCGTCGATGTGCTCGTGCACCCGCTGCAGGTAGAGGTGCTCCTTCATCTCGTAGTCGTACCGGTCCAGATCCAGCTCCGCCTGCAGGGCATACTGCCTCAGGTTGTTGGCCTTGAGGTGCTGCGGGTGCTCGAAGAGGAGGTCGTGCATCGGCCAGAACTTGTGCTGCGCGCCCGCCGCCTCGGCGGCCTCGGCCGCGAGCTCGGCGTGAGGATGCACTTCCAGCAGCGGAAAATGCCGGAACACGAAGCGCACGCGGTCCCCGAAGTGCTTGAGCAGGATTTTCACCGCGGGATAAGCCTGGCCGCACGACGGGCACTCGAAATCCCCGTACTCGACGATGGTCACTCTCGCCGACGCCGGCCCCAGGATGTGGTCGGTGGGATTGACGGGCACGGCGAGCGTGAACGGTTTGGATGGCATCGGGGTCTTCCTTCGGGTCGTCGCGGGATGATATTGCATTTGCAGGATAACCGCCTGCGCAAAGAGCGGTTACGATGCCGCCCATGACCACCGGAATCGAATACGCGCTCGGCGCGATGCTGTTCTTCGGGCTCGGCGACCTGGTGTACAAGCGCGGCGCGGCGGCCGGCGCGCAGCCGCATCACTTCCTGATGGTGCAGGCCTGGGTGTTCGCGCCTTCGGTCGTGCTGTACGCTCTGTTGACGGGCTCGCTCCACTTCGTCGCCGGATCGCTCTGGGGCGCGCTCACCGGTCTGTTCGTTCTGGTCGGCTTTTACAATTTCGCGCACAGCCTGAGAGCCGGGTCGATCAGCATCAACGCACCGGTTTTCCGCCTGAGCTTCGTGCTCACCGCGGCGCTCGCGATTCTTTTTCTGGGGGAGCCGCTCACCCCGTACAAGGTCGCGGGCCTCTTGCTCGCGCCCGCCGCGGTCTGGCTGTTGCTCGGCGCGCCGGCTCCCGGAGACGCCGCCGGCCGGCGTGAGAGCCGGTCCTCGCTCGCGCGCGTGCTCGTCGCCACCGTGACCGTCGGCGCGGGCAATTTCATTTACACCCTCGGTCTGCGTGCGGGCGCGACCCCGGGTTCGCTGATCGTCGCGCAGGCGGCAGTCGTCGTCACGCTCGCGACCATCTTCGTCGGCGTCGTGGATCGCCGCATCCGACCTTCCGGCGCCGCGCTTCGCTACGCGCCCAGGGCCGCGGTCGTTCTCGCCTTTGCCTTCGCTTTCATGGTCGAAGGCATGGCGCGCGCGCAGGCGAGCGTCGTGGTCCCGATCGCGCAGATGGGATTCGTCGTCACGGCCCTGCTCGGCTTTCTTTTCCTGCGCGAGCCGTTCACGGCGCGCAAAGGCGCGGGCCTCGCCGCCGCGCTCGCCGCGCTGGCGAGCCTCGCGTACGGGTAGGCCAGCCGGAACTTGAATCCGGCGAAAAGACGCTGTGTCATGACGTTTCGTGGAAGCGCCGTGCCGTGCTGTGCGAGCCGGCGAAGCGAGGAAACGGTCTGGATCGAACGTTCCCTCAATCAGATGATTCCATAATCCTCCGCTTTCGCCCCGGGCAGGACGCGGCCGAGCGCTTCGCCGCCCAGGCCGTACATCCGCGCAAAAAGATCGGCGAGCACCGAACGGTAATCGTTCAGCACCGGGAAGTCGCGGTTCTGGAAGAGGCTCGCTTCGCTCACCGCGATCTGGCGCCCGGCGATGCGCCCGCCCGCGATGCCGCCGCCGAGCACCCACAGCGTATTTCCATGCCCGTGGTCGGTGCCGCGGTTGCCGTTCTCGCGGAAGGTGCGGCCGAACTCGGACATCACGACTACCACGGTGCTCTTCCAGAGCGCACCCATTTCGCGCGCGTATACAGCGAGCCCGCTGGAGAGACCGGCGAGGTTCGCCGCGAGCGCGCCTTGCGCCGAGCCCTGGTTCACGTGCGTGTCCCAGCCGCCGACGTCGGCAAAGCCGATCGAGTACGCCGACCTGTCGCGCATGAGCTTCGCGATCGCCCGCGCCCGGCTCTCGAAGGCGCGCGCCGGGCCCGCCCCGCGCGAGGACTCGGTCATCTCGGTCATCAGCTCGCCGGACACCATTTTCCTCGTCTCGATGCCGGCCGTCGCCATGCCCGAGAGCGCTGTTCCTTCGTAGAGCGAAGCGATCAGCTCGCTCTGGCGCGGCGGAAGATTGTTCTTCATGTTGCCGCGAAGCGAGATGTTGGGCACCGGGACCGCACCCTTGAAGACCGGCGTGAGATTGTTGGTGAAGGAAACGCCGGCCGGCGCGCCGCTGCCGGCGAGCGCTTCGGCCAGGCGATTGAGGTAGCCGCTCGAGTAGTCGGGGGCGCCGCTCGAGCCCTGCCCCAGCTCCATCAGGTCCTGGGCCTGGAAGTGGCTGCGCGACAGGTCCTCGCTGCCGCTGAACGGGATGAACACCGCCTGCTTCGCCGCATACATGGCGTGGAGTGAATCCTTGACCACGGCGTTGAGCGCCCAGTCGGCGTCGAGCGCGACGCCCGAGTCCGGGCCGCCGGAATCCGGACGCGGCACCGCGATGCCCGGGCGCGAACGATAGTAGAACTCGCTCGAATAAGGCACGAGCAGGCTCGCGCCGTCGTAAGCGCCGCGCAGCATGACCACGAGGAGCTTCGTGTCGCCGGGAGCGGCGGCCCACAGCTTCGCGTTCAGAAGCGCAAGCGCGCCGGGAACGGCCGCACGCATGAAGTCCCGTCTTCTCATCGCGTCCTCCTACCGATACATGAACTCGGGCGCCGACAACACCAGCATCGCCCACTCTTCCGCGTTTTCGGACCTGAGGAGCGTGCTTCTCGTCCGCTGCGACAGGAGCGGCGCGACCAGCGGCTCCATTCTCGTGCGGTCGATCGGATGCGCATCCCGCGCCCGCGCGAGCCGCAGCGGATCGATGCCGGCGTCGATCGCTTCCTTCGTCACGAACAGCCTTGCGCGGCCGCCGACCAGGCCGCGCGCGATCTGGAAGCGCTTCTCGAGCTGGTCGGAACTGGCCCAGTCTCTTTCCTTCATGCCGTAGCCGTCGGGGGTCTGATGGCCGTAGACGGGCTCGCCGAGCTGTGCGAGCGCGCCCGCGATCGGCCGGAAGTTTTGCAGGACCTGTCCGGGATAGAGCGCCCGGATCGCCGAGTGGAGATACTGCACGGGGTCCTTGAATTTTTTCCCGGCATAGGCAGGATCGGAAAACTCGCGGGAGGCGAAGAGCGCCTTGAGCGTCGCGGCGATGTCGCCGTCAGTCTGCGCGAAGGCCGCGGCCATGCGGTCGAGCACGTCCTGCGGCGGCTCGTCCGCGAGAAAGTACACCGCGAGCTTGCGCGCGATGAATTTTGCCGTCGCCGGGTGCCGGCACAGGATGTCGAGCGCGCGCTCGATCTCCGAAAATCCCGGTTCTCCGGGAAAGCTGCGTCCGAGAAAAGTCTTCGGGCCGGAATCGTGCCGGTTCGGATTGAAGGCGAAGAGCCCCTGCTTCATGTAATCGCCGTAGATCCCGTCGGGACGCCCGGAGAGATCCAGCCCCGCGCCTGTCAGGATGCGCGCGAGCGCCTGCACGTCCGGCTGGGTGTAGCCGCCGTCGACGCCGAGCGTATGCAGCTCCATCAGCTCGCGGGCGTAGTTCTCGTTGATCGCGTCCTTGGCGTTCTCCGCGTTGTCGAGATAGACGAGCATCGCCGGATGCACAAGCACGGCGCGCAGCAGATCGCGGAATCTGCCGAGCACGTGCGGGCGGACCGCGCGCTCTTCGTAGTCGGAAAGCAGGAAGCGCACCTGCTTCTTGTTCTGGAATACGTTGAAGTGGTTGAACCAGAACCAGGTGAGCATTTCCTGGAGCTGGTGCGGCGAGTACAGCGCACGAACTGTGCGGCGCTCGAACACCTGGAAATCGAGCTCGGCGAACTCTTGGCGCAGCTGCTTCGCCATTTCCTTTTTTTCGTCGGCGGATTTGCCGGGCGCCGAGCGGCGCGCCGACTTGATTTCCTCTGCGAGATCCTGGGGGCGCGTCCTGGAGACGGGCAGATTGGCGATGAATGCCGCCGCCTCGTCGGGCAGTCCCTCATCACCGTGCCAGGCGAGCTCGCGTCCCAGATATCCCTCGCGCCCGAGCGCGCGATAGGCCTCCAGGTCCCTCGCCGTGGCGCCGTAAGTGATGCGGTTGAGGAACTGCAGGTCGGAGAGCGACCGCTCGTGCACGCTTGCGCTCGCGCAAGCGGCAAGCAAGGCAAGAAAGAGCGTGACTGCTCGCATGGTGATCTCGCTGTTCGGATTCCCGAGGATCGATTGGCCTCGGCCGCCCCACTTTGAACGTTCTAGCGCAATTCGCGGATGACCGCCGAAACAATTTGTATCGCATGCCGGACGGAAACAGCTATCCTCCTGCCGTGACTCCAATCCCCATCAATTGAACCGACATGATCCGCCTCTCCCAGGTCACGCTCCGCCGCGGCGCGAAAACGCTGCTCGAAGGCGCCGACGTCTCGCTCAATCCCGGCGACAGGATCGGCCTCATCGGCGCGAACGGATCGGGGAAGTCGAGCCTCTTCGCGCTCCTGCGCGGCGAGCTGCACGCGGACCAGGGCGAGGTCGACTACCCCGCGCGCTGGCGTGTCGCTTATGTCGCGCAGGAGACGCCGGCGCTGGAGCGTTCGGCCCTCGAATACGCGATCGACGGCGACACCACGCTGCGAAAGCTGGAAGTCCGCCTTGCCGCGGCCGAAGCTGAAAACGACGGCCACCTGATCGGCGAGCTGCACGCCGCGATGGGCGACGCCGGCGCGTACACCGTGCGCTCGCGCGCGGAGCAGCTGCTGCACGGCCTGGGGTTTTCGCACGAGCAGATGGGCGAGCCGGTGGCGAGCTTCTCCGGCGGCTGGCGCATGCGCCTCAATCTCGCGCAGGCGTTGATGTGCCCCTCGGACCTTTTGCTGCTCGACGAGCCGACCAATCACCTCGACCTGGACGCCATCCTCTGGCTCGAAGAGTGGCTCAAGCGCTACCCCGGGACGCTCCTCATCGTCTCGCACGACCGCGATTTCCTGGACGGCGTGGTGGAGGTCGTCGTGCACATCGACGCGAAGAAGCTCAGGCGCTACTCGGGCAACTACTCGAGCTTCGAGCGCCAGCGAGCTGAAAGCGTGGTGCTCGCGGCGTCGCAGTACGAAAAGCAGCAGCGCGAGCGCGAGCACCTGGAATCGTTCATCAACCGCTTCCGGGCGAAGGCCACCAAGGCGAAGCAGGCGCAAAGCCGCATGAAAATGCTGGCGAAGATGGAGGAGCTGGCCCCCTTGCACGTCTCCGCGCCGTTCTCGTTCGAGTTCCGCGAGCCGCTGAAAGCGCCCAACCCGCTGCTGGTGCTGGAGGACGCGGTTTCCGGCTACAAGATGGAAGGCGGTCCGGACAAGGTGGTCGTGCGCGACATCAAGTTCTCGTTGCAGAGCGGCGAGCGCTACGGTCTCCTCGGGATCAACGGCGCCGGGAAATCCACGCTGATCAAGACCATCGCTGGCGAGCTTCCGCCGCTCGCCGGCAAGGCGATCTTCAACAAGGGGCTGGCGGTGGGCTACTTCGCGCAGCACCAGATCGAGATGCTGCGCCACGACGAATCGCCGCTGTGGCATCTCTCGCGCGTTGCGACGAACGTGCGCGAGCAGGAGCTGCGCAATTATCTCGGCAGCTTCAACTTCCCCGGCGATATGGCCACGACTTCGATCGCGACTTTCTCGGGAGGCGAAAAGGCGCGTCTGGCGCTCGCGTTGATCGTATGGCAGCGGCCGAACCTGCTGCTGCTGGACGAGCCGACCAACCATCTCGACCTGGAAACGCGCGAGGCGCTGACCGTCGCCCTCGCCCAGTTCGAAGGCACGCTCGTGCTCGTCTCGCACGACCGCCACCTCCTGCGCGCCACCACCGACCAGTTCCTGATCGTCGCCGAAGGCCGCCTCGCGCCCTTCGACGGCGACCTGGAGGACTACCGCGACTGGCTGTTCAAGACGAAGCTGGCGCCCGAGGAGGAAGCCGTGCCTTTGCCCGAGGCGAAGCCTGCGGTTACGCCGCCACCGGCTCCGGACCGCCGCGGGCAAAAACGCAAGGAAGCGGAGGAGCGCCAGCGCCAGTCCGCGGCGAGGAAGCCGATCGAATCGCGGATCAAGCGGCTGGAGGAGAAAATGGCGAAGCTCAACGCGCAGAAGTCCGCGATCGACGCTCAGCTCGCCGGTACGGCGATATACGCTGAGCCCCAGAAAGAAGTCTTGAAGACGCTGGTCGTCGACCAGGCCTTCGTCGCGCGGGAGCTGGCGCAGCTCGAAGCCGAGTGGCTCGAGCAGCAGCAGAAGCTGGAGCAGCTCGCGGCCTAGTCCGCGGCGGACCGGATACGGCCCCGCAGCTTCTTCACCTCGCCGCGGCGCGTCTTGCCTTCGAGGCGCTTCCTCTGCGAGCTCCGGGTCGGCCGGGTCGGCCGGCGCTGCCGCGGAACGACGGCCGCGCGCGCCACAAGCTGGTGCAACCGGGCGAGCGCCTCTTCGCGGTTGCGCTCGAGGCTGCGGTGCTGCTGCGACTTGATGACGAGCACGCCCTCGCGCGTGATTCGCTGATCGCGGGAGGCCAGAAGGCGCCACTTGATCTGCTCGGGCAACGAAGACGCGCGGATATCGAAGCGCAGGTGCACCGCCGAGGAGACCTTGTTGACGTTCTGGCCCCCCGCCCCTTGCGCGCGGATCGCGCTGATTTCGATTTCCGCCTCGGGAATCGCGATCGCGAAGGAAGAGTCCGCCATGGCCCTCTATTCTGCCTCGCCGCGGGATCGGCGGCTTGCGCGCCGCGTCCGTGTCCGTTAACCTGACCCGGCCCGCCGTTCCCGACAAGGAGAAGCCATGAACGAGGCTCAACACCCGCCCAGACTGCTCATCCCGGCTCTCAGGCCTCTCTACGCTTCCCTCGAGCCGCTGTCGTGGCTGCTCATCCGCTGCGCCTGCGGATTGATTCTCGCCGTGCACGGCTGGGGCAAGATCTCCCGCGGCGCGGAGGCGATGGCGCCGACATTCGCGAAGTTGGGCTACGGGTACCCCGTCGCCCTCGTCTATCTCCTCATCTTCGTCGAGTTCTTCGGCGGAATCGCCATTGCCGCCGGACTGTTCACACGTTTCTTCGCGGCCGCGGTCGCGATCGAGATGGCGGTGATCACCTTTGTCCACTATTTGCCCAACGGATTCTCCTGGCTCAACCGCGGTTACGAGTTCACCTTGCTGTGGGGGCTGGTCGCCATCGCCATCTGGTGGCGCGGCGGCGGGCCTTATTCGCTCGACCGGAGGATAGGCGTGGAGCTGTAGCCCGAGGAAGCCTGAGTTGACAGACCCGCAACAGGGCGGCCGGGCGCCCGCAGCTCCGCCGCAATCCTTCGCCGCGCTCCGCCATCCCGGCTACCGCGCCTATTTCGCCGGTTCGGCCTTGGCGATGATGGCCGATTCGATCGAGCACGTGATCAGCTACTGGATCATCTTCCAGAAGTTCCATTCGCCGGCGCTCGGCGGATTCGCGATGCTGTCGCACTGGCTGCCGTTTCTTTTCTTCTCGGTGCTCTCGGGCGCGCTCGCCGACCGCTTCGATCCGCGGCGCTTGATCCAGATCGGCATGGCCCTGTTCATGACCGCTTCCCTGGGCTGGGGCGTGTTGTTCCTCACCGGCAAGCTGGAGATGTGGCACGCCGCGGCGCTGCTCGTCATCCACGGATTCGCCGGCGTTTTCTGGCACCCTTCAGCGCAGCTCCTGATCCACGACATCGTCGGAACGGCCAATCTTCAGAGCGCGGTGCGCCTTTCGGCCACGGCGCGCTATCTCGGGCTGCTCTTCGGCCCTGCTGTGGGCGGGGTTTTCCTGCTCGCCTTCGGGCCGGCGTACGGCCTCTTGCTGAACGCGCTGATCTATCTCCCGCTCGCATTGTGGCTGTGGAAGGCGCCCTACGGTCCGCGCTTCAGGAAAGGCGCGCCCGGGCCGGTGCGGGCGGTCAAGGGGTTCAGCGACATCGTCTCCACCATCCGCGACATCTCCGGCAACCGCGCCATCGTCTCGATGATCCTGCTCGCGGGCGTCACCTCGTTCTTCGTCGGCAACGGCTACCAGCCGCAGATGCCGGAGTTCGCGCACGACCTCGGCCACGGCGATCCCGACCTGTCCTACAGCATGCTGCTCGCCGCCGATGCGGCGGGGGCCCTGTTCGCGGGATTCATTCTCGAGAGCCGCGGCCTCCTTCAGGCCAAGCCGCGCACGGCGCTGCTCCTGGCGATGCTGTGGTGCTGCGCCATCGGCGGATTCGCGGCGTCGACGTCCTACGCGCTCGCGCTCGCGATCCTGTTCGCCGTGGGCTTCCTCGAGCTTTCGTTCAACGCCATGGCGCAAACGCTGGTGCAGCTGCACGCGCCCGCGCCGATCCGCGGCCGCGTGATCGGGCTCTACATCCTGTCCGGTCTCGGGATGCGCGCCTTCTCCGGCGTCACCGTCGGGATCATCGGGGGCTTGATCGGCATCCACTGGTCGCTCGCGCTGTCCGCCATGGCGCTGCTCGCCGTGATCATCGGTCTGCTCGCGTTCACGCTGCGCAGAGCCGCCTGACTCATGAAAACGCTCCAGGCATCGCACGAGGCCGATTCCCCGTACGCCTGGACCCGCCTCTGGGCCGCTCTCGCGCTGGTGACGATCGGCGGCGCGGGAATGTACTCGATGGCGGTGGTGCTGCCGCCGCTGCAGGTGGATTTCGGGATTACGCGGGCCGATGCCTCGCTTCCCTTCACGTTCACCATGATCGGGTTCGGGCTGGGCGGCATGCTGATGGGAAGGCTCTCGGACCGTTTCGGCGTGATCGTTCCGGTGCTCCTCGGCTCGGCGAGTCTTGGGTTCGGGTTCATCGCTGCAAGTTTTTCGCAGAACCTCCCGCAGTTCACCGCGGTCCATGGCTTGCTGATCGGGTTCGGAACTTCAGGCAGCTTTGTTCCGCTGGTCGCAGACATCACCCTGTGGTTCACGCGCCGGCGCGGCATCGCGGTGGCGATCGTGATGAGCGGCAACTACCTCGCGGGCACGGTGTGGCCGCCCCTCATGCAGCACTTCATCGACACTGCCGGCTGGCGCGCAACCTACACGGGGACCGGCCTGATCTGTCTGTTCGCGATGCCGTTGTTTGCGCTCGCCCTCCGCCGGAAACCGCCCGCGATCGCCGGGCTCGCGCCGCCGCGTGCGGGCGCGCGGGGAGCGCCGTCGAACCCCGAGCGGCCGCTCGGGTTCTCCCCCAACCAGCTGCAGGGGCTGCTGTGCGTGTCGGGGATCGCGTGCTGCGTCGCGATGTCGATGCCGCAGGTGCACATGGTCGCGTACTGCGCGGATCTGGGCTTTCCCGCCGCGCGCGGCGCCGAGATGCTCGCGCTGATGATGGGGTTCGGCATCCTCAGCCGCCTCGCCTCGGGCTGGATCGCCGACCGCATCGGGGGATTGCGCACGCTGCTGCTTGGCGCCGCGCTCCAGGCAACCGCGCTCGCGCTGTTCCTCCCCTTCGACGGCCTCGCCGCGCTGTACGTGGTCTCGGCCCTCTTCGGCCTCTTTCAGGGAGGCATCGTGCCTTCCTATCCCCTTATCGTGCGCGAGTACTTTCCCCCGCGCGAAGCGGGCGCGCGCACCGGCACGGTGATCATGGCGACGCTCGTCGGCATGGCGATCGGCGGCTGGATGCCCGGATGGATTTTCGACTTGAATGGCTCCTACCGTGCGGCGTTCGTCAACGGCATCGCCTGGAGCCTGGTGACGACCGGGATCGCGCTCTTTCTCCTCTATCGCGTGCGCTGGGTCCCTCGCGAAGCCTGACATGTCTCGAAGGAGGACCCATGCGCTATGAGCTCTATTACTGGCCCTCGATCCAGGGCCGCGGAGAATTCGTGCGGCTCGCGCTCGAAGAAGCGGGCGCCGACTACGTGGATGTTGCGCGACTGCCGCAGCGCGGCATTGCGGCGCTGATGCGCTTCCTGGAAGGCGAATCCGACGCACGCCCGCCGTTCGCTCCGCCGTTTCTCAAAGCGGGGAAGCTGGTGATCGCGCAGACCGCGAACATCCTCCTCTGGCTCGCCCCGCGGCACGGCCTCGTGCCGAAAAGCGAAGCGGCCCGGGTCTGGGTGCACCAGCTCCAGCTCACCGTCGCCGACTGGCTGGTCGAAACGCACGACGCGCACCACCCGATCGGGGGCGCCTTCTACTATGAGGACCAGAAGCCCGAATCGAAGCGCCGCGCCGCGCACTTCACCGCCGAGCGCCTGCCGAAATTCCTCGGCTACTTCGAGGGGGTGCTCGGGCGCGAAAGAGGCGGCTGGCTCCTCGGCAAGACGTTTTCCTGCGCGGACCTTTCTCTTTTCCAGATGATCGCGG
>Ga0137403_10002971_pt1 | contig 20496 bp, 20 predicted proteins | sample CZOMad2_1_16fung_FD_122057 | JGI IMG/M metagenome (GOLD analysis project Ga0137403, IMG submission 122057) | Vadose zone soil fungal communities from Angelo Coast Range Reserve, California, USA - CZOMad2_1_16fungal (Hybrid Assembly) | ecosystem: Environmental > Terrestrial > Soil > Vadose zone...
CGGATCAGGCGGTTGTCGTCGTGCTGCTCGACGATGTTCGCGCTCCAGCCCGCGATGCGTCCCGCCGCGATCACCGGCGTGAACAGGTCGACCGGGATGCCGAGCGAGTAGAAGAGGGGCGCGGAGTAGAAGTCCACGTTGGGGATGAGGCCCTTGGCCTTCCCGATGCGCTCGTGCAGCTTGACCGCCATCTCGTACCATTTGAACTGGCCCGACTCCCGGCACGCCTGCTCGGCCATGCCGCGCAGGATCGCCGCGCGCGGATCGCCGGCCTTGTAGACGCGGTGGCCGAAGCCCATGAGCCGGCGCTTCTCGGCGAGCGCCTTCTCGGTGAACGCGTCGACGCTGGCGACCTCGCCGATCTCCATGAGCGTGCGCATCACCGCCTCGCCCGCGCCGCCGTGCAGCGGGCCCTTGAGCGCGCCCACGCCGCCGGCCACGGCCGAGTGCATGTCCGACTGCGTGGAGACGATCGTGCGGGTGGTGAAGGTGGACGCGTTCAGCTCGTGCTCGGCGTAGAGCGTGAGGCTCGCGTCGAACGCCTTGACGGCGGCGGCGCCCGGGCGCTGGCCGGTCAGCATATAAAGGAAGTTCGCCGCGTGTCCCAGCCCCGCCGCCGGCGCCACCGGCTCCTGTCCGCTGCGGACCCGGTGATGCGCGCAGATCGCGGTGGCGATCTGGCTGGTGAGCCGGATCGCCTTGCGGACGTTCGCGGCGTGGGAGTTGTCGGTCGCGTCGGGGTCCGACATGCCGAGGATCGCGACGGCGGCCTGCAGCACGCGCATCGGGTCGGTGGCTCTCGGCATCAGCCTGAACGCCTGCGTCAGCTCGCGCGGGATCTCGCGGGCGGCCGTCAGCGCGACGGTGAGGGCGTCCAGCTGCGCGGCCTTCGGCAGCTCGCCGTACAGGAGCAGGTACGTGACCTCCTCGAAGGTGGCCTTGCGCGCCAGCTCGTCGATGTCATAGCCGACGTAGGCGAGGCGACCGTTCTTGCCGTCGAGGTCGCAGAGGCGGGTCTCGGCGGCGACGACACCCTCGAGTCCGCGGATCAGCGCGCTGTCTTCCTTCGTCATGGCCGGCCCTCTCGCGGTCGTGAAATAGGTCTCGACGGTATACCGCGGGACGGGGCCGCCGCAAGCACACGGGGCGCGCGAGCCGCAGGACGTCGCGGGGCCGCAGTGCGAGCCGCAGCCGAAAGGGCGAGGCGAGCCTATGAAGAAACGGCGGGCTAGCGGCGCTTGCGCTCGGAGGTGTCGGCGCGGTCGACGTCGGTACGGCCGGAGCGGTCGGCTTGCGTGTCGTCGGGCGAGAAGCACGTGCCCCGGGTCGGCATCCGGCCGCAGTCTTTCTTTGCGGCCGCGGCGGCGGGCCCCTTGAGGCCGGCCGCCCGCGCCAGGCACTCCGCCTGCGGGTTGCACGCGTACGGCTTGCCGTTGCGCGGCTCACGGCCGGCGGCGTAGGCGAGGGGCGGCGCGGCCACGACGAGGGCGAGGGCGACGGCGGTCAGCGCGGCTCTCATGCGCTCATTGTCCTCGAAACGTCTGACGCCTGTCGAGCGGTCGATATTCAGCCGGTGCGCGCGCTAACTCGGCCGCCGGATTGCAAAAACTGGGAACACCGTCTCCGCGAACGCGTGCAGCGCGTCCCAGTCGTACGGCCCCTCGCGGAAGGCGATGTTGACGCGCACGCAGCCCGCGTCGCGGAACCGCTGCAGCATCGCGAGCGTCTCCTTCGGCGTGCCGCGCAGGAAGCCGTCGCGAGGGTCCTTGCCGAAGTGCGACTGGAAGACCTGCTCCCCGCGCGCCGCGCCCTTGGCGTCGGCGCCGAGGTAGAAGCCGAGGTTCACGGTTCTCAAGATCGTCGCGGGATCGCGCTTCTCCGTCTCGCACCACTGATCGAGAACCCTGCCCTTGTGGATCCATTCGTCCGGCCCGATGTAGGGCGCGTTCCAGCCGTCGGCGAACTTCGCGGCGGCGCGGAGCGTGCGCTTCTCGCCGCGGCCGCCGATCCAGATGGGCACGCGCGGCTGGAGCGGCTTGGGATTGTTCGGCGCGTTCTCCAGCCGGAAGTGCGTGCCCGAGAAGTTCGAGCGGCGCGACTCGGTGTCGAAGAGCATGCGCATCACCTGCGCGTACTCCTCCAGCATGTCCTCGCGCACGCCGATGCGCGGCCACGGGTAGCCGTACGCCTTCGCCTCGGCCTCGTGCCAGCCGGCGCCGAGGCCGCAGTCCACGCGCCCGTTGGACAGGTGGTCGATGGTCGTGAGCGACTTGGCGTGCAGTCCCGGGTTGCGATAGGCGACGCAGTAGACGAGGGCGCCCAGCCGCACGCGCTTGGTCTCCACCGCGGCCGCGGTGAGCGTGGTGATCGCCTCGAAGCAGTCGATCTCGCCGCCGCGCGGCGGCGACTCCTGGAAGTGGTCGGAGACGGAGAACCAGTCGAAGCCGGCCGTGTCGGCGAACTTCCACAGGCGCCGCATCTCCTCGAGCGGCCCGCCCATGTGGCCGATGTGGATACCGAAGCTCATGGCCATGGGCGGCTCCTAGTTGAACGAGGGGTCGATGCGCACGTCGATCAGCGCGGGGGCGCCGCTCGCCAGCGCGCGGCCCACGGCCGGGCCCACGTCGGCGACCTTCTCCACTCGCTCGCCGCCAACGCCGAGCGACTTCGCGAGGCCGATGTAGTCGATCAGCGGGTCGACGAGGTCCATGGCCACGTACGTGTCGTCCTCGGCCGAGAAGCCCTTGAGCGCCTTCGTGCGCTCCTTGAGGATCCGATAGGACGCGTTGTTGAAGATCACGTAGACGACGGCGAGCGACTCGTGCGCCGCCGTCCACAGCGCCTGCGCCGTGTACATCGCGCTGCCGTCCCCGACGAGCGCGACCACCGGCCGCCCGGGCAGCGCGAGCTTCACCCCGAGCGCGGCGGGCAGGCCCCAGCCGATGCCGCCGCCGCGCAGGCTGAAGAACGACTTGCTGTCGGCGCAGCGGAAGAAGTTGCGGATGCCGGCCGACGACGAGATTGCCTCGTCGACGACGACGACGTCGTCAGGCACCACCTGCGAGACGGCGTGCACGAGGGCCAGCGGGCCCATCGGCGACTTCCTGGCCTCGTCGGCCGCGCGGCGCGCCAGGTCGTCGCGCTCGCGCGCGTGCTTGGCCGCCAGCGCCTCGCGGCGCTTGCCGGCGTCCTTGTGGCCGGCCTTGCCCGCGTGGCGGCGCACCGCCTCGACGAGCTCGGGCAGCGACGCCTTCGGATCGCCCTGGATGGCCACGGCGGCGGGGTAGTTCTTGCCCAGCTCCCACGGATCCACGTCGAGGTGGACGACGTCGAGGCCCGGCGGCATCGGATCCACGTCGGAGGGCAGCGAGAGGGTGAAGAGATCGCCGCCCACGGAGAAGAGCAGGTCGTGGCGCATCAGCAGGCCCTTGATGCCCGGGCCCAGGCGCGGCATCGAGCCGGCGTAGAGCGGATGCGTGAACGGGAAGCTGCACGTCGACGACACTCCCTCGAGCATCACGGGCGCGCCGATCAGCTCCGCCAGCTCGACCAGCTCGGCCAGCGCGTCGCTGTGGGCGACCGCGTCGCCGGCGACGATGAGCGGCGTCTCGGCGGCGACGAGCCGCCTGGCCGCCGCGTCGATGGCCGATCGGTCGCCGACCAGCCGCGGCGCCACCCGCGTCGGCATCATGAGATCCAGGTTGTCGCGCTCGGCGTTGAGGACGTCCACGGGCAGCGAGAGGAAGACCGGACCGCTCGGCTGAGCGAGCGCCGTCTTCACCGCGCGGCGCACGATGCGCGGCAGGTCCTCGAGCCGGCGCGCCTCCGTCGCCCACTTCACGAAGGGCGTGGCCACCGGCGGCAGATCGGACCAGAGGATCGGCTCCGTGACCGTGAAGGACTGGTCGTGCTGGCCCGCGGTGAGCAGCAGCGGCGAGTGGGCCTTGTACGCGTCGTACAGCATGCCCATCGCGTTGCCGAGCCCGGGCGACACGTGCACGTTCACCGCGGCGAGCCCGCCGTGCGCCTGCGCGTAGGCGTCGGCCATCGAGATGGCCACCGCCTCCTGCAGCGCCAGCACGTAGCGGATGCCGGGCTCGCGCGCGAGGCCGTCCATGAGCGGCAGCTCGGTCGTGCCGGGGTTGCCGAACATGACGGAGACACCTTCGGTCTTCAGGATCTGAAGGAACGCTTGCTTGCCGGATAGGTATGCCATGGCGGAGGGGATCATAAACCCCGCCGTGGGTTGATTCCAGCCCGGGCGCCTGCGATGCTTCGGCCGTGCCCGACCCGCCGCTGCTCCTCGCCGCGCGCCGACGGCCGACGCCCTTCACCCCGGTGTGGCTCATGCGCCAGGCCGGACGTTACCTGCCGGAGTATCGCGCGCTGCGCGCGCGTCACGCGTTCCTCGAGCTCGCCAAGACGCCGCAGGTGGCGGCCGAGGTCACGCTGCAGCCGATCGAGCGGCTCGGCGTCGACGCGGCGATCCTCTTCGCCGACATCTTGCTGGTCGTCGAGCCGCTCGGTGTGGGGCTGGAGTTCGCCAAGGGCGAGGGACCGGTCATCCACCGTCCCGTGCGCAGCGAGGCCGACGTCGCGCGGCTCGCCCCTGTCGACGTCGCGAGCGCGGTCGGCTTCGTCTTCGAGACGGTACGGCTGGTCCACCGCGCGCTACCCGCGCACGTGCCGCTCATCGGCTTCGCGGGCGCGCCCTTCACCGTCGCCTCCTACGTCGTCGAGGGCGGCGCTTCCCGCGACTACCTCGCCACCAAGCGGCTCATGCGCGAGGCGCCCGCGGCGTGGCACCGCCTGATGACGATCCTCGCCGACGCCACTGCCGCGTACCTGAACGGGCAGATCGCCGCCGGCGCCGCCGTCGTGCAGCTCTTCGACTCGTGGGTCGGCGCGCTGTCGCCCGACGACTATCGCGCGTTCGTCCTGCCGCACACGCGCGCGGTGATCGGGGCGCTCACGCCCGGCACGCCCGTGATCCACTTCGGCACCGGGACGGCGGGGCTGTTGCCGCTCATGCGCGAGGCCGGCGGCGACGTGATCGGTCTCGACTGGCGCGTGGACCTCGACGCCGGCTGGCGCGCCGTCGGCGACGACGTCGGCGTGCAGGGCAACCTCGACCCCATCGCGCTGCTGTCGCCGCCCGCGACGTTCGAGCCCGCGGTGCGTAGCATCTTGCGGCGCGCCGGCGGCCGGCCGGGCCACATCTTCAACCTCGGCCACGGGGTGCTTCCGTCGACACCGGTCGAGCACGTGAAGGCCCTCGTGGACATGGTCCACGAGCTCTCCGCGCGGTGAGCCCTACCTTCGGTAGGACAAGCCCTACCTTCGGTAGGACAAGCCCTGCTTTCGGGGAGACTCGCGCGATCGACTCCGTGCTGCTGATCGCCTTCGGGGGACCGACGGCGCCCGCCGAGATCCGGCCGTTTCTCGACAACGTCACGCGCGGCGGCAACATTCCGCGCGAGCGGCTCGAGGAGGTGGCGCGGCATTACGAGTCGATGCCGGGTGGGCGCTCGCCGCTCAACGCGCTCACGGAGGCGCAAGCCGCCGGGCTACGTGCGGCGCTCGCGCGCGGGGGCCGTCCGCTGCCGGTCTACGTCGGCATGCGCAACTGGCATCCGTTCTTCCACGAGACCCTCGCCGCGATGGCCGCCGACGGCCGCCGCCGCGCCCTCGGGCTGATCCTGTCGGCGTTCCGTTCCGAGGCGTCGTGGGAGCGCTACGTGGCCGACGTCGCCGCCGCCCGCGCGCGTGTCGCCGGCGCCCCCGAGGTCGTGTACGCGCCGCCGTGGTTCGAGCAGCCTCGCTTCATCGTCGCCGTCGCCGACCGCGTGCGCGCGGCGTTCGCGGAGGTGCCGCAAGGCGAGCGTGACAGCACGCCGCTCGTCTTCACGGCGCACTCGATCCCGCGCTCGATGGCGGAAGCCTCTCCGTACGTCTCGGACTTCAGCGTGGCGGCGGCCGCCGTCGCGCGGCGGCTCGGTCACGCGCGCTGGCTGCTCGCGTACCAGAGCCGGAGCGGCGGCCCGCGCGATCCGTGGCTCGCGCCCGACGTCGGCGAGACGATCCGCGACCTTGCCAAGGCCGGCGAGCGGCGCGTGGTCCTGGCGCCGATCGGCTTCGTCGTCGATCACGTCGAGGTGCTCTACGACCTCGACACCGAGGCGCGCGCGACCGCCGCGCAGCACGGGGTCGCGTATCACCGGGCGGCGGCGGTCAACGCTCACCCCGAGTTCGTCGAGATGCTCGCCGAGCTCGTGCGCGAGGCCGCGTGAAACTGGTCGTGGTCGGCGGCGGCGTGAGCGCGCTCGCCGCGGCCCACCGCGCGGTGGAGCTGGCACGCGAGCGGCGCGTCGATCTCGACGTGCGCGTCGTCGAGGCGCGCCGGCGGCTCGGCGGCCCCATCGCGACGGAGCGCGCGGACGGCTTCCTCGTCGAGGCCGGGCCCGACTCGTTCCTGTCCGAGAAGCCATGGGCGCTGGCGCTGTGCCGCCGGCTCGGCGTCGAGGACCGGCTGGTCCGCACCGACGATCGCTTCCGCAAGGTCTTCGTCTGGTTCCGCGGACGGCTGCATCCGCTGCCCGACGGCTTTCAGCTGCTGGCCCCGACGCGGCTCGCGCCGTTCGCGACGTCGTCGCTGTTCTCCTGGCGCGGCAAGGCGCGAATGGCGCTCGATCTCGTGCTGCCGCGCGGCGGCGGCGCGCTGGGCGGCGGCGACGACGAGAGCCTCGGCGCGTTCGTGCGCCGCCGGCTCGGCGGCGAGGCGCTCGAGCGCGTCGCCCAGCCGCTGGTCGCGGGCATCTACACCGCCGACCCGGAGGAGCTCAGCGTGGCGGCGACGATGCCGCGCTTCGTCGAGGTCGAGCGCCGTCACCGCTCGGTGATCCTGGGGCTCCGGCGCGGGCTCGCGCAGGCGCCCCTCTCCGGCACGAGCGGCGCCCGGTGGAGCCTCTTCGTCACGTTCGCCGACGGCATGGAGACGCTCGTGACCACGCTCGCCGACCGCCTGCCGGACAGCGCGGTCGTCCTCGGCCAGCGCGTGGCCGCCGTCGAGCGGGTGGGCACGGGCTGGCGCGTAACGTCCGCCGACGGCGCGCGCTTCGAGGCCGACCGCGTGATCCTCGCCGCCGAGGCGCACGTCGCCGCGCGGCTCCTGCGCTACGTGGATCCCGCGCTGGCCACGCTGCTGGGCGAGATCGAGTACGCGGGCGCGGCGACGGTCTCGCTCGGCTATCGCCGCGCCGACGTGCCGCACCCGCTCGACGGCTTCGGCTTCGTGGTGCCGCGCAGCGAGGGCAAGGCGCTCCTGGCCGCCACGTTCTCGAGCGTGAAGTATCCGGGCCGCGCGCCCGAGGGGAGCGTCCTGATCCGCTGCTTCATGGGCGGCGCGCTGAACGCGGCGCTGCTCGACGAGGACGACGCCCGCCTTGTCGCGCGGGCGCGGCGTGAGCTCGGGGAGGCACTCGGCGTCACGGCCGAGCCGCGGCTGGTGCGCGCCTCGCGCTGGCCGGCGTCCATGCCGCAGTACCGCGTCGGCCATCTCGCCCGCGTCGAGGCGATCGAGCGCTGCGCCGCCGGCCTGCCGGGACTCTACCTGGCCGGCGCGGCCTATCGCGGCGTCGGCATCGCCGACTCCGTGCGCTCGGGCGAGGCCGCCGCCGAGGCTACGCTCGGCTAGGGCGTCGGGTCGAGGCGCGTCACGGGTCCCCCGGGACGCGCCGAGCGTAGGGGGGTATGAGGGCCATGGCGGGGCCCCCATCACAAAAGACCGCGCCCGCTTTGCGAAGCGCCTCGATCTTCTGAGCGTCGTAGCCCAGGAGCCCGCTCAGCACCTCGCGCGTGTGCTCGCCGGGACGGTACGGCGCGGGGCCCGCGGGCGCCGGGCGCCGCCCGTCCACCACGAACGGCACGCCGGTGACGCGCACGCCCTCGCGCGCCGGATGCGGGACGGCGGGAAAGAACTCGCGCTCCGCGAGGTGCGGATGCGCGATGACCTCGGCCGGCGTGAGCACCGGCGCCGCCGGAATGCGCGCCGCCGTGCACGCCTCGAGCGCCGCCTGCGCGGACGGGAAGGTGTCGACCCACGCGACGATGAACGGCCGCAGCTCCGCCCAGTTCTGGCGCCGCGCCAGCGGCGTGGCGAAGCGTGGGTCCTGGCCGAGGTCGGGTCGCTTCATCGCGGCCAGCAGCCGCGCCCAGAGATCCGGCGCGCCCACGCTCTGCACAGTGAACCAGTGGCCGTCGATCTGGTGGATCAGCATGCCGGCGCGCGGCCCCGGATACTCGGCGCCGCCGTTGAGCATCGCGCCGTACGTGATGTCCTCGGCGGCGACGAGGCACTCGAGCATGGAGACGTCGAGATGCGCGCCGCGGCCGGTGCGCCCCCGACGCAGGAGCGCCGCGCAGATCGCGCCGAAGGCGTGCGTGCCGGCGAGCACGTCGGCCGCCTGCAGATAGCTCACGCGCGGCTCGGCGTCGGCGTTGCGCTCGAGGTGCATGAGGCCGGAGACCGCGCTGATGATGTGCGCGAACGCCTGCAGCGTCCGCCACGGCCCCGTCTGGCCGAAGCCCGAGATCGAGCAGTAGACGAGGTCGGGCTTCACCGCGGCCAGCGTCGCGTGGTCGCAGCCGAGGCGCGCGACCACGCCCGGCACGAAGTTCTCGACCACCACGTCGCTCGCCCTGGCGAGGTCGAGCACGACCGGGCGCGCCTCCGGGCGCGTGAGATCGAGCGCCACGCTGCGCTTGCCGACGTTGATGCGCACGAAGTACGTTGCCTGATCCTCGCGCCCGGGCTCGAGCTGGACGTAGCCGCGGCGCGTGTCGTCGCCCTCGCGTCGCTCGATCTTGACGACGTCGGCGCCGAGGTCGGCGAGCAGGCGCGTGCAGTACGGGCCCGCGAGCACGCGCGTGAGGTCGAGGACCCTGAGGCCGGCGAGCGGAGCGGACGGATCGGTCACGGCCGCCTAGTCTACACGCGATGCCGCCGCGATCTCGCGGCGACGCGGTCGAGGAAGCGCGCGGAGGACTTTTCTTCGGGCATCGCGTCGAGTAGTGTAACGCCCGATGCCGATCGTCCCCGCCGCCGAGCTGGAGCGGCTGACCGCCGAGATCTTCGCCGCACGCGTCGTGCCGCGCGACGACGCGGAGTGGATCGCGACACTGCTCGTGCGCGCGAACCTGCGCGGGCACGACTCGCACGGCGTCATCCGCGTGCCGCAGTACTGCGCGGCGCTGAAAAGCGGGCACCTGAACCCCACCCCCAAGATCCAGCTCGTCGTCGACACGCCGACCATCGCGGTGCTCGACGGCGACCACGGCTTCGGTCAGGTCGTCGCGCGTCGCGGGACGGCCCTGGCCATCGAGTGCGGCCGGACGCACGGGCTGGCCGCCGTCGCGCTGCGGCGCACGAGCCACGTGGGCCGGCTCGCGGACTACGCGGAGACGATCGCGACCGAGGGCCTGGTCGGGCTGCTGTGGGCGAACGCGAAGAGCGGCCTGAACGTGGCGCCGTGGGGCGGCAGCGGCAAGCGCCTCGGCACGAATCCCCACGCCATCGCGATTCCCGGCCCCGGCGGCGCGATCGCGATGTCGCACGACTTCGCCTCCAGCGTCTGGGCCGAGGGCAAGCTGCGCGTGAAGTTCAACCGCGGCGAGCCGGTGCCACCCGGGATCATGTTGAACGGGCGGGGTGAGCCCTCGACCGATCCCAAGGAGTTCTACGGCGAGCCGCCGGGCTCACTGCTCACCGCCGGCGCCCACAAGGGGTACGGCCTCTCGCTCGCCATCGAGATCCTCGGCGGCATCCTGTCGGGCACGGGCGCGGCCAGCGCCGAGAAGGGGAAGTTCGCGAACGGCACGCTCATCGTCGCGCTCGATCCCGCGCGCTTCCTGCCGCCGGCCGAGTTCCACGCTCAGGTGGCGGCGCTCTTCGCGTGGGTCCGCGGCGCCTCGCCGGCCGCCGACGCCTCCGAGATCCTGGTGCCGGGCGAGCCGGAGGCGCGCACCGAACGCGCGCGCCGCGCCGAAGGCATCGCCGTCGAGGACGAGACGTGGCGGCAGATCACCGCGTGCGCGAGCGAGGTCGGCGTCCGTGCTTGAGGTGGTCACGATGAAGGAGATCGACGCGATCTTCGTGGTGACCGACGCCCTCGGCATCCACCGCGAGTCGCTCGTCATCCCGCTCGGGCCCGCCGCACCCGGCCGGGTGCGGCGCCTGCCGAACGGCAAGCTCGAGATCACCGTCGACGCCGCGCGCCCCATCGACGAGTGGCTCCGGGAGCTCCCCGCGTTGATCGCTGCCGTGAGGTGAGCCTCCGGCGGGAGCTCGGCGTGGTGCCGCTCGCCGCCATCGTCTTCTTCAACGTGAGCGGCGGCCCCTACGGCATCGAGGACACGGTCCCGTCGTTCGGTCCCGGCCTCACGCTCGTGCTGCTCCTGCTCACGCCCCTGCTCTGGAGCCTGCCCGTCTCGCTCGCGATGTCGGAGCTGGCCTCCGCGATGCCCGACGAGGGCGGCTACGTGACGTGGACGACGCGTGCCTTCGGGCCGTTCTGGGGTTTCCAGGTCGGCTGGTGGTCGTGGCTCGACAGCTTCGTCGACGTCGCCGTCTATCCCGCGCTGTTCGTCGAGTACGTGCGCTACTGGTATCCGACGATGGCGCCGCTCGAGCGCTGGCTCCTGGCACTCGCCTTCATCGTCGCGCTGACGACGCTCAACCTGCTCGGCGTCCGGCCGACCGGCCGCGCCGCCGTCGCGCTCGCGGTCGCCGCGCTGGCGCCCGTCGCGCTGCTGGTCGCGGCCGGGCTGCCGCGCGCGGCCACGGCGCCGTGGACGCCGTTCGCGGTCGAGGGGCGCACGCTGGCGAACGGGCTCGGGCTCGGCCTCGCGGTCGTGATGTGGAATTACGCCGGCTGGGACACGCCCTCCACCGTGCTCGGCGAGACGCGCGCCCCGGAGCACGCGTTCCGCCGCGCGCTGCTCCTCGCTGTGCCGCTCGTCGGGGTGTCGTACGTGCTGCCGGTCGGCGTGGTGCTCGCGAGCGGCGCCACCGACTGGACGACCTGGACCACCGGCGCGCTGCCCGCGCTGGCGGCGCGCGTCGGCGGCGCGTGGCTCGGCCATGCGGTGGCCGCCGGCGCCGTGCTGAGCACGGCCGGCCTCTTCATGGCGCTGCTCCTCACGAACTCGCGGCTGCCGTACGTGCTCGCGCGCGCGGGCGTGCTGCCGCGCGGCTTCGGCGCCGTGCACCCGCGCTTCGGCACGCCGTGGCCGGCGGTGCTGGTGTCGGCGGCCGCCTACGCGGCGTGCGCCGTGTTCTCGTTCAAGGAGCTGATCGTCCTCAACGTGTGGCTCTACTCGCTGGCGCTGCTCGTCGAGCTGGCCGCGTTCCTCTCGCTGCGCGCGACGGCGCCGGCGCTGCCGCGGCCCTGGCGGGTGCCGGGCGGGCGGGCCGGCGCCCTCGCGGTGACGGTGCCGCCCGCGCTGTTCGCGCTGGGGGCGATGGTGACGGCCGGCTGGGGCAACACGCTCGCCGGGCTCGCGGCCGCGCTCAGCGGGCCGCTCGTCTGGTGGCTCGCGCGCCTGGGAGGTTCGCGTCGATGACGTCGGCGAGGCTGGCCAGCGTCGGCAGCGAGTAGACGTAGGTCTTCCAGCCGAGCGCCACCTGATCGGGGTGCTCCCCGGGCGCGGGGACCGAGTAGACGCGCACGTCGACGTTCGGGCCCGCGCCCCAGCAGCCGCCCGCGCAGCCGTCGCGCACGTGCACGCGGTCGTCGAGCCCGCGCCGCGCCACGAGCGCGCGCAGCGCGGCGAGCACCCCGGCGGCGTCGAGCCGCGCGGCGCGGCCGCCGCGCTCGACCGGCAGCACGACGACGCCGCGCTCGCGCGGGCACACGGTGACCACGAGCCGGCGCGCGGCGCTCATCTATCTTCGTGGGGGGCCCAAGATGGCCCCCCACACCCCCCGACGCTCGGAGCGCCCCGGGGGACCCGTGGCGCTCCTCGATCCCGCGCGGCTACACGGGGCCCCGACATGGCCCCCCCGACGCTCGGAGCGCCCCGGGGGACCCGTGGCGCTCCTCGATCCCGCGCGGCTACACGGGGCCCCGACATGCCCCCCCCAGCGCTCGGAGCGCCCCGGGTGCTCATCGGCCCCCCGCGGCGAGCGCCGACGCAAGGCGCGCGGCGGCCTCCACGGGCGCGCCGCCGGACTCGCGCCAGTGCGCTCGCACGCCGGCGCGCGCGAGCGCGCTGCGCACGCCCGCCGCGAACCAGCGATCGCCCATCACGCTGCCCGCCCCGCCCACGACGACGGGCGGCGGCAGCCGCAGCGCGCGCGCCACTGCTGCCGCCTGCGCGGCGAGGTGCGCCTGCGCGGCGCTCACGATGCGGCCCGCGACGCGGTGGCCGCGGCGGGCGCGGGCCACGACCCGCGGCGCGAGCGCGGCGACGGCGCTCACCGGCTGCGCCGCCGTCGCGAAGCGGCGCCGGGCGCGCTCGTCGGCGGTCGCGCGCAGCCACTCGCGACCGATCCAGAATGCCGAGCCCTCGTCGCCGAGCAGCGGTCCGAGCCCACCCGCGCGCACCCAGCGTCCGCGCGCGTCGCGGCCGAGCGCGATGGAGCCGGTGCCGGCCAGCACCAGCACGCCGCGCTCGGCGCCGAGCGTCGCGTGCCACGCCGCCTCGACGTCGGCGATGACGCTCACGTGCCGCGCCAGCCCGGCGAGCCGCCGCCGCAGCGCCCGTCGCTCGCGCGGCAGCCACACGCCCCGCGAGGCGACGACGAGCGCATCCACCCGCGCGCGCGTCCACCCGCGGCGGCGCCACAGGTTGTGCAAGAAAGTCGCGAGTTCCGGTACGGCGCTCGCCGGTTGCGCGACGCTCGCGACCGGACGCGCGTCGGCCAGCGCGCGGACGCGCACCCAGGTGCCGCCCGCGTCCACGCCCACCACGATCCCGGCCGAACGGTGTTGGCTCCGCAACATGGCTGACAGTGACGGTCATTATCCGCCGGCCCCGCCCGACGGCGCGAGAGGGGCGCGAAATCGCGTCACCGGCGGAGCGTCGGGTATGGCACGGGGGATGCTCCCAGTGCCGGCGGGAGTGACAGCGATGGGGAAAGCAGTGGCGGCGTGGCTGATGGTGGCGGGCGCGATGGCGGCCACGACGTCGAGCCCGCGCGACGTCGTGCAGGCCGCGGTCACCCGGGTCGTCGCCGTGCTGCAGGACGACTTCGGGGGCGCGCACCTCGACCGGCCGCGCAGCGAAATGCGTCGCGCGGAGATCCGCCGCGTCGGGTCCGAGCTCTTCGACTTCGACGAGATGGCGCGGCGCACCCTCACCCGTCACTGGAGCTCGCGAACGCCCGAGGAGCAGGCGGAGTTCGTGCGCCTGTTCACCGACCTCCTCGAGCGCTCCTACATCGCCCGCATCGAGCAGTTCTCCGGCGAGCGCATCCTCTATCCGAGCGAGAGCGTGGACGGCCCTTACGCGACCGTGCGCAGCAAGATCATCACGCGCCGCCGCGCCGAGATCACGGTGGACTACCGGCTGCTGACGCGTGACGGCCGCTGGCGCGCCTACGACGTGCTGGTCGACGGCGTGTCGTTCGTGGCGACGTTCCGCAGCGAGTTCGATCGCATCATCCAGCAGTCCTCGTACGCCGGGCTCGTGGACAAGCTCCGCAAGCGGATGGTTCAAACGACCGCCCTCGAGCCCACCGCCACCGCCCGGTAAACGACGAGCGCCGCGGCTGCGCCGGGGCGCTCGGAGCGTTCGAGGGTATGGGGCCATTCCGGGGCCCCCATGTATGATGAGGCGTGTCCGGCACGCCGGCCCCGTCGCTGACCTGGCCCGACTACACCGTTCTCCTCGTCTCCCTCGGCGTCCTCGTGGCGATCGGCTTCGCCTTCACGGGCCGCCAGCGCGACACCACCGACTTCTTCCTCGCGCGCCGCCGCGTGCCGTGGTGGGCGGCGTGCCTGTCGTTCCTCGCCACCGAGATCAGCGCGGTCACCATCATCTCGGTGCCCGCCACCGCCTACAGCGAGAACTGGGAGTACGTGCAGTTCTTCATCGGCTCCAGCCTGGCCAAGCTGGCCGTCGCCTTCCTGTTCATCCCCGCCTTCTACCGGCACGACGTCACCACCATCTACGAGTTCCTGCGCGACCGCTTCGGCCGCGCCACGCAGGTGACCGGCTCGCTCTTCTTCTTCGTCACGCGGCTGACGGGCTCGGGCGCGCGGCTCACGGCGACGGCCATCGCCGTCTCGCTGCTCGTCGGCTGGCGGATCGAGACGACGATCGTGGTGACCGTGGTCGTGTCCGTCGCCTACATCGCCACCGGCGGCGTCTCGGCCGTCGTGTGGACGAACGTGTTCCAGGCGCTGATGTTCCTCGTGGCCGGCGCGCTCACGCTCGGCTTCCTCGTCTCGCAGATCGACGGCGGCCTCCCCGCCATCGTGCAGCTCGCGGAGGCGGCGGGCCGGCTGCGGATCGTCGACTGGGGCCCCGCGCCGGGCGCGCCAGACTTCTGGACGCGGCTCACGACGGATCCCAACATCGTCTGGGTGGCGGTGCTGAACGGGTTCATCGGCTCGATGGCCGCCTTCGGGACCGATCACGACCTCATGCAGCGGCTCCTCACGGTCGAGACCCGGCGCGAGAGCCAGCGCACGCTCGCCCTCACGCCGCTCGCGACGCTGCTGACGCTGGCGATCTACCTGAGCCTCGGGGCCGGCCTCTTCGCCTTCTACGCGCAGCACGGGGCGCCGGCGATCGCGCGCAACGACGAGGTGCTGCCGTACTTCGTCGGCCACACGATGCCTGCGGTGCTGCGGGGCCTGATGCTCGCCGCCATCGTGCTCGCGTCGATCGACTCGCCGCTCGGCTCGCTGTCCGCGTCGTTCGTCACCGACATCTACCGGCCGCTCCTGGCGCGCGGGCGCTCGGAGGACCACTACCTCCGCGTCTCGCGCGCGTGCGTCGTCGCCTTCGGCATCGTGCTCGGGATCATCGCGTGGGTGTTTCTCGGCTGGCGCCAGCAGATCCTCTGGCTCGTGTTCAAGATCGCGGGCGTCCCCTTCGGCTCGCTGCTCGGGGTGTTCCTGCTCGGACTGCTCTCGCGGCGCCGCGTGGCTGACGTCGCCAACGTGGTGGCGATGGTGACGATGACGCTGATCAACCTGACCCTGCTCTACCTCGCGGAGGCGGGCCGGATCAGCTTCCCGTGGTCGTGGCTGGTCATCGTCGGCACCGCCGGCACCATCGCGATCTCGCTCGCGCTGACGCCGCTGCTGCCCGCACGAACGACGGCTCAGGGATAGGCGAGGCGCGCCACCACCGCCTCGAGCTGGCAGCGCCGCCAGCCGAAGGCCGTGATCCCGAGCGCGCCCGGCCCCAGCAGCGCGGCGTCGTAGGGATCGCGCAGCAGTACGACGGCCAGGCGCCGCGCGCGCGCCTGCACGGCCTCGAGCAGGGCGCGGTTCGACGGATAGAGGTGCGCGTCATAGAGGAAGAGCACGGTGGCGTCCGCGGCCGCCGCACGCGCGGCCGCGTCCTCGATCTCGGCCGCCGACGGCTCGATGCCGACCACGCACGGCTCCGGCGTCACCCCGGCGGGGGCGAAGGCCCCGCGCACCCAGCCGGCCTCGTCGCACACCTCCGGCTCGATCGTGATGCGCGCGGCCAGCTCGGAGAAGCGCGGGAAGACGACGAGCACGCGGCCGTTGAGCGCGCGGGCGAACGCCTCGCGGCCGGGCGTGAGCTCGGTGACTGCGCGACTGGCCATGGCCATCGCGAGCGGCGCGCCGTCGCGCTCCGGCGCGGGCGGTCCGCCTTCGGCGCGCGCGCTCCGCCGCTCGCGCAGCGCGCGGACGCGCGCCGCCGCCGCCTCGAGCCCCGCGCGCGGCAGCCGTCGGGAGCGGTACGCCTCCACGAGCGCCGTCGCCGCCGCGCGCTGCGCCGGCTCCGTGTGGCAGACGAGCAGGAGGTCGTGGCCGGCGTCCGCCGTCCGCACCGCCGCCTCGCCGATCGGACACGTCTCGGAGACGGCGCCCATCTCGAGGTCGTCGGAGACGATCACGCCGCGGAAGCCGACCTCGCCGCGCAGGTACTCGTCGACGATCCGGCGCGAGAACGTCGCCGGCACGCCGGAGGGATCGAGCCGCGGGTACACGGGATGCGACGTCATCACGCACTCCACGCCCGCGGCGATCGCCTCGAAGAACGGCACCAGGTGCACCGCGTGCATCTCGTCCCAGTCGGACATGATCGTCGGCAGCTTCAGGTGGGCGTCGAGCGGCGAGTGGCCCTTGCCGGGGAAGTGCTTGGGACATGCCGAGAGCCCGCCTTTCGTCATGCCGCGCACCCGCGCTCCACCGTAGCGCGCGACGAGCTTCGGGTCCTTGCCGTAGGAACGGATGCCGATGTTGGGGCTGTAGCGATCGGTCAGCACGTCAAGGCAGGGCCCGAGGTTCAGGTCGATACCGAGCCGCCGCAGCTCGCGGGCCTCGAGCAGTCCCTGCTTGTAGGCGAACGTCTCCTCGCCCGCCGTGCCCACCGCGAGGTTGTCGGGGAAGATCGTCACGCCGCGCCCGAGCATCACGATGCGTCCGCCCTCGTGGTCCGTCGCCACGAGCAATCGGCGGCCGAGCGTGCGCTCGAGACGGCCGAGAAGGTCGAGCAATTGCGCCGGGCTCTCGAAGTTGCGGCGATAGAGGATGAGCCCGGCCGCGCGCGTGTCGCGGAACACGCGGATGTCGGCGTCGTCGAGCGTCGCGCCCGGCAGGCCGATCATGAGCCGCTCGCCGACGAGATCTTCGAGGCTCGTCACGCCGCCATTCTAGCCACGACCGCTCGATTCGCAGGGGGGTTCGCCGGGGCCCAGGACCCGGTTGAAAGAAATACACCGGTGCCAGTCTGTCTTGTAAAACTTGGCCAGACGTCAGAGTGCGGACACCCAAACTGGGGTGGCGACCCTCCGTGTTCATCTCCCAACTACTTGTTTTATATCGTTAGAAAGGAGTGGCCTGAGGTCTGGCACGGGGGGTGCTGCTCCTCAGCGCCCGGAGGGCGTGCGCGCAGGTGTCTTTTCCGGCCGCCTCCAGGCGGTACTGACCGCGCGCACGACCGAGGAGGCTCGATATGGGCGACGCATCGCACGTCGCAGCGATTCTTCTGTTGTTCGGAGCGGCGTCGGCCGACGCGCAGATCGCGCCGCCGCCGAACGCCGCCGGCGCCTATCAAAAGCTGTCGCCCGGCCACCAGAAGGTCGCGCGGGCGTTGTTCGAGGCGCAGAGCGCCCCGACGACGACCACGACGACGAAGGGCGCCAGCAAGACGACGAGCCCGTCGCCGTCGGCCGCGCCCTCCGCGGGGAGCGCGAACGGTCCGAAGCCGCTCACGCTCGACCAGATCGCCGCGATGAAGCAGAGCGGCACCGGCTGGGAGCAGGTGTTCCGGCAGATGCGCGCCCAGGGGCTCCTCACCGACAAGAGCATCGGGCAGGTGGTGACGCGCTACAACCAGTCGTCGCGGCCACCGAGCGCGTCGGTCGTCACGACCGGTAGCGAGGCGGGGCGCGGCAGCCCGGCCCTCGCCGGCAGCGCGGCTCACTCGAACGATGGTGCGTCGGCGCGCGGCAACGGTGACACGTACGGCCGCAGCGGCAACCTCAGGTAGCCAACCGAGCCCGGAGGGGACAGCCGATGAATCCATGGAAAGTGACGGCGATCGGTATGGCGGTGGTGATGGCCACGGCCCTCGTGACCGGCCTGGTCGTCGCGAATTGGACGAGCGGTGACCGCGCCGCGCAGGAGCAGAAGGCGCAGCAGAAGGTGCAGCAGGCGACCCCCGCGCGTGTGGCGAGCGCTTCCGCCATGCCGAGCCAGAGCGCGATCAACGCGTGCAACAAGTACGCGGCGAGCGAGGCCGGCTCGAAGGACAAGACGATGGAAGTCGTCAAGGACGGCGCGATCGGGGCGGTCGTCGGCGCCGCAGTCGGTGCCGCGGGCGGCGCGATCGCCGGCGGCGGCAAGGGTGCCGGCAAGGGCGCGGCCATCGGTGGCGTCGTCGGCGCCGGCGGCGGCACGCTCTACGGTCTCAACGAGAACAAGAAGCACGACGAGCGCTATCGCGGCGCGTATGCCAGCTGCATGCGCGCGCGCGGGTTCACCTCGTAAGCGGAGAAGACAGGATGAAGCTGCTGGCAGCGGTTCTCATCGTCACCGCGATCTGGCTCGTGCTCGCCTCGGTTCGCGAGGGCCGGGGCTCCGCGCGTGCGGCCGGTGTCGGCGGCGACGTCTGGATGATCGAGCAGCACGACCCGGTCGTGCGGCTCGGCCACGAGGCCGTGATCCCGGCGGGCCATCCGCTGGCGCGGTTGTCGACCAACCTACCCGACCGCCGGCGCTGAGTCGCCGGACCCTCCGCCGGCGACGCCCCGCGGTATCCTGGGGCGTGTGAGGACACGAGGAGGCAACCTACCATGACCAACAAGAGACTGCTGGCCGTCGCGATCGCGCTGGCGGCCCTGATCGGCTGGATGGCGGCGCCGGCGACGGCCGCCGACGAATCGAAGGTCAAATCGGCCACCCGCGAGGTCGAAACCGGCGCGAAGAAGATCGGTGACGGCAAGCTCGGCACCGGTGTCGAGGAGACCGCCAAGGGCATCGGCCACACCGTCGTCGAGGGCGCCAAGTTCAGCGGCGAGAAGCTCAAGGAGTCCGGCCAGGCGGCGAAGCCTCCGGCCAAGAGCGCCTGGGCACACCTCAAGGACGGAAGCATCAAGGAGAGCGCCGACGCGTTCGGCTCGAGCGTGAAGAACTTCTTCACGCGGCTCTTCACGAACTGAGCGAAGCCCCCCGCGCGAACGAACCACCCCACCGCGGTCACCGGTAGGCCAGCACGCGCTCCCGTCGCCGTCGCCAGCGCGCCAGGTCGGCCGTCCAGCCGCGCTCGATCTCTCGCAGGGGACCATCGCGCTCGAGCGCGCGACGGATCCGGTCGGTGCCGAGCAGGATGTCGATCGGCAGCCGCCGGCGCTCGAACTCGTAGGGCGGACGCTTCCACGCGAAGCGCCGCGGGTGGAGGCGACGCGCGGCGCGGATCACCGCGAGCCCGGTCAGGAACGGCTTGAACGTCGCGCGGTCGGTGACGTGGATCTGCACGCCGCCGCAGAGCCGCCCCGCCCACTTGTGGAAGGTCGGCGTGAAGCGCGCGGGCCGGAAGGCCACGCCGGGCAAGCCGAGCGCGTCGAGGGCCGTCGCGTAGTCGTGCGCGTCGAGGTAGGGCGCGCCGACCCACTCGAACGGCCGCGTCGTGCCGCGGCCCTCGGACAGATTCGTCCCCTCGAAGAGGCAGCCGCCGGGATAGACGCGCGCGGTGTCGGGCGTCGGCATGTTGGGCGAGGGCGCCACCCACGGCACGCCGGTATCCTCCCAGAGCATCACCCGACGCCATCCGCGCATGCCGACGACACTCAGCGCCGGCCGCACGCCGTGCTCGCGCGCCAGCCACGTCGCGAGCTCGCCGAGGGTGAGCCCGGGACGCGCGGGCAGCGGATAGAGACCCACGAAGGACGCGAACGCGGGGTCTGGCAGGTTGCCTTCGACGACGGCGCCGCCGAGCGGGTTGGGCCGGTCGAGGACGACGACGCTCACGCCGGCGCGCGCGCACGCCCGCATCGCCAGCGCCAGAGTCCACTGAAACGTGTAGTAGCGCGAGCCGATGTCTTGCAGGTCGACCACCAGCGTGTCGAGGCCCGCGAGCATCGCCGGCGTCGGCTCGCGCGTGGCGCCGTACAGGCTGATCACCGGCAGCCCGGTGACGGGATCGCGCTCGTCGGCGATCGGCGCGTGGTCCTGGGGCGCGCCCCAGACGCCGTGCTCCGGCGCGAACAGCCGCACGAGTCGCACGCCGCGCGCGTCGCGCAGCAGCGTGGCGGCGTGCTCGAGCCGGCGATCGATCGACGCCTGGTGCGCGAGCAAGCCGACGCGACGACCGCGCAGCGAGGCAAGACGCTCCCGAAGGAGGACGTCGAGACCGGTCAGGACGGCGGGCACGGCGCAGATGGTAGCGCAGCCGGTGATACCATGCGCGCCATGGCGCGCGGGCTCCGCTACGAGCGGCTCGTCACCGAGCGGGCGAACCGCGCGAGCGCGCGCCTCGACCGTCTCGACGCGCGCGGCATCGCGGCGCTGATGAATCGCGAGGACGCGCGCGCGGTGCGCGCGGTCGGTCGCGTCGCGGGGGATATCGCCGCCGCCGTCGATCTGATCGTCGCCGCGCTGCGCGCCGGCGGCCGGCTGATCTTCGTCGGCGCCGGCACCAGCGGCCGACTCGGCGTGCTCGAAGCCGCCGAGTGCCCGCCGACGTTCGGCACGCCGCCGAGCCGCGTGCAGGCCGTCATGGCGGGGGGCCGCGCCGCGGTGTTCCGCTCGCGCGAGGGCGCCGAGGACGACGCGCGCGCGGGCGCGAGGG
>Ga0137403_10002972_pt1 | contig 20496 bp, 21 predicted proteins | sample CZOMad2_1_16fung_FD_122057 | JGI IMG/M metagenome (GOLD analysis project Ga0137403, IMG submission 122057) | Vadose zone soil fungal communities from Angelo Coast Range Reserve, California, USA - CZOMad2_1_16fungal (Hybrid Assembly) | ecosystem: Environmental > Terrestrial > Soil > Vadose zone...
GCCTCGATCTGCAGCCGGGACCCGCCGCCGAAGCGCGCGCGGTAGACCTGCAAATTCTCCATGATCCGCTGCACGTAGTTCCTGGTTTCGGAGAACGGGATTAGTTCGACCCAGTCGACCGCGTCGACCTTGGGATCGCGCGGGTCACCGTAGCGATCGACCCACTTTTTGACGCTGCCCCGCCCGGCGTTGTAGGCCGCAAACGTCAGGACATAGGAGCCGCGGTAATCCTCGATCAGGCCGCCAAGCTCGGCCGCCCCCAGCGCTGCGTTATAGACCGGATCGGTCTTAAGCCGGCCGAGGTCGAAGCTCGCGCCGTATTTCTTGCAAACATATTTGCCGGCATCCGGCGTCACCTGCATCAACCCGTAGGCTTGCGCCGGCGAGACCACGGATGGATTGAAGGCGCTCTCCTGGCGTGCAATCGCGTACACGATGCTCTGCTCGACATCGGGCCCGATCGACCTGAAGGGTGGAATTCCCGTCACCGGATAGGCGTAATAGTCGAACGACAGCCCGCGATTGAGCGCGGCCTTGCCCATCAGCAGCATACCGCGCGCATCGCTATTGCGGGACGCGAGTTCGCCAAGCCCCACCAGCGCATCGGGATCGCCGTTTTCGCCCATGTCGCCAAAAATCGGGATGGCGATGTCGCGCTCGTCGAGTTCGTACAATAGCTGCACCGCGCGGACAATTTCGAGCCGTTCGACCGCACGCCCGCGCGCCGCGGGCACACCATTCAATTCGATCTGTGGCAGGCCCAGTTTGGCGCGCGCCAATTGGCCATAATAGCTCGTCGAATGTTCCGCGGCCGCTGCATAAGCGGTGCGGGCCTCCTGGGAGCGGCCCGCGGCTTCCGCGGCGCGGCCCTGCCAATAGCCGGCCCGCGCCAGCGTGGTCGGGTTGGTGCTGCCGACGCCGATGCGCGCGAAATGTTGCGCAGCGGTCGACGCGTCGCGCAGAAAGCGCAGCGCGATCCAGCCCGCGGTGAATTCCTGCTCGGTTTTGTAGATATCGCGGGCAGGCAGCGCGGCGTCGCGCGCGATCAGGTAGCCGGTACGGTGCTCGCCGACGTCGACCATTTTGCGCGACAGCAGCCGTCGTTCGATCCACCATTCGTCCAGATTGTAGAGGCGGCCGGGGTCCTTCGGCGCGCTCATCATGAGCTGGGCGGCTTCAGTGAATTTCTCCTCCCTGCGCAGGAGCTGGATCTTGCTGAAGATGTAGCCGGGATCGCCGTGCAATTCGCGCGGAACGGCGTCGAGCGTTGCGCGGGTGTTGGAAGCCTTGCGGTATGCCGCGATACGGGCTTTGGCGAGCGCGACCTCGCTGCTGCCAAGGCGCTTTGCGGCGCGCATCGCAACCTCGTGCTCACTGCCGTATAGCATCAGGTCCATTCTGGCCTTGTGATCGCCCGGCGTCAGCAGCGCCCCGAACAGATCGAGCGCCGTGCTCTCGGTATCCTCCGACATGGCATCGTTACGCCAAGCATCCCGCACCAGACGCTGTGCATTGGCGCGATCGCCGCGGGCGATCATGACCCGCGCCAGGGAGAACTTGCCCTTGGCCGACAGCGGCGATTCGTTCTCGAACCATGCCCAGACGGTCGCATCGTCGCGGTGGTCGTCCCACAGTGCCGCCTCAAGGCGCCTGCGCAGGAAGCTCTGCGAAGGCCAGCTCGGATTGGCGGTTATGAAGGCGCGATAGCGTTCGACCGACGCGCCGTTGTCGTCGCTGCGCAGGATGATCCACTCCGCAAGTTTCCTGGCCACCGGATCCGAAATGGCCGCCGCAGCCTGGGCGGCATCTGCCGCCTTGTGCTTGCGCACCAGCTCGATGACGTTCTCCAGCGTGTCCCGATCGGCCTGCGAGGTCGACGACGTCGCGGTGACCGCAGCCGGGGTCGCTGGTTTGCGCGCCATTGGCGGTGGCAAAGCCGCGTGCTGGCGTGTCGCGGGAGCAATCGCGGGGGCCGGCACGGCATGGGCCGCGGTACTTGTCGCGGATGTGTTGGTGGATGGGTTCTTGGGCACGACGTTGCGCGCAATCGGCCGCGGCTTCGGCAGCGGAATTTTGGATTTCGCAGAGGCATTCCCCGCAAACGCCGATAATCCGGCGGCCAGCATCAGGGTTGTCACCATTGCCGTCGATTGCAACGCGGTGGCGCGGGCGGACTTGATCACGGCGCTCCTTTGAGGCGAATCACGGACGGCGGTGGAGCTAGGTCTATTTGATTGAATATGTGGAAAAAATACCAAACTACGTTGGCGTCCGATGTCTGCGCCTTCACCGCGGCAAAATCGCGGCTTGAGCATGATCCAGAGCCGAAATGGCGGCCTTCGCGCAATTGGGAACTGGTTTCCCCTCGCTCGCGCCAAACGGTTGCGTTTGCGGAGATCACGCTCCAAACAAAGAGGTAAGATCATGATCCCCATTCAATCTAAGGCCGCAAACCCGGAGAGGGACTCGGGCTTTAGGGGTCTCGCTCAGGCCTTTCGCCTGGGCGTCGGACCCGGTATGAATTGGTCATTCAAGTGGCGATAGGCCGGAAGGCCTGAGCGTTCGGAGGAAGTCCATGGCAGCCAAGACGAATTTCCGGGGATCGTTCACCGCCTTGGTCACGCCCTTCAAAAACGGCTCGCTCGATGAAGCTGCTTTTCGCGGCCTGGTGAGCTGGCAGATCGCCGAGGGAACCCACGGCCTGGTGCCGGTCGGCACCACCGGTGAAAGTCCGACGGTGAGCCACGATGAGCACAAGCGTATCGTCGAATGGTGCATCGACGAATCGGCTGGCCGGGTTCCCGTGATCGCGGGCGCGGGTTCTAATTCGACCAGGGAGGCCATTGAACTCGCGCAGCACGCCGAGAAGGCGGGCGCGGCCGCGGTGCTGGTGGTGACGCCTTATTATAACAAGCCGACCCAGGAGGGCATGTACCAGCACTTCAAGGCGATCAACGACGCGATCGGGATTCCGATCGTCATCTATAATATCCCGCCACGGTCGGTGATCGACATGAGCGTCGACACCATGGCGCGGCTGTTCGAACTCACGAACATCGCTGGCGTCAAGGACGCAACCGCGAGCATGGTGCGGGTTTCGCAGCAGCGCGCGCGGCTGGGCGAGGAGTTCAACCAGTTGTCGGGCGAGGACGCCACGGTGCTTGGGTATATGGCTCATGGCGGTCACGGCTGCATTTCCGTGACTTCCAATGTCGCGCCTCGGCTGTGTTCGGAGTTTCATCTGGCCTGGCAGAAGGGTGATGTCGCCACCGCTCTCAAGCTCCACGACAAGCTGATGCCGCTGCACATCAATCTCTTCATCGAGTCCAACCCGTCGCCGGTGAAATACGCGCTGTCGCTGCTCGGCAAGATCGACGAGACGCTGCGTCTGCCGATGGTGCCGGTGTCCGAGCCCACCCGCGTGGCGGTGCGCAGCGCCATGGTGCATGCGGGGCTGATCAACTGAGTCCTCGACGGTGCCGCCGTGAGTGTTCCGGTTCGCCAAATTGAAGGGGAAGGTTTCCAGGTGCTCAAGGAGTTTCGCGATTTTGCGATGAGGGGCAACGTCGTCGACCTCGCAGTCGGTGTCATCATTGGCGCGGCCTTCAATAGCATCGTGACCTCGCTGGTGGGCGACATCATCATGCCGGTGATCGGCGCCGCCGGCGGGCTCGATTTTTCGAACTATTTCACCGGCCTATCGAAAGCTGTCACCGCGACCAATCTGGCGGACGCCAAAAAGCAAGGGGCGGTGCTGGCTTGGGGCAATTTTCTCACGCTGACGTTGAATTTCATCATCGTCGCGTTCGTGCTCTTCATCGTCATCCGTTTCATGAACCAGCTCAAGCGCAAGGACGAGGCCGCGTCGCCGCCCAAGCCGACCCGCCAGGAAGAGCTACTTACCGAGATTCGCGATCTCCTGAAAAAGGCTTGAAGTGGCCGAGAAGAAAGAACGCCCGATCAAGGTCGTTGCTGAAAATCGCAAGGCGCGCTTCAACTATGCGATCGAAGACACGGTCGAGGCGGGAATCGCGCTGACCGGCACCGAGGTCAAGTCGATCCGCAACGGCAAGACCACGATTGCGGAATCCTATGCCGATTCCAAGAACGGCGAGATATGGCTGATCAACGCCAATATTCCCGAATACCTGCAGGCCAACCGTTTCAATCACGAACCGAAGCGGCCGCGCAAACTGCTGTTGCACAAGAAGCAGATCAACCGCCTGATGGGCGCGGTCGACCGCGACGGCATGACGCTAATCCCGCTGAAGCTCTACTTCAACGAACGCGGTCGCGCCAAGCTCTTGCTCGCCGTGGCGAAGGGCAAGAAGTTGCACGACAAACGCGAGAGCGAGAAGAAGCGCGACTGGGGCAGGGAAAAGGGCCGCTTGCTGCGGGCGCGGGGATAGAGGCTGCACTATTTGTCATTGCGAGCCAACGGGTCGCGCGAACGCGCGCCCGATGATAAACTCCGCCAAGCAATCCAGCTTTTGGGACGAGAAAGGGATCGCTTCGTCGCAAAGCTCCTCGCGATGACGACCAACGGAGAATTGCACGATGAACCAGAAGGACCTGTTCGAAGTCGACTGGAGCAAGATTCCACCACCGATCGACGACGGCGCGGCAGCGCATCTGGTAGGAATGATGGTCCCGCCGATCAGCCTGGTTGCCACCAACGATTCGTCGGTGACGCTGTCGGCACTCCACGGGCGCATCGTGGTGTTCGCCTATCCCAGAACCGGTGAACCCGGCAAGATTTCGCTGGTCGATGATTGGGACATGATTCCCGGCGCGCGCGGCTGCACGCCGCAAACCTGCGCATTCCGCGACCTGTTCGCGGAATTAAGGTCCGCCGGTGCTGAGCATGTCTTCGGCCTGTCCAGCCAGAGCAACATCTACCAGACCGAGATGGCCTCACGGCTGCATCTGCCGTTTCCGGTGCTCTCGGACGAGAAGCTGGCACTGACGCGCGCCCTGAATCTACCGACCATGGAAGTGGCGGGCCTGACCCTGATCAAGCGGCTGGCGCTGGTCATCGATGACGCGCGCGTCAGCCACGTGTTCTACCCGGTGTTTCCGCCTGACCGGAATGCCGGGGATGTGCTGGCCTGGCTGAAGAGAAATCCGGTTTGACGGGCGCGGGGCGGGCCGTGCCCCGGACGCTGCGCAACGCGCTGCTCTTGCGGCGTGTTGCGCTGCTGATCCGGGGCCTATGTTCCGCGATGAAAGGGTCCCGGCTCTGCGGCGCAGCGTGAAGAACACTGCACCGCGTCCGGGACACAATCATCTCACCCCAAATCCGCGCGCACCCGGGCGAATACGCCGCGGAACATCTCGGGCGTCAGCACCCCCGTATTGGTGTTGTAGCGGGAGCAATGATAGCTGTCATAGAGGCTCACTGCGCCCGCCCTGTGGATTGCCCCGTGCGCGAATGACGCCGCAGAGCTGCGAAGACCGAGCGCCTTCACGGTTGATTCATGTGCCACCCGCCCAAGCGCCACGATCGCGCTCAGCCTTGGCATGGTCTCGATGGTTGCCGACAAGAAGGGCCGGCAAGCCTTGATCTCCACCGGCAGCGGCTTGTTCTGCGGCGGTACGCAACGTACCGCGTTGCTGATCCGGCAGTCGACCAGCGTCAACCCGTCATTGGGTCGCGCCTGGTAGACGCCCCTGGCAAAGCCGTATTCGATGAGGGTTGCGTAGAGCAGGTCGCCGGCGAAATCGCCGGTAAAGGGTCGGCCGGTGCGGTTAGCCCCCTGCAAGCCCGGCGCGAGTCCTACGATCAGCAACCGCCCCTCGCCATCGCCGAACGAGGGTACCGGCGAATTGAACCATTTGGGTTCACGGACGCGCGCCGCCTCGCGAAAGGTTGCGAGCCTCGGGCAGAGGGGGCAATTCCGGTCGGGTTCGGTGCGGAGCAGGGTGGTGTCGACGGCTGGCGGCGGGCCGCCGGGTTCGTTCTCAATCGTCAAAATCGTCGCCATCGCCCCTTGGCGCCATGGTGGTCGCGCGTTGCAGGAATTGCGGCGCGTGATGCCGCGGCTCGCGGGGCGCCGGACGCTCGGATGGGTCGCGGCCGAGCTTGGATTGCAGTTCCACCAGATCGGTGAAAACGTCGGCCTGGCGTCGCAGTTCGTCAGCGATCATCGGCGGTTGGCTCGAAATCGTCGAGACCACGGTGACACGCACCCCTCGCCGCTGCACCGCCTCTACCAGGGAACGGAAATCGCCGTCACCGGAGAACAGGACCATCTGGTCGACATGCTCGGCGAGTTCCATGGCATCGACCGCGAGTTCGATATCCATATTGCCCTTCACCTTGCGCCGTCCGCTGGCGTCGATGAACTCCTTGGTTGCCTTGGTGACAACGGTGTAGCCGTTGTAGTCGAGCCAGTCGATCAGCGGGCGGATTGACGAGTATTCCTGATCCTCGATGATTGCGGTGTAATAGAAGGCGCGGACCAGGGTTCCGCGACTCTGGAATTCCTTGAGAAGGCGCTTGTAATCGATGTCGAAGCCGAGCGTCTTGGCGGTTGCGTAGAGGTTGGCGCCATCGATGAAGAGCGCGATCTTATTGGAGGCAGGGGACATTCATGTTCTCATGTGGTTGTTACTCAGTAACCTTTTTGGCGCAGCGGCAGCGGTCACGCATCTTCCAGAACGATACTGCCAAAGCCCCCGCGGAGTTATACGGATAGATGCCGCCGGAAATGATAATAGGTCACGGCAATGAAAGGTGAATTTATTGACGCAGTGAAGCGTTTTCCCGTCCGCACATCCAATTGTGACCGTTCAGCCCGTCGGCGGCTAGCCCCAGACTGGGGTACCAGAGCAGATTGCCAGCGCCAAATCACAAATTAGTCTTGCGGAAAGACCGCCACCCCTATAACTACCCCGAAATAATCAACATATTCCGTCCCAACCAACGGAGCGACAGTCGATGGCGCGCGTCACCGTAGAAGATTGCATTGATAAGGTCGACAACCGGTTCGATTTGGTCCTGCTGGCCGCGCATCGCGCCCGCATGATTTCGTCCGGTTCCCAACTTACAGTTGATCGCGACAACGACAAAAACCCTGTGGTGTCGTTGCGCGAAATTGCGGATTCGACGATTTCGCCAGAGGATTTGCGCGAGGAACTGGTTCATTCGCTGCAGAAGTTCGTCGAGGTCGACGAGCCGGAGCCCGATACGGTTCCCCTGATCGGGTCGGCGGGTGCCAGCGTCGATGCCGACGACACCGAAGTTGCCGTCGAGCGCATGACCGAGGAAGAGCTGCTGAAGGGTCTGGAGGGCCTGGCCCCCCCGGAAGAGCAGCCCGAAGAGGACGAGTAGATCGCCCACATTGCATCTCGGGGGTTCGTATGCCCGCTATCTGACTTACATGAGGCCCGGACATTCGTTCGGGCCTTTTGCTTTTTGTTGGCATTCTCGTGGTTAACATCCGCCGAAGGTGCGGAGGATTTCGACGCAGGCTGTCCCCGATTTGATCGGAAGACCGCCATTTTCGCGCTAGACTGCCTCGGTTCCCGAAATTGAGCGTTTCCCGACCCGAAAGGGTGCCGCTCCGCCCGAGAACGAACTAGATTATCCCAATGATATTGGGGTTCCGGCCGCATCCGGCGTCCCGCGTGCGAGGTATTGATTCGATGGCGTATCGGCGCCGCAGCTCGGAGCAGATGCAAGCCGCGACCGATTCGGTCGCCGTGGCATCCCCTTCCGATGTGCCGAACCCGGCGGGGGTCAGGCCGGCCAAATCGCCACGCCCGCGCATGATGCGGCAGTACGATCTTGTCGAACGGGTCCGCTCCTACAATCCCGATACCAACGAAGATCTGCTCAACCGCGCCTATGTCTACGCCATGAAGGCGCACGGCTCGCAGACCCGCGCCTCCGGCGATCCATTTTTTTCCCATCCGCTGGAGGTTGCGGCGATCCTGACCGACCTCAAGCTCGACGACGCGACCATTGTCGCAGCCCTCCTGCACGACACCATCGAGGATACCGAGGCAACCCGCGCCGAAATTGACGGGGTGTTCGGACAGGAGATCGGTGCGCTGGTGGAAGGCCTCACCAAGTTGAAGCGGCTCGAACTGGTGTCGCGCGAGGCCAAGCAAGCCGAAAACCTGCGCAAGCTGCTGTTGGCGATCGCCGACGATGTGCGTGTTCTCCTGATCAAGCTGGCGGATCGCTTGCACAACATGCGGACGCTCGAGTTCGTGCCGCCCGTCGCGCGCCAGCGCATCGCCGAGGAGACGCTCGATATCTATGCGCCGCTCGCCGGTCGCATGGGCATGCAGGAGATGCGGGAAGAACTCGAAGATCTGTCGTTCCGCTCGCTTGATCCCGAGGCCTACTCGGTGGTGACGCAAAGGCTGGATTCGCTGGCCGACCGCAATCGCAACCTGATCGGCGAGATCGAAAGCGCCCTTTCAAAAAACCTTCAGAAGAACGGCGTGGCGGCGCATGTCTATGGCAGGCGCAAGCAGCCGTTTTCGATCTGGACCAAAATGAAGCGCAAGTCGGTCGGCTTCGAGCAATTGTCGGATATTTTCGGGTTCCGCATCGTGATGAGAGACGTCGAATCCTGCTACCGCGCGCTCGGCGTCGTGCACACGACCTGGCCGGTGGTGCCGGGCCGGTTCAAGGATTACATCTCGACGCCGAAGCAAAACGATTATCGGTCGATCCACACCACCGTGATCGGGCCCGGCAAACAGCGCGTCGAGTTGCAGATTCGCACCGAGGAAATGGACGAGATCGCGGAGTTGGGTATCGCCGCGCACGCCTTCTACAAGGATGGCGTGGGTTCGCCGACCGAACTCTTGAAGCGCGAATCCAATGCGTTCGCCTGGCTTCGCCACACCATCGCGATCCTGTCCGACAGTGCCAACCCCGAGGAATTTCTAGAGCACACCAAGCTCGAGCTGTTTCACGATCAGGTGTTCTGCTTTACGCCGAAAGGCAAGCTGATCGCGCTGCCGCGGCAGGCCAATGTGATCGATTTCGCCTACGCCGTGCATACCGACGTTGGCAACAGCGCGGTCGGTTGCAAGATCAATGGCAAGTTCGCGCCGCTGTCGTCCGAGCTGCAGAACGGCGACGAGGTCGAGGTGCTGACCTCCGAGGCCCAGGCGTCGCCGCCGTCAGCGTGGGAATCGCTCGCGGTCACTGGCAAGGCGCGTGCGGCGATCCGGCGCGCCACGCGCACGGCGGTACGCGACCAATATGCCGGCCTCGGCCGCCGCATCGTGGAGCGCCTGTTCGCCCGTGCCAAAATCGAATACGCCGACGATAAATTAAAGGGTGCGCTGCCGCGGCTGGCACGCGGCTCGGTCGACGACGTAATGGCGGCCGTTGGACGCGGCGAGATGAAGGCCTCCGACGTCGCGCGCGCCATGTATCCCGATTACAAGGAGGAGCGGGTCGCGCGCTATGGCGCGAAGAAGGGCCTTGCAGCCAAACTGAAGCTGAAATCGCCGCCCGAGCCGGGACGCAGCCCGTCGGCCATTCCGATTCGCGGCATCAATTCGGATTTGCCCGTCAAGTTCGCGCCGAATGGCGGCGCGGTGCCGGGTGACCGCATTGTCGGAATCGTCACCCCGGGCGAGGGCATCACGATCTATCCGATCCAGTCGCCGGCGCTGAAGGATTTCGAGGAGCAGCCGGAACGCTGGCTCGACGTGCGCTGGGACGTCGACGACTCGACGCCGCGGCGTTTTCCGGCGCGGATTCGCGTCGATAACGTCAACGAACCCGGAAGCCTCGCCCAAGTCGCCACCGTGATCGCCGAACACGACGGCAATATCGACAATATCAGCATGTCCCGCCGCTCACCCGACTTCACCGAGCTTACCATCGACCTTGAGGTCTATGACCTGAAGCATCTCAGCGCTATTATTGCCCAGTTGCGCGCCAAAGCCGTCGTTGCACGGGTGGAGCGTGTCAACGGGTAGGATTATCTCCTCATGGTGAGGAGGCGTACGCAGACAAGTTTACGCAGTCTGCGTATACTTGACTGCGCCGCCGTCTCGAACCATGAGGCCACAATGCTGCTCATCCTTCGAGACGCGGCGAAGACGCCGCTCCTCAGGATGAGGGAATCGAATCCAAATCCCGTGAGCCCATAATGCCAAGAACTCCTCCGTTACGCCTCGGAGTCAATGTCGATCACGTCGCCACCCTTCGCAACGCGCGCTCGGGGCGTAATCCCGATCCGGTGCGCGCCGCGCTGGTGGCGATCGAGGCGGGCGCCGACGGCATAACCGCTCACTTACGCGAGGATCGCCGCCATATCCGCGATGAGGACATGGCGCGGCTGAAGGCCGAAATCTCAAAACCTTTGAATTTCGAGATGGCGGCGACCGCCGACATGCTGCGGATTGCGCTTGCGACCAAGCCTCATGCCGTGTGCCTCGTACCCGAGCGGCGCGAAGAATTGACCACCGAGGGCGGTCTGGACGCGGTCGGACAGCATAACGCGCTCGCGCCATTCATCGGCCGATTGAACGATGCCGGCGTGCGGGTGTCGCTGTTTATCGCCGCCGATCCCGCCCAGATCGAAATGGCCGCAAAGCTGCGCGCGCCCGTCATCGAAATCCACACCGGCGCCTGGTGCGAAGCCGTGGTCGACGGTCACGAGGCAAAGGCGGAATTAGAATGGCGGCGTATCGTCGCGGGCGCTGCGCTGGCGCGTTCAGCCAGCCTCGAAGTTCACGCCGGTCATGGTCTCGACTATGCGACCGCCGAGAAGATCGCCTCACTGCAAGAGATCGTTGAGTTGAACATCGGCTACTACATGATCGGGGAGGCCCTGTTCACAGGCCTTGCGGAGACGGTTCGCACGATGCGGGCCGCGATGGACCGGGGCCGCCGGAACGCCGGCGGTCCCAGCCTCGCCGGTGAGCGACAGGCGGGCAAGGCATGATCATTGGTATCGGCTCCGACCTGATCGATATCCGCCGGGTCGCCAAGGTCATCGAGCGTCACGGTGAGCGCTTTCTCGATCGCATTTTCACCGACGCCGAACGTGCCAGGGCCGAACGCCGCGCCAAAAACGACAAGATGGTGGTCGCGACCTACGCCAAGCGTTTTGCCGCCAAGGAAGCCTGTTCCAAGGCGCTTGGAACCGGGATCCGGCGCGGGGTGTGGTGGCGGGACATGGGGGTGGTGAATCTGCCGGGTGGCCGCCCGACCATGCAACTGACCGGTGGAGCGCTCGCCCGGTTGGAAGCACTGACGCCGCATGGCTTTGAGGCGAGGATCGACCTCAGCATTACCGACGATTGGCCCTTGGCGCAGGCCTTCGTCATAATTTCGGCGGTCGCCTCCCCCAAACCGTAAGCCGCCGGCGCGCAGCCGCCCGGCCAGCCGAGTAAAACTAAAATGACATATTTGTCAGGGTGTTAGGAAGTTTTAATGAGGCCGTTGATTGCGCGGTTGCCAACAACCGTCTAAAACGCCGCGGGGGAATATTCGGAGCCCGGGCGAAATTCGGGAATCCGGAATTCGCCCGCAACATCAGAACCAAGACCATTTCCTTGACGCGGAGCGAACATCGATTCGCGTGAGGGAAATGTTCTGCCACCGCGCGGGGACCCGCAGCGGGGAATTAGGAAAACCATGAGCGTGACATCCGGCACGAAATCCGAAAGCGGCTTGGGAGAAACCATCCGCGTCGTCATCCATGCTCTCTTGATCGCGCTCGTGATCCGCACCTTTCTGTTCCAGCCCTTCAACATCCCCTCGGGATCGATGAAGGCGACGCTCCTGGTCGGCGACTATCTTTTCGTATCGAAATATTCCTATGGCTACAGCCATTACTCCTTGCCGCTGTCGCCGCCGTTGTTTTCGGGCCGCATCTTCGGCTCCGAGCCGACACGCGGCGACATCGTCGTGTTTCGTCTGCCGAAGGATGACTCCACCGACTACATCAAGCGCGTGATTGGGTTGCACGGCGACCGGATCCAGATGAAAGAGGGGCTGCTCCACATCAACGACGTACCGGTGAAGCGTGCGCGGTTGAGCGATTTCATCGGCGAAGACCCCTGCGGGTCCGACGCCACGGCGCGCGTCAAGCGTTGGAAGGAAACCTTGCCGAACGGTGTCAGCTATGAATCGCTCGATTGCGTCGACAACGGCTTCTACGACAACACCATTGCTTACACCGTGCCGCCGGGCCACTTCTTCATGATGGGCGACAATCGCGACAACTCGACCGACAGCCGGGTGTTGTCGGCGGTGGGTTACGTGCCGTTTGAGAATATCGTCGGCCGGGCCCAGATGATTTTCTTTTCGATCGCCGAGGGCGAGCACGCCTGGATGTTCTGGCGCTGGCCGACCGCGGTGCGCTGGAATCGCATATTCTCAATTGTGCGATGAACGACGACGCGCCGGACATCAAGACCTCACCGTCAGCTGGCGAAGCAGGCCTTCAGCCTGACCCCGGGCGTGAACCTGCGACAGCCAAGAAGAAACGCTCCAAGACCGGCGCCAAGGCCGCCACGGCGGCGCTTGAGGCGCGCATCGGGCACAAATTTGCCGATTCAACCTTACTCGCCACGGCTTTCACGCATGTCTCCGCGCTGAAATCCTCGCGCAAGCGAGGCGACAGCTACCAGCGCCTGGAATTCCTCGGCGATCACGTTCTGGGATTGATTGTCTCCGACATGCTGTATCGCGCTTTCCCCAATGCCAATGAAGGCGAATTGTCGAAGCGGCTCGCCGATCTCGTTCGCAAGGAGAGCTGCGCGGATGTCGCCAAGTCGCTCGCACTGCTCGATGACATCAAGCTCGGCGCGGTAGGCGCAGGGGCGGGCGCCCGCCTGCGCAAATCCGTGCTCGGCGACATCTGCGAGGCGGTGATCGGCGCGGTGTTCCTTGATGGCGGGTATGATGCGGCTTCGCAGTTTGTCCAGCGCAACTGGACCGAGCGGATGCACAAGCCGCGGCGGCCGCTGCGCGATCCCAAGACGGTGCTGCAGGAATGGGCGCAAGGCAAGGGTTTGCCGACCCCGGTCTACCGCGAGATTGAACGCACCGGGCCGCACCACGATCCGCAGTTTCGCGTTGCCGTGGAATTGCCCGGGTTGGCGCCAGCCGAGGGCATTGGTGGCAGCAAGCGCGCCGCTGAAAAGGTCGCAGCCTCCGTGATGATCGCGCGCGAAGGCGTCGCCGGCGGCAGCAATGACGGATGAGTCTCCGGACGAAGCCGTGCCCGCCGCGACAGCTTGCGGTTTTGTCGCGCTGATCGGCGCTCCCAATGTCGGCAAGTCCACGCTCGTCAATGCGCTGGTCGGCTCCAAGGTCACGATCGTCTCGCGCAAGGTTCAGACCACCCGCGCGCTGATCCGTGGCATTTTGATTGAGAACCATGCGCAGATCATTCTGGTCGATACGCCCGGCATCTTCATGCCCAAGCGGCGGCTCGACCGCGCCATGGTATCCACCGCATGGAGCGGGGCCCATGACGCCGATCTGGTCTGCGTGCTGCTCGATGCGCGCGAGGGCCTCGACGAGGAAGCCGACGCGATCCTCACCAAGCTTGGCACCGTCCGGCACGAGAAGATCCTGGTGCTGAACAAGATCGATCTGGTTCCGCGCGAAAAGCTGCTCGCGCTTGCCAAGGCCGCCAACGACCGTCTTGAGTTTGCGAGGACGTTCATGGTCTCGGCGCTGTCGGGCGATGGCGTCGATGATCTGCGCCATACGCTGGCTGCGATGGTGCCGCTAGGGCCGTTTCACTATCCGGAAGATCAGATGTCGGACGCGCCGATGCGGCACCTGGCGGCGGAGATTACGCGGGAAAAGATCTTCCGCCAATTGCATCAGGAACTGCCCTATCAGTCCACGGTCGAGACCGACAGTTGGGCCGAGCGCAAGGACAAATCGATCCGTATCGAGCAGACGATCTTTGTCGAGCGCGAAAGCCAGCGCAAGATCGTGCTCGGCAAGGGCGGCGCCACCATCAAGTCGATCGGCGCGGAATCCCGAAAGGAGATCGCGGAGATCGTAGGTGTCCCCGTGCATTTGTTCCTGTTCGTGAAGGTGCGCGAAAATTGGGGCGACGATCCCGACCGTTACCGTGAAATGGGACTGGAATTCCCCAAGGAATAATCAAGTAATAATCGAGCAATAATCGAGCAATAATCAGGGAACAGCGGCGTAACGATGAAGATCCCCAGGAACGTGTTGTGGTTCGAAGCGCTGCTGTATCTGTCGCTCACGCTCGACGCGCTGTCGGTCGCGTTTCAGGACCGGACACCGGACGGAGACACAATGGCGCAGATGATCGTGGATGCTGGCCTGATCCTTCTCTTGGTCTACTTCGTTCGCCTTGCGGCGCAACGGCGCAAGAACTGGCCGCGCCTGGTGTTGTTTGCCGTATTGGTGCTTTCGATGGTCTCGCTGGTGCCGATCATCGGCGAAAAAGGCCTTGAGCTCGACAGTGCCATCGAGGTCGTCTCCTGCGCGCTGACGGCGGCGGGCCTGTATTTTTCCTTCACCGGAGATGCCAAGGGCTGGTTCAACGCGTAGCGATAATCGTCGTCGTTCCGGGGCGTGAGCGTAGCGAGCGAACCCGGAACCTCGAGATTCCGGGTTCGATGCGTTGCATCGCCCCGGAATGACGGCGGCGAGACAGCTGCGTCCCGCGACGAAATCCTATAAGCTCCACCCATGGAATGGACCGACGAAGGCATCGTGCTGGGGGTGCGACGGCATGGCGAATCCTCAGCCATTGTCGAACTCCTGACGCGCGGCCACGGTCGCCACCTTGGCCTGGTGCGCGGCGGCGCCGGCGCGCGGATGCGGCCGCTGCTGCAGCCGGGCAACAGCGTTACAGCGGTGTGGCGGGCTCGGCTCGACGAGCATCTGGGCTATTATCAGGTCGAAGGCACACGGCTGCGCGCGGCGACGCTACTTGCCTCTTCGCACGCGGTCTATGGCGTGACCCATCTGGCATCGCTGGCGCGACTCTTGCCCGAGCGCGATCCGCACGAAGAGATTTATCAGATGCTCGACCGCACGCTGGACGATTTCGATGATGCCGGTGGAGCTGCGGCGCATCTGATCAAGTTCGAACTCGCCATGCTCGCCGAACTTGGCTTCGGGCTCGACCTGGAAGCCTGCGTCGCAACGGGGGCAACCACAGAATTGATTTATGTGTCGCCGAAATCCGGCGGCGCGGTGTCGCAGGCGGCTGGCGCGCCCTTCCGCGACCGGCTGTTGCGGTTGCCGGCGTTCCTGCGCCAGGGCGAAGCGGGTGTGAATGGCTGGTCGGATCAGGACTTGAGCGATGGTTTTGCGCTGACGGGACTTTTTTTGTTGCGCCACGTGCTGGAGCCGCGCGGGCAGGGCCATTCCGACGCCCGCGACGGTTTTATCAATGCGGTGATCAGACACCGCGCCAAGGCGGCGGTTCCGTAACGTCACGCGGCGGCCTAAATTAGGCTGCTGATTCGCACCTTGTCCATCATGCCTGCACCGGATAACCCGTCCCCATGGGAAAACGACTGATTCCGCCGGATCCGGCCGAGATCCACGAGGTCATGCTGCGTGACGCGCTGGAAGAGCGCTATCTCGCCTATGCCCTCTCCACCATCATGCATCGCGCGCTGCCCGACGCCCGCGACGGACTGAAGCCGGTGCATCGGCGCATCCTTTACGGCATGCGGCTGTTGCGGCTCGATCCCGGCACGCCGTTCAAGAAATCCGCCAAGATCGTCGGCGACGTGATGGGCTCGTTCCATCCGCATGGCGACCAATCGATTTACGATGCGCTGGTGCGGCTCGCGCAGGATTTCTCCTCGCGCTATCCGCTGGTCGATGGCCAGGGCAATTTCGGCAACATCGACGGCGATAATCCCGCTGCCTACCGCTACACCGAAGCCCGCATGACCGACGTCGCCCGGCTCCTGCTCGAGGGCATCGACGAGGACGGCGTCGAGTTCCGCGCCAATTACGACGGCCAGTCGAAAGAGCCGGTGGTGCTGCCCGGCGGATTTCCGAACCTGCTCGCCAACGGCGCGCAGGGCATCGCGGTCGGCATGGCGACCTCAATCCCGCCGCACAACGCCGCCGAGCTTTGCGACGCGGCGCTGCATCTGATCGACAAGCCCGACGCGAAATCGAAGACGCTGCTGAAATGGGTCAAGGGTCCGGATTTCCCGACCGGCGGCATCATCGTCGATTCCAAGGAAAGCATTGCCGAAGCCTACCTGACCGGGCGCGGCTCGTTCCGCACCCGCGCCCGCTGGAGCCAGGAGGAGGGCGCGCGGGGCACCTGGGTCGTGGTGATCGCGGAAATCCCGTGGCTGGTGCAAAAGTCGCGGCTGGTGGAGAAGATCGCCGAGCTGCTCAACGAGAAGAAGCTGCCGCTGGTCGGCGACGTCCGCGACGAGTCGGCCGAAGACGTTCGCCTCGTGATCGAGCCGAAATCCCGCGCGGTCGATCCGGCGCTGATGATGGAATCGCTGTTCCGGCTCACCGAGCTCGAGAGCAAGATTTCGCTGAACCTCAACGTGCTGATCAAGGGCAAGATCCCCAAGGTGGTGGGGCTTGCCGAGTGCCTGCGCGAATGGCTCGACCATTTGCGCGACGTGCTGGTGCGCCGCTCCAATTACCGCAAGACGCAGATCGAGAACCGGCTCGAAGTGCTCGGCGGTTACCTGATCGCGTACTTGAACATCGACAAGGTGATCAAGATCATCCGCACCGAGGATGAGCCGAAGCCGGCACTGATCACGGCGTTCAAGCTGACGGAAGTCCAGGCCGATGCCATCCTCAACATGCGCCTGCGCTCCTTGCGCAAGCTCGAGGAATTCGAAATTCGTACTGAGGACAAGAACCTTCGCGGCGAGTTGAAGGGCATCAAGTCGCTGCTCGGTTCCGAGACCGAGCAATGGTCCAAGGTCGGCGAGCAGGTCCGCAAGGTCCGCGACCTTTTTGGGCCGAAGACACCGCTCGGCAAGCGTCGCACGGTGTTCGCCGACGCGCCCGAGCACGATCTCGCCGCGATCGAGGAGGCCTTTGTCGAGCGCGAGCCGTGCACGGTGGTGATCTCCGAAAAGGGCTGGGTGCGGACGCTGAAGGGCCATGTCGAGGATATCTCGGGGCTTGCCTTCAAGACCGACGACAAGCTCGACCACGCGTTTTTCGCCGAGACCACCTCAAAACTGCTGCTGTTCGCCACCAACGGCAAATTCTATTCGCTCGATGTCGCAAAACTGCCGGGTGGCCGCGGCCATGGTGAGCCGATCCGCATGTTCATCGACATGGAGCAGGATGCTGCGATCGTGTCGCTGTTCGTCAACAAGGGCGAACGCAGATTCCTGATCGCGAGCAGCGAAGGGCAGGGGTTTGTCGTCAAGGAAGAGGATTGCGTCGGCAACACCCGCAAGGGCAAGCAGGTGCTCAACGTCACGATGCCGAACGAAGCCTGCGCGATTACAACGGTGGCAGGCGACACAGTTGCCGTGATCGGCACCAACCACAAGATGGTGCTGTTCCCGCTCGACCAGGTGCCGGAGATGGCGCGCGGCCGCGGCGTGCGCTTGCAGAAATATTCCAGCGCCAAACTGTCCGACGTTGCGGTGTTCGAGTCCAAGGCGGGGCTGACGTGGAAGGATTCCGCCGGCCGCGAGCAGAGCATGAGTGGCAAGGAACTGGCCGACTGGCGCGGCAACCGCGCCGACGCCGGCCGCCTCGCCCATGGCCTGCCGAAGTCGAACAAGTTCCTGCGCGGGGTGGAGTAAGGGTCCCGCGTCCGTCAGGCTCCGCTTTGCAGCGAGCCCGTGGCGGCAACGAGGCCGACCACGCCGGGGTTCATGCTGTCGACCATGGCTGTCGGGATCAGGATCGTGGCGCCGCGCTCCTTGGTGGTTTCATAGATGATGTTCATGGCGCGGAGCTGCAACGCTGCCGGGCTGCGGGCATAGATATCCGCCGCCTCGACAAATTTCTGGGCGATCTCCTGTTCGGCTTGTCCCAACAGCACACGGGCCAGTTTCTCGCGCTCCGCCTGGGCCTGCCGGCTCATCGCGTCCTGCAATGCAGGTGGCACGCCGATGTCGCGAATCTCAACCGAGAGGACTGACACGCCCCATTCGGCCGTCTTGCGGCCGATATCTTCGCGCAATTGCTGATCGCCCTGTTTGCGTTCGGACAGCAGCGTCGACAGCAATGACGAACCGACGATCTCACGAAGCGAGGTTTGTGCGACCTGGGTGATGGCCTGGCGGTAGTTGGTGATTTCGAGTGCGGCGCGCTGGGGATCATGGATCTGCCAGAACACCACCGCGTCGATGTTGACCGGCACCGTGTCCTTGCTCAACGCCTTTTCGGCGTTGATTTCGGTGGTCTGAATGCGCTGATCGAGCCAGGAGGCCACATTGTCGATGAACGGTACAATGGCGAACATGCCCGGGCCGCGAATGGCTGTGAGCTTGCCAAGCCGAAGCACGACCGCGCGCTCCCACTGATCCGCCACCATGATGGATTGAGGAATCAGGAACGCCAGGACTACGAGGCCGCCGGCAAGCCAATAGAAGCTGCGTGTTCCGCTGTCATAGCCGAGCCATGCACTCAAGGCTGCGGCCGCCAGGACCACGGCTGCCAGTACGATCGCGGGTCGGTTCGCACCACTTGCGTTAAAATAGTTGTTCATGACGACTATTCCTTCTGTTTCGCGAGGGCCGTTATTCGGTCAGCTACGGCGACGGGGTCGACGCCCATTGATGCCGCCGTGGCGAGAACCTGTTTCGCCAAACCGTCGACCTGAACCTGTCGGGCACGCGCGCCCATCACAGGAGGGGGCTTGGCGACGAAGCTGCCGCGCCCACGAACCAGCGTGATGGCCCCCATCCGCTCCAGTTCGTCATAGGCATGCCGCACCGTATTGAGGTCGATCTTCAATGCGACTGCGACTTCGCGCATGGTCGGCATCTGATCGCCGGCAGCCAGCACCCCGGCACCAAGCTGCCGCAAAATCTGTTCCCGAAGCTGGACGTAGATCGGAACGCCCGAACTCTCGAGCCGAAGGGTTGCGAGTAAGTCTGTATGCATTAACTAGTACACTAGACATTAGATACTTTTTGGTCAATACTTTTCTCGAGGGCGGATCCGCGGTCGACAACGCCTGCGCTGGCGCAGGGATGGAGGTATCGATGGACAGAGCAATCAAGCTGACGCACGCAGCAAAAATCGGCATCGCGCTTGTACTGTTCGCAACGCCGGCCGCACTTCAGGCCCAGTCCATTCCCGGCGCGATCCCTGAATCCGCCAAGGCACTCTCGCAAGGCGAATGGCCGGCCTATGCCGGCACCTACGCCGCCGCGCACTATTCGCCACTGACGCAAATCGACCGCGGCAACGCCAAAAACCTGCATATCGCCTGGCGCTGGAAATCGCCTGATATGGCGATCAAGCAGGCGAAGCCGGAGATCGGCCCGAGCTTTGTCAATGAATCGACGCCGCTGATGATCGGCGGGGTGCTCTACACAAGCACCTCGCTGTCGCAGGTCGCAGCCATTGACGCGGCGACCGGCGAGACCAAATGGGTGTTCGATCCAAAGGTCTATGAGAACGGCATCGGCCCTCCCGCCAATCTCGGCTGGACGCATCGCGGCGTCGCCTATTGGCGCAATGGCGATGACGAACGCATCGTGATGGCACACCCGTTTGCCGCTAGCCGAAGTTGCCCGGATTTACTGGGGCAGTTGGATTCTCAGGGGGCGGGGGGCCTGGATGTTCGTCGGTGCAGCCTGCGGCGTCCCGACGGGGTCGGCCGGCGTACTAGCTGCCCCCGCCGGCGGTGGTGCTGCGAATTCCCGCGCCATTCCATGCACCCCTGGCTCGGCCGGTTTTGAGATAGCCGTTAATGGCGGTCAGCAAAGCCGCTTTGCCGGCGCTGGTGCTTTGGATAATCAGGTCGTTGTCAAAAAGATCGAGCGTGGCGGTGGACGCGATGCTGAGGCTGTTGAGTTTCAGATAAGAATTGGCGGCGGGAATATTGATGCGAGCGGTGCCAGAGATGTTCAGGCCGGCGAGTTTTTGACTGGCATTAAGCGTGAGGAGCGAGTTGCCAGAGGCGTTGATGGTCAGGTTGGCTGCGCCCTGAGTTCCGAGGCTGGGATCGAGTTTGGCGGTGCCACCCTGGATATTAAATGTGTTGTTGCCCGATCCAGCATTGAGGGAAAGCTGAGCGAGTCCGGTGGCCACCAGGCCTGAGGAATTGATGGTGACCGAATCATCGCCGCTGACACCATCGTTTTTCGACAGATCCAGAATGAGCGATGGAATTGAAAACACCGTGAGCGATTCGAAGCCCACGCCGCCGCTCAGACGCGCCGGCGCGACGAGCCCAGCGCGAACAGGCCCCAGCTTACCAGCACCACGACGGGCGCGGCGCCGAACGGGATGGTGTACGCGCCCGTCAGGTCGTAGAGGAAGCCGGCGCTGACCGGGCCCAGCGCGGCCCCGAAGCGCCAGCCGAGATTGAG
>Ga0137403_10002974_pt1 | contig 20487 bp, 12 predicted proteins | sample CZOMad2_1_16fung_FD_122057 | JGI IMG/M metagenome (GOLD analysis project Ga0137403, IMG submission 122057) | Vadose zone soil fungal communities from Angelo Coast Range Reserve, California, USA - CZOMad2_1_16fungal (Hybrid Assembly) | ecosystem: Environmental > Terrestrial > Soil > Vadose zone...
CGAAGTCCGCCCAGTAGCGGGCGCGCTCGTGGCGCGCCAGGTAGCGCTCGCGCGCGGCGGCCGCGTCCGGGTCCGGCACGCGCCGCGCATCGCCCATGAGCGTCAACCGGCCGGCCGCGAGCGGATCACCCGTCCAGTCCGGCTGCATGACGAGCAGGCTCGCGCGCGCGTCCGCCTCCAGATTCTGCGTGTGCATCGCCATACTGCTGATGAGGAAGACCGGCCGGCCCGCATCGTCGAGCGCGTACGGCATGACCGACGCGAACGGGTGGCCCGGATGCCGGCGCGAGAGCGTCGCCAGCGTCCCGGTGCGGCCGAGGTACGCGAGCGTGCGCGCGCGCTCCGCGAAGGTGGGCTCGGGAACGGCCGGCGCGTCGTCGGCGCGCGGCGGCCCGGCGTGGCTCATCGTTTCTCCTTGTCGCCACTCTGCGCTCGCTTGCCTTCCGCCGTCTCAATGATTCGGAGAATCGGTCGCGCCAGATACAACCGGCCCCATGAGCGCCCGGTGATCTCCGTGAGCATCCCCAGCTTCTGCAGTCGCGTCACGGCCTGTCGAGCGGTCGGGTTCGAGACGTTCAGGACACGCTGGGCTCTCGCCACACTCATATACGGATTCACGAGAAGGGCATCGATGAGCCGAACGGCGTTTCGGCTACCGGCGAGCCGCTCGCGCCACTGTTCACGAAGGCTCATCAGCCTGCCCGCGTGCTGAACCGCCTCCTTCGAGATCTCTTCAACTCCGGCCAGGAAGAATCTGAGCCACCCAATCCAGTCTCCGTCGGCCCTCACGGCCTGGAGGACGTCATAATACTCGCGCCGATGCCCCTCGATGTAAGCCGAAATGTACAGCAACGGCTGACTCAGCCGGCCTCGCTCCATCAGGAAGAGGACGATCAAGAGGCGACCGACGCGACCGTTGCCATCGAGGAACGGATGGATCGCCTCGAACTGCTCGTGGATCAGGCCGCACTGGATGAGATCGGGAACCGTGTTTCGATCGTGGAGGAATCGCTCCCACACACCGAGAGTTTCCATCAGCTCCTCGGGCGGTGGCGGTACATAGACGGCCGTCTCCAGCGTGCTTCCGGGCCTTCCGATCCAGTTTTGCGACCGTCGGAACTCGCCAGGCGTCGCGTGTTCGCCTCGAACACCCTTCATGAGTCGCGCATGGAGCTCGCGGACGAGACGCAGTGATAACGGCAGCGTCTTCAACCTCGTGACACCGTATCCGAGCGCGGTGACGTAGTTCCTCACCTCCTGAACATCATGCGGATCCCGCCCGGTGGCACCCCGTGCGACTTCGTCGAGAAGCAATTCGGCAACGCTGGTCGTCGTGCCTTCGATCCGAGACGACAGGACGGCCTCACGGCGGACATACGGCGCAATGAGCAAATGCGGATTGGGTAGATGCCGCCCGAGTCCCGCCAGTTCACTCAGAGCGGCATCAGCCCGGGATAGGGCGAGGACCAGATCGTCGCTGTAAGCCAGCTTCGGCGGCAGTGGAGCAGGGACGAACGCGTGATATCCGCCTCGCGCCCGCACGACACGGCCGGCCTCCGGAGCCCGGAAATCCGTTGGCTTCACGTCGAGCCGCCACGGCTCTGAGGGTTGGTTTTCAGGGCCTCCATCGCTTTGAAAGTTTTATAGCATGATCTTTCAAAGATCGTGAGGCCTTTGCAAGTGATCTTTCAAAGTGCGCCACTGACTGCTCGGCCTCGGTTGACGCTGGCGAGGGGCAGGCCTACCCTGCCGAATCATGCTGCGCGAGCTCGGCGATGGTCTCGTCATGCGGCGGGCGACGGAGGCTGACGCCGACCGCCTCGGCGAATTCAACGCCGACGTGTTGCGCGCTCAGGACGCCGCCGATCCTGCGCCGTGGATGGGCGCCTGGACGCGAGACCTCATCAGCGGCCGCCATCCGACCTTTCGTGCCGACAGCGCGCTGGTCGTCGAGGACACGCGGGCGAAGTCGATCGTCTCGTCGATGGTGTTGCTGTCGCACACGTGGGCCTACGGCGGGGTCCCCGTGTCCGTCGGCCAGCCGGAGATCGTCGGCACGCGCACGGAGTTCCGCGGTCGCGGCCTCGTGCGCGCGATGTTCGACGTTGCCCACGCCTGGAGCGCGGCGCGCGGCCACCAGCTGCTGGCCATCAACGGCATTCCGTGGTTCTACCGACAATTCGGCTACGAGATGGCGCTCGAGCTCGGGGGCGGGCCGCGGCTCTACACGCCGGGACTCGCCGCCGGGGTGAGACAGACGCAGCCGCCGTACCGCGTGCGTCCCGCCACCGATGCCGACGCGCCGTTTCTCGCGGCGACGAGCGCCCACGCCGGACGGCGGTATCTCGTCACCGCGCCGCGCGACGCGGCGGCGTGGCGCTACGTGGTGAGCGGCCGCAGCGCCGGCAGCGCCGTGTGCGACGAGGTGCGCATCGTCGAGCGCGAGAGCGGCGAGGCCGCGGGCTACCTCGAGCACGTGTCGAGGCTCTGGGGGCCGGGCCTGCACGTGCGGGAGATGGAGGTTGCCCCGGGCGTGTCGTGGCGCGCCGTCGCCTATCCCGTGCTCGCGTACCTGTGCGAGACGGGCGAAGCCTATGCGCGCGCCGCGAAGAGCGAGCTCGGCCTGCTCGACTTCTGGCTTCTGGGCGGCGCGCATCCGTTCGGCGGTGTCGTCCAGTTCTCTGGTACGCGGCGGCCGTACGCGTACTATCTGCGCGCGCCGGACCTGCCCGACCTGCTGCGCCGTCTCACGCCGGTGCTCGAACGGCGGCTGGCCGAATCGGCGCTCGTCGGTCACACCGGCGAGCTGCGACTGAGCTTCTATCGCAGCGGCGTGCAGCTGGTGCTCGACGGCGGGCGCATCAAGAGCGTGCAGGCGTGGCCGCCGCCGCGCACGGTGGCGGGTCTCGATTTCAGCCTGCCGTCCGCCGACCCGCGGCGCCCCTCCGCGATGTTCCCGGACCTCACGTTCCTCCAGCTGCTGTTCGGCCATCGCTCGCTGGACGAGCTCGAGGCGGCGTTTCCGGACTGCGTGACGCGCGGCCAAGAAGTGCGGGCGCTGCTGCAGGTACTCTTTCCGAAGGCGCCGTCGAAAGTGTGGCCGATCCTCTGATACCCTTGCACGCGAGGAGGACCCGAACGTGGGCGATATCCTCGGCCTCGGTCTCACGCACTACCCACCGCTCGTGGGCCGCGACGAAAACATGGCCGGCATCTTGCGGACCATCCTGCGCGATCCCGGCCTCCCGGAGCGCTATCGCGACCCCGCCAACTGGCCCGCGCCGATGCGTCGCGAGTACGGCGACGACGGGGGCACCGCCTCCGCGGCCGGGCACCGGGAATGGCTCGTGCGTCGCTTCCGCCACTGCCGCAGGCTGCTCGACGACTTCCGGCCGGAGGTCGTCGTCATCTGGGGCGACGACCAGTACGAGAACTTCACCGACGACGTCATCCCGCCGTTCTGCGTCCTCGCGTACGACGCCGTCGAGGCGCGGCACCGCAAGCGGGACATCGAGACGCCGAACATCTGGAACGAGGGCCCGGACACGGTCTTTCGCATCCCCGGGCACCGCGAGGCCGGCAAGTACTTGGCGCGGCGGCTGCTCGAGCAGGGCGTCGACATGGCCTATGCCTACAAGCCCCTGCACCACTCCGGGCTGGCGCACGCGTTTCTCAACACGATCATGTTCCTGGACTACGACCGCACCGGCTTTCCTTATCCGGTCGTCGCCTTCCAGGTGAACTGCTACGGCCGGCGCGTGATCGCCCAGCGCGGGTATCGCAGCAACCTCGCGCGACCGGTCGCGGAGGCGGATCTCGATCCACCGTCGCCGACGCCCAAGCGGTGCATGGAGGTCGGCGCGGCCACCGCGCGCGCGATGCGCGAGAGCCCGTGGCGCACCGCGCTCATCGCGTCGTCGAGCTGGTCGCACGCGTTCCTGACCGACAAGCACCACCAGCTCTATCCGGACATCGAGGCGGACCGCCGCCTCTACGAAGCGCTGCGCGTCGGCGATTACGAGACGTGGCGCAAGACGCCGCTGGAATCGATCGAGGCGTCGGGCCAGCAGGAGATGCTCAACTGGTACATGCTGGCCGGCGCCATGGAGGAGCTAGGGCGCAAGCCCGACGAGTGCGACTTCATCGAGACGTGGTCGTTCAACTCCAACAAGTGCTTCGCGGTGTTCAAGCCATGACGACCCGGAGCGTGAACGGCGAGACCGTGAACGGCGCGATCCCGAAGCTCAGCGGCGACATCCGGCCGCTCATTCCGGTGCTGGGTCTGCGTAACTACTGGTATCCGGCGATCGCCGAGCGCCGCGTGGGCCGGCGACGGCCCGTGAAGGTGTCGATGCTCGGCGAGGAGCTCTGCCTCTTCCGCGGCGCCGACGGCGGCGTCGTGGCGATCCAGGACGTCTGTCCGCACCGTGGCGCGCGACTGAGCGAGGGGCGCTGCCACTACCGGGGCACCGTCGCCTGCCCGTATCACGGCTGGGTGTACGACGAGAGCGGCAAGAACGTCGCCGTGCTCTCCGAGGGGCCGGACTCCGGCGTGTGCGGCAAGCCGGGCACCGAGGCCAGAGCCTTTCCGACGCGCACGCTGAAAGGCGTCGTGTTCGTGTGGATCGGCGACGGCGATCCCGCGCCCATCGAGGACGACGTCCCCGAGGAGTTCTTCGACGACCAGGCGCTGATCCTCACCGGCCAGGTCGACTGGCGGTGCAACTGGGAGGTCGCGCTCGAGAACTCGATGGACTCCCACGTCAACTATGTGCACCGCAACGCGCTGGTGGTGGCCCGCGCCGGCTTCATCGCGCGCGGCGCGCAGGGCGAGCACCCGATCTTCGTCGGTAACGGCTTCGGCGGCGACGTCGCCGAGAGCAATTACGTGCGCCGCAGCCCCACCCAGGACGTGTACGGCAACGGTTGGAGGTGGCCCAAGAGCAACCACCGCCGCTACTGGACCTGGCTGTTCCGGCCGTTCGTCGAGCGCGCGCGGCGCAACATCCCGCCGCCCCGCTCGCCGCGCTGGTGCGGCGGCCACCACCTGCCGGGCATGTTCCGCGCCGAGTTCGCTTACGATCTCTACACGCGCATGTGCGTGCCGGTCGAGGAGAAGCTGACGCGCGTGTGGTACTACCACTACCTGCGTCCGACCAGCGCGCTGGCGCGGGTCTGGCAGCGCGCGCTCTACTTCGTGCTGCACCGCTGGATCATCGAGTACAACTTCTCGCGCCAGGACGAGCGCGTGATGCTCAACCAGCGCTACGACACGCCGGAGAAGCTGTCGGGGACGGACGCCGAGGTGATCCAGTGGCGCCGGCTCGTCGTGACCAAGCACTACGGCGGCCGCGACGCGCCGTTCGAGTATCGCAACCCCGACGGGCTGGCGCCGGACGCGGTGCCGCTCAACCGCGTGTCCGTGCGATATCTGCAGGAGGAGCAGAGGGCGAAGGCGGCCGCGCCGTCGCACGCGTGAAGCTCACGGGCAAGGTCGCGATCGTCACCGGCACCAGCCCCAACATCGGCGGCGGCCTCGCGGAGGGGCTGGCGGAGGAGGGCGCCACCGTCGTCTGCGTGGACGTGGCGTCCGAGAACGCCGCGCAGTGCGCCGACGCGATCGCGCGCCGCGGCGGCCAGGCGCTCGGCCTCACCTGCGACGTGACCGACGAGGCGCAGGTGGAGGCGATGGTGGCGCGGGTGCGCGACGCCTACGGGCGCGTCGACGTCCTCGTCAACAACGCCGGCATCCTCGGCGGCCTCAGCGTGCTCGAGATGCCGCTGGCGCGCTGGAACCGCCAGATCGCCGTGAACCTGACGGGGACCTTTCTCTGCACCAAGCACGCGGCCCGGTGCATGGTCGAGCGCGCGACCGGGGGCAGCATCATCGTCATCGTCTCGACGGCCGGGCACCAGGGTCAGGCCGGCAACATCGGCTACTGCACGAGCAAGAGCGGGCTCCTGAACTTCACCCGCGCCGCCGCGATGGATCTGGCCCGGCATCGCATCCGGGTGAACAGCCTGACGCCGACCGCCACCGACGTGGAGGAAGGGATCGAGCGCGCCGTCGCGTGGGGGCGCCCGCGGCCCGAGCCGCGCGCGCGGCTGCTCGACTTTCAGAAGATGGTGCCGATGCAGCAGCTGCCGAGCCCACGCCACTACGCCCGCGCCGCCGTCTTCCTCGCCTCCGATGACGCGGAGATGGTCACCGGCATCGACCTGCGCGTCGACGCCGGCGCCATCGCGAAGTACTGGCCGTGGGTGCCCCAGGCCTGATCACTCACGCCGGCGGCTCACTCGCGCGTCGCGGTGAACGGACAGATCTGGCGGTAGGCGCACCAGCGGCACGCGTTCCGCGACGGCGTGGCGTCGAAGCGGCGCGCCCGGATGCCGGCGGCGGTGGTCTCGACGGCGCGCAGCGCCCGCTGGACGTCCTCCTCCGTCGGCGTGTGGCGGCCGACCGTGTTGGACTCGATGAAGCGCAGCTCGACGCGCTGGGGCAGCCGGCCCGTCCCCTCGCGCCACGCCAGCGCATACATCTTGAGCTGCAGGCTCTCCGCCACGCGGCGGTCGGCCTCCTTCTGCTTCGTGACCTCGCTCGTCTTGTAGTCCACGATCACCGCGCCCAGCAGATCTTCGTCGACGCGGTCGAAGCGGCCGCGCACACGCGTGGCGCCGATGCTGAACGCGAAATCCTTCTCGATGTACGCCGGCTTCTCGCCCGCGCTCTCCTCGTGGTTCCAGAAGCGCGTGAGGGCCTCGCGGCCGGCCACCTTGCGCGCCTCCTGGTGCTCCCAGGTGAGGAAACCCTGGTTGACCCACTTCTTGTCGTACTCGCCCAGCAGATCCTCGAGCGACGTGTAGTTGCCCTCGACGCGCCGCTTGAGATAGAACTCGACGACCTCGTGGATGGTGGAGCCGTACACGAGCGTGTGATGGCGCAGGATCGGCACGCGTAGCTGGTGGACGTACCGGTACTTGAGCGGGCAGGTCTGGTAGTCGTCCACCTGCTTGTGGCTGATCGTCAGCTCCTCGTCGTCGGGAATGGGCGGCAGCGGCGTGTCGCCATGGACCGCGGCCGGCGCGAAGCGCTCGATCTCCTCGACGGCCTTGCCCTTGAACGACTGCGCCGCGTCCCTGGGCAGGTCCAGCGCCTCCAGCACGAACTGGCTCACCTTGCGCTCGCGGGCGCCGCCGTAGTCCCGCGCGCTGGTGAAGAACAGCTCGCGCCGCGCGCGCGTCGTGCCCACGTAGAAGAGGCGGCGCTCTTCCTGCGCGTGGAAGTCTCCCGTCGGCACCACGTCCTTGAGCAGCTCGACCGGCAGCTCGAGCGCGTCGCGCCGCTTCTGGGTGGGGAACTTGCCCTGCACGAGATGCACGAGGAAGACGACGGGAAATTCCAGGCCCTTCGCCTTGTGCACGGTCAGCACGCGGACGGCCGGCGTCTCGACGTCCGCTTCGGCCACCGCCGGGTCCTCGCCGGCGTCGATCAGCGCCTCCAGGTGCTTCACGAACTCGCGGACGTTATCGTACTTGAGCGCCTTGGAGGCGTCCTGGATGCGCCGGAAGAACTTGGAGATGTTCTGCACCTCCGCCTCGTCGCGCGCCGTCACCGCCTTCGACATCCGCGCCAGCCAGCCCGAGTCCACGAGGAACTGGTAGAGCAGCTCGCCCGTAGGCATCTCGCGGCCCAGCTCCATGTAGCGCACGAGGTCGCTCACGAGGTGCCGCACGGCCACGCGCGCCTCTTCCGAGAGCTCGGCGGCCAGCTCGGGGACCTGCTCGGCGTCCTTGAGCACGTCGAAGAGCCAGCGATGCTTGCGGTCGGCGTGGGTGGCGCAGCGCGTGAGGTCGATGATCGGCACCTGGTAGAGGTCCGACGACGCGAGGTAGTGGACGCTCACGGAATCGTCGGGATGCGCGACGGCGCGCAGGAAGGCCAGCAGCAGCCGCACCTCGGGCCGCCCGTACAGCCCCGCGTTGCCCGAGAACGTCCACGGCACCGCTCTCAGATTCAGCGCTCTCAGGAAGGGATCGCCGTCGTCGTTGGAACGCACCAGGATGGCGACGTCGTTGTACGACCACGCGCCCTGCTCCACGCGGTCGCGGATCGTCTGGGCGACGGTATCGGCCTCCTGCGACGCCGTCTCGAAGTGCCAGTGGCGCGGCTCGGGCCCCGGCGCCTCGCGCACGGCCGTCAGCTGCTTGACGATGCCGCTCTTCACCTCGAGCCGGTCGGGATTGTTGTACTGGATCAGCTTGTACGCCGCGTCGAGGATCGCCTGGTGGGAGCGGAAGTTTTCGGTGACCACGATCTGCCGCGCGTCCGGATAGTGGCGCAGGAAGCTCAGGACGTTGGAGATGGCGGCACCGCGAAACCGGTAGATCGCCTGGTCGTCGTCGCCCGTCACCGCGACGTTTCCGTGTCGCGCCGCGAGCAGCTTCACCAGCTCGAACTGCGCGTAGTTCGTGTCCTGGAATTCGTCAACCAGGACGTATTTGAAGCGGCGCTGGTACGCGTTGAGAACGTGGGGCCGCGCGCGTAGAAGCCGCAGCGCAAGCACGATCTGGTCGCCGAAATCGATCTTGTCGTTGAGCGCCATCAGCTCGTGGTACTTCGCGTACGCCGCGCCCAGCTCCGCCTGGGCGCCGGCCCGGTCCAGCTTCTCCTCGTCATCGGCGCTCGACCGCAGCCGGGCCGCGCACGCCAGGTAGTCGTCGGGCGAGATGTCCTCGTCCTTGCAGCGGCTGAACAGCGTGATCAGCGACTGTAAATAGCGCGTCGGATCGCCGAGCGGTCGATAGCGCGCCAGCGGCAGATCGAACAGGCGGTCGCGCAGGAAGATCACCTGCTCCGCCCGGCTCAGCACGCGGAAGTCGTTCTGCAGCCCGATCTCCAGCGAGTGCCCGCGCAGCAGCGCGTCGCCGAAGGCATGAAACGTGGCGATCTCGACGTCGGCGTAGCCATAGGGCACCAGCTCGTCGACGCGCGCCTCCATCTCGGCGGCGGCCTTATCCGTGAACGTGAGGGCAAGGATCTCTTCGGGCCGCGCCTTGCCCTGGTCGATGAGGTAGGCGATGCGCCGGGTGATGACGGTCGTCTTGCCGGTCCCGGCGCCGGCGACGATGAGGAGCGGTCCGGTGTCGTGGGTAACGGCCTCACGCTGCGCATCATTGAGGCCATCGAGGATCCCACCGCCCATGCGCCCCGACTATAGCATCAGCGCCGGACATCCGGGCCGCCGGCGAGGGCGTTTGGCGCCCGCCATAGTGGCCACAGGAACCCCTATCGCCGCCGGTAGGTGTCCAAGCTGCTAGATGTATCTAAAGGGATACAAAAAGTAGTAATCTTACCGGGCTATATGAGAGAGAAGGGCAAGAGAGCCCCTCGTCGTGTCGTCATTACTGGCATTGGCGTCGTCACGCCGATTGGAGTGGGCGTCAATGACTTCTGGTCGGCACTGTTGGCGGGGAAGAGCGGCATTCGCCACATCACCTCTTTCGACGCCTCGAACTTACCTTCTCAAGTCGCCGGCGAAGTCCATAACTTTCATGTTCGAGAATTCGTTCGACACGGGCGAAGACCGCCAATTGCACGATTCAGTGCGTTTGCCGTGGCCTCGGCTCGACTCGCCGTCGACCATGCAAAGCTTTCTCGTAACGGTGGTCCCGTAGGTGTCTGCATCGGATCTTCCGTGCAAGGGAATGCGGATATCGGAGAAGGAGCATTCGCTAGATTTCAGGAACTCGGGTGGCAATCGCTCGGCACCGGACCAAGTTTGGAAGTTGCGGCTCACTCAGCGAGTTCCTATGTCCAAGGAGAACTACAGGTTGCAGGGCCCCTGATGACAATTGCGTCAGCATGTTGCACCGGTATCGACGCGATCGCATGGGGGACAGATCAGATTAGAAGCGGCGCCGCCGATGCGGCTATCGTCGGTGCGGCAGAAGCCCCGTTGTCACAATTCACTTTCGGACTCTTCTCCGCAAGCGGCTTCCTATCCACGTGGGACGGGCCTGCAGCAGAGGCATCACGCCCGTACGATCGTCAACGTACCGGCCTCGTTTTGAGTGAGGCTGCTGGAGTACTTGTTCTCGAGGAATTTGAGCATGCGGAATCGAGGGGGGCGGAGATATTCGGGGAGATCCTTGGTTATGCAAGTTCCGCCGAGGAGGCGACTATTCGCGACCCGCATGACCGTTACGCCGTCGCGCTTCAGCAGACGATCATCGCCGCCGTAGGACGATCGCATTTACAGCCTCGTGATATCGACTATATCTGTGCTCACGGTAATTCAACGAAGTTTGATGACGAAGCGGAGTCTGCCGCACATCGCAAGACCTTCGGAGACCACGCATACAGTCTTGCAGTGAGTTCGATCAAATCAATGATTGGGCAGCCGTTCTCTGCTGGGGGAGTTCTGCAGGTCGTGGCAGCTACTTTGGCAAGTTACCACAACGTCGTACCGCCGACTATTAACCTTACGACACCGGATCCGAAATGTGATCTCGACTACGTTCCGAATAAACCACGCTCTGCTCGTGTAAACCACGCGTTGGTTCACTCTCATAGTCTCGGTGGACACGTGCCTGGATCGCATTCCGCGCTCGTAATCGGGGCTTCCCGGCACATACGTTGACACCGGCTGGCATCGAACGGCTCGTCTTCAGTGTCGTGCTGGCGACCGTTCAAGTCGGCATCGCGTTGTACGTATACGTTCACACCCGACACCGTCTCGTTAACTTCGCTTTCGCGATACTTGGAATGTCTCTCGCGGTGTGGACCATAACCATAGGTCTGGCCCACGCACCGGAATTCAGCGATATCCTAGTTGTGCGACTCTCGTTCTCGTCAGCTGCGGTCCTTGTTCTTGCACTTCTAACGTTTGTGTTCGTTTTCCCTGCGTCCTCCTCCTTACCGGTTAGCCGTTGGTATTGGATCTTTGCGTTCCTTGGAATTTGCCTTGCCACCCTTTCCCTTTCCCCGGCCGTAGTGGCGAGCACAACATATGAATCCTCCGGCCTAAGAGCAGTCTACGGGCCACTGCATCGAATCTACGCCGGATACGTAGTCGTCGGGATTCTCGCTACCTTCCTACTCCTCCGGACGAAGTTGCAGTCTGCTTCAGGCCGACAACGGCTACAGCTTCGCTATTTGACTCTGGCACTTCTTATCCCGGCGGTCGGAATTGCGACAACAAACTTGATCATCCCCGTCGTCTCCGGGGTCTCCTCGTGGGGGCGCTACGGGCCTATCTTCTCCCTTGTCTTCCTCGGCGTTACCGCGCACGCAATAATTCGGCAGCGACTGATGGATGTCAAACTGATCGTTGGTCAAACAATCTCCTATGCCGCCGCCGTTATCGTCTCGGCAATCCTCTTTTCATCAACATTGTTTGTAATAGCCCAGCCCTTGCCGCATCTTCCAGAACTACCGCTCGGCGTCCAATTGATCGTGGCATTTGCGTTTGCGCTCATGTTTGGACCTCTCACGAGAGCGCTCCGCCAGGTTTTCGATCGCTATTGCTATCGAGAGCCATATGACTACAGCGCCACCATTCGCCAGAGCAGTCTTGCCTTGGCCAGCACATTGGACCTGCAGCAGCTACTGAAAAATCTGTTTGCCATCATACGGACCTCAATTCGGCCTGAGTTTCTGATTGCCTATCTTCGTGACGAGGATCGCGGAACGTTTCACGTCATGCTACGAGATGATGAAGATAATGGCGACGAGCGCCCGACCCGCATCAGCCCCGATCATCCAATCGTCACGGTGTTCGCGAAGAGGAATAGCGTTCTCTTTCGCGAGGCCGAACATGAGGGCGACACGAAAGATGCGATCGTGGCCCTCAATGCAATGCGCGCTGAATGTGCGTGCCCTGTGATTCATGAATCACAATTGCTCGCGATTCTCGTGCTTGCACCAAAATTGTCGGGAGATGCGTACTACGCTCAGGACATCGACCTGCTTTCTACTCTCGCCGGCAATGTCGCAGTTGCCATAAAGAATGCCGAACTTTATCAACGCGTTGCTCTGCTTGAGGAGCAACGCCGTCGGACGGAAAGGGTAGCTGAGAGCGGTGCCCTTACCGCCGGAATTGCACACGAAATCAAGAATCCCTTGGTAGCAATAAGAACGTTCGCCGAATTGCTGCCCGAGCGCTATGAAGACGAGGAATTTCGAAGTCAGTTTGGTCGCGTCATGATGACGGAGATTGCTCGAATCGACAAACTTATCGATCGTCTTAGGGGGCGCGGACCGGCTCAGAACTACGCTCTGCTTCCGCTAGATGTACAAATCCCGCTGGACGAAGTCTTATCGCTCTTGAGCGCGAAGTTTGAGCAGACCGGCATCAGGGTCGTTAAATCGATAGAGGCACACAGCGCTGTTATCAGTGGTCGGCTGGACGACCTCAAACAATTGTTTCTCAACGTCCTTATCAACGCATCGGAGGAAATGGTCAGCGGCGGCGAGATTCGTATTACGATTTCGCGACGAGACTCCCTAGGCGTGCATACGGTTGTTGTAGATATTTTGGACGAAGGTCCAGGTATCGCCGAGGCAATGGAGGATCGATTGTTCCATCCTTTCATGAGTACAAAACACGGTAGTTCCGGCCTGGGTCTGTGGTTATCTCGACGTATTGCCGATTCTCACAATGCAACGATGCGGGGCATTAATCGAAAGGATAGAAAAGGAGCGCTATTCAGTATTGAGTTTCCGGCGTACTCACAACGCTGAAGTCCTCGTTCCGTGCGTGATCAGCGTCGAATGTCCGGGCCACCGGCGATCGCGTCTTCAACGTCGCGTGCGCTGATCAAGGCCACGTCTCCCCAAGTCGAGCACTTCAGCGCGGCGACCGTCGCTGCGATGTTCACAACCTCTTGCGACGTTCGCCCGCCGAGCGTCGCCCAGAGGTACCCGCCGACATAGGCGTCGCCCGCGCCAATCGGATCCACCATCTGCACGGTGTGCCGGACCGTCGGACACCAGACGCGGCCGCCATCGAGTACCGCCGAGCCGTCCGCGCCCTGCAGCAGGGCAATGGTCGCCTTCGGTGCGCGGCTCGCGAGTGTATTTAGAACATCTTCTGCGGCGCCTTCCAGCCCGAAGACAGTTTGCGCCTCAGTGCGCCCAAGAAAAACGAAGCGTGCCCGTGGCAGGACGGCTTCGGCGAACGCGCGTGCCTCAGCTGGCGCCCATAGGGTCGAACGGTAGTTAATGTCAAATGACACCGCCGGCGCCTCGTCGAAGATCCGTTCGACGAGCATGCGTGCTTGCCGGCCGAGTGCCGGTGTAATTCCACTGACGTGCACAAGCCGCGCACGGCGAACGGGCTCCCAGTCTATGGCTTCCGGAGTGAGGTGTGAGAACGCAGAATCGCGTCGGTCATAGAGAACCTGTACCGGGCGCGGAGGGACGCCGTACTCGAGGAAATAGACGCCAAGTCGCGTTCCGGGCAGTATCTTGACGTATGCGCAGTCGACACCATGACCGGTGAGTTCCCGACGCACACGCTCGCCCCATGGATTGTCTGGCAGTGCCGAGATCCACGCGGTTCGAAGCCCGAGCCGCGCGCAGGCTGCCGCCACGTTGGCTTCCGCGCCACCTATCTGGACATCCAGCGCCCGCGCCGATTCGAAGCGCGCCGGCGATGGAACAGCGAGACGTAGGAGCACCTCACCGAGGGTGATGAGATCGTGCATCAGTCAACGTGCATCAGGCGCTGCCGAGGCGAATCGTCAGGGAAGAGCCGAGAATCATCGAGCTCGTAATCAACTCGGGCCGGCGATTTGTTCCGAAAACGATCCGGGCGGGGCGCGAGGGCCGCATCCAGGATGAGAATGGGCTCAGATCAAAAAGAGCGCTCGACTTTCCGTTTTCTGGATCGGGTGCGACTCTCGCCTCGAGTGACGTCAGTTCCGCGCGATATCCTGTCGCAACGTCATCGGGACCCTCGTCCGGGGCATGGCGACGACGAACCACGAAGGTGCGGAGAGCACCGTCGCGTGGCGACCACAGTCCATCGGCGTAGTTGAGGGTGGCGCTTACGACGTCGTCCACGTGGATTTCTGGGGGGACGGCCACGACGTCTTCGACAAGGCGCAGACGACGCAGGAAGAAGGTTTCGCCGCGGGCGCGATACGCGATGGCGCGCCGTCCATAGTCATAGTCGACCTCGGTTCGCGACAACCGACCGCGCACCTTGAACCACGAGCGACCTCGAACGGGAGTCCATCGTCCTTCCCTCAGCAGACCCCAGGACTCCACTCGGTTGGAGATCGAGGGACCGTCCCCTGCGATAACGACGTGATACTGCCCCGCCGTACGGTCAATGGACTCCTCGATCGTGCCCTCCAGGTGAAAGGTCAACATGTCGTACAGGACACCGACGTCGGCTGCATACCGCCCCCGGCGCAGCACCGGCTCGGCACCCACCCGGGCTAGCGGGTTTAGGAGAACGGCGAGCGGGAGTGTCAGAAAACGTCGACGGCCCATCAGAGGCGTAGACATGTTCGATCCTGCTGCTCTATTCTAGCAGCCTCACTCGGGAAACTTGGTATATGGAGGGGCGCCTGCTAACGTATCCCAGGCATTTTGCAGGCGAATTCCAACTGGCGCAGGTGAAGCTGCGGGCATGATCATAAGATATCGGCCGTAGATATGGTCAGCGGCCTCAACCGTTGACGGTTCAAGTTTCGCTTCTTGCAATCGCTACTCTTTTGCTCGCGCTCACGATCTTTGTGTGGCGAGCCAAACCAGACGCTATCACCCACCGGTGGTTCGCCATCTTCACTCTCGCCGTCGCCAATTGGACTATCGGTATTGCCGGTCTTCAGTCAGAAAGCCACTTGGATATCTGGGGCCGGTTTACATTCGCCAGCGCCGCTCTCATCCCAGCCGCATCATTGACATTCATCTATCACTATCCAGCGCAGAGCGGTTGGCCAACATCGGTACTGGTAAGGGGAGTCCTGTGGGCCGCCGGAATTATTTCGGTAGTGTCTATTTCGACGCCTTTGCTCGTCGTAGATAATTTAATTACGCACGAGGGCCTAAAGAGAACGACGGGCCCTCTCTATCCGATCTTCGCAACATATTTCCTCATTGCGTGGGCTAGCACGCTTGCCGTACTCGCTACTAAATGGATACGAGCGCGGGGGGTGGCGCGTGCGCGACTTCAGTTCGTCGGCACGGCATTCGCGATTTCAGGAGCGGGAGCGATTACGGCCAACCTCGCATTTCCTGTTCTCACAGGAAAGTCGACTTACAGCTGGTTCGGCCCATATTTCGGTTTAATACTCACCGCCTTAGTCGCCCATGCAATCATTCGGCATCGACTCATGGACCTGCGCCTCGTTGTGCATCGCGGCCTGACGTTCGCGATCGCGATGTTGCTTTCGCTATGTCCCGTGGCTGTAGCGCTTGCTTTCTACTGGCCGACTCTGGTGGCGCATTTCGGCCCCGACGAACTGATCTTCCTCTTGGGTGCGACGGTTGTCGTGGCTTTTTTGGTCCCCCCGACGCGCGACATCGCGAGGCGCCTGCTCGACCGTTACGTCTATCGCACCCGCGCGAACTATCAGCGTACGGTGCGCGAGGCGAGCCGGATGCTGACCCGTGTGCTGGACCTCAAGCGCCTGCTGCCGTTCATCAGCAAGACGGTGGTCGAGGCGACGAGCGTCGAGGGTGTTGCCATCTATCTGCGGGACGAGGACGGCTTCCGACGGGCGGTGGCGCAGCGCCGGAACGAGGCGAGCGAGTTCGAGGCGCCTGCGACGGCGCCGGCGTCGGTGATTGCGGCGCTGACGCGCGTGCAGGAGGCCCTGGTCGCCGACGAAGTGGCGCGGCAGATCGTGACCGACGCCGATCGGATGCTGAGTGACGACCTCGCGGTCACCAACTGGGCGCTGCTGCTGCCCGTCATCTCGGACGATGGCCTCATCGCGTTCATCGCGGTCGGGTCGAAACTCTCGGGCGACCCGTTCTACTCGCAGGACCTCGACCTCCTGATGACCCTGGCCAACCAGGCCGGCATCGCCATCAAGAACGCGCGCCTGTATGCGCAGGTCGTGCTGGCGAACGAATACATCGAAAACATCGTGGCCACCATCGAGAGCGGGGTGGTCGCGATCACCTCGGCCGGGCGCATCGCGATGTTCAACCGGGCGGCCGAGCGGCTCACCGGGCTGGCGGCCGACGAGATCACGGGCCAGACGGCGGCCCGGCTGGCGCCGTGCTTGAGCGAGCCGCTGCGGGCCAGCGCGGCCGACGGCGTGGCCCGGACACTGCCGGAGATCGAGCTGCCCGGCGCCGACCGGGCGCGGCCGGTCATGTGCACCACCTCGCCCCTGCGCGACCCGGACGGGATCGTGCTGGGCGCCGTGGCGGTGTTCAGCGATCTCACGCCGCTGAAGGAGCTGGAGATCGAGCGGCGGCGCGCGGAGCGGCTGGCCTACTTCGAGGTGCTGGCCTCGGGCATCGCCCACGAGATCAAGAATCCGCTGGTGGCCATCAAGACGTTCACGCAGCTCCTGCCTCGGCGCGCGCGGGAGCCGCAGTTCGTCGACGAGTTCGGACGCATCGTCGGCCGCGAGATCCATCGGATGGAGCGGGTCGTCGACCGCCTGCGCACGCTGGCGCACCCGGGCCGGCGTCCGGAGTACGCCGTCGACGTGCGGGCGCCGCTGACGGAAGCCCTGGAGTTCATGCAGGCCACCTTCGACGAGAAGAGCGTGACGATCGACGCAAGCCTCGGCGACACGCCGTGCCGGGTGCTCGGCGATCACCAGAACCTGGAGCAGCTCTTCCTGAACCTCCTGATGAACGCGCACGAGGCGACGCCGCCCGGCGGCACCCTCAGCATCGCGGTGACGCGCGAGGCCGAGCACGTGACGGTGAGCGTCGGCGACACGGGCCCCGGCATCGCGCCCGAGCTGCTCGAAAAGATCTTCGAGCCGTTCTTCACCACCAAGCAGCGCGGCTCCGGTCTGGGCCTGGCCATCTCGGCCGGCGTCGCCCAGGCGCACGGCGCCCGGCTGCGCGCGGCCAATCGCGCCGGCGGCGGCGCGATCTTCTCCGTCCAGTTCCCGCCCGCTCCCGTCACCGCCCCGGTGATCGCGTGAACACCGTCTTGATCGTGACGCCGGACGACGCGCTCCGCACGCGCCTGCTGCGCGGGCTCGGCGGCTTCACGATCTTCGAAGCGCCCTCCGACTCCGAGGCCGTCAAGACGCTGCGCCTGGTGGAGATCGACCTCGTCCTGCGTGACAGCGCCGGTCCCGCCGGCGCCCTCAGCACATTCGTGAGCGGTGCCCGCGACGTCGCCCCCGGGGCGCTCGTGGTGGCCGTCGGCGCCGCCGGCGAGGAGGAAGCGACGGCGGACTTCATGGTGCCGGACGGTTTCACCACCCGCGAGCTGGACACCGTCCTGCGGCACGCCCTCGACAAGCAGCGGCTCATGCGCGAGATCAAGATGCTGCGCTCCCCCTCGACCCCGCTGCCGACCGCGCGCGCCGCCGCCGCCGACGAGACGTCGTGGGACAACGCCGCGCTGGCGCGCGTGCTCAAGGCGTTCAGCCGCGTCTTCGCGGCGGGCTTCGACCTGCGCCGCGTGCTCGACACGTTCCTCGAGGCCATCGGCGACGTCATACGGCCCACCCGCGTGGCCGTGCTCCTGCCCGACACGGACGGCCGCGAGTTCCGCATCGCCGCCCACCGCGGCCTCGCCCCGCAGATCGTGCAGTCGGTGCGACTGCCGGCCGCCGAGGGCCTGCCGCGCTGGCTGGCCGCGCAGGGCCGCCCCATCGCGCTCCACGACGTCACGGATCCCGAGCTCGTGCGCGAGCTGAAGCTCCTGCAGGGCGTCGTGGCGACGCCGCTGCTGGCGCACGGCGACCTCGTCGCGATCCTCGTGCTCGGGCAGCCCGTCTTCGGCGCCGGCTACTCGCGGGCGGAGATCGAGACCCTCTTCGACCTCGTCACCCAGCTCGCGACGGTCATCCGCGACATCGCGCTGCACCAGCAGCTCGAGCGTGAGAAAGAATTCACCGAGCGGATCCTCTCGCACATGTCGAGCGGCGTGGTCACCATCGGCCGCGACCAGAGGGTCGGCACGATGAACCGGCGCGCCGAGGAGATCCTCGGCCTCTCCGCGCACGCGGTGGTCCGCCAGGATCTAAGGGTGCTCCCCTCGCCCCTCGGCGACCTCCTGTTCGACACGCTGTCCTCGGGGCGGCCCATGCCGCGCACGGAGATCCAGCTGGCGCTGCGGCGCCTGTGGATCGAGGTCAGCACCTACGTGATCCGCGACGAGGAGAGCGCGCCGCTCGGCGCCGTCCTCGTCTTCGAGGACCTCACGGCCCAGAAGGAGCTGGCGGCGCAGAAGCGCGAGGCGGACCAGTTCCAGCTGCTCACCCGCGTGGTGGCGCGCATCGCCGACGAGATCAAGAACCCCCTGGTCTCCATCAACACCTTCATCGAGCTGATCGGCGAGCGCTACGACGACCCGGATTTCCGCCGCCATTTCTCCTCCGTCGTCCGCCGCGACGTTCGCCGGCTGGTGGAGGTATTCGAAAAATTGGCGGCGCTCGTGACGGAGGGTGAGTTAAACTTCGCCACCGTGGACGCGTTCGAGGCTGTGACGCAGCTCGTCGAGGCCATCGACCTCGCGGAAGGCGGCCTCGGCAAGCATCTGCAGCTCGACGTGGCCCCGGCCTCCGAGCCCTTCCCCGTCAAGGTGGACGCCACGCAGCTGCGCAAAGCCCTCTCGTACCTGATCCGGTACCTGACCCACAACTCACCCAACGACCTCGCGAAGATCTCGCTGTCGGTCGGGCGGCACGCCGAGCCCGACGGCGGCCACGACGTGCGGATCCTCGTCGGCTCCCGCACCGCCACCGTGTCGGCCGAAAAGCTCGAGCGCCTCTTCGATCCCGTGCAGATGGTGCAGGAAAGCCTCATCGACGTCGGGCCCGCCGTGAGCCAGCGCCTGGTGGAGCAGCTCGGCGGTCGCCTCGGAGTCCGGCAGACGCGCCACGAGCTGTCCTTCGTGGTCTCGCTGCCGCCGGCGGCCGCATGACGACGACCACCGCCCCCGCCAGCGCCGCGCGCATCCTCGTCGTCGACGACGAGCTGGGCCCCCGCGAGTCGCTCCGCATGCTGCTCAAGCCCGCCTACCAGATCACCACCGCCGACAGCGGGCGCGCCGCGCTCCAGATGCTGACGCAGATCCGGCCCGACGTCGTCATCCTCGATATCAAGATGCCGGAGATGGACGGGCTCGAGGTCCTCCGCCGCGTGAAGCGGGCGGATCCGACCATCGAGGTGGTGATGATCACCGCCTACGCCTCGCTCGAGACGGTGAAGCTCGCCCTCACCCATGGCGCCTTCGAGTACCTCATCAAGCCGTTCTCGCGCCAGGACCTGGAGGACGTGGTGCGGCGCGCGCTCCTGCGCCGCCAGGCCGACCTCGGGACGCGCGGCGAGGTGGCCACCCTGGTCGAGGAGATGCGGCGCCTCTCGGCCAAGACGCGCGAGCTGGAGGAAGTGGCCCGGCGGGATGCGACCGAGCAGTCGCTGCGCGTCACCCAGCTGTCCATCGTGCGCGAGATCTCGCGCGCGATCGTCGGCCACCTGGCCATGGACGACGTGATGGCCGCCGTGTCCGCGCAGCTGCACGCGGCGCTCGGCTACGACAGCGTCGGGCTGACGCCGAGCGAGCCGGCCGCGCACGCCGACGACGCCGGCTGCCTCGTCGTGTGCAGCATCCGCGACGCGGAGGGGCCGCTAGGATACCTCGTCGCCGACAACCGCGCCTCCGGGCGCCCGGTCGATCCGCGCGAGCGTGAGCTGCTCGAGATGCTCTCGGAGCACCTCGCCATCGCGCTGCGCAACTCGCACCTCTACGGGGAGATCGCCGACACCAAGCGCTCGCTCGAGCAGCTCATCGCCTCCGCCGGCGACGCCATCATCTCGGTGGACGCGGACGATCGCGTCGACGGCTGGAACCCGGCCGCCGAGCGCGTGTTCGGCCGCGCGGCCGCCGAGGTCACCGGGCGGCGCATCACCGATCTGCTCCCGGAGCGCGAGTACCGCGCGGCGCGCGAGCGGCTGGCGCGCGGCGCGGCCATGGAGGTCTTCGAGACGACGCTGACGGTCGACCGTGAGATGCCGGCCGCGCTGGCGGTGACCCTGTCGGGGCTGCGCAACCGGCAGGGCGGCCTCGACGGCCTCATCGCCATCGTGCGCGACATCACGGCCCAGCGCGAGGTCGAGAACCAGCTGCAGCAGTCGGAGAAGCTGACGGCGCTCGGGCAGCTCGCCGGCGGCATCGCGCACGACTTCAACAACCTCCTGCAGGCGATCCTCGGCTACGCCCAGCTCATGAAGGCGAACCCCGAGAACCCCGAGCTGCTGCAGCGCTCGCTCTCGGTGGTGGAGTCGGCGGCCCTCGACGGCTCGGAGACGGTGCGCCGCATCCAGCA
>Ga0137403_10002976_pt1 | contig 20476 bp, 18 predicted proteins | sample CZOMad2_1_16fung_FD_122057 | JGI IMG/M metagenome (GOLD analysis project Ga0137403, IMG submission 122057) | Vadose zone soil fungal communities from Angelo Coast Range Reserve, California, USA - CZOMad2_1_16fungal (Hybrid Assembly) | ecosystem: Environmental > Terrestrial > Soil > Vadose zone...
CTAGCAGTCTGCTGAAGAACCCCCTGGCTACGGCGGGGGCTTGATGATTCACTTTATCATCTCGAATCGGCGGAGACGATGATGCGCGGCAGGTTTACGGATCAGGGCGGCCTGTTTTCGTACATCGCTCCGGATAAGCGTGTGCCAGCGAACCATCCGCTGCGGAAGGTGCGGGAACTTGTCCGGGATGTTTTGATTGATTTGAACCGCAGCCTTGGGAGGCTCTACGCCAGCGAGGGACGTCCTTCGATCCCTCCGGAGCAATTGCTGAGTGCCCTGCTGCTGCAGGTATTCTACGGCATCCGCTCGGAACGCCAGTTGATGGAGCAACTGGACTACAATCTTTTGTATCGCTGGTTCGTGGGACTGTCGCCGGACGATCCGGTCTGGGACCCGACCACCTTCACCAAGAACCGGGAGCGGCTGCAGAACGGCGATGTGTTCACGAAGTTCATGACCCGGCTTCTGAACCATTCTCAGGTCAAACCACTATTGTCGGACGAACACTTCTCGGTGGATGGAACGCTGATCGAAGCCTGGGCTTCGCAGAAGAGCTTTCGTCGCAAGGACAGCAGCGGCGACGACGATGACGGCGCCAACTTCCACGGCCAGAAGCGCAAGAACGACACTCATGCGAGCACCAGCGACCCGGACAGCAGGCTTTATCGCAAGGCGGCCGGACGGGAGGCCAAGCTTTGCTATATGGGCCACGCCACCATGGAGAACCGGCATGGGCTGGCGGTGGCCGGCAGGGTCACGCATGCCAATGGCACCGCCGAACGCCGGGCTTCGGAGACCATGCTGAAGGCGAGACGCAAAGCCGCAGGCCGCCGCATCACGGCCGGTGAGGACAAGGCGTACGATACCGCCGATCATGTCGCCAATCTTCGCGCCATCGGCGTGACGCCGCATGTGACACAGAACCAGGCCGTCACCAAAACCGGCAAGAACCGCAACAGCGCCATCGACGAACGAACGACCCGGCATCAAGGCTATGGCATGTCGCAATCGCGCCGGGCGATGGTCGAGTGTATTTTCGGATGGGGCAAGCAGCATGGCACCATGCGCAAGACCAAACATCGCGGCATCGCTCGCGTCGCCGCCGACTTCCTGCTCAATCTGATCGCCTATAACCTGATCCGCATACCCAAACTGGTTGCAGCGTAGCCGTACCGGGCGGCAACACCGCCCTCACGCAAAAAAAATTGCATCGAGCTGGCGAACACATCACCTGACACTCAATCGACGGCGTTCATCGAGACAAAGAAAACTCAAATCCTTAGGTTTTTCAGCAAACTGCTAGAGCGCGAACTCATAAACGAGCATTGATGGCGATCATGCGATGTTCGTTTCCGGGATAATAGTCGCCTTTCTTCTCCCCTCGCGGGAGATCGCACGCTAGTCCCTTCCTTATCTGGCGAGCGCGATCCGTGTTAATCGGACAACCCCTTTTTCAGTGCCGCTGCCTTGCGGGCTTGTTCCGCGTCGTCGTTGTCGGCCTTCTTCATTGCCTTCAGTTCAACTATCACCGCCGCGATTTTTCCAGTGAACTTAAACGGCACCTTGTAAGCCTCCGTGACGGGAGTGCCCTCATCGGCGCCCACGTCGGCACCCTCGTCCGCCGAGAATGCGCAGCACTGGGTTTGCTCGATCCGGCCGGTGGCGACATTCTTCCCATTGACAAGGAGCGTACCCACGCCGCCCTTGCCGAGGCCACCGCCGTCATAGGCGAACTCGAAGCGGATAGTTGCTTTCCCGGCAGGCAGTGCTTGCTCGGCGGCCAACGTGTAGCGCTGCAGGCCGAGCCAATTGTAAGTGTAGGTCGGCTTGCCGTCCGTCAGGTAAAGGCTCCAGCCGCCGAACCGCCCAGCTTGGGCGAGGATCGCACCGTTGGCCGTATCCGGAATGTCCACCTCGGCAGTGATCGTATGCGACTGGTTCTTCACGTTGAGGAAGACATTCTCCGACATTCCGGTCATCCCCTGGTGAACGGTAAGGGAGGTGCGACCGGCCATCAGGTCGGGCCGCCCGACCAAGGCGGCGTTCAACCGCTCCAGGGTCCGGTCATCGAGCGGCAGCACCGAATATTTGACTGCTTCCTTCAGAAAGAGATCCTGGAGTTCCTTCAGCTTCCCCGGGTTTTTAGCGGCCAGGTCGTTCGCCAAACTGAAATCCGCTCGCGTGTCGTACAACTCCCAGATGTCTTCTTCGAGCGGCCTCCGGACCTTGAATTCCCACGCGGCGCGGTGGACGGTCCCGGCCAGCCAGCCGTCGTTGTAGATCGCGCGGTTGCCGAAGATTTCGAAGTACTGGGTGGTGTGCGGGCTCGGAGCTTTGGCGTCGGCAAAGGTGTAGGCCAAACTCACGCCCTCAATCGGTGTCTGGAGTGTGCCGTTCACGCTTTTCGGCTCGGGCAGATGGGCCGCCTCCAGGATCGTCGGCGCGATGTCGATGACGTGGTGCCACTGCGAGCGTAACTCGCCCTTTGCCGAGATGCCCTTGGGCCAGTGGACGACCATCCCGTTGCGGGTGCCGCCGTAGCTCGAGGCAACCTGCTTTGTCCAGGTGAAGGGCGTATCGCCCGCAACTGCCCAGCCGGCGGCGTAGTGCGGATATGTCGTCGGCCCGCCGAGTTCGTCGTAATGTTTCAGAATATCCTGGACGGTCTCGGGCACCCCATTGAAGTAGGTCATCTCGTTGAAGAGCCCGTCCATACCCCCTTCGGCGCTCGCGCCATTGTCGCCGACGATGTAGAAGATCAACGTGTTGTCGAGTTGACCGGTTGCCTTGATCGCCTCGATCAGCCGCCCGATTTCCATGTCGGCGTACTCGCCGAACCCGGCGAACACTTCCATCTGGTGGGCGAAGAGCTTCTTCTCGTCCGAGCTTAGCGCGGCCCAGTCTTTGATCGCTTCCGGCTTGGGTGCGAGCTTGGTGCCGGGAGGTACAACGCCCAACTTGATCTGCCGCGCCAATGTCTCCTCGCGCAGCGCGTCCCATCCCTGATCGAACTTGCCTTTGTACTTGTCGATCCATTCTTTTGGCACGTGATGCGGCGCGTGGGTCGCGCCCGGCGCGAAGTAGATGAAGAACGGCTTATCCGGTGTCAGCGATTTCTGGTATCCCATCCAGTCGATTGCCTGATTGGTCATGTCGGTCATGAAATTATAATTAGGGTCATGCGACGGTTCGACCTGGATCATGCCGTCATAAATGAGCGGCGCCCACTGGTTGGTCTCACCGCCGATGAAGCCGTAGAACTTGTCGAAGCCCGAGCGGGTCGGCCAGCGGTCGGTTGGACCGGAAGGGCTCACCTCCCATGCTGCGGTCTCGTGCGATTTGCCGAACGCCGCCGTGCTGTAGCCATTGAGCCGCAACATCTCTGCCAGCGGTGCGACGCTGTTTGGGCGCTGCCCGGTCTGTCCGGGAAACGCTGTGGCGGTTTCTGCAATTGAGCCGAAATTGTTCATGTGGTGGTTACGACCACCAAGTAGGGCCGAACGGGTCGGCGAGCAGAGCGCCGTGGTATGGAACTCATTGTAGCGCAACCCGGCGCTGGCCAAGCTCTCCACCGTAGGCATGTGAATGGGGCCGCCGAAAGCGCTCGACTGACCGAATCCCATGTCGTCGATCAGCACGATAAGGACGTTTGGCGCACCGGCCGGCGCCTTGACCTCGAACCGTGGCGGCGGCGTCGCATTCCGAGCATCGAACACGGTGCTATGCGGGTACTGTGGCTCCGGGATCGGCAAGATCGTGCGATCGGTCGGAAGCACCACCTGCGCCGGGGCGGCCTGCTGGGCGGCAACAGGTGCTGCCGCTAGCCACAAAGATAAGCCAAGGGCAAAGGCAAACGAGGTCCGCATCATGATTGTCTCCTCTTTGGTCTGAGCACCTGCGTGTAACGGATCTCCTGACGCTTGGATGTTTGCTGTCGGGCACTCCTTCCTCCAGGGAGCGTCATCAGCATAATGATGATTATGGCTTACAATTTCCGCCCGCATGCATGCGTGCGTGCTTTTCTACTGGCGACTTCCGCGGGCCAGCGGGCGCGATTGATGCTTCCAAGAGGCGTGCTGTCAGGTGTCGAGTTTCCCGTGACATCGAAATAGGTTGCATCACTCTCTTCCGACGGGAGCTGTGAGTTCGGCAGCAGGGTAAGCCTCGCGACCGTGTGGAAGGGCGCTTCCGTTTCGTTCCACTCGACGCTGGCGTTTTCGATCCAGAAGTTGGCATCCCGGTGCTCGCCCCAATATGTCATCTTGTCCACGTCGAGAAACTGAACTGCGACATCGAACCCGCTCATCTTGTTATCCTCTTTCAAGTGCCGGATCAGCTCGTCCTGTAGCCCTTTGGGGTTGCTCTTTTGCAGTGGGCGTGCCGGATTGTCGGTGAACGGTATAGCCGAATATTTCACGACATCGCCCGGTCCGTGGCGAAACGGGACGGTGCTCCAATAGCGCAGTTGCTGGTAAGGCTGGATTGTCTGGCGGGCCTGCATTTCTGCCAACGCCAGAGTCCTCACTACCCTCAGCTTGTCGCTTAAGGACAGGGACCACAGACCGATAATCGGATTCGATGCCGTCAACAATTTCATGGTCGCCAGAAATGCAGGCGAGTCATTGATGGGCAGGGTCGTTGCGTTTTGCATCGAAAAATCCTGCCGACCAGGCTTCACAACGGAAGCAGCCATGCCATCTCGAGCGAGGTCGACGGAGAAAGACAACGATCGGACGTCGGGCTTGAAATCAGAGTTTATGCTTGGGTCTGCGTTCGCAAATCGCGCCACCGCGGAATAAACGCCAGGATTCGCAAAAATCCCCTTCGCAAGCCGCGTCGCCAGCACGGGGGGCCGCTCGGCGGTGACGTCAAGCACTTCGAATTGGGCTCGGGCGCAGACGCCCTTGGCATGGGTTCCACGACAGAGTGGCCGGTGTTGTTGGGCAGCAGCATTCGCTTGCATCAAAAGAGATTTCTCGACGATCGCTTCGATATCGGCCTTTTCACGGGCAGGACACCGGTCAGCATCGGTCTCGGTGATGCCGAACCATTTGGTCAAGAACACCATTGAGAGTCTCCTGAGAGAAGCCGGATCATAGGCCTCATCCCAATTTGGCGATGAACTTGATCGCGGTGATGCTCGGCAAAAAGCAGTAGGCGGCGGCTTTCGTCGCAGAAGCTTGAGAACCCCGTAATTTTTATCGGGGCCGCGCCATTTGCCTGCGGAATTACAAAAATGCTTTCCGCCGGATCTTGCGTGCCGATCATTGGATCCTTCGATTTAGGGTGCAGTCTGACCGCTCCGGCAAATTCGCTGTCATTGACCCAATGTCCGAGCACGAACTCGTATTGGTTTTCGATGCTTGAATTGATGAAATAGCCGAGGAGCCCGCGCTCGATGCCGTCGTAGGGTTGCGAAGGATCATAGGCTGGCCCGTATGGTAGGCCACGGCGGATCAGCCGATGAGTATTGTTGCTGCCGCCGGGTTGGCCTTGGCCGGTGACCGGCTGGCCTCGTGGGTTGATGCGGCGCATGTGCGCCCCGACAGGGCAGCGCAGACCCTTTGGATCGCCTGACCCATCCGCGTTCACGTATTCGAAGTTGTTCAACTGCTCGGGTGGAATTCCATCTGGAGGGCTATCGGTGTCAGGAGACAACGCCAACGGAACGCCGTTGCGCCAGCGACCGCAGATTTTGGCAGCAAGCAACTCGGGATCGATCCTGTCCTTGTTCGATTGAAGATATTTTTCGAATCCGACTACATCCGTCTTGATCATCTTGAACACGGCGAAGCTGCCATTGAGGCCAAGTTCTCGAGGCTCCGGCACGAAGTAGTTTTCGGCTTCCTCCTGCAACACGAACAGCCAGGGTTCACATGCTTGCTGGTGATCCAGCGGATACCGCTCGGGACCACCGCGAATGGTGGTCATGCTGATGCCGTCGGTGTAACCGAAGTGAACCTTGAAGGTGGGGACAGGCTCGCCGTCCTTCACTTCCATCAGTGCCATCCCGTCTGCGCGCCAGATCTCTCGGAAGGCGTCGCCTTCGGCAAACAGCGTAACCAACCGGTCGCTGTAACTCCTCATCGCCTCTGAACTCATGGCGTGCAGCGTCAAGAGGACATGATCGTTTCCGGCGCCAAATCCGTCGATCCAGTGCTGCGGGCCGCTCTCGCCGGTATCGCCCACCAGTTTCGCTCGATCGGCGGCGCCGGCGATGAACGCGCCGAACGATTTGAACGAGAGCGTCGGGACGCGGTCTTTGATTTCCAACGCTATTAGTCCGGGCCATGTAATGCCGAGGTTAAGGCAATAGTCTGGATTGCGGCGCGGGACATCGGAGGGATTGTCTCCTGGTCCCGCCTCAAATCCTACGTGCCAGTCTTCGGCAGTAGTGATCTGCGGCGCGTCGGATTCCCTGCCGCTGACGAACCGTCCGAGCAACTTGCGGGCCTCGGCGGGGACACCGACCGTCAGCAGGAAATGCCGCACCATCGGCATCCTGTACCCGCGGAGGATGAACCCCTGAATATCGCCAAGGTCGAGTGCGCCCCCCGGGCCAGATCCTGAATGGGAATCGCGTCCAGGAATTTGATGTCCCACTCGCTCGACCAGACGGTGGAAGAACCCTTGGCTTTCTTTTGCCGCTGGTGCTTGAATTTCGTGGTCATTACTCACTGCGCATCTCCTGGCTCGTGGCGCCGCGCCGCTCAAGGTCGGCGGAAATCCTATCCGCCTGCGGCGGATTGTGACTTGCTGTCGGCGATCAGCGCGTGGATGTCTTGGACCGACAGACCTGGATACGCCTGATAGAATCCGATCGGAGTGCGGCTTGCTTCCGCCGCAAAGTCGATGAACTCCTGCAGGTGCTTTCTGCATGGCGAAGGCGGGGGGTCTTCGGTGAACTTGAATATCAGATCGAAGATCGGTCCGATGTTCTTGGTAAAATCGGCAATGTATTTGTCGAACGAACCGTCATAGACGGTAAAGAAGCCAATTTGGTTGTTCTCTAGTGGCACGAACTGCGCGAAGTGTGGCGTGCCAACCTTGTCGAGATCTTTCGTTGTCCCTCGCCCACGGATGCGCAAGATCATTTGGACCTCGATGAATGCAAGTTTCGATTTCATCGGCAAAATCACCAGAAACGGATGTAGTTCGCCGCCTCCAGCGACGTCTGCGGCGGCCGCCAGGGCCTTGATCTCCTTGGCGGTCACGTCGGGATAGGCGGTGTAAAGGTTGACCGCATTGATAAGATGCGACGCGGTCCATTCGACGAAAGCGTCGACGTTGTCGGTGACCGGAGTGGGCGGCGGACTATCCACATGCCGGAAGATCGCGTCGAACACGGGTCCTGCAAGCTTTGCGAGATCTGCCATGAGCTGACCGAATTCGCCGTCGAAGTCACCCAGAAAGAGCAAGGTCTTTTCGCTCAGGACCGTGAAGCGCGAGTAGTGAACGCGGCCAATGGTGTCAGCCGCCTGAAACAGACTCGGCATCAGGGGCGAGAGCTGCTCGGCCAGCGCTGTTGCGTCCGCCGGCGACTTCAAGGCAAAGCCTATCGTGAAGTGATTTTGGCTCATTGGATAATCTCCTTTGTCATGACGAGAAGCGTGGAGAGACCAATCATCAAGCGCCGGCTTGGCCTAAGTGGTACGGCATGCGCGCCCCGGGTTTTCGGTGTTTTGATGCTTTGGGTCGCCCCCGTCGCGAAGACGGGTGCGACCCGGTGTTGAATCAGAATTGCATCAAGCGCACCGCGCTATTTGCCGCCGCCGCTGGCTCCATGCGAGATCATCGCAACCGCCTTGTCGACAGTCAGCGATCCGGACGCCTGGCTTGGCGGATATTCCTTAAATGTCTTGAGGAACTCTCCTACGATGGCGACGGTTGGAACCATCGTCCAAAGCTTTTCGCCCCACCACTTGCCATAATTCATCGACTGGTCCTGGTAGCGTTCCCACGGATCCTGTCGAAGGTTGGTCACGATTGGAACGTTGGTCGATTCCTCCGTGCCGTTAAACAGATTGCCCTTAACGGTCTTGAAGCTGATTTTCCAATCGCTGTACCTCACGGCATTCAAGTCGCTACCGTCCGTGAAGTAGAAGAATTCCTTCCGCGGCCCCTCGGCGACGTCACCTTTCAGGAACGGCAGAAAGTTGTAACCATCAAGGTGGGTCTTGAAGGTTTTGTCGCCGACCTTCAGGCCATTCAACAGCTTTCCCTTTATGTCGGGCTCACCGGCGGCGGCGAGAAACGTCGGCAAGAAGTCTTCGCCCGCGGTGATATCATTGACCACGCGACCTGGCTTGATGGTGCCGGGCCACTTCACGACCATGGGCACGCGGAATCCGCCCTCGTAAGTCGTGCCCTTCTCGCCTCGGAACGGGGAGTTGCCACCGTCCGGCCAGGTGAAGACTTCGGCGCCGTTATCACTGGTAAAGACCACGATGGTGTTGTCGGCGATTCCAAGGTCGTCCACCTTCTTGAGGATGCTGCCGACTGCCGCGTCCAGTTCCATCATGGCGTCGGCGTAAAGGCCGAAGCCGCTCTTGTCCTGCCATTTGGGCGCGAGATGGGTCCACACATGGGCCCGCGTGGAATTGTGCCAGAGGAAGAACGGCTTGTCGGCCTTGACGGAACGGTCGATGAAATCGACGGACCGGCGAACCAGTTCGTCATCGACGTCTTCCATGTTGGTCTTAGCCGCGGGGTCCATGTTCGGGTGCGGCGGTAGTGGGCCACCATCGACGATCGCTTGCTTGCCGACTTTGCCCCAGCGGGGGTCAATGGTCGGATCGTCCACCGTGGTCGCCTTGGTGTCTACGATGTTGCGCGGACCGAAATTGGCGCGGAAGTTGGGAGCCTTCGGATAATCATACTCATACGGCTCTTCCATGGCGTTGAGGTGGTAGAGGATGCCGTAGAACTCGTCGAAGCCATGCACTGTGGGGAGAAATTCATTGCGATCGCCGAGATGGTTCTTGCCGATCTGCGCGGTGGCATAGCCGTAAGGCTTGAGCAGTTCGGCGATTGTTGGGTCCTTGTCCTGGATACCCTCCTTGGCGGCCGGCAAGCCGACTGTCAGCAGACCCGTGCGGAAAGGCGTCTGCCCCAGGATAAAGGCGGCCCGGCCGGCCGTGCAGGACTGCTGGGCGTAGTAATCAGTAAAGAGTGCGCCCTCTTTGGCGATGCGGTCGATGTTGGGCGTGCTTCCACCCATCATCCCGCGATGGTAGGCGCTGACATTCCAGATGCCGACATCGTCGGCCATGATCACGACGATGTTCGGCTTCTTGGCGACCGTCTGTGCTGATGCCACACCGCCAAACGCGAGAGGGAGTGCTAGTATCGCAGTTACGAGAAAACTACGCTTGATCATCGATGTTTCCTTCCAGTTGCCAAATCTGCATGCCGGTCAGCGAACGAGCTTCTTGGTCCTCTCCGCAAGAAATGGGCCAACGCATTAGTCGATGCACGTCAGAGAAGAAACATTCGATGGATCAGCGGCGTAATGAAACTCGACGCAAACGGCTGCTAATCCGACGCTCTCGAATTCTCCGAAAATTCGGAGAGCCTCCGAAAATTCGGAGGCACTCGCCTTGAACGCAAGCCCAAGCTTCATTGTTCGAAATTCAAGATACGATGTGTCGTCGGTCGCTAGGGATGACAGCAATCACACTCGTTTACGAGGCGCGACGGAATCTAAACCTTAGTACTGGCTACTGATCACTTCTGATAGCGGCAGTTTCCACAAGTATAATGGAGTATCATTTCGTAACGATTTTATGCTTGCCCCCAATCGAGCACGCTCACAGGGGGTAACGATGTTCAGAGCTAATGATCCGCTCACGATCGCCGCACTCGTTGCAGGCGCAGGCATGTTATCCCCGGCGTCTATCGCAACTGTCGATTCCAGCGCACCGAATGCTGCAGTTAAGGGCGACCGTCTTGAGGTCCGCGCACCAGGTAACGCGTGCTCTGGGTATGTTTGGCCCAATTACAGCGGCGCCTGTCTAGATGAACTGCGCAAGATACGGATCGTCTCCATCGACCGTCTGCCTTCTGAACCCAACGTCAAATAATTCGCTTCGCCCTATTATTTTGGGAGGCTTGTCATGTCGCGGCTCAACATCAACTTGTTTCTGTGTCAGGTGACCACAGCGGTCGGAATCATCTTTCCAGCTTTGACGTCTACCGTGCTTGCCGAACCGCTGGCGCTCGCGAACGCAAACGACAGCGCGAATTCAGTTTTCCAGCAGATGGTGCGCTATCAATCACTCGTCCAGCGAACCGCCGAAGAGCCGAAGACCGCCGGAGAAGTTCCAGCGCGTCTGCGCCGCCAGATGGTGAATTTCCCCACTAGCGAAATGTCCGGATCCATCGTCATCGATACGTCCAATACCTATCTCTACTACGTGCTCGGTGGCGGCAAGGCGATCCGCTACGGTATCGGCGTGGGCCGCGACGGTTTCAGGTGGTCTGGCGTAAAGAGCGTTGCGAAGAAAGCCGAGTGGCCGGACTGGATTCCGCCTGCGGAAATGCTTGCCCGCCAGCCTTATCTGCCTCGCTTCATGGCTGGCGGCGACGGCAATCCCCTCGGAGCTCGCGCGATTTATCTTGGTGGGACGATCTATCGCATTCATGGCACCAATCAGCCCTCAACAATAGGCGGACGCGTATCGAGTGGATGTATCCGCATGGCGAACGCGGACGTGATCGATCTGTACGGGCGGGTCCAAGTCGGTACCAAAGTGGTGGTTTTGCCCGATCAATCACCGACGCCTGATTTACGTGCACGCATCAAATCAACTTCGGTGTCGGCTTCCCTGGCCGCCGTTCGCGTCCGTACATCTTCGCTCCGTTGAGCCGCGTAAGTTCCACTCTGTAAAAAGGGGAGCCACATGAACCATTCAATGTTGTCGTGCGATCGCACTACCCACCTCAAAATCGTCGTCATTGCCTTGGTCGCCGCGGTGATTGTGGCCGTCGCCGGAATCAATGCTCATGTGAGCGAGCCAGGTGTTTCGGTTTCCGATGCCAAAGTCATGGGTCCCATGGTCAAAGCAGGCAAACCCAGCATTTATTCGTCCCGCCAAGTTTCAGTCGCTCGCTGAGCGCGCGATGATTCCCGGGGCTCGGGCCCGAGGCTGCACATCAAGCTCGGTCACACGACGTTGCGACCGATCGCAATGAATGCGACGGCGGGCTCGCTTGATGAAGCCGAGCGCGCCGTTTTTTATGCAGGCGGTTGAACGGTGCAATTTGCGCATTCGTGTATCGAATGGGGTTGCCGCGCTTCTTGACATCAACCCAACGACACTTGAATCCCGCATCAAGACGCTGGCCTCGTCCCCAAGCGGTGACTCCGAATTTTCGGAGGCTCTCCGAATTCTCGGAGAATTCGAAAGCATCGAGCGCACCGTCGTTCGCGTCCCGCTTTCACTACCCCACTGTTCTATCGGACATTTCATCTTGGACGTGCGGTATCTCCCGCGTTGGCCCGCTTCTTGCGAAGTGAATCAGGAAGCCTGTCCCGGCCATTCAGGCGCCGACCGAGAAATGAATCTCGATCGCCTTCTCGATGCAGATTGTGGCCCTTTCGCAACTCAAGGAGAACAGTCATGAAGCATGTAGTTATCCCTCTATTGCTGGTAGCAGGCTTCATCGCCTTGAGCACCATGGAAGCAAACGCCGTCGTCTGCGCTCGCGGTGTGTATCGGGCAGGCTGCGTCAGTGCAGGCGGTGCCGCGGTCGTCGCACGTCCTCCTGTTGCCCGTGCCGTTGTTGTCGCGCCACGAGGGGTCGCTGTACGCCGCAGGGTGTATTGATCATTGGACAGCGCGTCACCTCAAAAATATGCCGCGGGCCTTTTGCTGTTGATGCGCGGCAAAGATGCCTGCGGCCGCCGACCGGCAAATCTCAGTTTCGGCGATACCGTCTTCCGGCGACCGTCGGCAAACATCAATGAAGCAGCGTAACGATCAAATCGAGCGCTTCGTTCTCTGGAGTCATGTCCTAACGCTGAACAGTACATCATCGCGAGGTCAAATCGGGTTTCCTGCCGAGTTAAGTAACATTTCAGCCCGATCATGCCTGTTTAACTGGAGCGACGTCGATGAAATCAGTAAGCTTGCCGTTGTGGCTTCGCGTTGTCTTGCTTATGGGCATCGTTGTTCTGGCAACGGGCGCGAGTCTCTTCGCATATCGTTACTATCAACATCCTACAACGCTGACAGTTGCGGTCGGATCGATCGACGGCGAGGCTGCAAAGGCAATGTCAGCCATTGCAAGCCGGCTCGTCTCAACTAACGCCTCGGTAAGACTCAAGGTTGTAGACACCGGTACGGCACTTGAAGCCGCCAAGGCTTTTTCAGCGGGCAAGGTAGATCTCGCCGTAGTTCGTGGCGACGTCGGTGACCTATCACAAGCGAAAGCCGTCGTCGTTGTCAGCCATATGGTGGCGCTCATCATCGCGCCGTCGGGTTCGACCATCGACAGCATGGACAAATTGAAGGGCCACCGTGTGGGCGTGATTGGAGGCGACGCGAATACCAAACTTATCGATGTATTGAGCAAGGAATATGGGCTCGATCGCGCGAAGGTGTTTAAGGATATCGCTTTGTCGGATGCCCGGCGAGCTATTCAATCCAAGGAGGTTAGTGCGCTTCTCGTTGTGATCCCTTTGTCTGAAAAATATTTGTCGCTCGTACGCGGATTCTTTCAGTTGGGGCCCAAAGCGGTACCGGTATTGATCCCAATCGATTCCGCCGCGGCCATCGCAGAAGCCGAACGTGCTTATGAAAGTTTCGACGTCCCGAAGGGCACGCTGCGGGGATCGCCGCCGGTTCCGGACGATGACCTGACCACCCTGAGGGCTTCACTATATCTGGTTGCAAACAAGAAGCTCGGCACTGACTTGGTAACCAGCCTCACGCAGACGATCATGAAGGTGCGCAGGGACCTTCTGAGTGAGGAGCCGATTTTCGCACAAATCACCGCTCCCAGCACAGACCAGGACGCCTACCTTCCGCTGCATCCCGGAGCGGCAGCCTTGTACAACGGCACCCAACAAAGCTTTATGGATGAATACGGCAACTGGATCTATTTAACGCCAATGATTTTGGGCGGCATGGCAACTGTTCTCGCGGCGGGTTGGAAATTTCTAGGCATCGGGAACCCTTCAACCGGTGAAGGTCCCTTGGATTCTCTCTATGCCCTTGGGCGCCGGATTCGGAACGCCGATTCAGAGGCTGAGCTGTTGGATATCGAAGAAGAAATTGACAACATTCTCAAAGCACAACGCGCCAAATCCGCCAGGGGGGACGAGAGTGCCGTGGATGAAGCTACATTGAATGTCGCAGCCCATCGGCTGGAGAGCTTGATTCACGATCGACGAGCAATCCTGAGAGAGAAACCTGCCGTTGCCCTCGTTCGAACAGAGGAGAGTGGGAAGCCTGTTGATGCCGCTGGTGCGACAAGAGCGAGTCGATAGGACAATGAATTCAGGTCGTTTCGATTCTGGGCGCGGTTTGCTAGAAGCCATTGACGGAAATGAAAGCCCTTGGATTTGCTGCGGTCAAATCCAACAACATTGGTCAGGAAATAGGATGAAAACCGTTACGCTTCTGATTTTGCTTTGCTCGTTGGCCGAAGGCGCGATCGCCGAGACAGCGGAATGTCAGTCGATACCGAAGTCAAGCGCTCGCCTTGCATGTTACGATAAGGCTGCGCCGTCAACCACTGCGCCAGACAAATCTGCAACATCCAAGCCCTCTGCGCCACAGGGGCAGCCTGTCGACAGGCTTAGCGCGGAGAACGCCCGATTGGACGCCGCGATAAGCAATATCTGCCGCGGTTGCTGAAAGTCATTCACCGTTCGCGCGTATATAAAGGGCACCAACATTCCGGCATTCGAGGACTGAGAGGGCACCGGTGAATAATTCGCTGCACTGAGGTCACCGCCTCAATGCGAGTCTCTGTGTTCGGGACGAGGTGCGCGGTAACAATCATGATCAGGAACGGGCTTTATTTAATTACAACAAAAATGCTGGATGGCGCGGACGTCACCAACAATCACGTCATGGTGCTGCGCGATGGCACGATGCGCGGTGGCGGCGCGTTCTTTTACGTGGTCGGAAGCTATACTGGTTCGGGCGGTAAGTGGAAAGGTGAAGCGATCACCCAGGAGCACACGCCGACATTCGCTACGCGCCCGTGGGCGGGAAAAATCGTCACCATCGGATTTACCGGAACGTATACCGATGAGGGTGCCGAGCTCGACGCCGCAGCGCTTGTTGGCAAGCGAAGCGTTCGAATCAAATCAGTCTTGCGCCTGCTGATGGCGGATAACTGACTGCCGCCGAGCACATAATAGGAATAGGACATAGGAATAGGACGCGCCGGCATCCGCGCTTGATACGATCCCACTCACGCGAACTCCGGTTCCGAGGCCTGTGTGTGCCGAAAACTTCATTCGGCGATTTTTGCTGCCGAATTTCCCTGTTCCGTTAGAAAACTCCCTGTTCTTGCAAATTGTTTCCCTGTTAATTTGAGCAGGGAAACGTGCGAAAAGCCGCAGCGGCACAGCGGTTTCTGTCAGAGGTATCGGCTTCTAGAGCCTCAGAATTGCAAATTTCCCTGTAAAAGTCCCTGTTGGCAGGGAATTCACGTGGAGACGGGCGCGATCAGCACTGCGTCGCCAGCCAGCCAGTCCGGTGTCCGGAGAATTTGCCGTCGGTAGTGGAAGAAATGCCCGCCAATGGCGGCCTTTTTACAATTCGTTGAACGATCTCAGGCTCCGAATTTGGCCATTTCCGGTACGTAATCGGCGATATGTCTCCGGCGGGTAGTTGAAAAATTCCCGTTTTTAGGAGACTACGACCGAAGACTGGGTTCGATCTGCACTGCGCAGCGGAGGTAGCCCAGCAAGTGGCGAGCCGTCGATGCACGCTAGTGACGCCGCAAGGTTGAGAAAAGGCTAACAAGGTCGGTGTCGGAAAATTTCTCTGGCTCACGCGATTTAGGCGACGTAACAGGTTCGGGAGTTTCGTCCGGCGTTACACTGTTCAATTCCCTAATTCGGGCCTCGGCATGTCGAATTGCGGTACTGGCGTCCTGGCCCACGCGCTGCGCCAATTTAACCAGGGCCTTTTGATGGTCCTCCAGTTCAGATTCTGAGTTCAGTCGCTGAACAATCGATTCGGCATCATCAACGTGTTGCTGAAATGCGGCGTGAAAAGCTTCAGTAATTTCTGGAGAAATTTCAGTTCCGAGATAGAGATCCACATTATCCCAAATCTGCGAAAGGCCGTCACTTGCCGCGTCGTACCTAATAATCTCGATCAGCTTCGCCGCCGCCGGGTCATCCAGGCGTCAAGGTCAGCATTCAAATATCGAGCGGACCGGCCGACTTTAATTGCCGGCGGTCCATCGCCGGAGACGAACAGCTTTGCCAGCGTGCTTTCGCCAAGACGCAAATAGCGCGCAGCTTCCTTTCTGGTCGGCCACCAGGTTTGTTTGTGGGCCCTGGCGGATTCATCATACAGTTCGGTAGGCATGAGTAAGCTCCAGTAGTGAGCAGCAAAATCGCTGCGCTCATCTAACTAGAGCCATTTTCGGGGTGGAAATTACGTATTTATTTTTTCGGCTTACGCGGAATTACGTGTGCGCTTGCCTCAAGCCGGAAACGGTTGGTGGTATCTTCAATTTCGGCGGCTTCGGCTGCCATTCGTTCCCAGTGATCGTTAATCCGTCTGGGCGAATACCGCCATGATCACCGAGCCAAAAAAGCGGTGGTCGACCCCAAAACCGAGCTGGATTGCAGCCCTGCGCGTCGGCGCCACGCCTTCTGGCGTGCGGCCGAGAGTCTGGACGCTCACACGCCGTCGCTCCCTCGCGCAAGAGGCTGAGAGTAAGAGTGCCGCCCGGGTTTGCCGTGACGGGTTGATGGTCGCGAGAGAGGCTCGCGGCGCCCGTCGCGGAGATCCGCGATGTCAAGACATCACACTCGGGCGCGCGCCGGTGAGGGCCGGGCGAGCCTCTATGACGAAATCACCGACAAGATCATCGCCGAACTTGAGGCTGGCCGGGTGCCCTGGGTCCAGCCCTGGGGAACGGCCGCGGCAAAAGCGTCGCTGGCGATGCCGAAAAACGCATCGACTAACCGGCAATACAGTGGCGTTAACATCCTCATCCTCTGGGGAGCCGTGATCGAACGCGGATTTACCGGTCAAAGTTGGCTCACCTTCCGTCAGGCGCTATCGCTTGGCGGCCACGTCCGCAAGGGCGAACGCGGCACGACCGTCGTCTACGCCGATCGTTTCGTGCCGAGCAATGAGAAACGGCGTGCGGCCGAGACCGGTGAAGAGGTGCAAGCCGTCCCGTTCCTCAAGCGTTTTACCGTTTTCAACACGGACCAATGCGAGGATCTGTCTGACGAGATCGCAATCACAGCTCCGCCACCGCCGGCGGGCCTGATTGAGCCGACGGTCGAAGCCTTGATCAAGGCCACCGGCATAACGTTCCGCATTGGCGGCGAGCGCGCCTTCTATGCTCCGGCCGAAGACTACGTGCAGGTCCCGCCGCCGCAGGCCTATTTCGAGCCTATCAATTGGCATCGCACCGCGCTGCATGAACTCGGTCATGCGACGGGGCATCCCTCGTGCCTCAACCGCGACCAAAGCGGATCACACGGCACCAAGAAATACGCCTTCGAGGAATTGGTAGCGGAACTGAGTTCAGCGTTCAGCTGCGCGTCACTCGGGATCGTGCCGACCGTCCGCCATGCCGATTATATCGGCGCATGGCTTGACGTCCTGCGCGAAGACAATCGCGCCGTCGTGCGTGCGGCGTCGCAGGCGAGCAAGGCCGCGGACTTTCTGCTCAGCTTCATTCCCGATTCCGTTGCAAGTGCGCCGTCGGATTCGGTTGTTGACGATTGGGAGGCGGCGTGATGCTCGACCTCTGGTGGCCCGGCGAGAGTGAGAGGTGGGCAAGGCTTTCGGCGACGGGTTGGAAGCCAAGAGAGAGTCTCTTGGCTGCCCGTCGTGGAGAAGCCAAATGACGAAAGTTCAGAAGATCACGCTGTCCCCTTCGCGCGACATTCCCTTCAATAAGCTGGTGCTCAGCCAATCGAACGTCCGCCGGGTGAAGGCAGGGGTTTCGATCGAGCAGTTGGCCGAGAGCATCGCTCAGCGTACCCTGCTGCAGAGCCTGAATGTCAGGGCTGTCGCCGATGCCGAGGGTAACGAGACCGGGATGTTCGAAGTGCCGGCGGGCGGCAGGCGTTATCGCGCCTTGGAGCTTCTGGTGAAGCAGAAGCGTATGGCAAAGACTCAATCCGTGCCTTGCGTCGTTCGCGAGGGCGGGATTGCGGAGGATGATTCGCTTGCGGAGAATGACGAGAGGGTGGGATTGCATCCGCTCGATCAGTTCCGAGCCTTCCAGACCTTGCGCGACGCTGGTCTGAGCGAGGAAGACATCGCCGCCCGGCACTTCGTGACGCCGGCTATCGTCAAGCAACGGCTGCGGCTGGCGTCCGTGTCGCCAAAGCTGCACGAGGTCTATGCCGAAGACGGCATGACGCTTGAGCAGCTCATGGCGTTCTCGGTCACGGCCGACCACGCCAGACAGGAGCAGGTCTGGGAAAACGTTAGTCGCTCCGGTTACGATGAGCCCTACCAGATTCGCCGCATGCTGACGGAAGCGACCGTCCGCGCGTCCGACCGACGTGCACGCTTCGTCGGACTAAACACCTACGAGCAGGCAGGTGGCGGCATTCTACGAGATCTATTCGAGCACGACGACGGCGGTTGGCTTCAGGATGTCGCCTTGCTCGATCGTCTCGTTACCGAAAAGCTGACAGCGGAGGCCGAGACGATCGCCAAGGTTGGCTGGCGTTGGATCTTGGTGGCCGTAGATTTCCGCTACGGCCACGCCAGCGGCCTGCGTGAGTTGGAGGGCAAACCCGCCGATCTCACCGCCGAAGAACAGGCGACCATCGACGCACTCAACGCCGAGCAGGCCAAGCTGGAATTTGACTACCAGGACGCGGATGAACTGCCCGATGAGGTCGATCAGCGTCTCGGCGAGATCGAAGCGGCACTGATGGCGTTCGAAGAACGGTCCGTGGTCTATGATCCGGCCGACATCGTCCGTGCTGGCGTCTTCGTCAGCATCGATTCCGAAGGACGGCTCTCGGTGGACCGGGGATATGTCCGACCGGAGGACGAAGCTCCCACATCGGATCTGGAGATCGGACAGGGCGTCGATGCGTCGCCGACCGAGGGTCAGGAGGCCGGTGCTTCCGTGCAGCGCACGGCGATCTCGGTCGCTGGTCACCCGGCCGAAACCGAAGAGGATGACGAGGACGCGGCAAAGCCGTTGCCGGACCGGCTCATCACCGAGCTAACGGCACACCGGACGCTGGCGTTGCGCAATGCTTTGGCAGAAAATCCAGCGATCACGTTCCAGGCGGTGCTGCACAACTTCGTGCTGACGGCCTTTTACCGGTTCGCATCGTCTGGAAGCTGTCTCGAGATCGGGCTTCGCACGCCGGCCTTTCCAGCCCAAGCCCTGGGACTGAGGGAAAGCGTGTCTGCAAAGGCCGTCGAGGCGCGACATGAGAGCTGGAAGGAGCGGTTGCCGAAGAGCGAGGCGGACCTCTGGGAGGCACTCACGGCATTGGACGGCACCGCTCAGGCGTCCCTGTTTGCCCACTGTGCGTCGTTTGCCGTCAACGCCGTCTATGAGCCGGCAAACCGCACCAATCAGGGCCGGGTCTCTGCGCACGGCGTTCGCACTCGATTAGATCAGGCCGATGTCCTGGCGCGCGCCGTCGGGCTCGACATGGTCCAGGCCGGGTGGAGACCAACCATCGACAACTATCTCGGTCGTGTCACCAAGCCACGCATTCTGGAGGCCGTTCGGGAAGCGAAGGGCGAGCCTTCGGCGCAACTGATCGATCATCTGAAGAAGGCAGACATGGCCAAGGAGGCCGAGCGCCTTCTCGATGGTTCCGGCTGGTTGCCGGAGCCGATGCGTCTCGCCGACATCGCGCCGGCGGCGGCAGAGCAGGATGGCGAAGCCGGATCGCTGCCCGAATTTCTCACTGATGACGAGGACCAGGAAAGCGTCGGCGACGACGATCGGCCACAGCTCGATGCGGCTGAATGAAGTTCCTTCGCGGGACGGCTCGGGCCGTCTAGCGCTCCCTTGGGGACCGGTGCTCAGCGCCGGTCCCCATTTTTATTGGCCATGGCTGAGAGCGAGAGGCGGGCCGGGAGGATCTGAGTCGCCGCGGTCTTAGGAGAGTGCCTGGCGGTTCGTCCCGTTCCAGCTCTCCCGAGAAATCCTGTCATGACCGAATCTCTTCTCGGCGGCACCGCCGCTGCGCCGCTCTCGATCCGTGCCACTGCAGTTCTTGCCTCCGCGGTCGTAAGGGCTGCGCGGCAGCTTTTGACCGATCTCGAACGCGGCCGCCGCATCGATGCCGTCGGCTTGCGCAGCGCGATGGAAGCTGCCTTCGGCGCCTCCGATGCCTCTGGCGCCTGGAACTGGAAGACCGCCTATGACGCCTGCGAAGCGGCAACTGTCCTGTTCCTTCGACGGCATGGTGCGGCCATGCGCGCCAAGGCGACGTCACCGGCCGCCATGTTGCCGATGTTGACAAAGATCACCAACCTCCTACCGACCCAGACAAGGCGATCCGAGGAAAGTGAAACTCTCCAGCAGTTTTCGACACCGATCGGATTGGCGTTCGTCGCCAGCATCGCCGCCGCGATAACACCCGCAGATGTCGTGCTGGAGCCGTCGGCTGGCACCGGCCTTCTTGCCATCCTCGCCGAATTGTCAGGCACCTCACTTATCCTAAACGAGTTCGCCGAGACCCGTGCCGGTATTCTTGCGCAACTCTTTCCAGGCGTCGCCACGACACGGTACGACGCGGCGCACATCAACGACCACCTTGATCCCGGCATCGTGCCGAGCGTCGTGCTGATGAACCCGCCCTTCTCGGCAGCGGTCCACGTCGATCGCCGGATGGCGGATACGTCGTTACGGCACGTCGCCTCTGCGCTGGCGCGTCTTCCGGAGGGTGGACGCCTGGTCACCATATCAGGGGCAAACGTTGCCCCCGACAATCCCGCGTGGACCGACTCCTTCAGGCGGCTGCAGGAACAGGGCAGTCTCGTATTCTCGGCGGCGATCGACGGAGCTGTCTATGCCAAGCACGGCACCACCATCGACACCCGCCTCGCCGTCATCGATCGCGTGCCGGCCGACGACATCGCCTCCTTCCCGGCATCCCGCGGCGTTGCGCCCGACCTGCCGACCTTGCTCGGCGGGGTCCTAAAGGATGTTCCGCCACGTCGCCCGATAGTAGCCTCCGCGAGAGCAGGGGTGCCTGCAATTGCCAGCATCTCAACGCCTCGGACGGTCCTTGCTCACGTCAGCCCACGTTCGCCGGCAGCGGTCGTGC